>Ga0207422_1004209_pt1 | contig 12360 bp, 17 predicted proteins | sample MarCyaLeptolynsp_FD_187757 | JGI IMG/M metagenome (GOLD analysis project Ga0207422, IMG submission 187757) | Marine cyanobacterial communities from Panama - species 1 Leptolyngbya sp. (SPAdes) | ecosystem: Environmental > Aquatic > Marine > Unclassified | place: Panama: Panama City | collected...
ATGGCTCGCGCGCATGTGCAATGGGGGCGAGCTACGGCGGCTATATGGTCAATTGGATTGCCGGCAAATGGCCTAGAAGGTTCCGGTGCTTGATCCAGCACGATGGTTTGTTCGATATGCGGAGTTTCTATTATTCGACCGAAGAATTGTGGTTCCCGCGCTGGGACTTCGGGGGATCGTATGCCGACGCGCTCGAAATCTATGAGAAATGGAACCCGGTCAATCACGTCGGCCAATGGCGAACCCCAATGTTGGTCATCGCGGGAGAGAATGATTTCAGAGTCCCGTACACGCAGGGATTGCAGAGCTTCACTGCACTGCAGGAGCGCGGCATCCCATCTCAATTGCTGGTATTCCCCGACGAGAATCACTGGGTCCTGGGCGCGGCGAACTCGCTGCAATGGCACAACACGGTGTTTGCTTGGCTAGACCGCTGGCTTTCCAACGATGCTGTTCCGTTTGAGAGTCGGCCTGATGAATGACACATCTCTTCTCGCCGCACAGACGGCGTTTGCAAAGATCGGCGGCGAAGACATAGATCGGCATATTTTGTTGTGTGCGATGTCTGAGAAGCAGGAATGCTGTTCGCGCGAGGCCGGAGAAGAGGCGTGGAATTACCTGAAGGCGCGCCTAAAAGAGCTTGGGCTCAATGGCCCCAAACGCCCTGCCGCACACCCGAGAGGTCCTGGCGGGGGGATTCAACGAACCAAGGCTGATTGCCTGCGGATTTGCATGCACGGCCCAATCGCATTGGTCTGGCCTGATGGCGTTTGGTATCACTCCTGCAGTCCTGCAGTGTTGGAGCGCATCATTGATGAGCACTTGATCGGCGGAGTACCGGTGGAAGAGTACCGTCTTGTGGCGCCTAGCCGCGGCGGAGCGACCTGATCAATCTGGATCCTTGCCGATCCAACCTTCATCGCTGTGTGGAAGGCGATTATCGACGGATTCATCATGACCGGTTCCGTTTGAAAGGAAGGCAAGGCCCATCAGGCCGCCGCCCAACAGCATCGTGAAACTGATCCCAAGCGCGGCCGCGATATAATAATGGACCGATACCATTCCATTAAATTTGTAGAGCAAAGCGATGGCGATCAGCACAACGCCTGTTGTCACTCCAAGCAGGAGCCGCATGATCCGTCGATAGCGTGCCCATGCATGAGCCGCGTTCTCGGGATCGTCTAGTGGCGATTTGCTTACCATATTGCGTTCCGTAGAGCCCAGCACGCCATAAAATCAATTGGCAAATTGGGCGCTGTAGTTCTCAAACACGCCTTAGTGCGTAAGTATCCCGGACCGGATTCGCTTTTTCGCAAGGAAAGTGGCATTCTTCGCATCGGGAGAGGAGGCACTTTATGACTGTAGCGCGCATCATCGGGGACCGTTCAACCACAGAGATCATCTCTTGCGATGTGACCATGAAGGTCCGCGACGCGATAGCCATGCTAGCGAGCAAGAGAATTGGCGCACTGCCTGTGATGGACCAGGGCACCGTTGCAGGGATATTCTCTGAGCGAGACGTTATCTATCGGATGGCAGAGGAAGGTGAAGTCTGCCTCGACCGGCAAATCAGAGAGATAATGACCTCCCCTGTGGTGTCGGTTGAGCCCACCACTAAAGTGGATGACGCGCTTTCGTTGATGACAAAACGGCGATTCAGGCACTTTCCTGTCGTTGAAAACGGACAGCTGATTGCATTCATTTCCATCGGCGACCTCGTCAAGTACAAGATTGACGAAATTGAGCATGAAGCAGAGGCTTTGAGGAGCTATATTCAGACTTGATGGCACTTGGTGGTTGAGGTTCCTGCCCTCACACCCTAGATTTAGCCGATGTCCGAAGCTCTGACCCTTACCGAAGCGGCCGCGAAACGTGTTGCTTGGATTGCTGAAAAGCAGGCCAAGCCTGCTATCTTGCGCTTGTCAGTCGAAGGCGGGGGATGCTCCGGATTTCAATACAAGTTCGACCTCGCCGGCGCACCTGAAGGTGATGATCAAGTCACGGAGACCAACGGCGTGTGCTTGGTTGTGGATCCTGTCAGCCTCGATCTCGTCAGTGGAAGCGTCGTTGATTTCGTCGAGTCGCTTGGTGGCGCCGCTTTTCGGGTTGAGAACCCGCAGGCAGCAGCCGGATGCGGATGTGGTTCGAGTTTCGGGATTTAGATTAGACCCTCAGCGCGGTTTCAGGCAGTAAGGCGGCCATGAAAATCGCAACCTTCAACATTAACGGCATCAAGGCGAGGCTGCCGCGGCTCAAAGAGTGGCTTTGCGAAACGCGGCCAAGTGTTGCCTGCCTCCAAGAGATAAAGAGCCAAGACGAGGGTTTTCCCGCCTCTGAGTTCGAAGAGATCGGCTATCAAGCGATTTGGCACGGCCAAAAGAGCTTTAATGGTGTCGCGATCCTGAGCGACAAGGAAGCTGGCTTTGACCCACCAAAAGAAGTTCAGCGGGGCCTGGGCATCAACGGTCCGAAAGATGGCGAAGGCGAGCAAGCCCGTTATCTCGAAGCCGATATCAATGGGCACCGGATTGTTTGTATCTATTTGCCTAATGGCAATCCACAGCCCGGTCCAAAATTTGAGTACAAGCTAGCGTGGATGGAAAAGCTTCGCGAGCGAATGGCGTCGATCTGGAAGGAAGAGGTGCCCGCAGCGGTTCTGGGGGACTACAACGTGATTCCGCAAGACGATGACACATATTCCGTCAAAGCCATGGCAAGCGATGCCTTGATGCAGCCAGAAAGCCGCGCTGCGTACTCAACGCTTCTGGCCGATGGGTGGACCGATGCTGTTCGGACGCTCAATCCGGCTGGAGGTGTTTGGACCTATTGGGACTACCAAGCGGGGGCTTGGCAGCGCGATCATGGCTTTAGGATTGATCACATTCTGCTTTCGCCCGAGATGAGCGATCGGCTGCAAGCCGTCGGAGTGGATCGCGACCATCGCGGGCGCGAGAAAGCAAGCGATCACGCCCCGGTGTGGGCAGTGTTGCAGGACTGACTCTCAAAGACACAATGAAAAACCCCCGCCGGAAAGGCGGGGGTTTGGTTGTTCATAAATGAATGCCGTCAACGATAGAAAATATGCGTGTCAATCGTAGCGCGAGCAGTCTTTTTTCGGCTCCACTTCGGGCGCACATAATTCGCGTGGAAGTATAGCGAGTCACCCGCTTCGGATTCCCACATTCCTTCGTGCGCAATACGGGCGATTGCCTTTGCGCGCGTCCACGCTTCGGAGCTCGTCCTGATCTGCGGCATCCGCCCATTCCTGACGAATGAAAATTGCGCGCGCTGAAAAACAACATCGCAATAGCTCGCGGGGAACCGCCGATCATCGGTTCGGTTAATGACAACCTGCGCCACGGCCAACTGACCGTTGAGGGGTTCGCCACGGGATTCAAAGTACACAGCACCGGCCAAACAATGCATCTGTTCAGACAGATCAACATTGGTATCCGTCATTGCCACTAACTCGCGCAGCGAGCTGACATCGACAGGCTGGATTGGCGTTGCAACATTGGTGTCCGGAACGGATTGGATGACCGGCTCCGACACAAACTCAATATCGGTTGGCATGAGTTCGATCGACTCATCAATAACCTCTGTCTGGTTTGCCGCCGGTTCAATACCGTCGGCTTCCTGCGCTACAGCGCCGGACAGATCGGCACTGGAGAACGTCAAACTGGCTGCGGCAATCATCGCTGCAGCGCTCAAGGAATAAGTCTTCCGACTCATCAACTCTACACTTTGTGCGGTGAGCAGGCTCGGACGCAGGTAGGACGTATGCGGGCTTTTCCCGCGTTTTATCTAGAGAGAGGGTGGTGTCCAAAGGCCTGCCGGCCGCCCCCCGTCTGCGTGCTAATCAATCGACCGAATTGCCGATGTGATCGCCTTCGCACCTGGAAGCAGGCGCGCAAATAGGGGCAAACCACTCAACGTCAAGTTAACGCGGCAGAAGTGCGACGAACTGTGCTGGATCATCGACGTCTACCTCCAAAATCCAAATATCGGGATCTTGCTTTGCTCTACGCAACAAATAATCAGAAAATTCCCTTTTGTTTTCAGAGTCTTCGGATTTTACTGCAATGAATGGTCTTGTCCCGTCGAGCTGAGGCATCTTTTCGAAAAGTGTTGCCCCTTCGGAGCGACACATGGTTACCAAGAGGATCGTTCCTGCATCACGCTCCCCTTTCGCTAACACCATGGCTGATCCGCCACATGATTCGGAAAGTCGGATCATTGCTGCAATTTCGAGATGGGCCGGAAGCCGCTGATCCATCAATCTACCTATTCGATCTCAGCTGCGCTGTAGCCGGCTAGTCCAGACAACGCGATGTGAGACCGCATGAAGGTCCCTGTGCCGCGGCCAATCTCGTCACCCTCTTGATCAATGAGGCGAGATTCAGCGACGAAAACCCGGCGTTTCCCGCTGACCCAACGACCTTCTGCGACAACCTTGCCCTCGCGAACAGGTTTAGTGAAGTGGAGGTTGAAGCTGGTGGTCAGCAGAAATTTATCTGTTGCAAGCGTGTTGGCGGCGTAAAATGCTGCGTCATCGAGCATCTTGAAATAGATCGTCCCGTGCGCGGCATCGGCTGCGTGGAACACGTCGCGTGTCACGGTAAAATGCAGCCGCGATAGGCCTTCCCCGACGATCTCGAGGTGTGATTGGAACGTATTATTGATCGGCGCAGAAGTATAAAGCCGCTCGAGAGCGCGGAAATGCAGCTGAGCACCCGAAACCTGATTGTCAGGCGGCATCGCGGAGGAACTGGTTCGTCAGAAGCGCGAACAACGCTTCGCAATCGGGGGCATCCAACAATGCCTCGACCATTGTTTCGTCGCGCATCAAACGAGAAATTGCAGCAAGCGCATGCAAGTGTGTGGCCCCGGCATTCTCTGGTGAAACCAGGCCGAACACCAGCGAAACAGGAACTGCGTCCGCAGCGCCGAAGTCAACGGCGTGCGCGAGTCGGGCAAGAGCAACGACAGGAAATTTGACGTCGTTCGAACGGCAATGGGGGATTGCAACACCGCGCCCAAATCCTGTGCTCCCTAGTTTTTCACGTTCTTCGAGGCGCTCGAGGACAAGCATGGCATCAAGACTGTAGCAATCGCCCAGTCGTGCTGCGATCTGAGACAAAATGCCTGACTTATCAGAGTCCTGAATGTCGAAAACTGCCTCTGGCAGCAACTTCAAATTAACGTCCATTACAAATGTCGTCGTCCAAATTCTAAACTTTCGCACCCTATCCAGCATCACATGGGGGCGCGGCTCATGCGCGAACTAAACTCCCAAGTCGCTGATTAGACCACCCAAACACCAATGATACTGTTGGGGTCTAGTTTGGCTCAACCCATCCGATCGAACCGTCGGCGCGGCGGTAAACCATATTATGCCTCCCAGTGCCAGCGTTTTTGAAGAACAGCGCTGGAGTGTCTCGTAAATCAAGCATCATGACTGCATCGGCGACGCTAGTTTCCGGAATATCAACCCTTGTCTCGGCAATGATTGGTGGCGCTTCGGCAATCACTTCTTGTTCGGGCTCCTCGACTGCGAAAATTGTGTATGCGGCATCTTCTTCAGCCCGAGCGTGATCAGCCTGTTCATGGCGGTCCTTTAAGCGCCGTTTGTATCGGCGGAGCTGAGTCTCGATCCGTGTGGCCGCCGCATCAAGCGCTTGGTGAGCGTCATGAGCCTCGCTTTGCGCCTTAAGAATCAGGCCCTGCATCACGTGAGTCACGATATCGCAACGGAAAGCGCCGGCGGGAGCTTTCCCAAATGTGATGTGCGATGATATCGCCCGATCAAAGTACTTGTCGACGATCCCACCGAGTCGGTCGGCAGCGTGCTCTTGCAGTGCCGAACCGGTCTCGACCTGATGACCTGAAACCCGGATATCCATCGTTATGCTCTCCTACCCTGGGATTGGCTTGCGATCTATTGGCTCACGTCAACGCCGCCAAATGGCGTTGTCAATCGCGGCGACGAACTCTGTATGACGTTCCAGTTCAGCGGGGTCTGGGGCGTGTTGGCGGGGTGCCCGCTGTGGCTTTTCGGGCCGAGAGTCCGTCGTTGCCACAATCGCTTGAGATACGGTGTGATCCGCAACACCCTCAGCCGCAAGCTCGAGACCAATCTGGCGACCGCCAGTAAGTTCAACATAGACCTGCGCAAGCAATTCGGCATCGAGCAGCGCGCCATGCTTGACTCGATGACTGCGGTCGATGCCGTAGCGAGTGCAAAGTGCATCAAGCGAAAGCTTTGCTCCGGGGTGCCGCTTACGGGCAAGCGCTACTGTATCGACCATGCGATCCATCGAGATCAGATCGCGCTCAATCAACGCGAGTTCTGCGTTCAAAAAGCCAAAGTCAAACCCAGCATTGTGAGCCACGAGTGGTGCATCACCAAGAAAATCGAGCAATTCCTGCGCGCTATCCTTGAACAACGGTTTGGTCTCAAGAAATGAGATCGAGAGCCCATGAACCGCCTCCGCTGCCTGGGGCATGTCGCGCTCAGGATTGTAGTAGGCATGGTACGTGTTGCCGGTTGGCACTCTTCCAACCATCTCGACACACCCGATTTCCACCATCCGGTCTCCCGATTTGGGGTCGAGTCCGGTGGTTTCGGTGTCAAAAACAATTTCCCGCATTGCGAGCGTTATCGGACCATGTGGCGGCAGACGCAAGGGGTTCGTTTTTGGACAGGTAATCGTACGAGCAAAAGCTCAAGCCGACCCCATTATTCTGTGAGCAATTTCGAGACCAGTTCTTTGACCGCTTTTTCAGTCTCAGCCAGCGAAGTGCTGGTATTGATGATATAGTCTGCGCGCTCTCGCTTTTGCAGATCCGGTGTTTGCAAGCTTAGAATATGTTCAAACTTCTGTTCGGTCATGCCAGGTCGCGCTAGCACGCGTGCTCGTTGGTCTTCAGCACTTGCGGAAACAACAACAATAGCGTCCACTGATTGGTGGCCACCGCGTTCAAACAGCAAGGGAATATCAAACACCAGTGCAGAGGCCCCGGCGTTGCGTTTAAGAAATGCTGCGCGTTCGGCCGCCACTGCTGGATGCACAATAGCTTCCAAGCGAGCCAACTTTTGTGGATTACCGAAAACCAATTTGCCAAGCGCATCACGGTCGACGCCCTGTGGCCCGGTCGATCCGGGAAATTCAGCTTCAATCAATGGAACTAGGGGGCCATCTGGCCCTTGCAATTTGCGCACCTCGGCGTCGGCATCAAAAACCGGAATACCGGCCGCCTTGAACATGCTCGCCACGGTCGACTTTCCCATCCCGATCGAGCCGGTCAGGCCTAGAACTAACGGTCCGCTCTTTGTACTTGCATTCATTCCGTCAGAAGCTCTCTCAATGCTGCATCGTGCTCGCGTGGCGGGGGCGCTCCATAAAACCGTTCGAACGCGATCGCAGCTTGTCCAATCAACATCGAAAGGCCATCGATTGTTGCAAGCCCTGCCTCGCGCGCGGCAATCAGCAGCGGTGTTTCGACAGGATCAGTGACGATATCATAGATCACACTGCCCGGAGGCACATGTGTGAGATCTAGCCCCAACGGCGGTGCCCCTCGCATCCCCAGCGGCGAAGCATTTATGACTAAGTCCAGGCATCCATCGCGGTCGTCAAACGGAAAATCCGTCGGCTTTGCAAAATGACCGAGTGGCGCTGTGTAATGCTCGCCTTCCGGAGCCAGCTCATCAAGCAAGGCACGGGCTTTGGATTGGTTGCGAGCTGCTACCACCAGAGTAAACCAATGCTGGTAGAGTGCGTTGATAATGGCGCGCGCAGCACCGCCACTGCCAAAGATCCGAGCCATCCTGAATAAATGTCGCTCTTCGAGATTTCGCTGAAGCGGTTCGCTAAAGCCAGCCGCATCTGTGTTGGTTCCAAGCAGACGTCCATCGCTAGTGTGCAGAACTGTGTTCACCGCTCCGATTTGCCGAGCAATCGGCTCAATCTCGTCAAGCAAGGGGAGGATGGACTGCTTGAGCGGCATGGTCACGTTGCAGCCTAGCCAGTGATGATCTTGGCGTCGGGCCGCCAAGTACTCGGAAAGTGAATCTATGGTGACTCTTCGCGCGCCATACCTAGCAGCTAGCCCTAGTCTTTTAAGCCAAAAGCCATGGATTAGGGGCGATTTCGATTGTGCTATCGGATCGCCAATTACTTCCGCAAACGGTTCGGTGCTTTTTTCCATCATTCGACCAATTCGCCGTATTCACGCAAGGCCGCGAGCAGCGGAAGAAGGGGCATCCCGAGCACAGTGAATTGGTCACCCTCGATGCGATCGAAGAGTTGCACACCCATGGCTTCGATCCGAAACACACCTACAGTATAACCCACTTCGGGCCATTCTTGCTGGAGATAATGTTCAATAAAGGAGTCGCTCAGATTCCGCACAAACAGGCGCGCTTCGCTAGTCGCACTCCACTCACATGCATTGTTCTTCACCAATGCCGCAGCGCTATGCAGTTCAATCACTCGCCCGGAAAAGAAGCGCAAGTGCTCTATCGCGTTCATTCGATCCGTCGGTTTATCGAAACGCCGCCCGTTCACCACAACCAGAGAGTCGCTGCCGAGAATCAAAGTGTCCGGTGCTTGCTCTGCGATAGCAGACGCTTTGGCGACACTTAGGGCTTCGGCAATTTCGCCAGGTGATCGATCGCGCATCGTCTTTTCAATCGCGCGTTCATCTATGTCGGCAGGAATAGCCTCATAGCTGACACCAGCTGCATCGAGCATTGCGCGGCGTGAAGCGCTTTTTGAAGCCAGCACAATCATATCGGTTTTGAGGTGCCGTCAACGGGACGGTCGCGGCGTTTCCGCTCCTGCACTAATCGGATAATCGCAGCGGCACTCTCTTCGATCGAGCGGCGGGTAACATCAATGACTGGCCAACCGTTGTCGGCAAACATACGACGCGCAAACAGAAGCTCATTCTTGATCTTGTCACCGTCGACATATGCGGTTTCGGTTCCCTCATTAAGTGATAAGAGACGGTTCCGACGGATTTGAACGAGGCGTTCTGGTGCAGTCGTTAGCCCCACCACGAGCGGGTGGCGCAATCCGAACAGCGCTTTGGGTGGTGGACTCTCGACCACTATTGGAATGTTGGCGACCTTATAACCGCGATTGGCGAGATAGATACTCGTTGGGGTTTTAGAACTTCTCGACACACCGGCCAACACTATGTCGGCTTCTTCCCAGTCTTCGTGAGCAACGCCATCATCGTGGGCAATCGTGTATTGGATCGCGTCAACGCGGCTAAAGTACGCCTCGTTCATCGAGTGTTGGCGACCAGGTTTACCGTGTGCCTCTTCACCCAATTGCGATTCAAGCGCTGCTGTAACTTGATCAAGCACCGGGACCGCCGGCAAACCAAGATGTCGACAATGCTCTTCAAGCCTTTGACGCGTCTCGGGATTCACCAATGTGAAAAGGACCAAACCCGGATTGTCTGCCATATCGGGAACAATTCGATCGAGATGTTGTCGCGATCGAACCATCGGCCAGAAATGTCTCGTCACCGCAGGATCGGCGAATTGGGCCAATGCCGCCTTGGCAATCATTTCTAGCGTCTCTCCGGTTGAGTCCGAAACCAAGTGCAAGTTTAGCCGGTTCATCTCTTCTCGCTGCGCTTCGACTTAGGTGTCCGTGACGCTGTGGATGGGTCGGGCATAAACCACGGGAAAGCCGCGTCGACAAGTTTGGGGATGAGATTCATGCCCGAAACGAGTTCATACGCAAGCAGGGTTGTCGACAAGGGGGGACGCTTGTCGACAGGTTGGGGAGAATGGGGATAGATTCAAGTTGACGCCGAGAATTGCGCGAGTCGCTTGACACTTTGGGGCTGTTCAGGCCGGGAGAAATCAGGCAATTAGCGCAAATTCCCGCTTTCCACAGGGCCAACAGACTCCCACAACTTTAATATAAATATATAATTTTATTGGATTGGAGCCGTTCAATGCCGGGCCCTTTGCTCGAAACCCTTAAAGGCACAAAACAGAAGGTAGCGCCGGTATGGCTCATGCGTCAGGCTGGTCGGTATCTCCCTGAGTATCGCGAACTCAGGGCTGAGAAGGGCGGTTTTCTGGAGCTCGTTTATGATAGCAAGGCTGCGGCTGAGATCACCTTGCAACCGATTAGGAGGTTTGCGTTTGATGGAGCCATTCTGTTCTCTGATATATTAATCGTTCCCCATGCAATGGGCCAAGGTCTGGAGTTCTTGGCTGGCGAAGGTCCCAAGCTAAGTCCAACTTTGCTTGACGCTTCATTGGAGTCGTTTGTTTCCGCTTTCGAGCGGTTCGATCCGATTTACGAAACGGTGCGGCTTACGCGGGCTGAACTAAGCGATGATGTAACGATGCTGGGATTTGCTGGAAGTCCCTGGACGGTCGCGACGTATATGGTCGCGGGTGAGGGCAGCAAGGATCAGGCTGCGACACGCCTATTGGGCTATCGTGATCCTGGTTTGATGCAGTCGATCTGTGATGCAATTGTGGAGGTCTCGGTCGGCTATCTAAGAGGGCAGATTGATGCGGGGGCTGAAGCGGTTCAATTGTTCGACAGTTGGGCAGGGAGCTTGGCGCCGGATGAGTTTGAAAGATGGGTGATCGCGCCAAATGCAGCGATTGTCAGCAAGCTCAAGCAATCCCACCCTGAGACGCCAATTATCGGTTTCCCTAAGGGAGCAGGGGCGAAACTTCCTGCTTATGCGAACGAAACCGGAGTGGACGCGATAGGAATGGATGAGACCCTGGATCCGTTTTGGGTCGACGCGAATTTGCCTGAGGGTATGCCGGTGCAGGGTAACTTTGATCCCTTGTTGCTAGAAGCTGGCGGCCCGCAAGTCCGCAAGCGGGCGCGGATAGTGCTTGATGCTTTCGCCGACCGTCCACATGTGTTTAATCTGGGTCATGGGATTGGCCAACACACTCCGATCAGTCATGTCGAAGCACTGCTTGAAGAAGTGAGAGGGTAGAGGCGAAAGTTTATGCAGCAGTTTCTGCTAACTATTCAGCTTTGGATGACTGCCGGGCACGTCATTTTCGTAGTGTTTTGGATGGCCGGACTTTTCATGCTGCCACGTCAATGCATTTACATGCTTGACCATGAGCCGGGCTCGGAAGGCGAAGAGAAGTGGGCTGAGCGGATGGGGAAACTCCGGAGGATCATTCTCACTCCAAGTTTGATAATCGTTTGGATACTGGGGCTGGCTAACGCTTATGCTATTGGGGCCTTTTCATTCGGTTGGCTCCACGCAAAGCTAGTCTTGGTGCTTGGCTTGACTGGATATCACGGCTGGTTGGTCGCCAAAACCAAAGCCATGGCCAATGGTGAGCGACCGCTCTCAGAGAAACAGCTTCGTATGATCGGTGAAGTTCCTGGCTTGGTGCTCGTGCTGGTGGTCGTGTTGGTTTATATTCGACCTTTCTAAGATTCTTCGATTGACCACCGAGCTCGCCAATCTTATTTCGTAGAACTCCTACCGGGTTGAGGGCGGCAATGCGTTTGCTCTCAGGTCTGCTTTCTCCAAGCCCAAGTTCTGTATTCCTAGCAGAACGCCTCGTCCAAAGAGGTACTGACCAACCGGCTATTCCCATCGATGGAAACACTGACAGATGCATCTTAAAGAACTCAAACAGAAAACCCCTGCTGAACTCGTAGCAATGGCCGAAGAACTTGGCGTTGAGGGCGCGTCGACGATGCGTCGGCAGGACTTGCTTTTCAGCATTCTGCGTGAACTTGCGGAAGATGAGGATTACGAAGAAAAGATTATGGGCATTGGCACTATCGAAGTGCTGCAAGATGGGTTCGGATTTCTTCGTTCACCTGAGGCTAACTACCTTGCGGGCCCTGACGACATTTACGTGTCGCCCAACCAGATCCGCAAATGGGGTCTTCGTACCGGCGATACAGTCGAAGGTGAAATTCGCGCGCCGAAGGACGGAGAACGCTACTTCGCATTGACCGGGCTGACTGAGGTTAACTTCGAAGGTCCTGAAGCGGTCCGTATGCGGACAAACTTTGACAATCTGACTCCTTTGTATCCTGACCAGAAGCTCTCACTGGATTCGCATGACCCAACAGTGAAAGACAAATCAGCGCGAGTTATTGATATCATTTCGCCGCAGGGAAAGGGTCAGCGCGCGCTGATTGTAGCACCGCCGCGGACTGGTAAGACGGTGCTTCTGCAGAACATTGCAAAGGCGATCACGGACAATCATCCTGAAGTCTTTTTGCTGGTGCTGCTGGTTGATGAGCGTCCAGAAGAAGTCACCGATATGCAGCGCAGCGTGAAGGGTGAGGTTATTTCTTCGACCTTCGACGAGCCAGCCAATCGTCA
>Ga0207422_1004210_pt1 | contig 12357 bp, 8 predicted proteins | sample MarCyaLeptolynsp_FD_187757 | JGI IMG/M metagenome (GOLD analysis project Ga0207422, IMG submission 187757) | Marine cyanobacterial communities from Panama - species 1 Leptolyngbya sp. (SPAdes) | ecosystem: Environmental > Aquatic > Marine > Unclassified | place: Panama: Panama City | collected...
TTGGGTTGCTCATGAACCTCAGCAAGCGGTGTGCAGGAATGCGTTCCAATTTGTCTCTATTTGTGCTCGTTGCAGTTGGCCTCCTCCTTGCGGCAACTTCGATAGTTGAAGCCCAGACCATTGGTCGAGGCCTGCCTGACCTGATCGAGCGTGATGGTGATACACCTGAGCATTCGGAAGATGGCACCAACCCTGAAGCTTATGCGGCCTATTTGGCGGGCCTCAAAGCCTCCAACGCGGGAGAAGCTGCCAAGGCTGTCCGCCTCTATAGTCAGGCGATTGAACTCTATGGCCCATCCAATCCGAAGGCGCATAGAGCATACGGTCTGCGGGCGAGCGCGCTACGCAAATTGGGGCGGCTTGACGAGGCGCTCGAGGATCACAACACCGCAATCGAGCTGGAGCCAAATGATTGGCCGATTGAATACTATGACCGTGGCGTGACACATCTGAAGCTTGGGAGCTATCGGGACGCCCTGAGAGACTTTGAGACATTCGTGGAGGCACGCCCCAAGACCTCTGACGGCAACGTCGGGCTCGGCAACGCGTTGTACTATCTTGGCAAGTACGAACTAGCGACTTCCGCGTTTGAAAGGGCGGCTCAAAACCGCCCGGATAATGCATCCGCATGGCACGGCTTGGGCCTTGTGCAGGCCAAACTCGGTGAAGTTGATCGGGCGATCACATTCTACACGAGAGCTATCGCTCTCGACCCTGGTAGCGCCTCTTATCATTACGATCGCGCAATCGCATACCGGAAGGTTGGCGACAACGAGAACGCCTTGAAGGACTACACAAAGTCCATCTCACTCGACCCGGATTATGCGAGCCCCTATCTCAATCGCGGGAACCTCTACAGCACTCTCGGTGAGCTTCGACGCGCGGTCGCTGACTACTCAAGAGCACTTGAATTAGCGCCGGAGAAGTTTGGCGCGTGGATCGGACGAGCGGAAGCACGCCGCAAGCTGGGCGAATTCGAACGCGCCCAATCGGACTACAGCGAAGCCATCAAGTTGCAGTCCAAGAATTACTATGCGTATCGCCAGCGGGGTTGGGCCAACGAAGCGCTCGGACGGACGAGCGAAGCCCTCGCCGACTACCGCGATGCGCTTGACCTTAAACCCAACGACCAGTGGACACGTGAAGCAGTTAAGAGGGTGTCCTCGAAGCTTTAGTAGCCACGCTAGACATGGTCGCTCATCCCGCAGGGTCTATCCGAGCATGCTGGCAATGGACTTTGCAGCGTAGGCTCGCCCGCGCTCATTAAGGAAACCACGAGCTGCCAGCTCTGCAGAGATTTCGCGCAACGACATCCTGCCAGCCTTCGGGCGTTTCCGGCGTAGCTTGCGCGCGAGCGCGACAACCTCGGGCTGCGTCTGTTGCAGCGGCTTCCGTCCCTCGCACCGCCCCTCGATCTGCCGCTTGCGCTTCCGGGCGGCTGCAAGCTTCGCCACAACACTCGCCTTCTCGAACTGAGCGATAGCCCCTAGCACCTGACGCACAAGAACCGCTGTCGGCGTGTCCTCGGTGAAGAAGTCGGGAGCCGATGCAGGGATGATCGCGATGCCGAGGTCTCTCAGCATGTCGTGACCGGCCAGCTGCACCGCGAGATCACGGGCGAAGCGATCGGGGCTCTCTACGATGATCGTATTCGCTCCGTCGGATGCCAACCGATGCAGCATCTCACCAAAGCCTGGCCGCTGGTCGATGGGATCAGCACCGCTGACGGCGCGGTCGTAGAACTCATCGGTGATCTCGAAGCCAGCTTGTTTGGCGAAGGCCTCGATAGCCCCACGCTGGCGCTTGTCGCTGTCCTTGTCGACGCCAACATTGCTGGCGCTGGACGTCCGAAGATAGGCCACTGCAGGCTTCAGTTTCTTGGTCATTTAGCTATATGAATGAGTGGGTTAACCGCCAATTTGTTACTATAACTCAAGATATAGTAACAGATGTTCCGATTTCCAACCTCCGCCTGCCGATGTGAAGCCGACATAGCCAAAGCAAGTTGTTCATGATATGTTCCAGACTGCTACATTAGACTGTATGTTGCGGGGAGTGCTCTGTTTGGTTGAGCACTGATGGTTCATAGAAATAGCGCGTGCTTCTTGAAGACCCACAAGTCAAAAAAGACAAGCTTGCCACCACTCGAAGATCGGTTTCGCTTCTTAGGGGATGCCCTTGCGCCCGAAGACCGCGAGGCGCTTCGCTCTGCCGTGTTTGAGGTGGAAGACAAAGCCACCGGCATAGAACGGACGCTGAAGCTTTGGAGAAAGACAGGGGGGACATTCGACGGTGACCTTCGACGCCTTTGGCTTCATGAAATGCGTCAGGTTCAGCGCCTATCCGGCTACGCGGGTGCTCGTGAGACCATTGTAGATGTGCTGGAACTGGTCGAAGACGACGAGTGGCTGGGAGTGTTGCTAGAGCGTACAGGACGTCCTCTTGGAGGCGTACTCAAGCGCGTCAAGAGAGATCATTGGCTGAAAAAACTGGACGTACCCCGCAACCGAAGTTTGTTCTGGAGAAACATCCAGCGCCTAGTGCGGGCGCTCGGTATCATACATGCGCAGGGGCTGGTTCACGGCAACCTTACGACCGATGTCGTGATGACCGAGGCAGGTGGTGAGGCAGACTTTCAACTCAGCGGGTTCGAATGGAGCCTCTGGGTTGGTGGCACCAATGCAGATCAAAGCCATGCGAACCTAAGTCGTGAGGGAGCCACTAGAAGGGCGGAGGCATATTCATTTGAGGATGATTGGCGATGCCTCGGAGAGTTGATCGCCGCGTGTCTGAGCGTGAACCTGGCAGTCCTCCATGGCAAATACACTGTTGAGCCTTCGGCTGACCTCACCACACCTGAGTTCAAGTTGCTAAAGCGCTTGATAGCACCCTCACGTCTTGACCTTCTGGATGCCTTGGCAATTGGTCGCTCTATAGACGACATCGTAGCGGCTTACCGGCGTGGCATAACAACGAGTGCTGGATCACTGATCCTCGGATTGAAGGCGACGCGCTCTCTTGGAAATGCAGTCTATGATGTGAGTGGCGGACTAATCGCTGTCGATGAGTTTCGTCGCCAACTCGAATGGGTAGAAGCAGACCTGAGGGAGGGTGCGACACTTCTCGTACCAAACGAGTTCGATACGTCAACAAGCGCACTTCGCTTGGTCACGGATAACCTGATCTACACTCTCGCCCCTTTTTTGGTCGACGGATCACCGGAATGGGATATTGCAGTCTGTGTGGATGTTAGGCCCCGAACCGAGGTTCTGCGTCGCGCAGGCGAAGAGGATCACGAGATTGTTCAGCCCATATTGCCGGTTTCGATCCCAATTGAAGCGAAGGAGCTGCGTGCCAAACTGGGATCAGATGCACTGGACTGGAGCGCCTTTGCAGGATCAAAGCAAGTTAGTCCTGAGCTTAACAGCGTTACGAGGGTAAAGAAGGCGCTTCTCTTGATCCAAGCCGTAGAAGCAATTGTCAAGGCCCTGGAAACCTACCCAATTGAGGTCTTTGAAGAAGGTGAGGATGAGGGAGGACCTTATGCAATTGTGGGCGCGGAGCCATTTAGTGATCGCGACCACCTCGCTGAGAGGATAGGCCTTTCTAGGACGTCTGCTGTTTTGGTGAGGTTTTTTGAGGAAGACCAACGAGAGTTTGACGGAAAATGGCGCATCAGCCAATCGCACCAACTTGGTGCAAGTTTGCAGGGAGACGTACGCGCCTCTTTCATTGAGGTAACAGCTCATGAAGGACGCCCTGCATATCGCTTCCAACTAGACGAGAGCCTCCCAGCAGGGGGCCCCTTCTTTTTGCGCACGGGGTCCGACACGGGAACGGAGAAGGCAATCTCGCGTCGCCTCAAAAACATCAAGGCGCTAGATACTCGGGTCGATCTCGCTGAAATGCTGGAAGACCCCTGGCGTGTTCGCCGCGATGACAAAGCCGCATCGACGGATCAACTGGGAAGAGACGAGGGGTTTGTAGGGCTTGATGCGCTAAAGCGGAAAGCAATACGGGAGATGTGGGCCGCGCGACCAGCGTACTTTGTCGTAGGGCCGCCAGGCGTCGGAAAAACAAAACTTGCGACTGAAGCAGTTCGGTTGCGCTTTAGTCAGGACAAATCCACCCGCCTACTGGTCACTGCGCAGGGGCATGATGCGCTCGACGCTCTGCAGGTAAAGATCAATGATGCTCTGGACGAGCATGAATTGCGCAATACGATCATAGTGCGAACAACCACGCCAGAGGATCGCCCAACTTCTGATGACGAAGCCCACGTGGCGGTGCTCTCACACTTGCGTGGGCTGGCGTCGAGCAAGCTCGCGAAAAATGCGCCATCATCGCTAAGATCACGCATTGATGAGCTTGCCCAGGCTGCGACGAAAGTGCAGCACGAGTTGGAAGCTATTTCCAGTGAAGATCGCTCGGGCTTGCATGCGGTATCGCGCCTCCTGCTTGATGCCGCGAACATAGTAATCACAACCGTAAACTCGAAGGAGACCGAGCAACTCGTCGATGAGCGTGCATCGTTTGACTGGGTGATGGTGGAGGAGGCGGCCAAGGCCACGGGACCAGAACTCGTGGGGCCACTAATGTTGTCAGGACGCCATTTGCTCATTGGTGACCACAATCAATTGCCCCCGTTCGGCATTGACCGCCTTAGCAAGATCATTTCTGACCTCGGACTATTGCGAAAGACGCTTTCGCTGAAGGAGCAACTTATCGGACCGCTGATGCAGGAAGGTGAGCTTGACGAGGTGTCACAGATCGAGCATGACGACGATTTGTTGGAGCACACCGCGAGCCTGTCTTTACGGCTGCTGGAACCGTTTAAGACCTTTGTGACGGAGGACGAGCAGCGGACGGCAACACGCCTAAATCACCGACCACTATCCACAACGTTAACGGAGCAAAGGCGTATGGACCCCGCAATTGCGACAGTTGTGTCGCGGGGTTTCTACAAGGGTAAACTAACAACGGAAAAATCCAGAGCTGAACTAGCCGAGACGGTGGAGCCACCGTTTTCCTGCCTTTCACCGCTATCCGTTTCCCCCGTCGTTGTCGTCGACTTTCCGCATGTTAGTTCAACGGGCCGAACCGTTGGTTTCGAACGCGGGCGACCGCAATGGAGTAATCCATATGAGGTGTCGTCAGTCATTGACGTGCTAAGACACATTCGCGCGCGCTCAACTACGCAAAGGCCCACGCTGGCGATAATTTCGCCTTACAATGCTCAGGTCCGTCTTCTCCGCTCCGAGATCAGCAAAGCACGGTCCAAGGGTGCACTTCCGCACCTCAGGTCCTTCACGCCAGTCCGCAGTGATGGAGATTTTGTCGGCACGGTGGACGCATTCCAGGGCAACGAAGCTGACCTAGTAGTGCTTTCACTGGTGCGCAACAACCCTCGAACCGGATACGGCGCGTTGGGTTTTCTGCGAGATAGTCGTCGCATGAATGTGGCGCTGAGCCGAGCAAAATGGAAGCTGGTCATTGTTGGGAGCCTATCTTTCCTCCTTGAAGCAGAGCGAGGTGTGAACCCAGACGCTGCGCCGCATGAGCTTTCGTTTCTCCCTTTGGTGGTAAGCGAAATTTCGTCACTGTCGACAGAGGCGCGTTCGAACGGAACCTCTCTGGCGTCAATAGTTCCGCCAGTTCATCTCGGGAGCACTAGATGAGCTTGCTGATAGCGGTTCCCGTTTATCGAGTGTCGTGCAAAATCAATATCAAGAAGGGGCGCTCGTGGAGCGTGGTCGACGAGTTGCTTCTGTGGGCAGTTGCGCAAAGCCCGAAGACCATTGATCAGCTAGTCGATGAGAGCCGATTGAGGACGCAGATTATCACTAGTTCTGTTGCCCAGCTGATGCGGTTCAGGCTGATCGAAGTAGCGCCCGTCGGTGGTGATGTCTTCTTAAGGGCAAGCAAGTTTGGTTTGGGCCTGATTTCGAGCGGAAATCCTCTTCCTGAAAACTCACTAGTCACACCGCGACGTGTGAGTTGCGTCATCGAGCGGGTCAGTGGAGGCTTCTTTTCCGGTGTTGATCGCTTAATGAGTGACTACAAGCTCAAGCGCCTCAAAAACGCGGATGTACGCTGGATTTCGGTCGACAGTGGTGAGCCGCCGATGTGTCCCGAGGATAACTTCGCACGATTTGAGAAAATCGCGGCACGTCGCGGCGAAGAAATCGTGTCAATCGAAAGTCGAACATCAAGCTTTCGCGACGACGAGTTCATGATTGTCAGTGTAGCCGATGGAGCCGTACTCGGACTACCGAAGCTGTCAAGTGCTGCTCTGAGGAGTGCGGTAAAGAAGGCGGCAGAGGAAGATGAGGGGCAGGCCAGTGATATCGTTTCAGTGCCCTACGCTGGTTTGCACAGCCACTCAGATGGGAACTCTGCAGTGCGTGCATGCGACTTCAGCCCTGAAGATGTAATCATTGGAGGTTCCCACCATAGAGAACTCTTCATTGAGCTTCTTAGAGCGGCAAGACGGCACATGATAATTCACTCAACGTTCTTGGACGCATCGCAGTTTAAGGAGTGGCTTGAGCCAATTCGCGCAGCGTGTCAACGCGGCGTCAAGTTCGACCTTTTGTGGGGAGATGCAAAAGGAGAAGGCGACGAAGAAAACAAAAACTATAGTTCGGCCATTGAAATCTCCAAGCTCCTTACCCAGGACGCTCTCCTCAATAGCTGCATGCAAATACACATGCGAACAACGTCATCTCACGCCAAGGTGCTTCTACTGGATACGGACGAGGGCTGGATTGCGACTGTGGGCTCGTGCAACTGGCTCTCATCTCCCTTTCGTTCGGTGGAGCTGACGGTCGTATTGCGAGACAATATGATTGTTTCAGATGTCGCTTCGGCCATGCAGAGGATGGTAGGTCTCAGAGGGCTGAGTAGTAGAGTTGCGAATGATCTAGCGATCTTGTCGAGAAAGCTGCGGAGAGCTAGGTCTGAGGATGGAACGGCCAGGGTGAAGCTTGTTGCCGGTGAAGAGCATGATCAATGCACAAGAACGGCCAGCAGAGATGCAAGGAGCAGGTTCTTCGTCGGCAGCAATAGGATTGGTTCAACGGCTCGGCCTGGTGCCATCATGCAAGGAGAGCTTGCCGCAGGCCGTGACAACGTTGTGGCGACTGTTCTGTATACGCACGCCTCCGGTCCCCTGAAGAACAGGCATGCACGTGAATTGTCCAGCGATGCGGAAGTGAACGGCGTAAGGCTATTGCGGACGCCAAAGAAACTTCCACTGCATGGAAAACTCGTGGCGTGGGATGATGACGACGTTGTCATCACCAGCCTAAACTGGGCGTCTGCCGCAGCCGACATGCAGTTTCCTTTGAATGACTTGGGCGTTCACGTCTCCGCGCCAGAGATAGCAGCTGATGTGATGGAGAGACTGGAAAAATTGTACCCAGAGATCGCGGCAAACTGCAGTGGGCGCACCTAGTGTTGGCTCAAACTTCGTGCACGGTACTCCGATCTGGTTCAGAGGACTTAGTCGTACTGTTCCGCGACCGCGTGCTCGGGTCTTCCTGATGGTTCTCCGGCCCTGAATAAGGCCAAGTGGATGAGGGTCGTGGGACACCATTGATGACTTCGGTGCTGTTGCAAGCAATCGGTGACTGGGCTTTTCAGCGATGAAGCGAGTGATTGGCCTCGACGCATTTCGTGAATTGGGAGAAGAGGCGTCGAAGATGCTCTCGTCCTACTTTGTAGGATTTGTGCGGGTTTCCGTCAGCGATGGTACCGCTGATGCGTCCATTGGCGGCTCCGGTACGCTTGTTTCTGTAGATGAAGTTAGGGGCGTCCTCACTGCCGGACATGTAATCGAAGCCCTAATGCGGGATGAACAGGTGGGCCTAGTCCTGTCGTCGCGCTCCATGCAACGAATAGTCTTTCCTACCAACTACTGCAGGAGCATCCTCCTCTACGAACCAGGCTCTCAAGGTCCTGATCTAGGTCTTCTAGTTCTGCCCCCAGACACACTGCAGGCGCTCGATGCGCTCATGTCTTTTCACAACCTAACGAAATGGGCTGACAGGATGCTTGGAGAACAACCTCCACTTAAGGACGGCTTCTGGGGCCTCACGGGTTTCGGCGCGGAGTTCACCGAGGACTGCGAACCTCCAAAGGGCTTCACCAGAGCCAAGGTGTTTCGGGGCGGGCTAGGATCGGGGATAGTGACTGACGGGTATGAGCATTGCGGTTTCGACTACCTGAAGTACGAGGCGCTATACAATGAAGTTTATGAAGGGCCGAGTTCATTTGGAGGTTTCAGTGGCGGAGGCCTGTGGCAGGTGCTGTTAAATCTGAAAGATGACATCCCAGTCATTAGAGACAGAACGCTTTGCGGGGTTGCCTTCTATCAATCCGAGAGGATGCCGGGCGAAGAAGGCGACACCAGAGAGATAATTTGCCACGGGAGGCAGAGTATTTATCGCGCGCTTGTAGATCGCGTTAGGATCGAATTTCAGTAAGGGTGTGTTGGTGCGCGAGGCATTGGATGGATCGTTCGCCAAGTGGCTGCTGTTTAGGCTCAACCTGTTGGGCGCAGTCGCGTCTTAATCAACTTGGGTAGAAGGCCGACAGCAACAGCGCAGATGGCGATGGCCAGTAGCGCTCTGCTCCAGAAGGCGTGGCGGTCGAGATGGTGACGGAGCCTAAGTGTGGCCCTTTCTAGCTGCCTTGGGACACGCTCAAATTGTCTGCGGTCCTGTGATGACAGGTTGGAAAGCTGAGCGGGTAGTGGTTCGGGAATGCGGCTCACCGTTTGACTAATAACGGTAGTGTAGAACTCGAAGTGGTTCAGTGTCTTTAGGGTAAGCAGGACCCATACGACCGCGCTCACCAATACCAACGGGATCGCAATCAAGAAAACGTACCGCGATAAGTTGATAGACGCAGCGGTCGTCATCGCGCAGATGATGATCCCACCAATGACCGCTGTGGCGCCGGGGTATTCAAAAATCCCCTCCTGAAGTGGTGTGGCATAGGCGACCACCAGACCTGCCAATAATGTGAATGCGACTATGCCTGCACAGAACCGGCTGATCTCGGTGGAGTGATCTTTGAACCATTCCCTCATTATTGGGGACACCGCCTCCTGGCACTGTCCTTCGAATAGTAGCCCCCGGAGTACTTGACCCAATCACAGGCACTGCCCCTGCGGACCATGAGTTCCGCTATATCTATTTCGACCAAGAAGCACTGCGCCACGATCCGGTCTCTATGGGTGGGCCTCGATCTGCCGTCGCATGGGGTCCCGTTGCCGACTTGAACGCATCTGACCTCCTTCGTGAGGACAATCACCTTTAAGGCAGCAGTTGCGCGCCGAAAGCCGACCTCCCCACGCTCAGGGGCGTTGATCCCGCAAAGCCTCATCTTCCGGCAGGCGTTCGCATCGCAGAGCCAGAACGTGTCGCCGTCGACGACCCTATCAACTCGGCCGGTGTATTCGGTGGCTGAGGCTGGAGTAGCGATCAGCAGCGCGACGATGGCGGCTAGAAGGCCCCTCTCATAGAGAGACAACTTGGCCCCGCTGGATGTCCTCATGGCCCTTCTGGCGCGCACTAATGAGCGACTGAACCAGCCCGTCCATGAAGGCTTTCATGTCATAAACCTTGTGCTCTGGGCTTAGGTAGCTGTGAAGGATCGCCGTGGCCTCCCTCTTTGCCTCGGCTTCAATCCGCTCGGTCAACTCCATGTCTTCCCGCACCATGCGGATAACGGCTTCAACATCAGCACTCATGGGAACCTCCCTCGGGTTGGCTCCCCCCGCAAGCGGCAGCATTGCACGAAACTACGACGGCTCACATTCTCAATTCGGAAGCGCCAAAGGTGAGAGGTGCGGGAGGCGTTTGAAGTTCCTTTTGTGCTCCAAAGGGTCCTATACGCCCGCACCTCGCTGCAAGTCATTGATTTTCAACGATAGTGAGACAACTTGTGCGCCCACCAGGCCTATACTAAGTATCTGATAATATTAGACGTATTCGCCTCAATCCCGCACCTGCCTCAAGCTTGCCAGGTGTGGGCACCACAGGCGGACAGGATGCGTCCGTTGAGCAGTCCAGCTCTGACCTTCGTCGGCGCCTGTTGCCCATGGAGCCAGAAACCACCGTGGCGCTGGCACGGCGATCCGTGGTCCAATCCTGCTGCGCCTAAGGCCGGTATTGCGTGGGCGAAGCGCCAAAGCGCCGGCGGAAGCAACGATTGAAGTAGGGCGCATCCGCGAAGCCCGAGGCAAGGGCGATCTCGCTGACCTTCATGCGACTACACTGAGGGTCCGATAACATCTTGCGTGCCTTCTGCAGACGGCGTTCCAAGACCCGCTCCGAGAACGGCTGGCCGGTTGCGCTCAGGATATTCTGAATTGAGCGCTGGGAGAGTCCGAGACGCACGCTCAAGTCGTGCGTCGAAAACCGCGGGTCGCTGAAACCGGCGTCGATACTGGCGAGGATCAATTGCAGCTGCGCTGCGCGCGTGCCGCGGAACGCTGCGATCTCGGCAGCCTCGCGGCTGGCGCCCAGGGCAAGTGCAACGAGGTCGGCCACCGTCCTGCCCACATGGGTCGTCACCGCCGGATCTTGAACAACATCGTTACGCCGGAATAGGAAAGCCAGATAGTCTTTCAGGAATCGGGACGCGTGCGCATTCGGGTCCAATTGGTGCATGACAAGATCGTCGGGACTCTGGACCAGCTCGCTCAACAGGATGCGTGGCACACAGACAGACCACGTGGTCTCTAACGGCGTGAACTCCGCAACGCCGGCCTCCGCCAGAGATGTAAACGCCATGGAACCCTGGGTGAGTTCCAGCTCTTGTCCGCACTGCCGCGCCAGTGTCGGCAGGCTTCCGAAGTTCACATGCAGAAAAAAATCGTACGAGCCATCGTTCGCGATGTTCTGCGACGTCCGCTTGACGCGAGCCAGGGTGGAGCGCCCTTCCAGGAACTGCACGCCGCCGAAATCCGTGATGGTATGGTGCGCCTCGAACGGATGATCCTCGCTGTAGGAGGTGTCGAACGTTCCGAACCGGGCCTCCGTTTGCTCAATCCAAATCCTCTGACGAGCGCGGCTATCGAGATGGGCCGGGAACGCGTCAGTGGAGAAAACAACGCGGTTGGGAGGCGAACCCCTCCGGTCTCGCTTGCCGTGTTCATCGCTCATGGGGGGCTCTTCCACAGCACCAACGGACGCATCGTATGATTGCGTGCGCGCGCTTGTCTATTCCTCAGCGAGAAGAAATCCAGAATGCAGCGGGCAAGCAACGTATCCTTGGTGCAACAGTGCGCGCAAAAGCTCAAAGAGCGGGAAACGGAGACAAGCCCTCTTCGCGATCGGACAACAGGCGTGTGCCGCGACTCGTCTATGGTGGCCCCAAAGGTCTTCGAGGACCGAAGGGTCTTCGTAGGACCATCATGGCGATTCGCCGGACGACTGTCCGGGAGGCGGCAAGAGACCGATGGGGGGCTGCATATGAACCGGTGGGCAGGGCGTCTCCATGCGTCTGGGTCGAGGCAGGCGCGTGCGCCGATACCTGGGCCACGCTCACAGGGCCCCTCTGTCCGGTTCAAGACGGCCGACCGCAAGGCGCTACTGCTCGGCACGGCGCTCGCCTCCACGCTGCTGGTTGCCAGCCTCGCGGCGCCCACGGAGGCTCAAGCCGCCTCAAGCTGCACCGTCGGTGGCGTGAACTTTGTGCTCCCTGACCCACCGGACCCAATCGACATCGTGAACACGCCACCGGGGAACATCGTCTGCGAAAACGATGTCATGCGAACAGGCGACGGAACCTCCGGCTTTGCGGCCATCAATTTGGAAACCGATGATGATGCGGAGCCGATCGTCCTCGATACGGACGGGCCGCTGGACTCATACAATTTTGCCGGCAATGCCTATGGGATCCGCACCGTGACGGACGGCCTGGGTAGCACCATCACCATCACCAATGACGGCGGCATCGACGTGGAGACGGGCGGCGACAACGCGGGCGCATACGGGATCAGCGCGACAACAGCGGGAGAAAACAGCCGCGTCGAGATCGTCAACCATGGCGACATCGAGGTCGACACCAACGGTGGGTTTTCCAACGCGTACGGCATCAGGGTTGGGAGAGCCGGTGGATTCGGCATCAATAGCCCCATTATCATTCACAACAGCGGCGATATCCGGGTCGAGACGCAAGGGGGTGGCTCCAACGTGGACGGGATCCACGCGATAACGCAGGGAGACAACAATTCCGTCACGATCCACAATAGCGGCCATATCGACGTGACGGCTCGCGGGGCCGGCGTCGTAGACGGCATCTATGTGGCAACGGTTGGGATCAATGCCGACGCCAAGGTCTATA
>Ga0207422_1004211_pt1 | contig 12356 bp, 9 predicted proteins | sample MarCyaLeptolynsp_FD_187757 | JGI IMG/M metagenome (GOLD analysis project Ga0207422, IMG submission 187757) | Marine cyanobacterial communities from Panama - species 1 Leptolyngbya sp. (SPAdes) | ecosystem: Environmental > Aquatic > Marine > Unclassified | place: Panama: Panama City | collected...
CATATTTGGCGGCTTCCTGTAATTTCAGGCGATCATCAACCAGGCTCTGTAAAGCCTGTTGTTGCAGATAACGTTGTTCTTCCGGGGAAATTTGTCTGGCTCCGGATGAAATCACAAATAATAATGCGCGTTGTTTCAAATCATAAAGGGAAATCAGCTCATCATTGACGATGGCAACAATTTGTTGAACGTCAGCCAATTCAGCTTGTTGCTGCTGAGCCAATACAGGTTGATTTGCCACCGGCAAGGTGCACATTGCAGCAATAATCGCTGTACAGACTGATTTACGCAAACTTGTGATCTTCATTTTATTCCTTGCCTTAATATTCTTTCTTTTTGAAAGCAGCCTGTCTTTATGAAAAACAGACGGAAAATATCTATACCTATTGTTACATGAAAAAGCAAAAGTTTGACGAAAATTTGATCAATTCCGCGTTATTTTAGTTATGAACCCAGATTCTTGAGCACTAAGCGGAGCGTGACATTGTCGGAAGGGGTGATATCCCGGTCGGATGTGAAGCGTTTTTCAAAGCGTAAACCGAACTCCAGACATTCATCTTTATAGATCAGACCCACATCGTATGAAATGGTCTGATCGTTCAAGACATCCTGAATGAAACTGCCATGCAAAGTCCAGTTTTGGTCCAATATAAAGCGAATAGCGGAACCAAATTCTTCACGGTTTTCCAGTTCAGTTCCTGTCAGGTCCGTATCACCACGGTCCAGGTCAAGATAACGGATCGATGCTTTTACCCAATCCAGGCCGCCGGACATGATCAATTCATTACGACGGATAGCGAAACTGTCTTTATCCAGACGGAAACGGTAAACCAGATCGATGTATTGTTTAAAAGTTACATCAACCCGCCCCACAAAGTCGGACAGGTTGCCTTCAAATCCGGAACCAACCGGGAAAAACTCTGATTCGCTTAGGCGGTAACTTTGTCCCAAGGTGCTGACAATGCTGATGGGATCGGAAAACAGGCTATAACGAATACCATAGTTAACTCGTGTACCACCTTCCCATAAATCATAGCCGTTGAAACGGTTATGGGTGAACAGGTTGTTTTCATCAAATTCAAAATTGCGGCTGTCTTCGTTGGAAAATTCCGGGCCGTTTTTGCCTTCCGGCGCGACGATTACAGAAACAAGAGGTTCGATGACCTGCTGAACATTTTCACCGCTTTTCAGAAAAGGCATGCTCCAGTCAATGGCCAGGGAAGGCAGGATACGTGAATGGGTACCATCAATTCCAACAAACTGTGCCTGATCAGGCATGGCAGAATTATTGTTATGATACAGATCTCCGCGCAAATAACCGGTGATGGTGTAACTGTCTCCCAGAGGGCCTTGTATAGGCAGTTTCCAGGCCGCTTGTCCGCTAATGCGCTGGGTGTCGCTGCCATCAAAACGGTAAATGGAAGCAGCGCTTACATCAAACGAAAGCTGATTGCCCCATTTGCCGGGATCACCGACAATGCTGATATCCAATGCGGGCAGGGCAAAAGGCGTCAGGTTAATTTCATCTTCTTCATCCAGGCCCTGAAAACCATAGACAGCCAGTGCGCCGTAACTGCGTCCTGTGAAGTTTTCCAGCCGGGCGTGACTTTCCAAAACGTCAGATTTGTCATCATAATAACGCCTTAAGTAGGTATCATCACTGACCCATTTGAATTGATAATCCCATTGCCAGTCACCGCCCAGGTTAGCCAGAGAGTTTAATTCAAATTGTCCGTCGCTGAAGATGTGGCCCCGGATTTCTTTTTCGCCCACGTCCTGAAAATTTTCATCAAGGTCGGTGGCATTGGCGACAGAACCACTGATGTTAAAGATCCCGTTGCCTGTATGTTGACGGTAAGAACCACCAATGGCAATGGGTTCATTGGTAGAAATAATCGGTTCAACAGTGAAATCCTGATGATCAGATATGCGCCAATAATAAGGAATACGGGCAAAGACACCCAGTTCACTGGAACTGCCCAGATCAGGACCTAAAAAGCCGGACTGTGCCGGAACCGAAGGATCTGCGTGGGAAAAATAGGGTGTATAAAGAACCGGAATACCGGCAATTTCCAGCACAACATCCTTATAACGGATAACCCGGTCTTCCTGATCGTGATTAATTTCTTTGGCACGGATTTGCCAGAGTGGTTTGTCGCCCGGTTCATCATCACAGATTTTACAGGGCGAATAAGTGGCATATTTCAGCGTGGTTTTTTTACCATCACGAATGCCTTCTTCCGCTATCAAACGCGAATCATCAGAAAGTAAAAGCCGGGTATTGCGGACAAAACCATCTTCCAGACTGCCATTCAGCTCGGCTTCTTCCATATAGAGGATATGCCCATTGGTATCCTGGATAGTGATATTGCCTGTGGCGATGACTTTGCCGGTTTCCTGATTGTAGGTCACCTTGTCGGCTTTCAGAACATTACCGTCCTGTTCCAGATATACTTCCCCGTCGGCAATGATGACTTTCCTTTCGCTGTCATATTGTACGTTATTGGCGGAAAATTTAATTGGATTTTTATCAGGCGCAGTCTGTTCGGACAAAGATGATTGGGCATAAGCCACGGGCATCGCCGAACAGGCAACGCTTATCAACAGACTGGACAGAATTAAGTTTTTGATCATGGGACGTTGTTTTACATAGTTTTGGTTTTATTGCCTAGCGTAAAAAGCCCTTTTCAAAATGAACTTCCGCGATTTGATAAAAAAACAAAAGAATAGTGTAGAAAACCATCCCGTAGGCTTATATATGATTATGAGTAATATTTAATCAGGTCACAATTGAGGCAGCTATGAATATCAATTTTAAACAGTCCACTATTCCATCCGAAGGCATTTATGTCGTATTTGGTTTTGACGGTGAAAAACTGTCAACTGCGGCAAAAAAACTGGACGGTTTGGCAGGTGGTGCAATTTCACGTGCGCAGGCATCGGAACGTTATGAAGGCAAATTTGGTCAATCGTTAAAGATTACGGGGCTTGGCGGTGTTGATGGTGTGAACACAGCCGTTCTGGTGGGCTTGGGTAAAGAAGATGCCCTGGATGACCTGAAGTTACAGAAAATTGGCGGTAAAATTATCTCGGGTTTACAAAAATCTGGCATAGAGAATATTTCCATTGCTGTTGATTCCATGAGCAAGTCTGGTTTGGCTGTGGAAGAAGTTGCTGCCAATATCGGTTATGGCGTGAAACTGCGCAGCTATCATTTCGACAAATATTTCACCAAAAAAACTGATGCAGAAAAACCATCCGTGCTTTCTGTTGATGTGTTGTCTTCTGCTTCGAAAAAAGCGGAAGCAGCTTTTGAAGGCCTGAATAGTGTCGCTTCTGGTGTCTTCATGGCCCGTGATCTGGTGACAGAGCCAGGTAATGTGGTTTATCCGGAAAGTTATGCTGAACTGATCAAGGAACTATCTGATCTGGGTGTGGAAGTTGAAATCCTCGGCGAAGATGAGATGGAAGAACTGGGCATGGGTGCCTTATTGGGTGTCGGGCAGGGTAGTGCCTGTGAATCCAAACTGGCGATCATGCGCTGGAATGGTGGTAAGAAAAATCAACAGCCTCTGGCCTTCATTGGTAAAGGTGTGACCTTTGATACCGGTGGTATTTCCCTGAAACCCGGTGCCGGTATGGAAGACATGAAATTCGACATGGGCGGATCGGCCGCGGTTGTGGGGCTTATGAAGGCTTTGGCCGGACGTAATGCCAGCGTAAATGCCATTGGCGCAGTGGGCCTGGTTGAAAATATGCCGTCCAGTACCGCACAGCGTCCCGGCGATGTTGTGACATCCATGTCTGGTCAAACCATTGAAGTGATCAATACGGACGCTGAAGGGCGTTTGGTTCTGTGTGATGTGCTTTGGTACATCCAGGATCGTTTCAAACCAAAATTCATGATCGATCTGGCAACATTAACCGGTGCCATGTTGATTTCACTAGGCCATGAATTTGCAGGTATCTTCTCTAATAATGATGAACTTTGTGAGCAATTGTCAGCTTCCGGGGAGGCCGTGGATGAGCCGGTCTGGCGTATGCCTTTGACCAAAGAGTTTGACAAACTGATCGATTCCCAGATCGCCGATATGAAAAATTTGGGCGGTCGTTATGCTGGCAGTATTACAGCAGCCCAGTTCCTGCAGCGTTTTGTTAATGATGTACCATGGGTTCACATTGACATTGCAGGCACGGCCTGGAAAACCAAACCATCAGATCTGGCTGAGAAAGGCGCCACCGGTTACGGTGTGCGCTTGTTGGATCGCATGGTGCGGGATTATTACGAATAAGCAAACCATGACCGAAATCAGTTTTTATCACCTGCTGCAACAACCTTTGAATATGGCGTTACCACGCCTGTTGGAGAAGGTGTTGCAGGCAGGTTTTAAAGCTGTCGTGCGTACAGGTTCTTCTGAACGAATGCAGGATCTGGATCAGGCCCTCTGGAAATATGATCCTGACAGTTTCTTACCTCATGGATCAGCGGGACATAAATATCCCGCTGAACAGCCGGTTTATATCACCACCGGTGCCGAAAATCCCAATGAGGCCACCATTCTGGTTTTGACCGATGGTGTTGAAGCAGATGATGTTGAGGGTTTTCAACGTTGTCTGGAAATGTTCGACGGTAATGATTCAGATATGGTCGCCGCTGCACGAACACGCTGGAAGTCTTATAAAGAGGCAGGTCATGAACTGACCTATTGGCAGCAAACCGATACCGGGGGCTGGACGAAAAAAGGCTAAAGGGTTAGCCGTTTTCCAGTTTTTCCTGAAGCATCATCCAGTTTTCTTCTGCCGTTTCCAATTTGTTTTCTAAATCCGCTTTTTGGCGGGTGAACTGCTCCAGTGCCTGCTGGCCTTTCGGGTCGGAACCATCGTAGAGTTTAGGATTGGTCAAAGCGCGGTCATATTTGGCAATCTCTGCTGTCAGTTCTTCGACCTTCTGTTCGGCTTTTTCGATTTCTTTGCTGAGGGAAGATAGGTCATTTTTGACCTGCTTAACGACAGGTTTATTTTCCGGTTTGCTTTGTTTGTGTGGTTTATTCTTACTGAGAATAAACTTGCGGTAATCAGCCATGTCGCCGTCGTAATTACGGATTGTACCGCCGTCCACCAGCCATAGACGATCCGCACAGCTTTCAATCAGATAAGGGTCGTGGCTGATCAGGATCACCGCGCCCTGATATTCATTGATGGCCTGCATTAATGCCTGACGGCTGTCCATATCCAGATGGTTGGTGGGTTCGTCCATGATCATCAGATGCGGTTTATCAAAACTGATCAGGGCAAACAGCAGGCGGGCTTTTTCGCCGCCGGACAACTTCGCAACAGCTGTATCCGCTTTATCTGAACTGAATCCAAAAGCACCAAGCCGGGCACGAATGGCAGATTCTTTTTCACCTTTCATCAGTTCAGCCAGATGATCATAGGCGGAATTCTGCGGATTAAGCTCATCCGTCTGATGTTGCGCGAAATAGCCGATTTTCAGTTTCGTGGATTGGCGGATATCGCCGGACATGACATCAAGGCGTCCCGAAATCAGCTTGGCGTAGGTGGATTTACCGTTGCCATTTTGACCAAGTAAAGCAATGCGATCATCCATATCGATGCGCATATTCAGATTTTTCAGGATGGCTTTATCAGCTTCATAACCCACGGAAACCCCATCCACATTGACAATGGGCAGGGCCAGTTCGCCAGGATCGGGAAAATGGAAATTCTGCATCTGATCTTCGGCGATCGGAGTGATGCTTTCCATTTTTTCCAGCATTTTGATGCGCGATTGGGCCTGTTTGGCTTTGCTGGCTTTATAACGGAAACGATCAACGAACTTTTGCAGATGGGCTTTCTGGGCTTCCTGCTTTTTCAGGAAAGCCTTTTGCAATTCCATTTTTTCGCGTCTTAGCCGTTCAAAGTCATCATATGAGCCCGTGTAGAGTGTGATGCTCATTTGATCCAGGTGGGCAATGTGATTGACCGCTTTATTGAGTAGGTCACGGTCGTGGCTGATGACAATCACGGTGCTGGGGTAAGCGCGTACGAAATTTTCCAGCCACATCACGCCTTCCAAATCAAGATAGTTGGTTGGTTCGTCTAGCAGCAAAATATCCGGTCGGATGAAAAGGGTACAGGCCAACGCCACGCGCATACGCCAACCACCAGAAAAGCTGTTACAGGGCCGTTTTTGGGTTTCGTGGTCAAATCCTAAACCGGCCAAAATACTGGCGGCACGGGATTCGGCGGAATGAGCCTCCAGCATATCGAGCTGTTCATGAATTTCAGAAATCCGCCCGGCATCCTGACAATTTTCCAGTTCCTTCTCCAGGGACTGCATCTCATGGTGGGATTCCAGAACTGTTTGTAACAGGGACTGAGGGCCATCCGGCGCTTCCTGGGCGACCTGACCTAATCGCATGGTTTGCGGGACATAAATATCGCCGTCGTCCGCATCCAGTTCACCGCTTATCAGCTTGAATAAAGTGGACTTTCCGGCACCATTGCGCCCGACCAGCCCCACCTTGTGACCGGTAGGGATCGTCAGGCTGGCTTTCTCCAGAATATCTTTTCCGGCGATGCGGTATGTTAGTCCGTTGATTTGTAGCATGCTGTGGATTTAACAGGTTGTCATCAAAAGGCAATAGACTTCATGATTTCTTCTGTTGCAGTTTGGGACGTTTGGCCCTATAAGGCCCCCAAAATCTTAGTTGTTATATTAATAAGGATATTGCCCATGGCCACTCAACGTACTTTTTCTATCATTAAACCTGACGCCACAAAACGTAACCTGACCGGTGCCGTTAATGCCAAGCTGGAAGCTGCTGGCCTGCGCATTGTTGCTCAGAAGCGTATTCACATGACACGCGAACAAGCCGAAGGTTTTTACGGCGTGCACAAAGAGCGTCCTTTCTTTGGCGAACTGTGTGACTTCATGATTTCCGAGCCGGTTGTCGTTCAGGTTCTGGAAGGTGAAGATGCTGTTGCAAAAAACCGCGAAGTTATGGGTGCGACTAACCCTGCTGAAGCTGACGAAGGTACAATCCGTAAAGAATTCGCCCTGTCCATCGGTGAAAACTCTGTTCACGGTTCTGATTCAGAAGAAAACGCTAAAATCGAAATCGAGTTTTTCTTCTCAGCTGACGAAATCGTAGGTTAATTTAAAAGTCTAAAACGAATTTTAGGAAATGCCGCTTATTTCTCGGATAATGAAGGACTGATCAGTCCTTCTTCTGGGAAGGCGGCATTTTCAATATGGGCCTTCTTATCGCCGGCCCGCACACGTCCCAACGCCACCAAACGCAAAGTTTCCGGATAGATCTGGTGTTCCAGACGTAAAACGCGACTGGCCAGCTGATCCGCCGTTTCATCAGGGTTCACCGCCAAGGCGGCCTGCATAATGATCGGTCCGTCATCCATTTCCGGACGGACAAAATGAGTGGTACATCCCGTATAACGCACGCCAGCTTCCAAAGCGCGCTCGTGAGTATGCAATCCTTTAAAGGACGGCAATAGCGATGGGTGGATGTTCAAAATGCGGTTTTTCCAACGGTTCACAAAGCGGGAGTCCAGAATGCGCATAAAGCCCGCCAGGCAAATCATCTTGGCACCAGCCGCATTTAGTTCCGCATCAATGGCATCTTCGAAATCTTCCCGGCTGTCGTAATCACGGTGATTGATCACGGCGGTTTCAATGCCTGCTTCTTTGGCGCGCTCCAGGCCCTGTACATCAGGGTTATTGGAAATCACGCGTACGATTCTGGCGGGAAAGTTATCCTGAGCACAGGCATCAATCAGGGCTTGCATATTGCTGCCGCGACCGGAAATCAGGATGGCCACATTTAACATATCTTATTCCTAATCTTTGCTGATGGCTTGCCAAGGGGCATCATATCCCCATGCACCGGAAGGACCATTGACGATGGTAGAAGGCTCATCACCCGCCCGGTCAACCACATGGCCAATTTGATAAACAGTTTCACCATGTTCTTCTAATAAGGCGATTGTCTCAGCCACTTTATCAGCTGGCACCATGGCGGCCATACCAATGCCACAGTTAAAGGTCTTGGCCATTTCCTGGGCAGTGATGTTGCCGGTCTCTTTCAACCAGTTGAAGACAGGCAACAATTCCCAGCTACTGGCATCAATATGAATGGCTTTGTCATTCGGTAGAACCCGCGGCAGGTTTTCCACAAAACCACCGCCCGTGATATGGCAAAGGCCGTGGATATACCCAGCCTTTAAAGCGGCGAGGGTGCTTTTGACATAAATCTTTGTGGGTTCCAGGAAGGCTTCGCCCACGGTCTGGCCAGCGGCAAAGGGGCAGGCGTCAGCAAAGGTGGTGCCAGATACTTCCAGGAGCTTGCGTACCAAAGAGAAACCATTGGAATGAACCCCTGTAGAGGCCAGTCCCAACACCACATCGCCGGTTTGAACCTGATCACCAGTGAGCAACTTGTCACGGTCAACGGCCCCAACACAGAAACCGGCAAGGTCATAATCGCCATCGGCGTACATGCCGGGCATTTCCGCCGTCTCTCCACCGATCAGGGCCGCATTTGATTGACGACAACCTTCGGCGATACCTTCGATGATGTCTTTGCCGGCTTCGACACTCAAATGCCCTGTGGCAAAATAATCCAGGAAGAAGAGAGGTTCTGCACCCTGAACCACCAGATCATTCACGCACATGGCCACCAGGTCGATACCAACCGTATCATGTTTGTCGCTGTCGATGGCGATTTTCAGCTTTGTACCGACACCATCAGTACCAGAAACCAGAATGGGATCATCATATCCGGCGGCTTTTAAATCGAACAGGGCACCAAAGCCCCCCAGGTCCGCATTACAGCCACTGCGCCGTGTAGAGGCCGCCGCAGGCTTGATGGCATCAACCAGATCATTTCCGGCATCAATATCAACGCCAGCATCCTTATAGCTGAATGATTTTTGGGGTTCGGTTTCGTGATTGTTGTTGTCGTTATCGGCCAACGTATATTCCTGCAGATCATCATTAATGTAATATACAGACAGATATAACGTCTCAGCGGAAAAAAGCTACCCAGAAAAAGAACTTCAGATAGATGAAAAAAGCCATTGGCTTATGCGGACGGTTTGTTATCTTGGCACGAATAAAAAATCTTGCCTTAGTCATGTCAAGATGCACAATTATACAGGTCGTCACAGACCAACTGGAAATTTAATTTAATGCTGTTCAATAATAAATATATATCAGTAGTTTATTTAGCTTTTTTAATGTTATTTATAAGCTTTGAAGTATCTGCTCAGCAGGCCGATAAGCAAGACAGCTTTTTACCCGAAATTTATAGCATCTATAATATTGCCGTTGATGAAACCGCTAAAAATGTTGATAGAGCCCGCAGTTCCGCCATCAAGAAGGGGCAAAAAGAGGCTTTCGGGAAATTATTACGTAAAATTATCCGCACAGAAGATGTTTCTAAATTGCCACCGGCTGATGCGAATTTGATGTTAGAAGTGGTCAGTGGTTTTGAAGTACAGAATGAAAAACGGTCCAGTGTGCGTTATTTGGCTGATATGACCGTTCATTTTAATCCGGAACGGGTTCAACAATTTTTGGCAGAATATGATATTGCTTATGCGGAGACCCTATCAACGCCGCAGATTATTTTACCTATTGTTATTTACAACGGCACTATTCAATTATGGGATCAGGATAATCCCTGGTGGGCGGCTTGGGCCCGGCACCATTCGCTGAACAATCTGGTGCGGACGTTTTTACCAGCCCGAACACTGGATAACCGTATGCAATTCAGCGCGTTGCAATTCCGTGATTCCAATCCCGAAAATATTCTTGATCTGGCCGGGCAATATGATCAGGACAGCATCATGGTTGTCATTGCAACGGTCATGAAGAATTTTGAAACAAACAGTTATGATGTGACCCTGGATACCCGTTTAACAGCTGTGAACTCAGAAACCCTTACGGGAAGGATCAATCATACGGCCCCTGAACTTGACATGACCATTGACGAAAGTCTTGATGGGGCTGTGGAAGCAGCGGCTTATTGGCTGGATAACCAATGGAAACAAAAAGTACTGGTTCAATTTGGTGTAACGTCTGAACTGAATATCAAAGCCGTTTTCGAAAATCCTCAGGAATGGCGAACATATCAGAATGTGCTGTCAAAGGCGCCATTGATCAAAAATATGTCTTTGCAGAAATTACAGGTCAGTGAAGCCCATTTGAATGTGCGTCATGCTGGTGAAGTGGAACAGCTGATTTTAGCGTTGTCTCAGGAAGGTTTGACCCTTGAGCAGCAGGATGAGCAATGGACGTTGCTGAGTACACCAGAAGAAACACCATGACGCCAAAGCAAATTCCTTTTGAATTATCTTACCCTAGCGCCTTTGCGGAAGAAGATTTTCTGATTGCTCCTCCCAATGAAGAGGCCGTTATGTGGGTTGATCGCTGGCCGGACTGGCCAGCGCCTTTATTGGTGCTTTATGGCAAGCAAGGCTGCGGAAAAACGCATCTGAGTCATATCTGGCAAAAACGTAGTGATGCTGGAATAATTTCCAACGAAAATGATCTGGAGAGGGCGTTGGATACATGTATTTCAGGGCATCAAAAGGCCTTTATTCTTGAAGATGTAAATGATGATTCTTTAACAGCATCATTTCAGGAGACTTTGTTCCATCTTTATAACCTGTTGAAAGAAAAGAATGGTGCTTTGCTGATCACCACCAATGATCACCCTAAAAAATGGGCTTTATCCTTATCAGATTTGCGTTCGCGGATTTTGTCCTGCCCGGCCATCCAAATCCGTCAACCTGATGACCAGATGTTAACGGTTTTGCTGGTAAAACAATTTGATGACAGGCAAATCGAAATTGCACCGGATGTGGTCAAATATCTTTTGCCGCGTATAGAACGTTCTTTCACGGGCGTTCATCAGGTGGTTCGTATGATTGACCAGTTATCTCTGTCAGAAAAACGTCCCTGTACGGTGCCGCTGGCCCGACAGGCTCTGTTAAATTTGAAAGAGGTTTCCTGAGGGAATTCATCTTCAGCGTCATCTGATTGAAATAAATGGCGAATAAACATATGATAGCCCTTATATACGGGGACTTTCATTTCCAATTGATGGTTAAAAAATGGCACAAGAAATTTTTGAACAATCCAGTGAGCCGATCAATCTGTCTGATGCAGATCGTTTTATCAATCGTGAGCTGTCCTGGTTGCAATTTAACATTCGGGTGATGGAAGAATCACATAACAAAAGCCATCCCCTGTTAGAGCAACTGCGTTTCTTGTCCATTTCCGGCAGCAACCTGGATGAATTTTATATGGTCCGTGTGGCTGGTATTCGTGGCCAGATCAATGCCGGTGTTGAGACCATCACACCGGAAGGCATGACTCCTCAGCAGCAATTGCTCGAAATTAATAAGATTGCCGAATATCTGATTGATGAGCAGCAAAAACGCTGGGCCAGTATTCTGCAGGACCTGCGGGCTGAGAATATTCTGCTGGTTAAAGAAAATGAGATTACGGCAGCGGAAAAAGACTGGTTGGAAACATATTTTCTCGAAAATGTTTTTTCCATGCTGACACCACTGGCGGTCGATCCGGCGCACCCATTCCCGTTTATGCCAAATCTGGGATTCTCATTGGTTTTGAATTTAAAACGGGATGCGGATGATACATCTCTGATGGCTTTATTGCCGATCCCACCACAAGCCCGACGTTTTATCCGTTTGCCTGCTCAGGAAGACTCCCCTGAAATTCGCTTTATGGCCGTTGAAGACTGTGTGCGTTTGTTCCTGGATCGTCTGTTTCCGGATTACACAGTATTGGGCGAGGGACAGTTCCGCATCATTCGTGACAGTGAAATGGAAGTGGAAGAAGAAGCCGAAGACCTGGTAAGGGTTTTTGAATCAGCCCTGAAACGCCGTAGACGTGGTCATGTGATCCGTCTGGAACTGAATTCAGATATGCCGGAACAATTGAAACAAATGGTCATCCGCGAACTGGATGTGCTGGATGATGAAATTGTCAATGTGGATGGTATTCTGGGCATTGTTCAGGTCAGTCAGATGATCGTTGATGATCGTGCGGACCTGAAATTTGAACCATATAATCCCCGTTTCCCGCAACGTATTCGTGAACATGGCGGTGATTGTTTTGGTGCCATTAAAGAAAAAGATTTCGTTGTTCACCATCCGTTTGAAAGCTTTGATGCGGTTGTCAGTTTTCTGAAACAGGCAGCAGCAGACCCGGATGTGGTGGCCATTAAACAAACTCTATATCGCACAAGTGATGATTCGCCGATTGTCCGCGCCCTGATCGATGCGGCAGAGGCGGGGAAGTCTGTCAC
>Ga0207422_1004212_pt1 | contig 12353 bp, 11 predicted proteins | sample MarCyaLeptolynsp_FD_187757 | JGI IMG/M metagenome (GOLD analysis project Ga0207422, IMG submission 187757) | Marine cyanobacterial communities from Panama - species 1 Leptolyngbya sp. (SPAdes) | ecosystem: Environmental > Aquatic > Marine > Unclassified | place: Panama: Panama City | collected...
TTAATTTTGGATCGCAAATTAGGTCAATACGAAGTTCCTGACGGCTGGGCTATTCTTGCTGCCGGTAACAGGCAAGGCGATCGCGGTGTTACCTATACCATGCCGGCACCATTGGCGAACCGCTTTTCACACTATGAAGTAGATACTAATTTGGATGACTGGGTTGCTTGGGCATATGCGAACAACATCGATGATCGCATTATTGCTTTTTTACGTTTTCGTCCTGATTTAATTTTTGATTTTGATGCAGCACAAAACCCAATGGCATTCCCATCTCCTCGTTCATGGGAATTTACCCACCGCGCATTACAGAAGTTTGTCGACCAGGGGACCATCTTATTAGAAACCTTGCAAGCCTGTGTCGGCCCGGCGGCGGGCGTAGAACTCAATGCATTTATTACCAATCTGGATTCAATGCCTAACATAGAAGATATAGTCAACGGCCAAGAAGTCCCGGTGCCAAATGAAATTGATTTACAGTATGCTGTTGCTTCAGCACTTGTTGGACAAGCGATTCGTGTTAATACATTGGATAATGCAACTGAATTACAAGGCAATATTTTAAATTACGCGCACAAATTCCCACAAAAAGAAATGGGCGTGATGATGATTTCTGATATGCACCGCGCCATTGGCGAAAAGATTTTTTCATTACCAGAATTTGCTTCCTGGGCGGACTCGGTAGCAGATTTAATGCTCTACGATAATTAACAACTTATCACTCAATTGACCAACAACGGCGAAACCTCTGTTGAGACAAAACTTGCTGCTGCACGTACCCGTCTTATTTTAGACAAACCTTTTTTAGGTGCCTTGGTATTGCGCATGCCGCTCGAAATGGCAGATCCTGCTTGGTGTACCACCGCAGCTACTGATGCAAAAAAAATTTATTTCAATTACGAGTATATTAATCAACTGCACAGCTCAGAAACCCAATTTGTTTTAGCCAAACAGGCGTTGCATTGTGCACTCTCTCACTTCTCTCGCCGCGGGCATCGCATTAAGCATCGTTGGGATCTAGCGTGCGAATACGCAATAAACCCGTTACTTATTGAAGAAGGTTTTAACGCACCGCCTGGCACACTTGTTGAAGATAGCTTCGCAGGCATGACCGCCGAAGAAATTTACCGTTGCTTACAAGATAAGGATGACGGTGATGCGGATAGTTCAAACCATGAAGACGAAGGCAATGACGAATCGACCGACCCCACTGATCAACAACAAGACTCGCCACCTCCTTCAGATGAACCGCAAAATAATGAACCGAGTAATAATCCTGATAACGATAATTCGAATCAAGATAATAATGGTGCCCCGCAACCGGCTACTATGAGCCAGCAGGAATTAGACAACTTATCGGTGCAGTGGCAACAGCGTTTAGCGGGTGCCGCACAGCAGGCACAACAAGCTGGCAAGTTAAGTGCTTCTATGGCACGTATGGTTGAGTTCATGTTGCAACCCAAACTCCCTTGGCGTGCATTACTCGCGCGGCATATGACAGCAACCGCGAGGGATGATTATAGTTATTCACGACCGTCTTCGCGGCGTGGAGATCCCTCTATTTATCCCAGTCTGCGTAGCTCGCAAGTTAATATGGTTGTCGCTATTGATGCTAGCGGGTCGATTGGTGATGAAGAGATGAACGAATTTATGTGTGAAGTTGATGCCATTAAAGGCCAATTACGTGCACGTATCAGTCTATTAGTCTGTGATGCTGAACTTGCCGACGGGTCACCATGGATATTTGAATCATGGGAAGAGTTTTGTTTGCCTAAAACATTCACAGGTGGCGGTGGCACTGACTTCAGGCCAGTATTCGATTGGGTAGAAAAGCAAGACCAGGCACCTCAGTTACTGGTTTACTTTAGTGACTGCGTAGGTAAATTCCCGCCATACCAACCTAATTATCCTGTAATTTGGCTCGTTAAAGGAAGTGCAAGTGTACCTTTTGGTCAACGTATTCAATTGAATTAATGGACTTATCTGATCAAGATAAATTGCGACTCAATGTTTTGCTTGCCCAACCATTACAAGCAATACGCATTGATGAATCACGCATGGAACTACATGCATTATCGGAAAAAGGCGAAGCCAAAGTTAATTTGCATGCGAACTGTAAAGATGAAAAATATCTTAAACTTGTTCGCCAATGGTTATCGACACATGTACTAGGCTCACCTGGTGGTTATCCTGTTTTTTTAAGACGCTGGACACGCATGGGGCAGGCGCGCGACAACAGCCTGGAAAAGCTTTTATTACTGGGCGAACCCGAAGCAGTTGTTGCTGTTGTTCACGCTAATGGAATTACCAATGAAATAGCACGACGCGCCTGGTGGTGTGCGCCAAATTCGGAAAATGCACGCTGCCTGCTTGAAAGTAAACAAGTAGCACAAGGCTCCATGGGTCCAGAATTAGCCAATTTCTTAGTTGAGTTCTTGCCGTTTGAAGAGACGTCTAGAGCCATGATGAAATCCGTACGCCTGGTGTTACAACCCAACCTCATCGAAGAAAAAACCAAACTGGATATTTGGAAGCGCGGCAAACGGCGCAATACTTTTTATGTTGGCTTCATCAGACAATGTCCGGAATCTTTACCTATACAAAGTCGACCTCATCCACAGTTTGATGCTGTCAAACAACTAGATTCAGCCAACATTCTGGCGAACAAACTTTCTTCTTTATTCAGCAGCCAAGGACAAGCCGCATTAGAGGCTATCAGCTTAGTCATCAATAAACCCAATGACCAAGATGTTGCCGTAGAGATATTTAATACTATTGGTGAATATTGCAGTATCAATCATCCAGAACGGTTCCACTGGCGGGACATTAATCAACTTAAGCAACACGTCAGCCAATTACATAACCATTATGAAAACGATATTAATCAGATTTTAAAACATCAACCAGATGCCAAACCATCTATAGATGCAGTACTATATCTATCAATGGTAAATGAATCGCTACTCGATCCTGTATTCGGTGTAACGGATGCCATAGGGTCTGTAATGCGAAAACGTATTACTCATCTGACCGACCCTATCATTAACCAAATAAACATTCTAAAACCAGCATGAGTCTACTTCCTCTTTTTATTGATATTAAAAACAAACCATGCCTGGTAGTTGGCGGTGGCACCATCGCTCTTAGAAAAGTGAAAATGCTCAGCAAAGCTGAAGCGAGCATTACGATTGTTGCGCCTAATATATGTCAGGCACTGCAAGAACATTGCGAAGATACATCTATTGTTCTTCATGCGCGAGAATTTAATAGTTCGGATATAAACGAACAAAGTTTAATTATTGCTGCAACTGATAACAAAGCCCTGAATAAACAGATTAGTGATCTGGCCAAACAACAAAATATACTTGTCAATGTTGCCGACGATTTCAAACAAGGCGATGTCGTACTGCCTTCTGTTATAGATCGGGATCCCATTCAGATTGCTGTTACGACGGGTGGCGCTTCACCGGTGCTAGCAAGATTACTGCGCCGCAATCTTGAACGTTGCACGCCATCGGCCTACGGTTCACTAGCTGCACTGGTAGAAAAGTATCGCCAAACAACTAGTGAAGCCATAGTCGATAACGATGCGCGCAGGAGATTTTGGGAAGAAGTATTACAGGGTCCAATTGCAGAAATGGTGTTGGCCGGACAGTTATCTGCTGCTGAAGAATCGTTGCAGAAAAAATTAACTAATAAAGATTTCACCAACCACGATAAAGGCGAAGTCTATCTTGTTGGTGCTGGGCCCGGTGATCCTGATCTACTTACCTTTCGCGCATTACGGCTAATGCAACAAGCGGATGCAGTTGTTTATGATCGCCTGGTGTCAGATCAAATTATGGATTTAGTCAGGAAGGATGCCGAGAAAATATATGCTGGCAAACAAAGATCTAATCATGCACTCCAACAAGAATCGATTAATCAATTACTAGTCCGTTTAGCCAAACAAGGTAAACGAGTACTTCGACTCAAAGGCGGCGACCCCTTTATATTTGGACGTGGAGGCGAAGAAATTGAAACCCTTATGGAAGAAGGTGTTCACTTTCAGGTTGTTCCTGGCATCACTGCAGCGGCTGGCTGTGCATCCTATTCAGGCATCCCATTGACACACCGTGATCATGCTCAGGCGTGTATTTTTGTTACCGGTCATTTAAGGGATGGCACTGTCAACCTTAACTGGGACATGCTTGCACATGCTAACCAAACATTGGTTTTTTATATGGGGTTACATGGTTTAAGCATTATCTGTGAGCAATTAATTAATCATGGTTTAAATGCACAAACTCCAGCAGCACTTATTAGCAAGGGTACTACACCTGACCAGAGAGTACTGATTGGAGATTTAAGCAGTCTGCCAAATTTAGTGGATGCACAACACGTACAAAGTCCAACATTGATTATTGTTGGTTCTGTAGTGTCACTACATACTAAACTACACTGGTATTTAACTGAGAAAGAAATTAAAGCTTAGTGGTAAGCTATACTGCGTTACGCTTTCTGGTAAAAGAAACCAAACCAATAATCCCTGTAGCTAACAAATAAAATGCTGCAGGAATAGGTACTGGCGCTGGCGTTCCATGGTCTGCGAAAAACTCAACACCTGCAGAACACCAACCATGATACCCACCGGTGTTACCGCCAGCATATTGAGGACATAGTTCGCCAAATGTCTTATATGGATTAACAAGCGTTCTTAAATTATCACGGTCCGCAAATAACTCTTCGGCACTAGAATATTCAGTTGGATCGTAAAACAACGCCCAACCCCATTCGCGCACTTTTCTATCAGTTACTTTTGTTTCCGCATATTCAGCACCACGAGACAGGTCGACGAAAATATTTTTATCGCGCAAGAATTGCGGAGCATTATCATTAAATGTACCTAACACATAATTTTTAAGATTATTAAAACCACGTTTAATAAATCCTTCTGTGATGGTTACAAAATCTAGTACTCCCTGAATGTTAGACAAGGTACCTTCGGATTCATTGTAATCACCTAATATGCTGCCGCGAGAATCTAGGTCTATACAATAATGGACTTGCATACCAGGCCCAAATAAGTTGGCTTTGTACTCAATCATTGCTGCCGATGCCTGATTTGCAAACACCACTGCCGCAATTAGGCCAAACACAGAGAATAATTTTTTAGCTGCCTGAATATGATAATATAACATTATGTAACTCACTGTAATTTAAGCAATTTATATTTATCGCAATTAACCAAATGCACGAACAAACTTACTGTGAAGTTGATCACATTAGTCTATACCCATGATTTAGCGGTGATTATTCACCGACAGCTGGCTGCAACAATTGCTATTTATTTCTCAACCACTTCTACATGGACTTTATGTGATGTGCATTATCCAGAGCCACATAAAATTAAAATGGAATAGTCTTTACACTATTGTCATGTTTGTTAAAAACATTAACCTAAAGCTATCTTAAATTATTGATAATTTTGTAATAATTAACTCATTCATAAATAGAGAATTATTTATGAATTTATTGTTACAGGTTATACGTGCTTAGCTAATTAGCGTGCTAAGTTGTTGGCAAACAAATTTACTGATTAGATAACGCTAATCTTTAATTATGAATAAATACTCAATCCTGTTAACACTATGTTTTTTACTCATTATGTTTAACCACACTCATGCATCAGAGCTACAAGTTGGCCAAACTGCTCCTGAATTCAAGCTTAATGATCAACATGGAAATCCTCACTCTCTGCATCAGCACCAAGGTCAATGGGTAGTGCTTTATTTTTACCCTAAAAACGACACACCAGGTTGCACAAAAGAAGCTTGTGAATTTCGTGATGACTACAAAACACTGCGGGCGAAAAATACTCAAGTCCTTGGCGTCAGTATTGATGACTCACAAAGTCATGCAGAATTTGCAAACAAATACCAGTTACCTTTTCCATTATTAGCAGACACAGATGGAAGCACAGCCAAGCAATACCAGACATTATTAAACTTAGGTATTTTTAAGCTCGCAAAAAGACACACATTCATTATTGATCCGAATGGAATTATTCAAATGATCTACAGAAAAGTAGACGCAAAATCTCATAGCGATCAAATCCTAAACGATTTAAAAAAACTACAATCATAAAAAATGGTGTACTATACAGCTAACTAAATACTGGAATGATTATTTAGAAACTTTTAATTTTTGATTTAGCGGTATAGGTGTCCTCTTCTTACTCAAAGAAGCAGGGTGAAACAGGGAATCTGGTGTAAAACCAGAGCTGCCCCCGCAACGGTAATCAACTTGAAAGATAGACAACTCGCCACTGTGTTAACTCATGGGAAGGCGTCTATTTTGAGTCAAAAGCACTCCTGAAAACGTCATGAGCGCGGCAAAGAGCAGGCAAAAATAAACGAAAAAGCGGAGCTTATATCAATAAGTGAGCATTTTGAGTTTATTTTTAACACCCTATTTGCAAGCGTAATAGTTTTCAAAAGTTGGGAGCCCGGAGACCGGCCTATAAACCGCGCAGCAAATTGCGGTGGGCGATTCGGGCTGCTTGAACTTCACACCAATTGATCATCACGCATCAAATATGTGTGTGGTTTTTGCAATCTATATTCACTGCGTTTGCTCGTCTTTTTTCTTTAAGGAGAATGAATGAGCTACTTACGCAATATCTTTTTAGTTTCAACTCTTTTGTGCGTATGCAATGTCAACGCCGAAGATAAACTTCCTCCCATGACAGTGAGCGCAAGCCGAACACCTGTCACAGTAAATGAATCCGGGAGTTCAATAACTATTATTGATCAGCAAGAAATACAAAACCGCCAAGTACCGTTTGTAGCAGATTTATTGCGCGATGCACCCGGCACAGCAATCAGTCAGAATGGAGGGCCCGGAACCCTCACGCAACTTCGACTACGCGGGGCTGAAGCAAATCATACACTGGTACTTATTGATGGAATTGAAGCCAACGACGTAGCATTTGGTAACGAATTTAATTTTGCAAATTTAATCACTTGTGGTCTGGAACGCATTGAAGTCCTGCGTGGACCACAAAGTTCTTTATGGGGCAGTGACGCTTTAGCCGGTGTCGTAAACGTTCAGACTAAACAAGGATCTGGCCCTATACAACTTGAAAGCACATTTAGTACTGGTCGTTTCGATACACGCCAGAATTGCACTGGAATAAGTGGCGGCAATGATTTACAAAGTTTTTCTTTGTATGCTGCTTACTTTGAAAACAATGGCAGCAATATTTCAGAATTGGGTGATGAAGATGATGGGTATAGAAATTCTACTGTCAATTTTCGTTATGGTCTGACCCCTTTTGATAACTTTGCAATAGATGTCTCCGGTAGGCATGTCGACTCTGAAGTAGAAACAGATCCATTCAGTCCACCAATAGATGGCGATCGAGAAACTGATTCTATTCGAAATTATTTTAAAATTAGTTCTGTTTTAGACTTGTTCAATGGTAGATGGTCACATCAGGCTAATATCAGCCTGACTGACTCAAAAAATGAAAATTTTGCTGATGGGCTCGAAGACAGTTCTACCGAAGGTGAAAAATTAAAATTCAGCTACCAAACAAGCTTACAGCATTCCACAAAATCATCGGACCATACTTTAACACTCGCACATGAACGTGAGCGTGAAAAATTTGTTCAAAAAGGATTTGCTGATCCATTGTTTGGTGACCCCAATCAAAGACGAAAGGCATACAACAAAGCCTATATAGGTGAATATCGTGTCGGTATACTTAGTCAATTATTTTTTAGCGCATCTGTTCGCAAAGATGATAATGATGATTTTAAAAACCGTACAACTCATCGACTAACAACCACATACACACCGAATAATTTTACAACTAAATTACATGTTGCCTATGGCACTGGTGTGAAAAATCCAAGCTTTGTAGAACGATTTGGTTTTTCCTCCAATTCAGTTTTATTCCCTTTCATTGGAAACCCTGACCTCAAACCTGAAAAATCTAGAGGCTGGGAAGCAGGTATTGCCCATACTTTCTCAGATCAATTACAAATAAGTGCCAGTTATTTTTCTGAGCAGCTTAAAGACGAAATCAATGGCTTCTTTAGCCTGGGTTCCTTCGGGCCTTTTACGGCTGTAAATCTTGATGAAGAAAGTGACCGTAAAGGTATTGAAGTCTCTTTCAATGCCAAGCCAATACAGAATTTTGATATTATTGGAAGTTATACTTACGTTGACTCAACACAACCTGACGCTAGTGGTAAAACCACTGAACTTCGAGTACCAAGAAACACAGCCAGCCTGACTACAAACTATCGCTTTTTAAACCAAAGAGCGAACCTTAACATGCGCATCAATTACACTGATGATCAGTTTGATACTGATTTCAATACTTTTAACCGTGTTGAACTTGGCGACTATACTGTTGTAAATATTGCCGGAGAATACAAATTTAACAACTTCGTTACAATTCAAGCGCGTGTTGAAAATCTATTTGATAGAGAATATCAAGATGTGTTCGGCTTTGAGACTCAAGGGATTAATGCACATATTGGTCTAAAATTTGAGTTTGACAAGTAACACTGGGACAAGCCATGAATAACAACTACTCCACATCAAATAAAGTATTGCCCGCTTTTATTTATGGCTTGATTGTTTTTACTGTGCTCTCAAGACTGTTCCCACACCCTTTAAATTTTTCTTCTGTTGGTGGGCTTGCTTTATTTGCAGGTGCATTTATGCCGCTACGTAGCGCCTGGATTGCACCCATATTTACTTTATTGATTACTGATGCAGTCACAGGCTTCTATGACCCTGTGGTAATGATTTTTGTATACATAAGTTTTATATGTAGTACATTGATTGGACATTATATCCTACACAAACAAAGATCTGTTTTACGTCTCGGTAGCTCAGCATTTATAAGTGCCTATGTATTTTATATGGTTTCAAATTTTGGTTTTTGGCTGGTAGGTAACTACTACCCATTAACTATCGATGGATTGATTACTTGTTATGTTCGTGCAATCCCTTACTTTAAACATACATTAGCAGGAGACGTGCTGTATACATTTTTATTATTTGGCTGTTACGAACTCATTGTATTGAGCAATAGACTCAGCACTCAGCACAAAGCCAAGTAAACTTAAGCTTATGCGTATTGCATCACTGCTACCAAGTGCTACTGAAGTTATCTGTTTACTTGGCTTGAAAGAATCCATAGTAGGTATTACGCATGAATGTGATTACCCTGAAGGCTTAAGTCATATCCCCATTGTTACCAGAACCAGCATTGCGCATAATCTCCCTAGTCGCGAGATTGACTTTCAAGTACGTGAGGCGCTATTAACAAATAATGCTTTATACACGCTGGATTATGCACTACTCGATGAGCTGCAACCCGACCTACTGGTAACACAATCACTATGTAATGTCTGTGCAGTGGACAAAAATGAAGTCATAGATATTGCATCAAAATTATCTTCTTCACCGCAAGTGATTAACCTTGAACCTACTTCACTCAATGATATGTATGCCACTATTGAAATGGTCGCGGATGCCACTAAATGCGAAAGTAAAGCACAAAAAATCATTCGCAATATGAAATATAGAGTCGATACTGTAAAAGAGTCTACCAATAGGTATCTTAATTATTCGCCCCCTATTCGTATTGTGTATTTAGAGTGGATTGACCCATTATTTAATTCTGGTTACTGGATTTCCGAGCTGATTGAACTTGCAGGCGGTGAAGATTGCCTAGGTAATGCACATTCGCCAGCAAAAACTATTCAATGGAATGATGTTATTAGCATAGATCCAGATGTTTTAATTGTTGGCTGCTGTGGTTACGATATGCAAAGAACATTACGCGATATACCCATGCTAAAAAACAAACCCGGTTGGAAGGATTTAAAATGCGTCAAAACTAAGCGCACGTATATGATTGATGGTAATTGCTATTTTAGTCGCCCGTCTCCGCGCTTAATTGACAGTTTAGAAATATTAAACCTCATGTTACATTCCAATAAACAATATTCAGACTCTCTATATAAGCTAATCGAATAAATCTATGGCTAATAGGCTAACAAAGATCTATACACGCACAGGCGACGATGGCACCACCAGCTTGGCAAGCGGGGAACGGGTAGGCAAGGACTGTTTATTAATAAAAGCCCAGGGCGACTTAGATGAACTGAATGCAAACATTGCCTGCATACTAGCGAGCGGTGTGAGTGAAAACGTCGAACATGTATTAGTAGCAATACAGCATCACTTGTTCAACATTGGCGGCGAACTCAGTGCTCCCCAGTGCTTGCTTACTGAAACAACAGATATTGAGTGGTTAGAACGCTGGATAGACTATTTCAATGAAATGCTTAACCCGCTAAAAGAATTCATTTTACCGGGCGGAGACTTTGCAGTTGCACACTGTCATGTCGCACGAACAGTGTGCCGACGCGCTGAACGCCACCTGGTAGAATGGTCACGCCAACATGATGTGCGTGGCGAGTTAATCCAGTACATTAATCGTTTATCTGATTTACTGTTTGTACTGGCACGCGTGATTGAAAAACAAAAAAATAGCTCTCCAAGTTATTGGAATAAAAATCTAGTTGTTCCCGAACCTGAAAAATAATGCTTAACCCTAATATTCGTTTTGGCATTGACTTGGGTGGTACAAAAATCGAGATTCTTGCCTTAGACAAAGCTGGCAACGAAGTATATAGAAAGCGTATTGCAACTCCTCAAGGCAATTATCAAGCAACGATTAAAAGTATATCTGATTTAGTGTTAGCGGCTGAATCGGATCTGAATACACAGGGTTCAGTAGGCATTTGTACACCAGGTGCAATTTCTCCTTCCAGCGGCTTACTACGTAACAGTAACTCTACATGTCTGAATCACAAGCCCTTTTTACAAGACTTACAACAATCGCTTACACGCGATATTCGTATTGCCAATGACGCAAACTGCTTTACTTTATCTGAAGCAATAGATGGAAGCGCACAAGCAAGTAATATTGTTTTCGGTGTAATTATTGGTACTGGTTGTGGCGGCGGTATTGTTATCAACAAAATGCTCGTCGACGGACCAAATGCGATTACTGGAGAATGGGGACATAACCCATTGCCTTATGTCAGCGCAAGTGAAGCATCCCTCAATGAGTGCTGGTGCGGAAGAAATGCCTGTATTGAAACATTTCTATCCGGCAGCGGCTTTGAGCGAGATTATTTCTATACTACGAGTATTCAAAAATCGAGCAAAGAGATTATAAATGATGCAGACAATCAACATGCACAAGCATTAGAGTGCTTACAACGTTATGAAGACAGGATGGCGCGCAGTCTAGCGCATGTGATCAATCTACTAGACCCTCACACCATTGTCCTGGGTGGTGGCATGTCCAATATTGAGCGACTGTATCAAAATGTACCGCAGCTATGGCAGAAATATATTTTTTCCGATACTGTATCCACACAGTTAATTTCCCCAATGCATGGAGATTCAAGTGGCGTGAGAGGTGCCGCATGGCTATGGAATTCATGAATAACAAACAAACTCAAACTCCATCGTGGCAATGGGTGCTACTAATTATTTTGTTTCTTGCGTTTAGCCGGTTAATTCCCCATCCGCCAAATTTTACACCCCTGGGCGCAATGGCATTACTGGCAGGTGCCAATTTTAAAGATCTCAGGGTTGCTTTAATTATTCCTCTCGTCGCCATGCTAATCAGTGATGCGATGTTAGGTTTTCATAGCTCCATGCTCTATGTTTATTGCGCAGTCGCTATTATCATTTTAGGCAGTCATCTACTTATCAAACGCTGTACATTATTTAACATGACAGTAGGCGCTGTTACTTCAGCGGTGGTATTTTTTATAGTAACGAATTTTGGCGCCTGGCTCAGCCATGATATGTATCCGCATACACTAGCCGGCTTACAACAAGCTTATATAGCTGGCGTACCTTTTTTCAGGAACACATTAGTGAGTAATTTAATTTTTACTGCGGTGGGCTTTTTTGCACTACGACAATTCCCTAACCAACAAGCAGCGGGAAGTTAAATACAAGTATTCTCTACTTGACGACTTTTAGGTGTGCGCGTTTAGTTGATGGGTTGTCAGGGTCAGGTGGAGGCGTAATTTCGTTGTCTTCACCAAACATCATGCCTTGCCCATTCTCACGCGTATAAATAGCCAATACAAAGCCAATTGGAATATACACAGACATAGGCTCACCGCCAAAACGCGCATTAAATGTCACGGCTTCATTATCAATTTGCAGGTCTTGAGTCGCGGTAGGACTAATATTAAGGACTATTTTGCCTTCCTGTTCATACTGTCTGGGTACTTGTACAGAATCATCCTGTGTATCGA
>Ga0207422_1004213_pt1 | contig 12350 bp, 13 predicted proteins | sample MarCyaLeptolynsp_FD_187757 | JGI IMG/M metagenome (GOLD analysis project Ga0207422, IMG submission 187757) | Marine cyanobacterial communities from Panama - species 1 Leptolyngbya sp. (SPAdes) | ecosystem: Environmental > Aquatic > Marine > Unclassified | place: Panama: Panama City | collected...
GTCCTGGTAGCCGGCGAGGTACAGACCGTTGACGAACATCGCCGGCAGCCCAACGATGCCGAGCGCTTTGGCCTGACGACGGTGACGGATTCGCCGCGCCGTGTAGGCACCCGTATCGAGGTCGTCGAGGAACTTCTCGACGTCCAGCCCGATCGCCTCCGCATGAGCGCGCAGCGACGGCCGGTCGAAGGTCCCCGGGTGCTCGAATAGACGCCAGTGCATCTCCCAGAACTTGCCCTGGGCTTGTGCGGCGTAGGCCGCCTCGGCCGCGCGCTCGCCCTGGGCAAACCCGGCGACGGTGAACGACCGGTAGATCACGCGGACGTCCTCGGGATAGTCCTCGACGAGGTTCTTCATCACCTGCCACGTGCGTGCGCACGGCGGACAGGCGTAGTCCGTGAACAACACGATCGTGACGAGCGGAGTCTCCCCGCCCAGCGCGAGGTCATCGTCGAACAGCGGGACCTTGAACCGCTCTCCGTCGATCCGAACCCGCACGCCGGGCTCGTCCTGCACGTTGTCGTTGCAGGAGGTACAGCCGGGCAGCGTGGGCACCCCAGCCAGGAGCAAGCAAGTCAGCGCGGCCGACGCTCTGGACACGCTGAGCAACGACGCCAGGGGGCGATGTGTAGCGGCGGTCGACACGGCTCTGCGGGGGAGCCTACCGGACCGAGGACGCCGGCAGAAACGCCGAACGCGGGGCCGTGTTCGGCGCCCGCGTTCGGGGGTTTGGAGCGGGAGACGAGATTCGAACTCGCGACTTCAACCTTGGCAAGGTTGCGCTCTACCAACTGAGCTACTCCCGCGCGTCTTTGGGGAGGGGACTTTACTCGTGAACACCAGGGTGTCAAGCGCAAAGGCAGGTGAAAACGCGCGCGGCGAAGCCCCGGCCCACCCGACGCGTTGTCCGGCGGTTCATGCGTGAGATATGCAGTCTGGTTGCTTGTGCGCGTTCGGCGATCGCGCGGTTGAAGTTCGACGCTGCGCCGGCTATTGGCTTGCCCTGAGAGGACGATGTCGGCCCAAGCAACCGTAGCGATCGTCGGACACACCGGGTACGCCGGGCAGGTACTGCATGCACTTCTCATGCAGCATCCGATGCTGGAGCCACGGGTGATCACCGCCCGAGACCCGGAGGTGGGCGCAGCCGATTGTGAGGGTGCGGCGGCGGTGCTCCTGGCCACGCCATCCGATGCGGCGCGGGCCTGGACGCCCGTTGTGCGCAAGCGAGGGTTGCGGGTGCTCGATCTCTCCGACGCCCATCGCCAGACCGATGGCGTCCACTACGGAATCCCGGAGCTGTTCGGAGCCCCGCCCAAGGATGCGGATCTCGTCGCCAACCCCGGCTGTTACCCAACCGCCTCGCTGCTCGCCCTGCGACCGCTGCTCGATGCTGGCGTCATCGAGCCGGAGGGGATCGCGATCGTGGGCAAGTCGGGGACGTCGGGGGCCGGCAAGTCGCTGCGTGAGGACCTCCACTTCTCCGAGCTCTACGGCAATGTGTTCCCTTATAAGGTCGGCGGCCATCGGCACACGCCGGAGATCGAGCGCCACCTCGGCGCGCCCGTGACCTTCATCCCGACGTTGCTGCCGATCGTGCGCGGCATGCTGGTGACCGCGCTGGTGCGACCCAAGGCCGAGCCGAAGGCGCTGCTCGCCGCGCTCCAGGCCAAGTACGCCGAGGCTCCGTGGGTCACCGTCTTGCCCGAGCCGGGCATCGGCCTTTCGGTTCGCCACGCCGTCGGTACCCACCAGGCGCTGGTCGCCGTGGGACCGCAAACGCGGAGCGGCGTCGTTCCGGTGTTTTGCACGATCGACAATCTGCTGCGCGGCGCGGCGAGCCTCGCGATTCACAACCTCAACCTGTGGCTCTCCCTGCCGACCGAGCACGGACTCCCGCCCCCGAGCGCGACCGTTCCGGCCGGACCCCCTGGAATGACGAGACTGCTTCCATGACCGACGACTCGAACTCTTCCGCGCTCCCCGAGGTGACCACCGAGCTGTCCTCCGGACTCGCCATGCCGGATGGCTTTTCGTGGGGCGCGGCGCGTTGCGGGATCAAGCAGGGCCGCCCCGATCTCGGACTCATCCTCAGCACGCCCCCCGCGGCCACGGCGGCGTGCGTCACGAGCAACAAGGTGCGCGCCCCGTGCGTCGACCGCAATGCATCGCTCGTTCCGTCGGAGTCGATCCGCGCGCTCGTGATCAACAGCGGCAACGCCAACGCGCTGACAGGTCCAACCGGGGCGCGGACCAACCAGGCGATCGCAGACGAGCTCGCTGCGGTGCTCGACGCCCCGGCCGACTCGGTCCTCACCGCGTCCACGGGCGCGATCGGGGTACCGCTTTCGGAGGACTTGGTGACCCGGGCGCTGGCAAACCTGGTGCGCCGGGCCGGCGGCAACCCCAAGGGCTTCGCCGAGGCGATCATGACCACCGATACGTGCCCGAAGGTGGCGCACCTCGAGGTCACGCTGCCGGACACCGAGGAGTCGATCCGGATCCTCGGCGTGGCCAAGGGCTCCGGCATGATTCACCCGCAGATGGCGACGACGCTGGCCTTCGTCTGTACGGATGCAAAGGTCAGCCCGGCGCTGCTCAAAGAGATGCTCGGTGGCGTCGTGGACGACACCTTCAACGCGATCAGCGTCGACGGCGATACCTCGACCAACGACATGGTGATCGCGTTCGCCAACGGCACCCGCAACGCCGAGGTGAAGTCCGAGCCCCAGGTCCGCGCCATGACGGACGCCCTGGCCGCCGTGCTCGACTCGCTTGCCGAGCAAGTGGCGCGCGATGGCGAGGGGGCAACGCGACTGCTGGAGGTCGAGGTCAGCGGCGCTCCGGATCGACGCTCGGCGCGACTGGTCGCCCGCGGCATCTGCCGCAGCAGCCTGTTCAAGTGCAGCGTCTTCGCGGGGCAGCCCGACTTCGGGCGCGTCGCAATGGCGGCCGGTCAGGTCGCGTTCGAGGAAAAGCTCGACATCGATCCGAGCAAGATGACCATCGCCGCCCAAGGCATCGAGCTGTACAGTCCCCGCGGGCCCACCCGCGACCGCGGGGCCGACGTCGTTCGCCGGCTGCGGGAAGACGTGGTGCGCTGGTCGGTCGATCTCGGGCTGGGCAAGCACCACTTCGTGGCGCGCGGGTGCGACCTTTCGTACGACTACGTGCGCATCAACGCCGACGAGGACAGCCAGATCCAGGTCTCGCCCGAGGGCGTGGCGGGGCACAACACGATGCTCGCGGCCTACTCGCCGCGGCTGCGGCATCACCTGCTCGTCGAGGGTCTGGCCTACGTGCGCCGGTTCTCGGGCCAAAAGATGATGGTCTACGTGCCGCCCAACGTCGGGCGCGAAGACCTCGCGGACATGCTCGCGGGCGACCTCGAGCTGTGCCTGGACGCCGGCCTGCGTCCCGCCGTGTCGGTGCCCAACGACGCGATGGCCGAGACGATCCAGAGCACGCTGCGCGACAAGGGCCACTTCACGTCGGCCGTGTCGTCGGACCCGATGCGGATGACCCGGCTGCTCGATCGCGGCCATCTGTGCGTGATGGTCCGGTCCTCGCCCGACCCCGCGGGGATCGTCGATCTCTCGATCAAGATCGGGGCCCAGAAGCTGCTCATGATGACCAACGAAAGCGGCCTGCGCGATCGCTACGGGCACGTGCAGCGACTGTCGCCGGAGAACTTCCTGCTCGGGCTCGAGCGGGGTCGTTTCGAGCCCACGCACGCCGACACGCTGGTCCTGGCCCGGCACGCGACGACGCGGGGCTTGGGCGCACTGCACCTGCTCGATTCCCGCGTCCCGCACGCGATCGTCGGTGAGCTGTTCACCGACGACGGCATCGGCACGATCATCACGCGGCAGGCGATCGGCTGAGGCAATGGCGGAGCGCGGTTCGAGATTCGTGGGGCGGAGCCATCCGGCAGGCGCCGGCTTGGGGCGGGCGATCACCGGTCCCAAGGCGCGCCGCTCCGCACTGCGCAAGCTGCTGGCTGGAGGCACCGCGAGCACCCAGGCCGAGCTGTGCACCCAGCTCGCCGAGCGCGGGCACCCCACGACGCAGAGCACGGTCAGCCGTGACCTCAAGCTGCTGGGGGCCGAGCGCATCGTCGGCGAGGACGGAACGATCGCGTATCGGCTCGCCACCCGGCCGCGCACCGGGCTATCGCCCGACATGGTGACGGGCATCGACTGCAACGAAGCGATGGTCGTGATCCGGACCGAGATCGGGCGCGCCCAGGCCGTGGGTCTGGACCTCGACGCGCTCGCCCTCCCGGACGTGATGGGCACGCTTTCGGGCGACGACACCGTGCTCGTGGTGCCGCGCAGCATCACGCGAACCGCCGCGCTGGCCGAGACGATCCGCAAGCTCGTCGGTCTCTAGCTCGCCATCGCTGGTTTGCGGGCCGCCCCGCGCCGCCCGAACAGCCGCATCGAGGCCTCCTCCACGCGCTCCCAGTGAGCGTCGAGCTCTGCGTCGGTCATGGTCTCGAGCTCGGTGGGATGACCATTGGCCTCGAGGTCTTCGTTGATCGCGTCGAACCAGTGGGTGAGCTCTTCCCCCGTGGCGCGGACCGCATCCTCGGGCCAGCCCTCCTCCGCGATGATCTCGTCGAGCGTTTGCTCGTAGCGGGCCTGCATCTGCGGCGTCATCACGACCGCACCGTCGTGACCCGAGGCAACGCCGGCTGCACGCATCGCGCGACAGATCGGGCAGTCGTCGTACAGCCCATCCGCCGCGGGCTGGCCCCACCCGATGATCCCGTGCGCCAACGGCCCGCCCTCCCTCGCCCGCGCCTGCTTGGCGTCCTTCCGCTTTGCCCGTGCCTTTGCGGCGCGTCGCTGCGCGCGTCGCTGTGCCGTCCGTGCTTTCTTTGCTGCTCGCTTGCCCATGCTCGATCTCCTCTCGCCGCCCGAGGTCGACCGCCGCCGCGCTGTGTTGCAGCTTTCTTCGATCCTTTTTCTCGCGGCACAACGGCAGCGCACAGCGCACAACGCACAGCGCACAACGCGCAACCGCGGCCCTGACCAGCAAGCGGGGCAACAGCGGCGGATCCACCGAGGGCCGCACCCCACCACGCATTTGTCCCTTGACGACGCGCCGCTCTGCCGTCAACCTCCCCTCCCCATTCCGGAGTAGCTCAGTCGGTAGAGCAGGCGGCTGTTAACCGCCGGGTCGGGAGTTCGAGCCTCTCCTCCGGAGCCCAAGAAATGACGGTAGAGGGAGAAATCGCGGAAGCGGTTTCTCCCTTCGCCCTTGCTGCGCCGCCGGTCTTAGTGGAGCAGCTTCGTCCGAAAGCTCTCCGCGCTCTCGCCGGTCCACTCGTGAAAGGCTCGGTAAAACGAGTTGGGATCATCGAACGCGAGCAGGTACGCGATCTCCGTGCTAGAGAGCGTTTCCTTCGCCAGGTAGTGCCGCGCGAGATCCTCTCGGGTGCTGGCAAGTACGCGCTGGTAGTTCGTGCCCTCGTCGCGCAAGCGTCGTTGTAGCGTGCGGGTGCTGACAGCCAACCGGCGCGCCACGACTTCGAGCGAGCTCTCACCACCTGGCAACGCTTCGAGCAGCACTCCACGCACGCGCTCGGCCGTGCCAGCCTTTTCGTCGAGTTCGGAGAGCCTTTGGCGCAGCGAAGGCTCGAACGCGCTCCACATCTGGGGGTTCGCCGTCAGGAATGGCCGGTTCGCATCCTCGCTGCGAACCTGGAGCAGCGGTCGCGGGCCCTCCTCGATCCGAACCCCGAAGTACTTCCGATAGTCGCTCCCCCTCGTTGGAAGGCTCGGCGCCTCGACCTTTACAGCCCTGATGCGTTCCCGAGTCCCTCTCCGGCCGAGTTCGAGCAAGAACACGAGTTCCGCCAGGGCGAGCGAGCAGGGCGGGTCTTCGTCGGTACCGAGCCACCCGAGCGCTACCGTCAGGGTGTCCTCGTCCTCGTCAACCTCCATGCGCACCGGAAGGACGAGCCGCTTGTACTCGGCAAGCCGTCGAAGCGCAGCGGCATAGTCGGTACTACACAGCGCCGCGAACAAAGACGGCAGGAAGGCTTCGGTGGGCAAGCTCCGCGCTCGGAGTGGGAACAAGGGGTCGCCCACCAAGTCCTCGACGGCCGTCCAGAACCGGAAGTACTCGGGCATCGGCAGGCTCGCTCCCGGCTCCGCCAGGAGTCCCTCAGGCAGGCGGGCTCGTCGAAGAACGTCGGCCGCGGAAATGCCGAGGTCGCGGAGAATGACTGGCCACATCGTCTCCAGCGGGTATCTCGGAGGTCCGGTCACGGACTCCCATGGTAGCGCCAGCGCCAGGCAGCGACCCTGCAGATCACGCCAATGAGTCAGCTAAACCCGCCAGACGCTCCTCGTTGTCGTTGGAAGAAAGCCGGCTGGCGGGCCGCTGGTGATGAAGCAACGCTTGGCGGGAATCGCATCAACAATGGCGGCTTCCGCCGGTACGTGGGGCAGCGTCCGCGCTAGGCTGAGACTCAGGATGTTCAAACGCGCCGGGGCCTGAACGAGAGGCCTCAAGGAGGACGAAGGTTATGTCGAAAGTAGTGATGATCACAGGTGCTTCGTCGGGAATCGGCTACGCGACGGCTGAGCTACTGATCGAGAAAGGCTGGAGTGTCTATGCCGGCGCGCGTCGATTGGAGCGCATGAACCCGCTCCGCGACAAGGGGGCCGATATCCAGCACCTCGATGTTCGCGATCAGCAGAGTGTCGACGCATTCGTCGCGCACATGATCGAGGTTGAGGGGAAGGTCGACGCGATCTTCGCAAACGCAGGGTATGGCGTCCAAGGGTTTTTCGAGACGGTCGATATCGAGGACGCAAAGGCTGAGTTCGAGACAAACGTGTTCGGCGTCGCGCGCACGCTCAAGGCCGTGATTCCCCACATGAGGGAGCAGGGGTCAGGACGGCTGGTCGTCTGCTCCTCGATCGTCGGGATGGTCGCCGTACCCGGAATGCCCTGGTACCCGGCCTCCAAGCACGCCGTCGAGGGCTTGTGCGACGGCCTGCGCATGGAGATGAAGGAGTTCGGGATCGATGTGGTGAAGATCCAGCCCGGATACATCAAGACCGAGTTCGCCAAGGTCGCGTTCCGCTATCTCGACAAGGCGATCGCCTCTGAGAACGGAGAACTCTATCGAGAACAGATGGAGAACTTCAAGCACAACTTCGCCCAGGCCATCGAGAACGGTGACGACGCATCGACCATCGCGAGGGCAGTACACAAAGCCCTCGAGGCGAGGTCGCCAAAGCGAGCGTACCGCGTGAACATGGATGCCATTTCTGCGAGCTTTCTCCAAAACGTTTTCGGCGACGCAGCGATCGACTCCGTGATGCCGAAGATGGTGTTCAAGAAGCACTGACTGGCGTTTGCGGCGAGGAGGCTCTCACTCCAATGACGGGAGTCGAAGGAAGACGGCATGACCTTCGTTGAATCCTTGTCCCTGTACACCGCGGCACAGAAGACGGTTGCCTACGGGTTCGTTGGCTGTGGCGCGCTCCTGCTGATCAGCGCTGCCCTCACTTGGCTCGCGCCACCCAACGCATCCCCCCTATGGCAGGGCTTTCGGGTAGGAGCGATCGTCTTCGGCCTCCTCATCCTGGTCGGAGGCTTGGGCTATGCTCGGTTCAACAACCAGAACGAAGCCGATGTCGCCGCAGGCTACCAGGCCGACGCCATGGCGCAGGTGCAAACCGAGCACGCGCGGATGCAGAAGGTCGTGAGCGACTTCCCTGTCTACCAGATCGTGTTCGCCGTGATCGTCGCGGCGGCTCTGGCAACAGCCCTGTTCGCCCAGCCCTACTGGGCCGGCTTCGCCTATCCGCCAGCGTTCCTATTCCTCGCGGTCATGCTCATCGAGGCACACTCGCACGTCTCCATTGCCGCGCACGCCGAGACGATCGCGAAGATGGCCACCACCGCTTCGTAGAAGAAGGGACAGGTTGAGCCACTCGGGTAGGCCGCAGTTGCAGCCAGGTGCTCCGTGCCGCCCAAAGTGGACGTCGGCGGGCGTCACGCTGTCGAGGGACTCGTGGTAGCGCTCGTAGTTATCCTGGGTCTGCTCTAGGGTACGGGTCCGAAATGCCCGTGCCTGTTGCTCAGGCGGTCTCGCTCGCTCCGAAGCCAGAGAGTCTTCGCGCGGCCTCGACCATCTGGTGTTGCGCGGGCAAGTTGAGCAACGGCCGCAGCCGGTGTTCGGACGCCTGTCGAGGGTGCTCCCGAACCCAATCCAGGATCGTCGGGTGCAACGTGAGCAGCTTGAGCACCTGCGTCACCCGTGCGCGGGAAATCTGGTGCTCGCGCGCAAGATCCGCCCGGTTAACTCCACCTGCCTCGAGACGATTGCTCCACTCCTGGGCGAGCTTGAGCGTGGCCAGGATCTTCGGCGGAGGCTTCGGCCGCAACTGCCCGCCTCGCAAGCGCTTTCTGGCGGAGTCGAGGTCGATGATGAAGCAGGAGGTCATTCTCTTGCTTGCGGCCTCCTTGGGGAGCCAACCACAGAATGCCTCGCACCCACCCGGTGCGGGGCATTCGTGATTTCGGGCTGGGGGGTCCGACGTCTCCGAGACGGCATCTGGTGGGTTCCAGGCGCCTCGTAGAAAACCGGAATTCGAGGTCCAGAATTTACTGGACCCCGAGTTCCAGTTCGCTACATTGACCCGTGATGACCCAACCTCCCCGCCGCGCCCTCGGCCGCACCGGCGTCCAGATCTCTCCCATTGGACTGGGCTGCATGGGCATGTCCGAGTTTCTCGGCAAAGCCGACGACGCCAAGAGCACCGCGCTCATCCACCACGCCCTCGACGCGGGCATGAACTTCTTCGACACGGCCGACATCTACGGGCCGTGGACCAACGAGCGCCTGGTCGGGGCCGCACTCCGAGACCGTCGCGACGAGGCGATCATCGCGACCAAGTTTGGTCTCGTGCGTGACGACGAGGGGCGCTTTCGCGGGACCAACGGCGCGCCCGACTACGTCAAGCAGGCGTGCGAGGGCTCGCTGCAGCGCCTCGGCATCGACACCATCGACCTGTACTACCAGCACCGGGTGGACGCCAACACGCCCATCGAAGAGACCGTCGGCGCAATGGCCGATCTGGTCTCGGCCGGCAAGGTTCGATTTCTCGGCCTATCCGCCGCCACCGCGGAGCAGATTCGGCGCGCCCACGCGGTCCATCCGATCGCCGCCCTGCAGTCGGAGTACTCGCTGTGGGCACGCGAGGCCGAGGACGAGGTGCTCGACACCTGCAAGGAGCTCGGCATCACCTTCGTCGCCTACAGTCCCCTTGGCCAAGGGTTCCTCAGCGGGGCCATCACCTCGCCGGACGACTTTGCCCCGGACGACATCCGGCGCAGCAAGGCGCGCTTTATGGGTGACAACTTCCGGAAGAACCTCGAGCTGGTCGACGTGGTGCGCACCATGGCTGGCGACAAGGGCGTCACCCCGGCGCAGCTGGCCCTCGGCTGGCTGCTCCATCGCGGCGAACACATCGTGAGCATCCCGGGCACGACCAAGCAGCACCGCTTCGACGAAAACCAACGGGCCAACGACGTCGTGCTGACCGCGGAGGACCTGGCGTTTCTGGACGAAAACTTGCCGGTCGGCGCCGCCGCGGACGGGCGCTAGTCATCGGATCAGGACAACGACGGAGGACTCCGCCATGAAGCTCACCAAGACGACGAAGATCGACGCCACCGCCGACGATGCATGGGCACTGTTCGCGCACCGTTTCGAACAGGCCGACCACTGGATGGCCTCGGTGCCCCGGTCGTATGGCCAACCGAGCGGGGAGCGGTTCGAAGGCGCCCCATCGGCAGGGCGGATTTGCGAGATGCGGACCGACGGAACGGGCATGAAGGCGTCGGAGCGATTCGTCGCGTACGACGAAGCCGCCAAGACCTGCACCGTTCGAGTCGACCTCATCGATGCGCCGCGGTTGTTTCCCATCGACCACAACTCACTCGACTTCTCGGTGGTCGACGACCCCGATGGCGGCTCGACGGCGACGTGGGTGTTTGGCGCGGCGATCAAGCCGTGGGCCTACGTGATGTGGCCGATGCTGCGAATGGGCATGTTCACCGCGTGGCGCCAGCTCTGCGAGGAGTTCCAGCACTACGTCGAGACCGGGACACCGCATCCCCGCAAAATCGCCGCGGTGCAAAAGGCGGGGTCGACGTCCGTTGCCTGACCCGCGGGCTCGCGTAGACTAGATTGGCGTCAGGTCAGCGCCGTGGGACGTCACCGTGAGTTCGATGAGGCAGACGTGGTCGAGAAGGCCATGCGAGCGTTCTGGAAGAACGGCTGGCGAGATACGACCCCGCAGCGCCTGATCGAGGCCACCGGCCTGTCCCGCAGCAGCCTCTACGCGACCTTCGGCAGCAAGCAAGGCCTGTTTCTCGCGGCGCTGGACCTCTACGTCGACCAACAACGGTCGTTCCTCACGCAGCTGCTCGCCAACGGCTCCCTCCGCGACGGGCTCGAGCGCCTGTACGCGATGATGGTGGACATGATGCGCCCGGGGGGTCAGGGCATGACGTGTCTGGTGGCCAGCTCCCTGCTCGAGATCCCCGCCGAGGACGACGAGACCATCGCCCGGGTCGCACGCGGGCAAGCCCAGATGACGGCCGTCTTCGAGGCCCGATTCCAGCGTGCCATCGACGAGGGCGAGCTCGACGGCACCCGCACCGCAGCCGAGCTCGCCCGCTTCATCGCCACCGTCAACGACGGGATCCAGATCGCCGCGCGTGCACGGGCCAGCGCAGATCAGCTGCGCAGCATCACGACGATGGCGATGGACACCGTCTGCTGACCGGATCGGTCTACGACCACCGCTCGGCGAGCTCGACGAGCTGATCGAGGGCGGTGCTCCAGCCGTCGCGAAACCCCATGGCCTCGTGCTTGTCCTTCGCCTCGGGGTCCGCGTGTTTGGCGATCGCTCGGTAGCGGGTGCCGGTCCCCTCTGGCTCGAGCAGGATGAACGCGGTCATGAAGCCGTCGCCCTTGGGCCGATACCCCGGTCCCAGACCGTCGGTGAACACGAGGCGGCGGTTCTCGACGACTTCGAGATAACACCCGGGGTTCTCCGGCATCTGCTCACCGTCGGGTGAACACATCGTGGTGCTGAAGATCCCGCCGGGTCGAAGGTCGATCTCGCACGCCACGGTTCGCCAGGGACGCGGCGTAAACCACTGCATGAGGTGCTCGGGCTCCGTCCAGGCCTTCCACACGAGGGCCGGCCGCACCGCCACGACGCGTTCGAGAACGAGATCGAGCTCGGGGTCGATGGAGGGATCGTTCATTGGGATGGTTCCTCGATCGTCGCCAGGTAGTCGTCGAGCTGGTCGAGCCGCTGCTCCCAGATGCCACGCTGCTGGGCGAGCCACCGCGCCGCGCGGCGAATGCTGGCGGGACGGATCGTCACCGTACGGACCCGCCCCTTCTTCTTCGACGTGGTGAGGCCGCTCGCCTCCAGCACCCGCAGATGCTGCACGAACGACGGCAGCGCCATGTCGAACGGTTCGGCCAGCTCGCTGACCGTCGCCGGCCCCTTGCCAAGGCGGGCAATCACGGCCCGACGCGTCGGGTTGGCCAACGCGTGGAACGCCTGGTCGAGACTCTCGGCGGCCGCCACAGCCTCAAGCTGGCACACCACAACACTTAGGTCATTGCCTAAGTTTAGAATCCCGCTGTGCGCTGCGCCCGCGTCGAGTCAGCGCGGCCAGGCCAGGTCGGCTGACTCAGGACGCAAAGCCCAGGACGGTGCGCCCTAGCCGGCCACGCTCGTGGCCGCGGGCAACGGCACGATCCCAGTCCTGCAGCTCGAACACCTCGTCCAGCATCGGGTGCAGCCGCCCCTCGTCGACCCAGCCCCCGACCTCCTGCAGCAGGCGCCCATCACCGCGATCGACCATCAGCCACTTGGCACGGCGGGACAACACGATGTCGGCGAGGTTGCGCATGGGGTCGGCGGGAACGAACACTCCGCCGTCGGCGAGCAGGTGCCGCACCTGGGACAGGTACGCCGTGCTCGAGAAATCGAGGACGGCGTCGAATGACCCGACCATGCGCTCGAGCGGTGCATCTCGATAGTCCACCGCATCCGAAGCGCCGAGCTCGCGCAGCCGCGGATGGTGCTTGCGGCTCGCGACCGCGGTCACCTCCGCATCCAAGATGCGCGCGATCTGGACCGCCATCACGCCGACCCCGCCGGACGCGCCCAGCACCAACACGCGCCGGCCCGGCCGGATCGCGGCAACCTCCCGCAGCGCAACGAGTGCCGTCTGGGCACTCATCGGCAGCGCGGCGGCCTGCTCGAGCGGAACGCGCTGCGGCGCCCGAGCGA
>Ga0207422_1004214_pt1 | contig 12345 bp, 10 predicted proteins | sample MarCyaLeptolynsp_FD_187757 | JGI IMG/M metagenome (GOLD analysis project Ga0207422, IMG submission 187757) | Marine cyanobacterial communities from Panama - species 1 Leptolyngbya sp. (SPAdes) | ecosystem: Environmental > Aquatic > Marine > Unclassified | place: Panama: Panama City | collected...
CCTGGGTGCAGAGCTTTATTGACAAATGTCATTTCCATTACATCGGGGACTTTATAACCATCAATAATAAACATACTGGCGTAGTTGTTAGCGTGCACATTCCAGCAATGAAAATAGTTAGTTATTTTTTTTAATACTGCTACTTTTTCTTCCAGAGTAACAGCAGGGTACATAGTGTTTACGCCCAATCCCGACAGATCATGCATTTCAAGAGCAATCTGATCACATTGCTGTAAAGTATCTTCTGGCATATGTAGAAAAGTTAGCCATTCGGCACCTTCAACGTCCATTTTTAAAAAAATACGTTTATCGTTATCACCGTTTTTATTGATGTGACTGTGCAAAGTGTCGCAATTGTCAGTCTTTTCATGGCTAATACCTTCTTGTGTAAAGCTGAAACCTGGTCGAGAAGGTGGCGGTGAAATAGTGAAGTCATATTGATGCACATGACTACCATATAGTTTGTGGAAGTGTTGATCAAAACTGTCATTATCTTCAATGCCGTAAGAATATAGGACAGTATCGGATAAATTTTGATGATCCATGATGACATAGCCACCATCACCCGAACAACCAATACGCTTACGGCGTGCGTTATTAACTTGTTTTGGTTGTAGTGTTGTTAGTAAATCAACAATTTCCATGTGTATTTTTTAGATTAATGCCAGCTCACAGATGATGTGATTTGTGAGCCAGTCGTGCTACTTCGCTAACCGGTTGTGCATACTACCATTTTAATCCATAAGATGAATCATGCTTATGATTCAGCGAAGAAAAATTTCTAATACACAAATACAGTTAGCATATGAAAATAAAACTAGTTGTTCTATTAATCGCAAGTCTATTGTTAGCGGCACCATTGCATGCCAGAACATTATATATGGGGCCAGGCCAGACTTATAAATCAATGCAGGAAGTACAGGACGTTATACAGGAAGGAGATATTGTTGAAATAGTTCCGGGCACCTATCGTGATTGCGCGTCATTTGATGTTGATAATATTACGATTCGACCAAAAGGTTGGCCGAATCACGAAGCTAAAGTCCGCTTTCAGGATGTTACTTGTGAAGGCAAAGGCATTTTTGTAATTACTGGTGATAACGTGCGTATTGATGGTCTGGAATTTATCAATGCTAAAGTGCCTGATTTAAATGGCTCAGGTATTCGCTTTAATGGCAAACGTTTGTTTGTATTCGACTCTTATTTTTACAACAATGAAGTAGGCATCATGACTGGTGATCACCCTGAGGCTGATATTTTTGTTACTAAATCAGTGTTTGAGAGTAATGGTAAACCTGCACCGCGTTGGGGGCATGGTCTGTATGTTAATGGAGCTAAACGTTTAAAAGTTACTGATTCGTTGTTTATTAAACAAAAAACTGGTCACCATATTAAGTCTAGAGCTATTTATACCGAAGTCATTGGTAATGAAATCGCTGATGGCATGGATGGTAATGCAAGTTATTCTATTGATATAGCTAATGGCGGCTCAGTGCTGATTGAAAATAATGTTATTCAAAAAGGCCCATTAAGCGATAATATTACCACGGCTATATGCATAGGCTGTGAGGGCGGTACTAATCCTGGTGAGACAATTATCGTGCGCAATAATAAATTTACCAACGATACATCGTCGAATAGAGTCGTGTTTTTAAGAAATCTGACCAGTACCAAAGAACAGGTTGAAAATAATACTTTTGAAGGTGGCAAGGTGAAGTTAATTTCAAACGACTTTGCCAGTTAATTATCTATTTATTGTGTTGATAATAATGCCAGAGAAATAAACTGCCAGCGCTTCTCCAGGGGGCCCAGTGGTTAACAAGCGCGCGTGCCTGTTTTGGAGTTGGTTTGCCGTCCAGTTTTTTGAGTTTGGCTAAAGCCATTTGTAATGCTAAATCATTAGCCGGGAATATGTCTTTGCGACCGAGTGAAAACATTAAGTATATTTCTGCGCTCCACTCCCCAAAGCCGTGCAGTTTGATGATGTCCTGAATGGCGTCGGTATCACTCATTGATGGTAACCTCTCAGGGTCGAAGTCTCCTTTTTGAATTGCTTTAGCCAGCCCTTTTATATAGGAAACTTTACGCTCAGAAAGACCTGCTTTCCTTAGTGTGCTTGAGCGTTTCCTGCTGACACATGCGGGTGTTATCTCGTCCAGACAGGCATGCACTCGTTGAGTAATCGATTGTGCCGCCTTGGCTGATAACTGCTGGCTGATAATAGTGTTTACCAGTGTCTCAAATCCTGCAGCCTGTATTCTGGGTTGGGGGTAGCCGTATAGTTTTATTGCTTGTTTCATTTCACGGTCATTTTTAGCAATTTGTGTGAGCCCGCGCTTGATTGATGTTTGATTCATGAATGTGTGATCTGATTTTTAAAATGATGAAATATTTTTCTTAATTTACGGTCTACTAATGTATCAATAATAGGACTAACGAGTGAAATATGTTTAAAGTTATTTTAACTTTTTTTTTGATGCTCTGTAGCATAGGTGTTCATTCAAATATCAATAGGCTTGCGGTGGGAGAATTTTCTCAAATGGATCTGTCTGGCTGGGATGAGAAGTCATTTAGTGGCACAACTGATTATAAGATAGCTGGTGAACAAGGACAAAAGCATTTACAGGCAAATGCTAATGCAGCAGCTTCTGCGTTATTTAAAAAAATTAAAGTAGATTTGAATGAAACCCCTTACTTGAATTGGTCCTGGCGAGTGGATAAATCTCTTAATCCAATTAATGAGCAAACCAAACAAGGGGACGATTATGCTGCGCGTATTTATGTGATTGTTAAGCGTGGTTTGACCCCCTGGAAGACAAATGCTTTGAATTATGTCTGGTCGAGTAACGCGCAGCCGCCTGTTTCCTGGCCTAATGCATACACTGAAAAAGCGGTAATGATTCCATTGAGGAATCAAAATGACAGTGATTCTTGGAAAGTTGAAAAAGTAAATGTGAAGCAGGACTTTAAAAAATACTTTGGCCTGGATATAGACCGTATCGATGGTGTTGCAATTATGACTGATACTGATAACTCGCAGTCACAAGCGATTGCGAGTTATGGTGATATATACTTCTCGGCTAATTAGAAAGACTACACGCGTTTGAGTTAAGTTTAGCGCTATTGCCTAGGCTGCGCCTGCTTGGTTCTGTTCATCAAACATATTTTCGAACTCGTCTTCTTCGGATGTATGTTTTTCTCCCGCATGTGAAAAGAAGTTCATTAGTGAGTTCATCTTATTGGCCTGGTCGAAGAGTTCGCCACTGGCTTTAGTCGTATCTTGCACTAAGTTGGTATTTTTCTGCGTCATCTCGTCCATTTGGTTGATTGCAGCGTTAACCTGCTCAATGCCCAGTGATTGCTCTTGATTGGCGGATGCGATTTCAGACATTAAATGGTTAACCTGAGACACAGAGTTAACGACATCTTCTAATACTTTACCTGATTGGTCGACTAGGCTGTTTCCAGCTTTAATTTTGTCCACACTATCTTCAATCAGGTCCTTAATTTCTTTGGCAGCAGTGGCACTGCGTTGTGCAAGGTTACGCACTTCTGTGGCTACAACTGCAAACCCGCGGCCTTGCTCGCCTGCTCGAGCCGCTTCCACGGCTGCGTTAAGTGCGAGTAAGTTGGTTTGGAATGCAATTTCATCAATCACATTAGTAATACTGGCAATCTTATTGCTGGATGCGTTGATTTCGTGCATAGCTTCGATAGCCTGCTTAACAACAGAACCACCATGCTGGGCTTGTTCAGTACTTGTGCTTGAGAGCTCGCTGGCTTCTCTGGCATTTTGGGCGTTATTTCTAACCGTGCTGGTCATTTCTTCCATACTGGCAGCGGTCTGTTCCAGGTTGGCAGACTGGGTTTCTGCGCGGTGCAATAAATTATCTCCGACACTGGTAATTTCTTGCGAAGAATGTGTGATGACATTTGATGCTGAACGAATTTGTTGCACCATTTGCTCTAGATTGGTCAAAGTGTCATTTATGCTCTCACGTACTTCTGCGAATCGGCCTTCATCTTGAGTAGTAACGTGATTGCTTAGGTCGCCGTGTGACATTGATATGACGGTACTTGCAATATCATCTAAATTACGCTCAACGACTGTGATCATGTCATTAATGCCATGACTTAAGCGTTCAAAGAATCCAGTTTTATTGATGAGGTCAATTCTTTGGCTAAGGTCACCTGCTTTAGCGGATTCGACAATAGTGTTGATTTCGTTTTCAATTCTGTACTCAGCCGTATGATCTTGCCACTCAATAATCAGGCCTAAACGTTTGCCAGCATCATTTGTCACAGGATTAATAATTACTTTGAAAATATTGTCTCCCAGATTTATCTGCAAATTTTCTTGTTGAGTAATCTGGGAAAAGTCCACTTGCCTATTGGCCTGGGCTAATAGAGGCTGAATTGATGTACCGTTTGGATTGCTGCAATCCAGGTTTGGTATAAGTGTTTTGATTTCATCCATCGCATTTACAAATAATGTTTCTACTGTCGAGTTACAGTCGACAATTTCCAGTTCATTATTGGTCAGCATCAAACTTACGCTGGCCTTATCTAGTGCACTGCGTAACGAGGTGTTGGAATTTATTAAAGCTAATAGATCATTGACTAAGTGTGCATATTTGTTAGAAGCAGATACTTTGCTGGATAGATCCTTGTTGGTGATGACATTATCTAATGTTGATATCACTTCCATATTGTCAAATGAAGTATTTAAGTTCTCGCAGAACTGTTGGGTAATCTGATAAATAATCACTCCGAGCACAATAGATTCCATAACAGCGAATACGGCATGGATAAAGATAATATCTAGACCGGTTCCGTAGTTAAATAGTGTTAAGGGTGAGCCGAGTGCAGTGATGTTTTCACTTTGACAGTAATTAATAATTAAGTGGTGTATTAGTATGGTAGTCAAAGCAGAGACTTGTGGCAGGATGTCTTTGTAGCGGGCTAGAATGGCTAGGGCAACAAACACATGGAAGTGCATTTCAATTCTGCCTAGGTTCTGTTGTATATAAATGGCGGAAAACATCATGAAGCATGCCGCCACTATGAGTCGGAAATATACAGTCCCGGTTAAAGCGCGCTTGGCCATGTATGCAAAAGCACATATTACAGCACCGCCAATAAATCCAAACAAATACATGCCGTGTGCTAACCCCATTGCGGTTGATGCAATGACCCAGTGGGCAAGCAGAATTTTCATCATCATATTATCTGCGACACGATGATCGTCAAGTAGTGATGTATTAATTTTATCGCTGTGATTAAGTAAGTTTGGGTTGTATATTCCAAGCATAATATTTCTCTGTTAGACAGGGTGATTGATTAAATGGTCGAGAAGGGTTTTTTTATTAACATCGTTCTTGAAAACTTGTTCAAGCTGCCATCGATTATCTGATGCTTCAAATAAATAGATAAATCCGTTATGGCTTTTTATTTCTTCATTAGCATCGAATGTTTTAAGCGCTAGTGATGTATAAAATTCTTTTGTATCACTTGATTTGGCAGAATAAGCTTCAAAGTCTTTATGAAAGCTTTTTATGTAAGTGCGTGAGAGTTCTTGGGGCATGTCGCGTCGAATATTGACAAAAATGATACCTAAATCATCTTTGGCTGTTGTCTTTTGGTATTCCAGATAAGTTTGTCGTAGTGTTGATAGGCTGAGAGGGCATGCCGATGCGCAATCAGGAAAGCCTCCAAATGCGAGTATTCTTGAATAGGGCGTTGTTTCAAGAAAAGGCAGCTCAACAACTGCGTTACTTTTTAATGGCACGAAGGTAATCAATAAAGCTAACAGCGGCAGCATAGCAATATATGCGAGCCCGATGATTCTTGTTTTTTTTGTACCACGTTCCATGGGTATCTATATTCCTTGCTGATAGTGTCCGTTGGCTAAACATTAGCAACGCTATCGGATATACCGACTCACTCTCTGGTATCGAGTGCTGTAGGAAAAACTTTAGTCTGGTAGTGAGTTGTTACGGGAGAAGAGCAGTTGCAAGGGATAACTGGTAGAAAATCATGTATAGGATGAGGGGCTAGCCATTCAGCTCGATAATGGATGTTTCAGGCTGCTTGGGATGGAATCTGACCACGATACTATTTTGCGGCTGATGTTTTTTTAAAGCCTGGTTTGCTTCGTGTTTGCTATTCGTCCAGTCCATTAATGGCACTGAATGGCTGTATTTGCGATCATAGGCGAAATATTCATAAGTAATGCGTGGGCGATATTGCCGCACTGGTTTTCTGAGTAATCTTTTATGGTCGCGATAATCTAATTTTGCATCCTGAATATTTCCTTTAATAACTTTCCAGTAGTTAGTTTTTGATGATGATTGCTTGGTATAGATAGAATCTACAAATGGTAGGCTACGCTTAGCATTGGCGTAAATAATTATGCTGGCAATAATGAAAAGGACAAATATTAGTCCTAAAGAAATCCAAAGAATGGTGATGGGTTCCATTATCTACCGCCAGCGAAATTACATTGTTTATTTGTTGTTGGTGGCATATTTTAAGATTGCTACCACTTCATCAGGTGTTTGCGCCCAAGCCATAGCGGCTGCGTCAACTTCTTTTAAAGGGTGAATAATATTTTCATCATGTAATGTCACATAAGGTTTACCTAGGGCAGCACAAAACCCGGCATCGAAGGCGGCATTCCATTGTTTGTATTTATCACCAAACCTGACGATGGCAATATCGCATGCTTCTATTAATGTCTTAGTGCGGATAGCGTTAACTTTTGATGATTTGTGATCCCGCCAGTAACCTTCGCTAGCAGGTTCAAGCATGTCGCCTGCAGCATCACTGGCTTCATGGTCTGTGACTGCAGAAGTGAAACTGATGGGTAAGCCAAGTGATTGGGCGCCTTGTTTTATTTGTTCGCGCCAGTCAGTATGAATTTCACCTGATAGGTAAACGGTCCAATCCATTTTGGAAGATCTCCTTGATTTGTATTTTATGAGTTGCGTATAAGTATACGCGTGATTAAGGCATATTTGGTTTGTAGTGGTTCAAATATTCACAGCATTCCTGGTAGTCGCCGCGGAAAATGATGTTATCTGCGCGCCTGGTGAGCTGTGAGGTATACATAGGATCGTAATAATCATCCAGTAATGGTTTTAACCAGGTTAAATGATTTTGTATGTCGCGCTGTGACCTATGTTTGGCAAGTGCTTGTTGCATGCTCTGGGATAATATTTTCCAGCGATGTGAGCCAAGACGTTTGCTAATTCTTTTCAGGCTATTCAATAAGTATTGTGAAAAATAGCCAAATGCATCATCAGGGTTGGAATGAATTGATATGAATTCATTTTCCATGTCGATGACATATTCTTTTAGTAATTGCTGAAGGCGTGTATCAAACGTGCTTTCAACAACAACGAGTGGGGAGCAACGCATTTTGCTGAAAATATTTTTTGGAATATCGACACTGCCAATGAAACGGCTTTCATCTTCTAGTGCTATGGTTTTGTGTCCATTTTTTTGTGCGTGTAAAAAATCTAATGCTACTTGATTTTCAAAATTAATCTGGCTGCTCTGTGCGGTAGCATGTGCGCCAAAACTGGAACCTCTATGATGTGCGGCACCCTCAAGGTCAATGCCATGAGCAAGATGTTTAATGAGTTGTGTTTTTCTGCAACCTGTGAGGCCACCCAGTAAAATGAAATTAAAATACTGGTGGCTGCTTGCCAATTGTTTAATAAGATAGTGTCTAAGCGCTTTATAACCACCTCTTACCCTGGGTATATCCACGCCTGCATCATGTAGCCATTGTTGTGTGATTTTGGATCTAAGTCCACCACGAAAACAGTATAAGTACACATTGTCATGTTGCTTGGTGTAATTTATCCACTGCTTAACACGTTGTTGTTTGACCTCTCCATTAACCAGTTGGTGGCCATATTCAATGGCTTGCTGCTGACCTTTGTTTTTATAGCAAATACCTACCTGGTGACGTTCCTCGTCGTTAAGTAAAGGAAAGTTTGCTGCGCTTGGAAAAGCCCCTTGATGAAATTCAATAGGTGCACGTACATCAAGTAGTCCCGAATTGTTTAGCAGGATATTCTCGTAATCATTGCTTTCGCTGGATTGCATTTTAATGCTTGCTACTATTGATTTGATTTATTGAGTAAGTATACAGATGATTGTATACAAAATAACTAGATGTCTTGTGCGTATAATAATATGGTATCAATTAATGTTGAGAGTGAATGTAATTACTGTGATGAAAGTACTGCGTGTCATCAGTTGTGTGCTGCTGCTATTTAGTTCGCATAGTCATGCCGGAGATGCGCTTAATAAGTTGTATGGCATGTCATCGGCTGCCATTTTACTGGTTGATACAAAACATCGTGAGCTTATTGCAAAGCAAGCAAGCCAAGCGTTAATACCGGCATCTACGGTGAAATTGATTACTGCGCTGGCAGCATTGGAAAAGTGGGGGCGTAAGCACCGATTTAAAACAGAGTTCTATTTGGATAAATACAATCAAGTCCTGATTGTCAGGGGTTTGGGAGATCCGTTCTTAATATCTGAAGAGCTTGATGTGATTGTAGCTAAGATCAGGCGTCTTGGAATCACGCGGTTAGCAAATATCACAGCTGATGACAGTTACTTTGACCAGATAGTAAATTCTAGTGATCAAAGTAGAACTAATAATCCTTATGATGCTGTGGCCAGTGCGTTAGCAGTTAACTTTAATACCATAGAGCTAGAAGTATCATCGAATGGAATCAAAAGTGGCGAGACGCAAACTCCTTTAACACCCATGGCGCAACACTTGGCGCATGGGCTTCCCGTGGGCAAGCACCGTATAAATTTAGGCTCAGCAAAGCGCAGTCCCGAATATTTTATACAAGTACTTAGTAGCAAATTGCGTAGTGCAGGAGTGACTGTTGGTAATAAAAATGAACGGCCAAAACCTTCGCTCGAGGATGCTTCGCTTCTATTTATACACTCAAATACACGACCTTTAGAACAAATTGTCCAGGCCATGCTTGAGTATTCAAATAACTTTATTGCTAACCAGCTATTCTTATTGCTTGGGATTGAGCAGTATGGGGCGCCGGCCAGTTTGCAGAAATCTCGGCAAATGCTGGCCGAGTATCTTGCTAAAGAATTCAACTGGCAAAATTATGTAATTAATGACGGTTCAGGTTTATCAAGATTCAACCAATTAAGCGCTCATCAATTGGTGGATGTTTTGGATAGGTTTGCGTCTTACCGCGATCTAATGCCGCAGCAAAGTTCTCAAATATATGCCAAGTCTGGCACGCTGAAAGGTGTGAGTTGCTATGCGGGTTATGTATTTCGCGACAATGAGTGGCAAACATTTGCTCTACTGATAAACCAGCCTGTGCGATATCGTTTTCGTGAGCAACTGGCCGAGGAGTTAGTATATTACGATGGTTGATCCTCTAAACGATGTATTTTATATATAAGTCTTTGTTTTATATAAAGATATGTCTATTTGCAAGTCATTTAGAATGAGTATCGTCTAATATCATGCTAAATAGCTACAAAAGTCTTTAGTGTTAGTTCCTGAGTTGTAGTATTATCGCGCGGCCAAAGGAACTGGGCGTGCCCTCCTTAATATCGAATATATTATTTAATTTTTAAAGATTACTGTTATGACTGACTTATCTAAATACCGAAATATCGGAATTTTCGCACACGTTGATGCGGGTAAAACGACTACCACGGAACGTATTTTGAGCCTTACTGGCAAAATCCACAAAATCGGTGAGGTCCACGATGGTGAAGCGACCACTGATTTCATGGATCAAGAGCGTGAGCGCGGAATTACTATTCAGTCAGCAGCAACCAGTTGTGAATGGGATGGCCACCGATTAAATATTATTGATACGCCAGGACACGTTGACTTTACTATTGAAGTGTATCGATCACTTAAAGTACTCGATGGTGGGGTTGGTGTTTTTTGTGGTTCTGGTGGTGTAGAGCCACAATCAGAAACTAACTGGCGGTATGCAAACGAGTCTGAAGTCGCACGTATTATTTTTGTAAACAAGCTAGACCGCTTGGGTGCGGATTTTTATCGCGTGGTTGACCAGGTAAAAGATGTGCTTGGTGCCAACCCATTAGTGATGACATTACCGATTGGCCGCGAGGATGACTTTACAGGCGTGGTTGATTTGCTCACAAGAAAAGCATGGGTATGGGATGGATCCGGTGATCCCATGAAGTATGAAATTCAAGACGTGCCTGCAGATATGGTGGACGATGTAGAAACATATCGCCAGGAATTGATCGAGACTGCTCTAGAGCAGGATGATGATGCCATGGAGAAATACCTTGATGGTGAAGAGCCTAGCGATGAAACAATAAAAGCGTGTATCCGTAAAGGCACAATTAACCTGGATTTCTTTCCCACGTATTGTGGTTCAGCATTTAAAAACAAAGGTGTTCAACTTGTATTGAACGCGGTTGTTGATTATCTGCCAAGTCCAACCGAAGTACCGCCTCAACCCGAAGTGGATCTGGAGGGTAATGAAACAGGTGAATATGCTGAAGTGGACGTTGCTAAGCCATTGCGAGCGCTGGCGTTCAAAATTATGGATGACCGTTATGGTGCGTTAACCTTTATTCGAATTTACTCAGGTAAATTAGAAAAAGGTACCACTGTACTAAATACATTCACCGGTAAGACGGAGCGTATTGGTCGAATTGTAGAAATGCATGCTGAGTCACGTGAAGAGTTAGATTCTGCGCAAGCAGGTGATATTGTAGCAGTGCTGGGAATGAAGAATGTGCAAACTGGTCACACGCTTTGTGATCCTAATAAGCCTGCGACACTGGAGCCAATGGTATTTCCTGATCCGGTGATTTCAATGGCAGTGGCACCTAAAGATAAAGCGGCGTCTGAAAAATTGGGTGTGGCGCTAGCTAAAATGATTGCCGAGGATCCATCATTCTTGGTTCAAACCGATGAAGAGAGTGGTGAAACAATCCTTAAGGGAATGGGTGAGCTTCATCTTGATATTAAGATTGATATTCTTAAGCGTACGCATAATGTAGAAGTTGTTGTAGGTAAGCCGCAAGTTGCTTACCGTGAAACAATCACTCAGCGTTTAGAAGATACTTACACACATAAAAAGCAATCAGGTGGTGCTGGGCAGTTTGGTAAAATTGATTATGTTATTGAACCTGCAGAAGTTGGTGAAGGTTGGCAGTTTGAGTCAAAAGTCACCGGCGGTAACGTGCCACGTGAATTCTGGCCTGCCGTTGAGAAGGGCTTTAAAATGATGATGGACGAAGGTGTGTTAGCGGGTTATCCATGTGTGGACATGAAAGTTACATTAATGGATGGTGCTTACCACCCTGTGGATTCATCTGCAATTGCATTTGAATTGGCTGCTAAAGGTGGTTTCAGACAATCTGTGCCAAAGGCTAGTCCGCAGTTGATGGAACCGATCATGAAAGTTGATGTATTCACTCCAGAAGACCATGTGGGTGATGTGATTGGTGATTTAAACCGTCGTCGCGGCATGATTAAATCTCAGGAACCTGGTGTGACCGGCACACGTGTTAAAGGTGATGTGCCACTTGCAGAAATGTTTGGTTACATTGGTGACTTGAGAACCATGACTTCTGGCCGCGGCCAGTTTTCAATGGAGTTTTCACACTACAGTGCTTGTCCGGCGAATGTTGCTGAACAAGTGATTAAAGAAGCCAAAGAGCGTAAAGAAAATAAATAAGCGTATATTATATAACTTCTTTTTTGTTGCTATGACAAAACCCTGGTGAGTAATACTCATCAGGGTTTTTTGTGGCTGAGTAATTAAATATTACTTCATAGTTAGTTTTTTTAGTTGGTTTTGTTTATTGAGGGCTATCTCTCATAGCGAATTGTGTATATACATTATCATTCACTTTGTCATCAGTGCGATGATAAAAAAATAATAATTATAAATAACTGATTACACATTCATTGTCGCTAGATTAGTTGTGCAATGAGCTGCAAGAAGGAGAGAAACCCTATGTATGGTTCATTCCAATATGGGCTTAAATCACGTTATTACGGCCTATTTTCTCAATTGCCATGGTCACTTGTGGTGACCGCAATCGTTTTAATCCCTGTTATTTATTTCGCCACACCTGAAACGCGTTTATTAGTGATTGAGATTGCTTTGTATTGGTCGCTGGTAATTGGGGTGTTAATGTTGCTCAAGGATTTGTTGGCGCAAAAGTACATTTTTGAATTTGTGATTCAGGGTAGAGGCATCACAGTACATAAAAAAACCAATGCTTCAGTAGAATACACATGGGAGCAGATTACTTCTATCAAACCATTTAACAAAAAACATA
>Ga0207422_1004217_pt1 | contig 12339 bp, 13 predicted proteins | sample MarCyaLeptolynsp_FD_187757 | JGI IMG/M metagenome (GOLD analysis project Ga0207422, IMG submission 187757) | Marine cyanobacterial communities from Panama - species 1 Leptolyngbya sp. (SPAdes) | ecosystem: Environmental > Aquatic > Marine > Unclassified | place: Panama: Panama City | collected...
TGAAACCGATTCCCGCGATGATATTGGCGCCGGGAATAGAGGTATCAATGTTGGGATCGTCCACCAGAAAGTTGGCCATGTTGTAGAGGCGCTGGAACGGCATGCCCGGGTCCAGCACACGCTCGAGGCGCTCACGGGGCGTCAGCTGGCCGCGCTCTACAAACCGCGGCTTGCGTTTCTCGGATGCGGCAGCGGCACGTGCTTCATATCCGCGCAACCGGTCGATCAGCTCAAGCATGTCGGCCCGGTTCTGGGCAAAGGCGTCCGACTTGGGGTCAATCTTGGAAGGAAAAACAGGCATTAGAGTCTCCCGGCAAGGTCAGCCGGTACGCGCACCGGGTGGTCGAGCAGAATTTGTGCATAGGCTTTAGCCTGGGGGTCCGCCCGCAGGCTGGCAACACCGCCGCCCCCAAGTACATCGTGCAGCAGGAAGTTGAAGGCATGGGCGCCGGGCATGTAGAACCGCTCCACCGTGCCGCCACCCTGAGAGGTGTCGAGAAAATGCTCAAACCGCTGCGTAACGGCCTGCGCCGTCATCGCGCTGGCGATGTAGGGCAGATAGCTTTCCTCGCGCGCGATGATGCCGATATTGGCCTTGTCACCCTTGTCGCCGCTGCGGGCCCAGGCAAGCTTGATAAGAGGTACCTCAATCATGTCTGCGGAGCCCGAGATAGTGTCGGGGTCCGCAGGGCGTGCGAGTGATGCCGGATCAAAGCGGATGCCGGCTTCCGATGCAGGCGAGGTCACATCCCCGTCCACGTCAACGGAGATCGTCAGCTGGTCCTTCGGCAACAGGAATGAGAACAGCCGCACAACCGGTGACGGCTTGGGCCGCCCGCCGGCAAAGCTGGTGAGTCCGGCAGGTGTGGCGAGCGCAAGGCCGGTCACTTCTTTCAGGAGTGCGCCGATGCCGCGTGCGTCCGGGTGCTTGGCCGCCAGCTTCATGACCACCTCGCGTGACGCCGGGCTGCCTGACGCTGCACCGTATTGCGAGTCATCACCGATGATCTCGATGCAGGTTTCCGTGAAGTCGGCGGCGTTGGCCTGCCTTAGAATATTCTGCGCCCGGGCGATGGATGTTTCAGCATAGGTGCGCGCCTTGTCGGCAGCATCGATACCGACAAAGGCCATCATCAGCCCGCCACGCCAGCCGTCGGAAAAGGTCGTGCACACTTTGTAGGTGTCGGGCGCGGGCAGTCCCCTGGCACCGGTGACCTTAACCTGGTCAGGTGCAAGTTGGGTGACCTCGACGCCGGAAAAATCACAGACCACGTCCGGTACCAGATACGCCTGTGGGTCACCGATCTCATAAACCATCTGCTCGCAAACCGTCCCGACCGACACCTTGCCGCCGGTGCCGGGCGGTTTGCTGCAAACGAAGCTTCCGTCGGCGCTGACTTCAGCAATCGGATAGCCGATTGCATCCAGATTATCCGCAACGTCCCGCCAGTCGGTGAAGTTGCCGCCGGTCGCCTGGGGGCCGCATTCGATGATGTGTCCGGCGAGGGTCCCGGCTGCCAGCAGGTCATGGTCGTCCCTGCCCCAGCCGAATTCGTGGATGCACGCTCCCAACGTCACGGCGCTGTCCACGACACGCCCGGTGATGACGATGTCTGCGCCGCGAGATAGCGCATCCGCGATCGGGAAAGCGCCGAGATAGGCGTTAATGCTTGCCACGGCTTCTACAGGCGGGAAGCTTTCACCGGAAAACATCTCCGCGTAATCCGCGCCTGCAAACTCGGCAGCCCGGTCCAGCAGATCATCCCCGGTGATGACAGCCACCTTCAGATCAAGACCGGCCTTCTCAACGAGCGCTCGCACCGCAGCGCCACAGGCGGCAGGGTTCACACCGCCTGCATTGGAAATGACTTTGACGCCTCGCGCGGCGATGTCCTTGAGATGTGGGGCCATGACGCCGGTGACAAAGTCGGTGGCATATCCCTGATCAGGGTTCTTGGCCCGGGCGCGCGCCATGATCGACATGGTGATTTCGGCCAGATAGTCGAACACCAGATAGTCGAGTTTGCCGCCCTCGAGCAGTTGCGGGGTCGCATGAAGCGCCTCGCCCCAGAACCCGCCCGCACCGCCGATGCGAATGCTTGTCGTGCTGTCCATCGTCCGCCTGCCCTGTTGTCTCGTCGTGAGAGTGCCGCCTCATGCCGGGCGGCTTGCGTCTCACAGGTTGCTGACATAGAGTCCTACAGACCGACCAGTCGGTCTGTCAACGCCCATCCGATTTTGGATGCCGCGCAACCTGAGGACCAAAGCCTGCCATGGCGCACGCCGCCCAGATAGCAAAATCCGCTCCTGCTGCCTCGAAGGAACAGCAGGCGGACAAGACGCGCCGGGCGATCTGCGATGCGGCCATCGGATGCCTCGACGAGATGGGGTATGCAGACACATCCCTCACCCGCATCCAGGAGCGCGCGGGCCTTTCCCGCGGCGCCCTCACCCATCACTTCCCCACCAAGGAAGACCTGATTGCCGCGACGCTCGACATGCTGCTTGGCCGCAGTGTCATGACCGGAAAAAGGGTCGAACGCGCCGCGTGGAGCAAACTGCCGGACAAGGATGCCCAGGTGCGCGCGCATCTCAAGTGGTTGTGGGAGCGCCTGGTGCGGACGCCCGAAGGCCGCGCCCTCATGGAAATCCTCATGGCCGCCCGCACCGACAAGGCACTGGGCAAGCGCACGGCAAAAAGCCTCATCGACTGGGATTCCCGCATGGGCGCCGCCATTGTTGATGTGTATGAGTCGCCGGATATTGATGACGCGGATGTTGTGACCCTCTGGGCGATATGCCGTGTCTTCATGCGCGGCATGCTGGTCCATGAGCGGTTCACCCGAAATCGGGCCGAAGAGACCGTGATTGTCGATCGGTTCATTGAGCTGATCGCACCCCACCTCAAACTCCGCTAAAACACCCCAACAAGAAAACGCCGCCGGTCTAGGACCGGCCCGAGGAGATGCCCAATGCTGAGCCCCCATGACACCGAAGAACGCCGCCAGTTCCGTGAAACAGTGCGCCGTTTTGTCGACACGGAAGTGCGTCCCTATGCCGACGAATGGGATGAAGCCGAGGAAATCCCCTGGGAGCTGCACGAAAAGGCCGGTGCGCTGGGCGCCTTCGGGTTCGGCATTGACGAAGCCTATGGCGGCCTTGGGATGGATGACGCATTTCTGCGCATGGCGTGGATGGAGGAAATGGGCAAGTCCGGCGCCAACGGCGTTCTAGCCGCTCTGGTCGGCCGTACCATTTCACTGGATCCGATCCAGAAACTGGCAACGCCGGAAATCCGCGAACGGGTGCTGCCGGAAGTCGTTGCCGGGCGCAAGGGCTCCAGCCTTGCGATCACCGAACCGTCCGGCGGGTCTGACGTCGCCAACATGAAAACCAGGGCCCACAAGGACGGCAACTCCTGGGTGCTCAACGGCTCGAAGACATTCATCACCGGCGGCATGAAAAGCGACTACTTCGTTGTGGGCGCGCGCACCGGTGGCGAAGGCCTCAACGGCATTTCGCTCTTCTTTGTGGAGAAAGACGCGCCGGGCTTCGAGCGCACCAAGCTGGGCAAGAAGATGGGCTGGTGGGCGTCGGATCAGGCCACGCTCTATTTCGACGATTGCCGGGTGCCCGCTGAAAACCTCATGGGCGAAGAAGGCCGCGGTTTCATCGAGATCATGAAGAACTTCAATCTCGAGCGCGTTGGCCTCACGGCGGAAGCGCTGGGCATGATGAAGGAAGCGCTGCGTTGCTCGATTGAATGGGCGCAGGAGCGCGAGACATTTGGCCAGCCGATGATCAAGCACCAGGTCATCCGCCACAAGATTGCGGACATGTCCGCCAAGACGGACGCACTGGACGCCTACCTCCAGCAGATCTGCTACGCCATCAATGAAGGCGAGATGCCGGTGGCTGAAATCTGCAAGGCCAAGTTCTTCGGCACCAAGGCGCTGGAGTTCGTGGCGTCCGAAGCCATGCAGATTCTGGGCGGCGCGGGCTATCTGCGCGGCAACTCCGTTGAGCGCATCTACCGCGAAGTTAAGGTTGTGGCCATCGGCGGCGGATCAGAAGAAATCATGCGCGATCTCGCCGTGCGCCAGATGGGGCTTTAGGCCTCCTTTACCGTGTTTGCAGCGGCAAGAGACCGTTCACCTGATCTGCGGTAAGCTTGGACATTCCGTTGAGGAGATGATCCATGCCGTTTGCCCTGATTGCCAGACTGCTCGCGACATTCGTTGTCGCCGCGTCATTTGCCGCAAGCGCACACGCGGCTGATACCGCTGACCTACCGCGCTGCGAACCATCCTCTTTGGGCGCGACCGCCTGCATGGATGGTGTCTTGTGCGAGTGCACCCAGGTGCGCGGTGGCAGCATCTCCGGCGAACTGTCTGGCGTGAAATGGAACTGCGATGCCCTGCGCCCGCGCTGCGGCGATGAGGCGGCACTTGGGGACGGTGGCGTGCCGGCGACAATTCCGCCGACCGCCTTCCCCTACCCTCACTCGGTCGGGATAGACCGCAGTCAGGAGACAACCATCATCCGCCAGAACCAGACGACGAATTCCGACAACACGAATGTGAACGTCAACAACTAGGCGTATCGGGTCGCGCCGGGGCTCAGACCCTGGTGATGCCGATCTTGCGTTCGGGCACTTCTGCGCCCGGCCGTTTCGGCAATGTCACCGTCAGCACGCCCTTGTCGAACTTTGCGTCGGCTTTTTCATCGTCCACGCTGTCGGGCAGTGAAAAGCTGCGCTGGAAACTGCCATAGCGGCGTTCGATGACCCGTGCTTCGTCCTTGTCGTCCTTGGTTTCGTAGCGCTTCTCGCCCTTGAGCGTCAGCACCCCGTTCCTCACCGTCAGGTCGATATCGCCCTCGTCCATGCCGGGCAGTTCGGCCGTGATGGTGATGGCCGTATCGCTCTCATGCACGTCAATGCTTGGCGCTCCGGCACCGAAGCCCGGCATGAGGTCAGCACTATCCGTGAACGGGCTTCGCGTCAGCCAGGTGCCGCCAAACATATCGTTGGCAAAGCGGTCCATTTCCTCGCGCAGGCGGTGGAACCTGTCACCAAAGTGAAAGCCCGGTGATGAGGTTTCAGGCTTGGCGAGATCAGTCTTTCCTTTGTCAGTTGCCATATTACTCTCCCACATCTTTGGGTAAGCCAATCGAGGCAGCCCAAGGGGCTGCTCCAATAGAAATATGACAAGACCGCCGAGCGGATTTAAGGCCGAACCAACGGCTGTAGAGCTGTTTTGATCTGTCTCAATCTGTGATCGGCACGCCGTTACTGGCAGATGTAATTGACCCTGATTTCCGCCCCCATGGCCCGCTGGCGCGGATCATAGTCGCGGCTGCTGCTGAGAATCTGCCCGGTCGCGGGTGCAATACACCGGCGCGCAATTTCGTCTTGCGCAACCAGCATCATCTCTGTCCAGTGATGCTCCTTGACCCCGCCCGGCCCCCGGTTTGTCGGATGATAGGAGACCAGCACTTCGTAGACCGGCTTTTGCAGCAGCACCTGATCCTGAACTGTTATCCAGGCGATGTTGTAGGTGCCGTGTTCGCCGACAATTGCGCCGCGCGGGCCGCGCTCAAACAGGCCTTCATGCTGTGAGGGCTGCTGCGCCGACGTGGTCTGGCAACCGGCCATGAGAATCGCCAGAAATGCGGCAAAAGCTGTTCCGCCAATGCGGCGCGAAAGCAAGATTGCCTGAAACCGGTCTTTCATGCTGTATCTCTCCTGAAAGCCGCGCCCTGCCTGAACCTATGGGCTGCAGCGAAGCACCCTGCACACGCGTTACGCTAACATATTGCGAGTTTCCCGATGGACGAAAACATCCAGGCAATGACCCAGCAAGCCACCGAAACCCTCGGCGCCCTTGCGGTGACCTACGGCATCAGCCTTTTGGGCGCCCTTGTCATCCTCATCGTCGGCTTCTGGATCGCCAATCGCGCGCGCGCAGCCGTTGTACGGCTCATGCAGCGCTTTGACGGCATCGACCAGACACTCACGGCATTTCTCGCCGGTCTCGTCCGCTACACCGTCATCATTGTCACCGTCCTGGCGGTGCTGGCCGAGTTCGGGGTGCAGACGGCAAGTCTTCTGGCCGTCATGGGCGCAGCCGGTCTGGCAATCGGTCTGGCGCTTCAGGGCACCCTGTCGAACGTGGCCGCAGGCGTCATGCTGCTGTTCCTGCGCCCCTTCAAGCTGGGAGACTTTATTGATGCTGGCGGGGTCTCGGGCACCGTGAAGGCCATCACCCTCTTCCGCACGGAACTCTCGACACCGGACAATGTGCAGATATTCGTACCCAACAGTGATGTCTGGGGCTCAGCCATCAGCAACTACAGCTACAATTCGACCCGCCGCATCGAGATTGAGTGCGGCATTGCCTATGACGACGACATCGGCAAGGCGTTTGACGTGATGCGCAGCGTGGTGGCTGAGGACCCGCGCGTCCTGCCCTCCCCGGCGCCGATGATTGCCGTCAAGACGCTGGGTGACAGTTCCGTCAATGTGATTTGCCGTGTGTGGGTAAAATCAGGTGACTATTGGCCGTTCACCTTCGACAAGCAGCGTGAGATCAAGGAAGGCTATGATGCCGCCGGGCTCAACATTCCCTTCCCGACCCGGACGGTTTATCAGGTGAATGACACCGCCGCCGACTGACACCGTTTAGAAAGAACCTGACAAATCCAATGGTAAACCGCGAAGCCAAATTCCAGATCGGCCAGGTCGTGAAACACCGCCTGTTCCCTTTCAGAGGCGTGATCTTTGATGTCGATCCGGTGTTCAACAATACCGAGGAATGGTGGCTTGCCATCCCGGAACACCTGCGGCCGCGCAAGGACCAGCCGTTCTATCATCTGCTCGCGGAAAACGACGAGACGGAGTACGAGGCTTATGTGTCAGAGCAGAACCTGCTGATTGACGATACGGGCCGTCCGGTACGTCATCCGCAGGTGAAGGAAATGTTCGGTGACCTGAAGGACGGCCTGTATGCCATCCTCCCCGGCTCGGCCCACTAGGGCGGACTGCTAGGCCAGCGGCGCCGCACCGGCACTGGCATGAACCTCTGACACAAAGGCCTCATCTAGCCCCAGCCGCGCGGCCAGCATCTGCAGATAGGCCTTTTCAGCAGCCGTATCCGCTTCTATGGCCACCAGCGACGCGGCATAGACTTCAGCCGCCTGCTCCGGCGTTTTGGCGCCGGACACGACCTTGTCTATATCCAGCGGGGCTGACAGTTCATCAAAGACGAAGGCCTTGGCATCCGCGTCCAGCGGCATGTCATTGAGCCGGGCAAATATCTGCTCTTTCTCGGTCGCATCGATTTTGCCGTCCGCTTTCGCCGCCGCGATCATCGCGCGCACGAGGGCCTTGCCCAGGTCATCCTGTGCTGCTTCGTCCGTTGGTGGTGGAAGGAAGGCCGACTGCTCCGGCGCGGCCTCATACTCCGCTGACTGCGGGACGGGTGCTGTTGGTGCAGGTGTTTGCCGGCTCTTGGACCATGCGTGGTAGGCAAGCCCACCAATGGCTGCAACGGCCCCGTACTTGGCTGTCTTGCCAAGCATCTTGCGACCGGATTTGCCCATGAGGAGCCCCGCTGCAAGTCCCGCGGCCCCGGCCCCCGCGCCTACGGCAGCCGTCTTGCGGGTGTTGGGATCATTGGTCAGGGCGTTCAGAATTCCGTTCACGTCAAACATGGTGGCTCGCGTTTCTCCACAGAAAAAATGCGGCTTTTCTGCGGTTTATGCAGGTGCGCCGGTCCAGATGTGGAGATAGGGGCGCCGGGTTGAAGCGCAAGTTAAATCGATGTCAGGAAGCGTCGTCCGCTTCCGGATCGGGACCGACAATCAGCGTGGGGACACCGCAGGTGCTGTCGCGAACAGTGGCGACAAGCGTGCCGGGTTTACGGCCCTTGCGAACCTCCGAAACATTGACGCCGGCCGCCGCAAGCCGGGCCTGCGCCGCGGGCACGTTTTCTGCCCGGAAGGCCATGCCCCAGTATTCGGAAGGTGCGTCCTTGGGCATCGGCGGTGTCTTGTCATCGCCATAGCGCTGGATGACCTCAAGCGTGATGCCGCCGAGCCGGAAGAACATCATCCGCGCGCCCCATTGCTTCGCATTCCGGTCAAGTGCCAGCCGGATGCCCATGGCGTCCCGGAACAGGGATATAGCCTTGTCGCCATCGGGCGTGTTGACCACCACATGATCGACTTCATGAAGAGTAGCGTCTTCAGCGCCAACCGGCGCGGCCAGCGCACGCAGTTTGGTGTCAGGCTCGTGTTCGATCGCAAACATGAAGAGACCCAGAACATCTTCCTGCGGCAGAAAGACATTGCGCCACCGGCGGACGCTGCCGTCAGGCCCATGCCCTTCACCCGGTTGCGGCGCGGAGGCCTTCAAACCCTTCGCCTGCATCTCGGCTGACGTTGCCTCAGCATCATCTGTACCAAGAGTAATGCCGAGCAACCCCTCACCCTTGTCTTTCAGGTGAGTACGCAGTGACTCTGCAAAGGCCCCGTCTCCCGCCGGTGATAGCAGCTCTATGTAGGTGTTACCCAGATTGAAAAGAGCGTTGGCTGTGCCGTAGTCCGGGTGTGTGCCGGTTAGTGAAACGGAACGCCCCAGCAGGGTCTCATATTGTGCTGTTGCGGCTTCAAGGTCGCTCACGCAGACAATGATGTGATCTATGGCTTTGAGGGTCACTGCGGAGCTCCTTGTTCAGCAGAGTTGCTGTCACTTTTTTCTTCATAGTCCGGCTGGAACAGATCCGTCTCCGAATAGTCGATGCCCTGCGCTTCAGCCAGGTGGAAGATCATGTACTCGGCGGCGTACATGAACATCCACAGCGAGACCACCAGAGGAGCGATCAAAGAGAAGACGGCCCACCCCTGCAGGATGCGGCGCCGTTTCGGCTCTCTGTCGGAAGGTTGGCCCAGGATCGGCACAAGTGCCCAGCACAGAGGCGTTGGCATCAGGGCAATCATGAAGCCGTAACCAAGCCACCAAAGCGCGATGAACACCGCCTCATAGGGAACACTTTCAGCGCCCCAGACTTCACCCAGAAACGTGATGGTGCTGATGGCGGACACACCGATGACGATCTGGACCCCGCGTTCAAGATATTGCCAGACCTGGTGGCCCGGGCCGAATTCAAGTTGAAGCATCTAGTCTCCGCTCGCTCCCCTAGGACACATGCAGCTGACGGTTCTCTGACAGTTCCCACCGGTAGGTCTTCAGGTTCTCATTGTGGGGATCAATACACACACCGCCAACCCATCTTAGGCCTCGATAGGTCTCAAGGTAGTCCCGTTTGCCTGACAGGAGATCGGTGCCATGGGAAGTGATGTCAACCATCCGCTTTGGCCATGGCAGGTGCGTTTGCGCAACATTGAGCGGTGCCGGGTCGGCATTCTGCAGATCGACAAGCGCATGCCAGAACATCAGATCCCCCAGAAACGGCAGCGGTTCATACTCCCGCACCAGGTGTCCGAACAAACGTCCCCCGGTCATCGCTCCGTGATCTGACAGTATCTGCAGGGTCAGGGAGTGTGTAAGCGAAAGCCCGTTGTGCATTGCCGGAAGTTCCTGAAGATGACGCCTGAGTGCCGGACCCATTTGAGGAACCGGATGGGTGACAGTGTTGGAGAGGGTCAGCAGGCCGTGCGGATCAGGGTTTCGGATGGCAGCCCAGGCCTCCTGCCCCAGAGTGAAATGCGCCTGTGAAACCGGACGCCTTTCATTTTCCCAGAGCCATATCAGAACCTCCGGTGCCAGTTGTCCAATGCCGGTGAAACCGGGTACGCCGGGCACCTGATCCACGCAGATCAACTCCAGCCTGGGTAGCTGCCCGGCATCCGCGAAGTGATTGAGCAGATAGGCAAGTATGAGCTGGTCGTAGCTGTCATGTTCAAACCACAGCACCACATGCTCATGGTCAGACGCAGATGCAAGGGCGGCATATTCCCGGCTCTGGCGCGCCTGTGCATCCTTGAGATCAATGCCATATGCGCCTGATACAAACCGGGCCCTTGCGGCCAAAAGCTCCGCCTGTGAGCCAGCCGGGACAGGCCCCTGACAGAAGGGGTCGGCGAACTCAAGAAACTGACCGCTGAACCCCGCAAGCTTCAGGCCGTGCTGTATATCCGAGCCGCATCTGATGTGCAGGGTGCCGGGTGTATCCAGGACGGGAAGCGTTCCCGCTTCTGCCTGCCGGCGTCTCTCCGCCAGTATGTCGCAGTGCGTTTTGAGTTTCGGCCAGCTGGTAAACCCGCTTTCACGGGCAACAACAAGCTGGGCGTCTGCAAGCTTTGCAGTGCGCGCATCGCAGGATGCGTGCGCAGCCAGGCGGTCCATGGCTTCCGGTTCATTCGCGTGGATGTTCTTGAGCAGTTCCTTGGCGCGGCGCTTTTGCTGCTCAAGGTTCAGGCGGCCATGGAAATGGTCGTGCGAATGGCTGGGCTGATGAGTGGGCTGGTCAGACGGCATACGATTCCCCTTCGGGTCATTTGCCTGTGTCTGCAAGTCAGGCAAGGAAATCGATGCAGGATCATATGTGATCTTGAATGGGCGCAGCCCTTTCCGCAGACGGGGAGGCATGTCGCTATGCCTCCCCGCAAATTGTCGGATCAAGGGTAGTCCGTCAAGCAGTTGCTAGTAGAGCGTCGCCAGCGCTTCCTTGGTGAACGGGTTCAGGCTGTCGAACTGGCCCTTGTGAATCTTGGCGGCCCATTCATGGTCGCTGATGAGGGCGCGGCCAACGGCGATGAGGTCAAACTCGTCCGCTTCCATGCGTTCCAGAAGGTCATCCATGTGGCCTTCATCATTGGCCGCATCCATACCGGCGAAGGTCGCGATGAACTCTTCGTTGAGGCTGACACTGCCGACAGAGATCGTCGGCTTGCCGGTCAGCTTCTTTGTCCAGCCGGCCAGGTTCAGGGCCGAGCCGTCAAACTCAGGCTCCCAGAAGCGGCGGGTGGAGCAATGGAAGATATCGACGCCCGCAGCGGTCAAGGGCTCGAGGAAAGCTGCAAGTTCGTCCGGCGTCGGAGCCAGCCGCGCGTCATAGTCCTGCTGCTTCCACTGGGAGAACCGCAGAATGATCGGGAAGTCCGGGCTGGTGGCTGCGCGGCAGGCCTTGACGATTTCCTCGCCCAGATGCGCCCGCTTGATCTGGTCACCGCCGAACGCGTCCGTGCGTTCGTTGGTCCCCTTCCAGAAGAACTGGTCGATGATGTAGCCGTGCGCGCCATGGATTTCGATGCCGTCGAAACCGATGCGCTGTGCATCAGCTGCACCCTTGGCGAAGGCTGCGATGAGATCGGCAACATCACTTTCCGTCATCGGCTCGGCGACCTGCTTGCCCGGCTTCAGCAGACCGGACGGACCGGCACTGGGCAAATCCGGGTTCGGGCCCGTGCCTGGCTTGCGCATCATGCCCACATGCCAGAGCTGCGGCATGATCTTTCCGCCGACGGAATGCACCTCCTTCACAACGTTAGCCCAGCCAGCCAGCGCGGCGTCGCCATGGAAGGCGGGAACATTGGTGTCGAAGCTTGCGACCGGGTGATCAACCGTCGTGCCTTCGGTGATGATGAGGCCGACTTCCGCTTCCGCCCGGCGGCGGTAGTAATCCGCCACGTTCTGCCCGGGGATCTGGTTGGGCGACTGGCTGCGCGTCATGGGCGCCATGACAATGCGGTTGGAGAGCGAAAGATTGCCGAGCTTGAACGGCCGAAAAAGCGTATCTACTGAGGTCATGATAATCCGCGTATTCAGTGGGGAAATGAGTTCGCTGCGTATTTAGCAGCATTTCAGGGAATGGGCTAATGTGCGCTGCTGCCGGCCTCGGATGTCAGGCCACAGACATCTGAACCGGGCATCACCACGACAAGGGAACAACCCGTGCGCAAAGAACACCGCCCCTTCTGGATGAAGCAGCTCCATCGCCGCTATCAGCGCGCCTGGGCAAGACACTTTCTGGAACCACAGTTTGAATCGGTGGGGCCACATCTGGATGCCGGCCATCCCAAATATGTAAGCCTCTATGGGCCGAATATTTCACTGGGCAAATGTGCCACGCTGCGGACCACACCCGCCTACCCCATCACGTTTACGGTTTGGACGAGTGCCGATCGCGAAGGCCGGATCGACATGGGTGACTATGTGCTGATCAGTCCGGGTACCCGCATTCTGTCGTCAGATCATGTCACCATCGGCGACAACACCATGATTGCCGGTGAGGTCTACATCTCCGACTCGGACTGGCATCACGTCTACGACCGCACCAGCGAGCAGGATGCGCACAAGCCGATTGTTCTCGAAAA
>Ga0207422_1004219_pt1 | contig 12328 bp, 11 predicted proteins | sample MarCyaLeptolynsp_FD_187757 | JGI IMG/M metagenome (GOLD analysis project Ga0207422, IMG submission 187757) | Marine cyanobacterial communities from Panama - species 1 Leptolyngbya sp. (SPAdes) | ecosystem: Environmental > Aquatic > Marine > Unclassified | place: Panama: Panama City | collected...
GTAGGTATTTCGAGTTCTAGTTCTTCATCACCAGCTAATGCTTCGAGTTCTAGCTCATCATTGCTTGCTGTAGGTATTTCGAGTTCTAGTTCTTCATCACCAGCTAATGCTTCGAGTTCTAGCTCATCATTGCTTGCTGTAGGTATTTCAAGTTCTAGTTCTTCATCACCAGCTAATGCTTCGAGTTCTAGCTCATCATTGCTTGCTGTAGGTATTTCGAGTTCTAGTTCTTCATCACCAGCTAATGCTTCGAGTTCTAGCTCATCATTGCTTGCTGTAGGTATTTCGAGTTCTAGTTCTTCATCACCAGCTAATGCTTCGAGTTCTAGCTCATTATCGCTTGCTGTGGGTATTTCTAATTCTGGTACTGTGGGAGCTGACTCTTCCTCAAAGCTAGCAGAGGCATCTTCAGCTTCATCCTCATAGTCTTGGGGGCAAAATTCTAGATGGATTCTCACCTTGCCCTTTTGCCAACCCTTGGCAGTAAATTTTAGGACTTCACAAGGGACACCATCTTCGCTAAACCAGGCATTTTTTTCTTTGCTCCATTCACCTAAACCATTTTCCACCTGCACCCTTATGGCTTCTGCTAATTCACCAACTCTGAATGTGGGATGCTCAATCAAAAATTGATTAGATACATCAACTGAGAGAACTTCACCAAGAGAGAGTGGCTCAAACTGCTTATCCACGCTGATTTTCCCCGATTAACGTTGTAATTTGCCGATTCTTTCATTTAGTTAGTTTGGGTCAACAGCTGGCTTCTGTAAACAATATTTGGAAAGATTTGCTTTCACAACCTTGAACCTTTAGAAAAACCAGCCGTAGGAATGTAATCCTTTGCCCAGTAGATTCACCCCAAGATAGCAAATCCAGACTACGATAAATCCCGTTGCTGCCAAAATTGCTGGTCGGCGTCCTTGCCAACCACGAGTAATGCGGGCATGGAGATAGGCTGCAAAAACCAGCCAAGTAATTAATGCCCAGGTTTCCTTAGGATCCCAACTCCAGTAGGAACCCCAAGCTTCATTCGCCCAAACCGCACCAGCAATAATCCCGATTGTGAGCAAGGGAAATCCTAATCCAATTATGCGATAGCTAATATTATCGAGAGTTTCGGCAAGACTCAAGCGCTGTGGCGAAAGAGTTGGTGAAGTGGACAAAGATTGTACAGATGATGTTGGAGTGGTAACCAAGTCTAAAACTGCTGTATTACCTGAGCTATTGCTTTGTTCAAGCAAGGTTGTTGTTGAAGAATTAGCAGAGGTGAACTGTAGTTGAGGCGTTATTTCTTCACTATTTCTTTGCAAATTGTAATGAAGATGATTTTCCAAGTCATCCTTGCTGCGATATCCTCCGGTACCGATGGAACTGCCTCTTAGTTCTATGTTTTGCCCACGAGTAACTACTAAAAAAGCGATCGCTAGCACCGCACCTACCATCAATGCCGAATAACTGAGCATCATCACACTAACGTGCATCATCAACCAATTAGATTTCAGGGCAGGCACCAAAGGTTCTGAAAATTGCATTTGGGATGGCAGTTTGAGCGCTGCAAAGGCTGTGATGCTCATTGCTACTGGTGCTGTCGCTACCCCCACTAATCGGCTGCGGCTCATATTTTCGGCAATTAGGTGAATGGTAGTAATTCCCCAAGCTAGGAAAAATAGGGATTCATACAGATTACTTAAGGGAAAGTAGCCTGCTTCTAACCACCGGGCACCCAGTAAAGTGGCAATGCAAAGATTTGCGATCGCCATGCCTGCTGTTGATAAAGGTGATAGGTAGGGAATTGCTGGAAAAGCTGCTCCTACCCAGTAGAGTAACATTGTCACCAACAGGACAAAAAATGAACTATTATCCAAATGGCTCTGGAGATTAACCAGGTTCATACTGTATTTCTCTGATAAGCGTCTGACGACGCAGGGAACAGGGAACAGGGAACAGGGAACAGGGAAGTGAACAGGGTAAAATCCTCTTTCCTCCTGCTTCCTACCTTGTTTTTTGACAGTCTTTAATGACTTATCTATTACAACGTTAATATTAACCTATAGGTTCAACTTCTAATTCTAAGGATGAAAAACTGGTTTTTCCCGTCCTTTGTTTCCCATTCCCAATTCCCAATTTCAGCTCAGTTGCCAATTACCTCCTGAATTTGCTCAGCTAGAGATTTAGCCAAACGAGCACCTTGAACCTGCACTACACGCGAAGCCAGGTAGTTACCCCACCGGGCTGCTTTTTCGTTACTGAGTCCATTGGTAAGTCCAAACAGTACACCACCAGCAAAGGCATCTCCTGCTCCAACCGTATCAATGGCCTTGACCGAAAATCCAGGAACTTCAGTGATTTGTTGATTTTCCACTACCAGACAGCCATTAGCACCATCGGTAATAAATGCCAAATCAACCAGTTCGCTCATTTTACGAGCGCTCTCTTCTAGAGATTCAAGTCCGCAGAAATGGCGCACTTCATCCGCATTGCAGAAGAGAACATCACAGTAATCTGAAACTAGCTTGTGAAAATCGTCGGTAAAACGGTTGACTAGGAAAGAATCGGAAAAAGTAAAAGCAACTTGTACTCCGTTGCGCTTGGATTGCTCCATTGTCTCAACAGAAGCTTGCCTTGGAGCAGGGGCATCCCAAAGGTAGCCCTCAATATAACTGTATTTACAGCGACTAAGCCGCTCGACATCAATGTCTGTGGGAGCTAGAGTTGTGGAAACTCCAAGATGAGTACACATGGTACGCTCAGCATCAGGAGTAGTCAGAACCAGGCAAGTGCCGGTGGGTTGGCTTGACTCAGGAGCTGGATGCACATCAAAGTGAATCCCTGCCTCAAGCAAATCCTGCCGATAGAATTCACCATTGGTATCTTTAGCAACCTTACCGGAGTAAAAACCATTACCACCACTCTGAGCCAAAGCAATCATTGTATTAGCAGCAGAGCCCCCCGAACTCAGTTCCAGGGAGTGATGCTCCAGATTGTGTAACAGTCCACCTTGTTTTTCAGAATCTACCAGGGTCATTGAGCCCCGATTGAGGGCATGTTCTCGGATAAAATCATCTTCCACAAAGGTAAGAATGTCTACCATCGCATTGCCCACACCAAATACATCAATTGGTCTAGATTGTTGATTGTGTTCTGTCATACAAACCTGTTGTTATTAATGTGATGGAAGAGGAAATAGTTTAGCTAGTTTTTCCTCAAACGGTCAAATGGGCAATTTAGATGCACAATGGCTTAATCAAACCTTAAGCTTGCTCAGCTGGTGCTTCTGCTGAATCTTCAACTGTCTCTGCTACACCTACAGCTGGAGCAATTATTTTGACTACTGTTCTATCAGGATCATCTAGAACAACAACACCTTCTGGTAAAACTAGCTCATGAATATGCAAAGCTGATCCTATCTCCATTGTAGAGACATCAACATCAATTGATTCTGGGATTTGAGAGGGAGCACATTGCATGGCTAATTCTGTGAGTTCAGCTTCCAGGATACCCCCTTGCTTGACCCCTGCTGCTTCTCCAAGAAATTGCAGCGGCACCACTACATCAAGACTATCTTGAGAGCCAACTGAAAAAAAACTGAGGTGATAGAGCTCATTTTTCCAAGGATGAGTTTGTACTTCCCGCAGTAGAGCTTTACCTTCCCAGGGAAGATCAGGAACTTTCAATTGTACTAAGGTGTTGTTAACATTGGCTTCCTTGAGTAGGGTTTCTGCAACTTTTGCTCCTATAGTCAGAGAAACTGATTCTGTACCAGAATGACCGTAAAGGACGGCTGGTATTACACCCGAGCGACGGAGAGCTCTTGGTTTACTATCTTCTGGTCTCTTTTGACATTCAACTGTAACTTCCATTTGAGTAACTTGTGGTTGTTGGTTAATTGGTTATTGGTTGCGGTTGGTGTTAGTGGATTATTCAATTCCCCACTATACGCCGTCCCTGTTGCCTGTAGCCTCGAACAAATTAAAAAATAACAAACATTAGACTACTGAAGTTACCGGAATCCCATTGGCATCTAATAATCCTCGTTTAGGACCGTGAATTGGGTCTTCGACGATAATTGTTTGGTCGCGACTAGCACCTAAAGATACTAACGCAATAGGGACTTCCATCAACTCTGCTAGGAATTTGAGATAATCGAGAGCTTGTTTGGGTAAATCTTCTAAAGACCGACAACTAGCTGTTGATTGTTGCCAACCATCTAGAGTTTTATAGATCGGCCGACAGCGAGAAAATAGGCGAGCATTGCTAGGAAATTCCTGACAGCGCTGATTATCAATTTCGTAGGCAACACAAACTTGGATTTTTTCTAGGGTGTCCAGGACATCTAGTTTGGTGATTGCCAAGCAGTCAAGTCCATTGATGCGGACTGCGTAGCGACCTATCACAGCATCAAACCAGCCACAGCGACGGCGGCGACCAGTGGTAGTACCGAATTCAGAGCCGCGATCGCATAGTAACTCTCCTAGTTTACCTTCTATTTCTGTGGGAAAGGGGCCTTCACCAACGCGGGTTGTGTAGGCTTTTGCTACACCAATTACCCGGTCAATTATGGTTGGACCTACCCCTGCTCCCACACAAGCTCCACCAGCAACCGGGTTGGAAGAGGTAACGTAGGGATAGGTACCGTGGTCTAAATCCAGTAGCGTTCCTTGAGCACCTTCAAATAAAATGTTGCGTCGTTTCTGAACTGCTTCGTAAATTTTCAGGGAACTATCAACAACGTGAGGTCTTAACCTTTCTGCATACTCTAGATACTGTTTAATTACTTCCTGTGGGTCTAATGGAGGTAAATTGTACAGTTTTTCTAAAATAGTATTTTTATGATTAATCGTCCAGTTTAGTTGCTTACTTAGGGATTCTGGGTCGATCAGATCTACTACCCGAATACCAGTACGTTCTGATTTATCTGCATAAGTCGGTCCAATACCACGACCAGTGGTGCCAATTTTGTGGGTTCCCCGGCGCTCTTCCGCTGCCTGGTCTATTAGCCGATGATAAGGCATCGTGATATGGGCAGTTTCGGAAATAAGCAAATTTTTAGTGGAAACACCCAGTGCTTCTAGTTGATCAATTTCATCGATCAGGACTTGTGGATCAATAACTGTCCCAGAAGCAATAATGCACTGAGTATTGGAATATAAAATTCCAGAGGGAATTAAGTGCAGTTTAAAGGTTTGACCCTGAACAACAACGGTATGCCCAGCATTGACTCCTCCTTGGTAACGGACAACTACATCTGCTGACCGACTGAGTAAGTCAGTGATTTTACCTTTTCCTTCATCACCCCACTGGGCACCGATTACAACAACATTAGCCAAGGGTTTATTAAAAGCGTTAAAGTTTACACAAATCTCAATTATCAGCAGCTTTTGTAACCGCTGTCAACTTAGTCCTTAGCAAAGTGGAACATTACCGATTGATCTTGAAGGTTAATTTCTCACACCATAGGTTTTATGACGTTATATGCTGAGTTGCACCGCCATCTTGGCGGTTCTGTTGTACCTCGTATTCTTTGGCGGTATTTCCAACGTCAAGATGCTGATTTAGCCCATCGTTTTCCCGAATATCCAGAATTTGAAGAGTTTTATACGCGATCACGCAATACTCTTGATGAGTATTTGGAATTGCATACTTTGGTAGAAAGTGTGCAAACAGCTGTTACTCTGCCATATTTCATCTATCGGCTAATTCGTGGTGCTTACATTTTTGAGAATTTGGCTTATTTGGAGTTGCGCTACACTCCTTATCTACGGACATCTGAGGAATTGAGTCAGCCTCAGAGGATTGAGCAGATGGGAGAAATTGTCGAAATTGTCGGTAAGGCTAGTCAGGTGAAGGAATATCCCATTGTGACTAGCCAAATTCTGTGTATGCATTCGAGATTGCCTTATGAGGTGAATAAGGCAATTGTTGACCTAGCTGCCCAGAAGAAGGAATATATCTGTGCCGTGGATTTGGCAGGGGGAGATATTCCGCTTGCCGAGCGTTTGGAGGAATTTGTTGGTTTGTACCAGTATGTGCGATCGCTTGGTCTCAATACTACGGGTCATCTTTACGAAACCACCGATGGCTGTTATCCCCAATTGCTGCCTTATTTAATGCGCATTGGTCATGGGATTCAGATTCCCTTAAGGTATCCAGAATTGTTAAAGGAGGTGGCACAACGGGGGCAGTGTTTGGAAGTTTGTCCAACTACTTACTTGAAAACTGGCACACTAGATGATAGTCACCAACTGAAGTTAGTCTTTGACCGCTGTTTTGAGGCAGGAGTAGACATTGCTATTTGTACAGATAATGCCGGTTTACACAATGTCCGTCTGCCGTTTGAGTATGAGAATTTATTGACTCAAGATGTGATTAATTTTGAACAGTTGCAAGCCTGTCAAGATGCCGCTTTTCGTCATGCCTTTGCTTGGCCTCACGCTCAGCGTCCAGTTTCCCTGCTGACGGAGTTGTTGCAGGATGAGCCACCAGAAGCTTTGGCAGTTAGTGGCCAATAATTGGGAAAATGGAAACTGAATTCCCATTCCCAAACAACAAACAACAAACAACAAATAACAATGTTTACAGGAAAAAGACCCACGAATATTGGTGTGAACTCAGGGAAGCTAGCTCCTTGCCCTAACACGCCCAATTGTGTTAGCAGCCAAAGTCAAGATCCAAAGTATCAGATTGAACCTTTGAGCTATAGCTCTGCACAGACAGAGGCGATGGCTAAACTCAAAAGTGTGATTGAGAACGAACAAAGAACAAAAATTATCACTGAAACAGAGAATTACCTCTATGCAGAGTTTACCAGTGGCCTGATGGGGTTTGTTGATGATGTGGAATTTTTACTTGATGAGAGCAACAAGGTAATCCACGTTCGCTCTGCCTCCCGTCTGGGAAAATCAGACTTGGGGATGAACCGTAAACGCATTGAAAACATTAGAGCTAAAATGAATTAACTTACAAGTAATACCTCAGGCTAGTTGCTACCAATAACTAACCAGTTAAAACATCTTTCTTGCTCTCCTTCTAGTCCCTATTGTCATGAGAGCAATTTAACATTTGCCCCGCAATTGATTCCAACCTAAACCAGGTACGAGATCAATTGCGGGATTTATTTACCAATATTTGTTATTAGTCTGCTTTCTTTATGAATTTTTCTGATCTACCTAATTTCTCTAACAATAAACGAATTCTGATTGTGGATGACTCTCCAGATAACTTGTTTCTAGTGCAAACAATCTTGGTGGAGGAGGGATATGAAATTAGTTTGGCAACAGATGGTGTTGCTGCTTTAGAGAAAATTGAACAGACTCTACCGGACTTAGTATTACTAGATGTGATGATGCCTCAAATGGATGGCTTTGAAGTTACCAAGCGCATCCGTGAAAATCCTAAGTTACCCTTTATACCAATTCTGCTGATTACTGCTTACGATCAGCCTAGTGCTGTCCAGGGACTTGACATGGGTGCGGATGATTTTATCCGCAAGCCAGTGGAAGTAGAGGAATTGCTAGCAAGGGTGCGATCACTTTTGCGCCTCAAGCAGAGTGTAGATGAGAGGGATCAGATTGCCTGCCAAAGAGAGGACTTTGTTTCGCGACTTACCCATGACTTACGAACACCTTTAGTTGCAGCCGATCGGATGCTTAACCTACTTCTAGAGGGAGCTCTAGGAGAACTCTCACCAGCAATGGAAGAGGCAATGGTTACCATGACTCGCAGCAACCGCAACTTACTAGCAATGGTAAATACTTTACTAGAAGTTTATCGCTACGAAGCTGGTCGGAAGACTCTCAATTTTTCTACTGTTGAGATCAAAGAAGTAATCGAGGAAGTTGTTCAAGAACTTTCTCCTTTAGCCAAAGAGAAAGGACTATCTTTGATATACAAACTTGAAGAAAATATTATTACAAAAGTCGTGAGTGATCGTCTTGAAATACACCGAGTTGTTACTAACTTACTCGGCAATGCCATCAAATTTACCGACAAAGGTTCAGTAAAAGTTCGTTTGAGTAACACTTATAATGACAATCAGCCTGAGGTTCCTTGGGTAACAGTTGAAATTCAAGATACTGGACCAGGGATATCCCCAGAAGAACAAAAGACGCTCTTCAAGCGATTTCGTCAGGGAAGCCACAAGCGCTCTGGTAGTGGTTTAGGACTACATCTATCTAGAACTATTGTAGATGCTCACCAGGGAACAATTACTGTCAAATCTCAACCGAACCAAGGCAGTGTGTTTACAGTCAACTTACCTGTTCAGGATCCGGATTTTAAAAATTGATTTAACTAATTGTGTAGGGGCGAATGAATTGTGTAGGGGCGAATGGTCATTCGCCCCTACTTTTGTGATACGTAAGTATTTGATGTATCAAAAATTACGTTTTTACCTTGAAAATTACGAAAATACCGATTGTTTGAGCTAGGTGTGGAACGTTAGCTCAAAGTTTTTTTCACAAAATTTTCACATTTTCTCTATACTGTTAGAGTTTGAAGTAACATCTACCGAATATCCACATCACATGAGTAACTTCAATACGGAAGACGAAACTACACAGTTCAATCAAGCTTCGGGTCGAACTCATATAAATGTAATGGAATCCCTAGTTGCTAAGGAAGTGGAGCGGCAAAGAGCACAACTTCCTGAAAATCTAGCTAAATATATCGATCCAGTAGAAGTAGCAACCTATGCCCTAAATCGTCTACCACCTCTATATGCTTGCAGTACACAAGGCTGGCATTATCAACAACTACAGGCTAAAAATCAGTTTCGGTCTGAGATTACTACTGCTGTGCGTCAAGCAATTGCTGCAGTCCAAAGAGACCCTATCAAACTCTCAGATCCCCTCAAACCAGAAGAGACAGAGTTAAAAGAAGCTCATGCAGCTCTGCAAGCATTGCAAGACTTGCTAGAGCACAAAGAAATTGCCTGGCATAATTTGGTTGATGTTGTGCAAAAAGCCCTGACAAAAAAAGCTGTTGATAGTGTTAAGCAAGTCCTTAGCCAAAAAGCATTAATAAATGTAACCCAGCAGAAGACAGAAGAATTTGCTGTTTCTCGTTATGATTGGATTGACAATCATTATCGTTTGTGATGTTCAGTGTAAATTCTGCCGGGTAGAGACGACCCGAAATAAGCTGTTGTGCGTTTAAATTGTGAATTGGTATTGACGCAAAGACGCGAAGATTAGGACAAACCAATTTAAATGCGTCTTAGCTTAAGGTGTAGTCCAATTCCATGCAAGTATCTTAGCCAAACTAGTTCTATCATCTACTTATATATAGCTTGAGTAACTTCAGGAAAGTATCAGATGAATAACCTCAAAACTGAAGATCAAACTATAGCCTTGAATCAAGCTTCAAACCGAATTCACAAAAATGTAATGGAATCGCTAGTCACTCAGGAAGTAGAGCGGCAGCGATCGCAACTACCCGAAAATTTAGCTAATTATATTGACCCGATACAGGTAGCAACTTACGCACTGAATCGTTTACCGCCACTGTATGCTTGTAGTAAACAAGGCTGGCTGTATCAAGAACTACACGCTCAAAGCAAGTTCCAGCAAAAGATTACTACCGCCGTGCGTCAAGGACTCGCCGCTATACAAAGAGATCCGATCAAACGCTCAACTCCCCTCACTCCCACAGAACAAACTGAACTACAAGAAGCTCAAGCAGCTTTGGCAGCACTGCAAGACTTGCTAGAGCATAAGGAAATTTCGTGGCACAATATGGTTGATACAGTGCAAAAAGCTTTAGCTAAAACAGCTACTGAGGCAATTAAGCAAGTCCTACCCAAAAAAACTCATAAAAATCGTATCCGGCAGCAATCAGAGGAATTAAATTTGGTTGTTTATGATTGGAAAGACAAAACTATAGAAAGCAAAGATAGATAGCAATAATAGCTTCTGACTTGAAAGTGCAACTTTCATAACCTGGTGGTGAAAAAAATTTTTCATCGGGACTGCCTTGTAAGTAGGGAGCAGGGAGATTGACGCAAATCTGTTAAAAATATTATGGAGAAATGCTCCAAAACTGAGTATGGCGCTTATCCTGGGAGCTTAGAGAAATGTGTGGAGGTATATCATGGAGCAACTAATTAAGTATCGCATTGTCTGTACCTTGAGTTTTGGCGATATCTATGGACAAATCATGGTTTGGTTAATCGTCATTTTCCTTAGTCTCGCCTCTGCACTAGCTCTGTGGAGTGCTGAACGCCAAATTTATGCCTTAGCCACTGTCGGACTCATCTTGGTGTTGTCTTTGCCATTCTTGCTCTTTGCCTTCGTAACCACACTGCTCAACCATATTGAGCTCGATCCTATAGAGGTAGAAGCAAAAAATAAAACAGCCTCTCGGCAATCATCTACTTAGTGCAATAAGGCAGTCCAAAACAACTTCCCTGCCTTGCGTGGGGAGTTTTTTTTGCGTCAAGATTTAGTAGAACATAGAGAAGCCGAGCCAAAACAACAGATGTTAAAACACGATGTCATTATTGTCGGAGGCGGATTAGCTGGGTGTCGCGCTGCTTTGGAGATTAAACGTACTCAACCCCAATTAGATGTTGCTCTAATAGCCAAAACTCACCCAATTCGTTCTCACTCTGTCGCTGCTCAAGGAGGTATGGCTGCCACACTGAAAAATGTAGATCTTGAAGACAGCTGGGAAGCTCATGCCTTTGACACCATTAAGGGTTCCGATTACCTAGCGGATCAGGATGCTGTAGAAATCCTCACTCGTGAGGCTCCAGATGTGGTAATCGAGCTAGAGCACATGGGTGTGCTATTTTCTCGTTTACCTGATGGTAGGATTGCTCAACGGGCTTTTGGAGGGCATTCTCACCGTCGTACCTGCTATGCGGCAGATAAAACCGGACACGCCATTCTCCACGAGCTGGTAAACAACCTCCGGCGTTACGGTGTCTGCATTTACGACGAGTGGTATGTAATGCAGCTGATTTTGGAGGATGCTCAAGCAAAAGGCATCGTGATGTTTAATATTTTGGACACCAAGGTGCAAGTAGTACGAGCTAAGGCAATAATGTTTGCTACCGGAGGTTATGGACGGGTATTTAACACTACCTCCAATGACTATGCCTCCACCGGGGATGGTTTAGCCATGTCAGCTTTTGCTGGTATGCCCTTAGCAGATATGGAGTTTGTCCAGTTTCATCCAACGGGTTTATATCCAGTAGGAGTCTTGATTTCTGAAGCAGTGCGGGGAGAAGGAGCTTATTTGATTAATGCACAAGGCGATCGCTTTATGGCCAATTATGCTCCGAAACAAATGGAGTTAGCACCTCGGGATATCACCTCCAGAGCCATTACCCTAGAAATTCGTGCTGGTCGTGGCATAAACTCTGATGGTAGTGCTGGAGGACCCTTTGTCTATCTTGACCTACGGCACATGGGTAAAGAACAGATAATGAGCCGAGTTCCTTTCTGCTGGGAAGAAGCACACCGATTAGTAGGGATCGATGCCGTACACCAGCCAATACCCGTCCGTCCTACGGGTCACTACTCAATGGGTGGTATTCCTGTAAACACAAATGGACAGGTACGCAGTAGTTCTGAGGAACTAGTTGAAGGCTTTTTTGCTGCTGGAGAATGCGCCTGTGTCTCGGTGCATGGAGCTAATCGACTAGGTAGTAACTCCCTGCTAGAATGTGTAGTGTATGGGCGTAGAACCGGAGCTGCAATCGCTCAATACGTCCTCAACCGCAAATTTCCCGAAATTGACGAACAATCCTACCTAGATGCGGCTCAAGGAGAAATCAACTCCCTCCTTGAACAATCGGGAACCTTTCGCATTGCTCAGTTACGTCAAGCTCTCCAAGATTGTATGAGTCAACACTGTGGCGTTTTCCGCACCCAAGAGTTAATGAGCGAAGGATTAAAGGAACTCAAGCAGCTGCAACAGCAACTACCGAAGATTTATTTAGATGATAAGGATAAGTGTTGGAACACCGAAATTATCGAAGCCTTTGAATTGCGTAACTTAATGGTTGTAGCAGAAGTAATCTTAACTTCTGCCTTGAATCGGCAAGAAAGTCGAGGTGCCCACAGTCGGGAAGATTATCCCCAGCGAGATGATACTAATTTTCTCAAGCACACTTTAGCTTACTACTCCTCAGCAGGTATCGAACTCCAATACAAGCCAGTGAGTATCACCTTATTTGAGCCACAAGAGCGGAAATATTAATCTAAACTAGAGTTTTTAATAGCGCTCCCAGTAAGGCTGAAAACCTCGCCGTTTGAGGATGTCAACCTCCAAAAGCTGGATTCGTCTTTCCAGCTCAGGGTTAGACTCTCCCGCCTGGGCTTGTTGT
>Ga0207422_1004221_pt1 | contig 12304 bp, 8 predicted proteins | sample MarCyaLeptolynsp_FD_187757 | JGI IMG/M metagenome (GOLD analysis project Ga0207422, IMG submission 187757) | Marine cyanobacterial communities from Panama - species 1 Leptolyngbya sp. (SPAdes) | ecosystem: Environmental > Aquatic > Marine > Unclassified | place: Panama: Panama City | collected...
ATAGTGATTTTTTCATGGATTATTCTTTAGAGTTTAATCTAAGACTCATAAAAAATAGTATCCGTTTTAAATTTGTTATGATGGGGCTTATTACGCTACAAAAGGTAAAATAGATCAATAAAAAAGGCCTGATAAAACTATCAGGCCTTTTTTATTGATTTTAAATAGGAATTAATTTCCCAATTTCTCTTTCATTTTTGAATACAATTCATCCTCTCCTAAACGGGCATAGATTTGCACCAAAGAAGCCATTGTGCTTTTATCTTCAGGATTTATTTCATGTGCTTTTTCCAAAGCAGGTCTAGCCTTTGAAAAATAATCATTAGCCTTATCATTTGCTTCTTTATACTTAGCAGTTTCATTCAACGAATATGAACTTGCAGTATTATTCCATTCCACACCTGCATTGTAATACATGGCTCCTAAATTATAGTGTGCATCAAAAAATCCTGGGTCAACTTCAGCTGCTTTTTGATAATCAATCGCGGCTTTATCAAATTCCTTTAGTTGATCGAATATTAAACCTCTATTATAATACAATGAAGCATTTTGTGGGTCTTTTTCTATGGCTTTATCAAAGCTTGATAATGCTTCATCAGTTTGACCTGTCACTAATAGATAGCTTAATTCTTCTCTAATTAAATCCGTATTTTCAGGATACTTTTCTAAACCCTTTCTAATCACGGCTATTTTCTCCTCTTGCTTTTCATTTTTATTGTGAATATTAGCAATATAAAGGTAAATATTTGGACCACCATAATTGATCTGTGTCAACATGGTATACAAGGACAAAGCCTCATCGTATTGTTCTAATTGTTCAGAAGCAAGTGCAGCATTATATAATCCCAATGAATCTACTCTTCCTAACAATTGATTCGTTTGAAATGATTTCATGGAATACTCTTTAGCTTTTTCATAGTTTCCTTCATTAAACTCTTCTACACCTTTATTAACAAAGGCATTAGCTAAATAAGGAAACTTTTTATTCATGATCTCTACCATGTAAGTACGATCTTCATATTTAGTATCTCTATTCATTAAGAATCCTACAAATTTCATTGCATCTTCTTGCTTGTCAAGATCTAAATCATGAGCAGTTTCATCTAAAATATTGAATTTAATGGATGTCAAATAATAATCGAAAGTCTTGTCTAAAGCATCGGGAAACTTAGAAGCACACTCTTTGTCATCTGTCAATGCAGCATTAAAGTATAGATTCCCTCCATAGTACCAAGTTTTAGCCCATCTACTGGTTTTAATCTCTTTGGTTGCAGGTTCAATTGATTCGATTCCCTTTACCAATTCGCTACATTCCTTATCTCTTTCGTATGACTTATTGTAATTGTATGCACTTACTACTTTTGCTTTTTGAGCTATTAAAGCAGGTGTAATCAGCAATACTAAGATCGTAGCAATTGTCGATTTCATTGTATTCATAATTGATAATAATTTGATTCAAATTTAATGTACTGATTACTCTTTATCAAATTCTTTGCCATCAGAATCAGCGCCCTCATTTTCAGATACATTAGCATCATTTTCTAAAACTTCATTCTCTTCTTCTTCAACTTGAACTTTTGCAACAGCGGCAATTGAATCACTTTCTTTCAAGTTAATCAACCTAACTCCCTGCGTTGCTCTTCCCATTACCCTTAGATCAGCAACCGCCATTCTTATGATTACTCCAGATCGATTAATAATCATTAAGTCATGTTCATCAGTAACATTTTTTATGGCAATTAAGTTTCCAGTCTTTTCAGTTATGTTCAAAGTTTTAACTCCTTTTCCTCCCCTATTTGTTACTCTATACACTTCTGTACCATCTTCAGGATCATTCAAGAACGATCTTTTACCATAACCCTTTTCTGAAACTACCAATACAGTTTCTTCTTCTGCTTCGCGGACCGTGATCATGCCAACTACTTCGTCGGAATCTGAAGCCAGAGTAATTCCTCTCACACCAGAAGCATTTCTACCCATTGGCCTTACCTTGGTTTCGTTGAAGCGAATTGCTCTACCACTCTTTATGGCCATCATAATTTCATCGGTACCATTGGTCAGTTTAGCTTCTAGCAATTGATCTCCCTCCCTAACTGTAATTGCATTGATACCATTAGACCTTGGTCTTGAGTATGCTTCTAAGCTCGTTTTCTTAATTACACCTTTTTGCGTACACATTACAATGAAGTTATTGTTGATATAATCTTCATCTTTCAAGTCTTTCACACAGATGTATGCCTTCACATTATCATCAGGCTCAATACTTATTAAATTTTGTATTGCTCTTCCTTTGGAAACTTTAGTTCCCTCTGGGACTTCGAAAACACGCATCCAAAAACACTTCCCTTTTTCTGTAAAAATCAAAAGATAATTGTGTGTAGTAGCCACAAATAAATGTTCCAGGAAATCCTCATTTCTCGTAGAACTTCCTCTAGATCCCATACCACCTCGATTCTGTCTTTTATATTCAGACAATAGAGTACGTTTGATGTATCCCATTCTAGAAATTGTAATCACAACTTCTTCATCTGGAATCATATCTTCGATACTAAATTCACCAGCAGCATATTCTATTTGAGATCTTCTTTCATCACCATACTTCTCCTTCACTTCCAACAGTTCCTCTTTTATGATATCCATTCTCATTCCTTCATCTCCTAAAATAGATTCTAGATGTTCTATTAGCTTCATCAATTCAGCATATTCTTCTTTTAATTTATCTCTCTCTAATCCTGTAAGTTTCTGTAATCTCAAATCAAGGATTGCCTTGGCTTGAAGTTCTGAAAGTTCAAACCTCTTGATGAGTTCATTTCTTGCATCTTCTGGAGTTCTGCTTGCTCTAATTAATTCAATGACTTCATCCAAATTATCTATGGCGATAATCAGACCCTCAATAATATGGGCCTTGTCTTTTGCCTTTTTAAGTTCATACTCCGTTCTGCGAATTACAATCTCGTGTCTAAAGTCAACGAAATGGCGAATTAAATCTTTAAGATTTAGCATTTCAGGCTTGCCATTTACCAAAGCAATATTATTGACTGAAAAACTTGTTTGGAGAGCAGTATGCTTAAATAAATTATTTAACACAACATTGGTAATTGCATCTTTCTTAAGATCATACACGATGCGCATTCCATTCCTATCGGATTCATCATTGATGTCTGAGATTCCTTCGATCTTTTTATCATTGACTAAATCGGCGGTCTTTTTAATTAGATCCGCTTTATTTACCAAATAAGGAATTTCCGTAACAATTATCCTTTCTCTTCCACTTGATGTAACTTCAATTTCCGTTTTGGCGCGCATGACGATTCTACCTCTACCTGTTTCAAATGCAGAGCGCACCCCCTCATATCCATAAATGGTTCCACCAGTAGGAAAGTCTGGTGCTTTAATGTGTTTTAACAAACCTTCTAAATCAATATCATTGTCCTCAATGTAGGCTACAGTACCATCAATTACTTCAGATAAATTGTGTGGCGCCATATTCGTAGCCATTCCAACAGCAATTCCAGAAGCTCCGTTCACAATTAATTGAGGAATCCTTGTAGGAAGCACAGTAGGCTCTTCTAAAGAGTCATCAAAGTTTAATCTAAAATCTACGGTCTCTTTATCAATATCTGCCAACATCTCTTCAGAAACCTTTCTCAATCTGGCTTCTGTATATCGCATTGCTGCAGGGCTATCACCATCGACAGAACCAAAGTTCCCTTGACCATCAACCAACATATATCTCAATGACCATGGTTGAGCCATTCTTACCATGGTATCATAAACTGCGGTATCGCCATGTGGATGATACTTTCCCAATACTTCCCCTACAATTCTTGCAGATTTCTTATATGGTCTTGAAGACAAAACGCCTAGCTCTTGCATCCCAAACAGTATCCTCCTGTGAACCGGCTTTAAACCATCACGCACATCTGGTAATGCACGACTTACTATTACCGACATGGAATAATCGATATAAGCCGACTTCATTTCCTCTTCAATATTGATCTGAATTATTTTTTCGCCTTCTGCCATTTTTACAGTGAATTAAATAAAAAACAACCGCTCAAATAAAGCGGTTCTTGAATGATCGAAAATAGTAATAAAGCAAGGGTTTTTTGGCTGTTTTTTGATCTAAATACTAACAAAATTTTGTTGAAAAAACTGAATTGGCAAGACTTTTGTCAATTGTGTATAAAATAATTTTGATATGACTGTTAAATTGTTAAATTTTCCTACTTGAACAACCAAAAGCAGTCTCAATACGTTAAAAATATATGGATTCTAATTTTTCACAAAGGGTTAAGGACGTAATCACTTATAGTAGAGAGGAAGCACTTCGTCTAGGGCATGATTACATAGGTATTGAGCATTTATTGCTCGGCATGATTAGAGAAGGTCAGGGAATTGGAATTCAAATACTTAATTCTCTTGGAGCCGATTTAAATGAGCTAAGAAGAAGGATAGAAAATTCTACGAAAGTGGGAAGCAACTCTATCAATCAACTGTCAAATATCCCATTGGTTAAGCAAGCGGAAAGGGTATTAAAGATTACATACCTCGAAGCAAAACTCTTTAATCAAAGCTTAATTGGAACTGAGCATTTGTTGTTATCGATTCTAAAAGATTCCAACAATATTGCAACCCAATCATTAGAAGAACAGGACATCAATTACAATGCAGTAAAGGAAGAGTTAGAAAGTATTTTATCTAATAAGCCAAGAACCAAAAGTGAATTGCCAGGGAATCCTACCAATGATGATGACGATGAGTCTTCTTATATGGGAGGTTCAGGAAGTGGAAGCAGCAGAAGCGGTAGCTCTGGGAAAGGTTCCGATTCCAAATCGAAAACTCCTGTTCTAGACAATTTTGGAAGAGATCTAACTGCTTTGGCTGAAGAAAATAAATTGGACCCGATTGTAGGAAGAGAGGCAGAAATAGAAAGAGTTTCTCAAATTCTTAGTCGTCGTAAAAAGAATAATCCTATACTTATTGGCGAGCCTGGAGTTGGTAAATCTGCAATAGCAGAAGGATTAGCACTTAGAATTATCCAAAAGAAAGTTTCTAGGGTATTATTCAATAAGCGAATAGTGACTCTAGATTTAGCATCTTTGGTTGCAGGGACCAAATACCGAGGTCAATTTGAAGAAAGAATGAAGGCAGTAATGAATGAATTGGAAAAGTCTCCAGACATTATTCTCTTCATTGATGAGATTCATACCATTATTGGTGCCGGAGGAGCTTCAGGTTCTTTAGATGCTTCTAATATGTTTAAACCAGCCTTAGCTAGAGGTGAAATTCAATGTATTGGTGCTACTACTTTGGATGAACACAGACAACACATTGAAAAGGATGGCGCTTTAGAACGTCGTTTCCAGAAGGTCATGGTTGAACCTACTACTGCAGAACAAACCATTCAAATCCTAAATAATATTAAGGATAGGTATGAAGAGCATCACAATGTGAATTATACAGATGAAGCAATATTGGCTTGTGTTCAATTAACAGATCGTTATATGAGTGATCGACACTTACCTGACAAAGCTATTGATGCATTGGATGAAGCCGGCTCGAGAGTTCACATTACCAACATAAAGGTTCCTCAGAATATTATTGAAATAGAAGAACAAATTGAGGATGTTAAAGTCAAGAAGAATCAAGTTGTTAGAAGTCAGAAGTATGAAGAAGCGGCTAAGCTAAGAGACAGTGAAAGACAATTGATGGAATCTTTGGAATTAGCCAAATCTGCTTGGGAAGAAGAAACCAAAAACCACAGAGAAACTGTTTCAGAAGACAATGTTGCAGAGGTGGTTGCCATGATGACAGGTGTTCCTGTTCAAAGGGTAGCGCAAAAAGAGGGTAAGAAGTTGGCCAAAATGCAAGAAGATATTCAAGATAAAGTAATTGGTCAGAATGAGGCTGTGCAGAAAGTTGTTCGAGCAATTCAAAGGAATCGTGCAGGATTAAAAGACCCTAATAAACCAATTGGATCATTTATTTTCTTAGGTCCTACAGGTGTAGGTAAAACCCAATTGGCAAAAGTCTTGGCCAAGCATTTATTCGACAATGAAGAATCTTTGATCCGTGTTGACATGAGTGAATACATGGAGAAGTTTGCTGTAAGTAGACTGATTGGTGCACCTCCTGGTTACATCGGATATGAAGAAGGTGGTCAATTGACAGAAAAAGTGAGAAGGCACCCCTATTCTGTCCTATTGATGGATGAGATTGAGAAAGCACACCCAGATGTTTTTAATTTATTGTTGCAAATATTAGATGATGGACAGGTAACAGACAGTGTTGGCAGAAGGGTTAGTTTCAAAAACACCATTATCATTATGACTTCTAATATTGGTGCAAGACAATTAAAAGACTTTGGTCAAGGTGTAGGTTTCAGCACTTCAGCTAAAAAAGAGAATGCAGATGATTACGCAAAATCTGTTATTCAATCCGCATTGAAAAAAGCTTTTGCTCCAGAATTTTTAAATCGAATTGATGATATCATGGTTTTCAATAGCCTCTCGAAAGAGGATATTGGACAAATTATCGATATCGAATTGGAAGGATTATACAGCAGAACCAGAGAAATGGGATTCACTGTTGAAATTAGTGATCCAGCGAAAGAATTTATTGCTGACAAAGGATTTGATGCAGATTATGGTGCAAGACCATTAGCTAGAGCTATACAAAAATACATTGAAGACCCTCTTGCTGAGGAGATTATTCAATCCAAAGTAGATGATGGGGATATGATTAGCATCAAATTGGATGATAAAAAAGAGAATATTAAGATTGATATTATCAAACCTAAGAAAAAGCTAAAAAAGTCTGATCCCAAGAAAGATTTGGAAGATTAAAATCTGAATCTCTTTACATAAATTTCTCCATCACATCTCTGCTAACCCCAGTATTCGAGAATCCACCATCGTGAAATAGGTTCTGCATGGTAACGTATTTGGTCAAATCACTGAATAGGCTAATGCAATAATTGGCACAATCTAATGCAGAGGCATTACCTAAGGGAGACATCTGATCTGCATAATTAATGAATGCATCAAATCCTTTAACTCCACTTCCAGCAGTAGTAACCGTTGGAGATTGAGAAATAGAATTAATTCTAACTTTTTTCTGCATTCCATAATGATAGCCAAAACTTCTACAAATGGACTCCAATAAAGATTTGGCCTCAGCCATGTCATTATAATCTGGAAAGACTCTTTGCGCAGCAATATAAGTCAATGCAACTACTGAACCCCATTCATTAATCGCATCCATTTTTTTCGCTGTCTGCAATGTCTTGTGTAGGGATAATGCAGATACATCTAAGGTTTTATGAAAGAAGTCATAGTTCGTATCGTCATAAGCTTTGCCTTTACGCACATTGGGAGACATTCCAATCGAATGAAGTACAAAATCAACCTTTCCACCAAGAAATTCCATGGAATCATTAAATAAGTTCTCCAAATCTTCTAAGGAAGTAGCATCTGCTGGAATTACTTTAGAATTACATTTTTCTGCCAATTTGTTGATTTCACCCATTCTCAATGCAATGGGAGCATTGGTCAAAGTAAAAGTTGCACCTGCTTCATGCGCTTGTTCTGCAACCTTCCATGCAATTGATTGATCATTTAACGCTCCAAATATGATTCCTTTTTTTCCTGCTAATAATCCCTTAGACATATAATTCTATTTTAAATTGTATTTGACAAATATAATTTAATGATTTAGTGTGATAACAATTCTTTGGCACTTCCTATTGCCGCTTCACTTACTGACTTGCCACTAATCATTTTAGCCAATTCTAAAACCCTTTCTTCTTTATCCAATTGTTTGATATAAGTATTGGTAATGCCCTCATTCTCTTGTTTAAAAACTAATAGATGATCATCTGCTTGAGCAGCAATTTGTGGCAGATGGGTAATAGCTATCAATTGTCTCTGTTTACTCATTTTGGTAAAAATGTCCCCAACTTGTTCTGCTATTGCTCCAGATATACCTGTATCAATCTCATCAAATATAATGCTATGCAGTTGGTGCTTATCTACTAATGCACTTTTAATGGCCAACATAATTCTGGACATCTCTCCTCCTGATGCTGACTTTTCTAACAATTGCAATTCGACGCCTTTATTTGCTGAAAACCAAAACTCAAATTCATCTTTACCATTGGAAGTAAAAGTCTCTGCATATTGATGCCGAATTTGAAAATTTGCATTTGGGATACCACTTCTACCTAAGCAATTTTGAATTTCATCTTCTAATTCTTTTAACACTTTAACCCTTGTATTGCTTAGTTCTTTCGCAATTTCTTCTAATCCTTCAACTTGCATTGACAATTCATTCTCCAAAGTCTTAATATCAAAATCAGAATTCAAAGAATTTTGTAATTCCATTTCCAATTTTGCTCTTAATTCTATTAATTCAGAAGTCGTATCTATATTGTGTTTATGGCATAGTCTGTAAATCTCAGAGAGACGCTCTTCAACATAACTCAATCTTTCTTGGTCAAATGAAAATGATTCATTTGCCATTTCAATCTCATTCGCGATATCTTGCAATTCAAGATAACTACTATTTAAGCGATCGGATAATTCTGACACCTCAGTCAAATAAGACTTTAAGTCGGAGAAGCTTTCCTTTAGTCTTCCAATCTGATCGATCAAGGTGTTATCCCCAGAAGACAATTGTGTGTTGATCTGACTTAACTTTGATTTAATCAATTCGTTGTTTTGGAATAGGTTATTTTCCTCTTCCAACTTTTCTTTTTCATCTTCTTGCAATTGAAGAGCATCAAGCTCATCGAATTGAAACTCTAGGAAATCTTTTTTCTTTTGGAAACTTTCTTTCTTTTCAATCAGATCTTGCAACAGTTTTTGATTGCTCAGATAAGTTTCATACCGCATTAAATAATCCTTCCTAATGCGATCATTACTACTATATCTGTCAATTAGATCTAATCGAAACTGAGGATTCTGAATCTGGATACTTTGGTGTTGTGAATGAATATCGATTAACCTTTGCCCCATATCCTTCATCACATCTAAGGTCACAGGAGTATCGTTGATAAAACTTCTACTCTTTCCACTAGGAGATATTTCCCTTCTTAAGATACTTTCTCTGTCAAAATCCAATTCGTAGTGATCAAAGACACCTTCTAAATCATCGTTTACTTCTATGCGAATTTCCAAAATACATTTTCGCTCTTTGTTTAATAATGCGGACAAGTCTGCTCTTTTGCCTAAAAGTAAATTCAGAGCGCCGAGCAAGATGGATTTCCCTGCTCCTGTTTCACCAGTTATTGCAGTAAAGGCATGATGAAAATCGATTTTTAAATCGTCAATTAATACATAATTCTGAATAGATAATTGCTTAATCAAATCGCTGTAAGGAATATTTAATTTATAAATCTAAGCAAATCTACCTGCGCAATTTTTCATAGCGATTGGCATTTCCAGGGTCAATTCTAATCAACAATTCAGAAATTTTTTCAATTTCAGCAGGAGTAGCATTTTCATATAATTTCGCTACTTCTTGAGATTTAGCATAGAAAAACACCTGCATATTATAAGAGGAAGGTGCTACATTATGCACTGGCAATAGTGCTTCTAAACTTTCAGTAACTACACTCCTTGCCTGAATAATATCTTGCTGCATTTTATCAAAGCCATTGATGTGGTATTTATAGAAAGATTTTCTTAATGGCTTAAATCTAGCACTTAAATGGTTGTCAACTAACCAATATCTATTCTTTTGATCCTCAAAAGCCTTCCATCCTTTTTGGGCAGAACTTTGTGCATTATTTACAATTCTTTGTGCTTCTTGAAAATAAATCGTTCCTCCTTCTTCTTCAAATGAATCATAATCGTAGCCAAGCATCATATAAATGTAAAATGCTATAATTTGAGTCAATTCTCCACTATAAGCTCCTTCATTATATAACAATGGTTCGAACTGATTGTATTGAATAACAAAGTCCTCATCTCTAATATTCATGATGGGTGTCTTATAGCTGGTATTATAAACAGGCCTCGAAGCTTGAACTTGAATATTACCTCTAAAAGATGTATTGGAAAGTCGTTCAGTGAGGTTGATTAATATACTGCATTCAATCTTCTCATCATTCTTAAAAGAGTCCTTGGTCCATTTGCGTGCGTTTACAAGTCTGAATATTGCTTTTTGCATTTCATCAAACATCACTCGCTCACTTCCGTCAATTTGTCGAGCATCTACATTTACAATGCAATTCAATTCTTGTGCCTTTACCAAGGAAAAGCTCAACATTAAAACAAGAAAGAGGTTTCTTAATGCCATATTTTTTCAATCGTTTGCAAAATATCTTTCGCTACCATTCTTTTGCTTTTTAACTCAAAGTCATAGGTATTATTGTTCTTATCTAATATTGTTACCTGATTGGTATCGTGACCAAATCCAGCACCCTTATTTTGCAGTGAATTAAGGACAATTAAATCCAGATTTTTTCTTTGCAATTTATTTTTGGCATTATCAATTTCATTGTTTGTTTCTAAAGCAAAGCCGACTAAAAACTGATTCTCTTTTTTATTTTCACCCAAATGAGCCAAGATGTCTTCGGTAGGAACCAAATTTATCTGCTCTACATTTGATTTCTTTTTAATCTTTTGATCCGAAACACTTTCCGATTTATAATCTGCTACAGCGGCGGACATAATTACTCCATCCATTAGAGGGCTGACCTCCTTTACCTTATTAAACATCTCTTCAGCGCTTTCGACCAAATCGAATTGATGCACATTGGGTTGTTCTAAACTAGTTGGTCCAGATATTAGGTATACTTCTGCGCCAAGATTATTCAATTCTTCTGCAATAGCATATCCCATCTTACCACTGCTTCTATTGCCAATATACCTAACAGGATCTATTGCCTCTTGTGTGGGCCCAGCTGTAACTAGCACTTTTTTCGACTTCCAAAATGGCCTAGCATTATCTTCCAAAAAGGTTATAATATTTTCTGGTTCCGCCATGCGGCCTTCTCCAAATAATCCACTGGCTAATTCCCCTTCCTCAGAAGGAATAAGAATGTTCCCAAAACTTTGGAGTCGTTCAATATTTTTCTGATTGGCTGCATGTTTATGCATATCCAGATCCATAGCAGGAGCAAAATATACCTTATTCTCCATGGAAAAGTAAGTTGCCAAAAGTAGGTTGTCACAAACTCCATTGGCCATCTTGGCAATGGTATTCTGAGTTGCTGGTGCCAAAAGGAAAAAATCTGCCCATTTGGCCAATTCCACATGATTATTCCATTCTCCAGTTTCTGGATTAGAATATTCAATAAACACCGGATTCTTAGATAAGGTAGAAAAAGTAAGAGGCGTTACAAATTGGGCTGAATTGGGGGTCATCAGCACCTTTACGTTCGCCCCTTTTTTAATTAATTCTCGACAAAGAAATGCCGCTTTATAAACAGCGATACTTCCACTTATGCCTAGAATTACATTTTTGCCATTAAGCATTATTCTTCATCTTCAGGATCCAAATTTGGATTTCTGAAATAAGTACCATCTGTTAAGTATTCTTGGATCGCAAATGCGTTTGGTTTTGGTAAGCTCTCGTAAAACTTAGAAATTTCGATTTGTTCTCTATTCTCGAAAACTTCATCTAAGTTATCAGTTACTGTTGCAAACTCTGCAGACTTTGCATTCAATTCTTCTTTCAAATCTAATCCAATCTGATTTGCTCTCTTAGAAATAATGGCTATTGCCTCATAAATATTTCCAGTCTTAGAATCAATATTCACTACATCTCTTGTGATGGTTGAATCTGCAGCTTCCATTTCCTTATAATTCATTGTATTCAGGATTTTCCTTTAAAAACAGTTCTCTCTCTTTCACCAACCTAGCATAAATAACTTCTGCTTCATTGGTTTTTTCACTGTCGGCAAAATTATCAATAAAATCGTAATAGGACTCTATTCCCTTATCGTATCTCTCCTTTTTCTTCTCCACTATACTATTACTGGCTAATTCATAGTAAGATTTTAAGATTAGTAACTTAATTTCTTCCTTAAATCTAGAAGCGGGATATTCTTGTAACAGATTGTTGAATGCCACTATAGCTGATTTGTACCTCCTTACGGTATAATACTGCTTGCTATTTTCAAATGCTTTAGTCTCTAGTTTTAAATTTAATCTATCTACGATGGTATTTGCAGAATCTACCCATTTGCTTTCTGGAAATGTATTTACAAAAATTTGAAACTCATCCAAAGCCATATTTGTTGCCGTCTGATCTAAGGATGGTATTGGAGATTCCAAATAATTGCAGTATGCACTCA
>Ga0207422_1004222_pt1 | contig 12303 bp, 13 predicted proteins | sample MarCyaLeptolynsp_FD_187757 | JGI IMG/M metagenome (GOLD analysis project Ga0207422, IMG submission 187757) | Marine cyanobacterial communities from Panama - species 1 Leptolyngbya sp. (SPAdes) | ecosystem: Environmental > Aquatic > Marine > Unclassified | place: Panama: Panama City | collected...
TCAGGTGAATTACATGCGTTGTGATCGTTTGGGACGACGAACCAATGCAGCCGCGATATATGGCAAGATACCTTGCCCCAGTGCCAGCATCATCAAAGCAAAATCACGGAAATACGCCTCAATATCCAGATAGTTCTGGATACGCATTTTGATCAAGACGCTGCATAACAAAACGCCGGTCATCACCCAACGAGCATTTTGGCTCTTTTCCGGGATGAGACCATTGCTAATCAACGCTAAGAAAAATACGGTGTAAACAATATAATCACCAAAATTTGCTGGACGAAGGATGTCCATTACTGCATCCATTGACTACTCCTCTTGATGGATAAATACAAATGAGTCACGCAGCCATTATAGCGCAAAGTTGTTAGTTCGTGTGTTTTTGTGCCGCTAGTTATGACGAATCATTCTTGGAGCCACGTAGACGTTTTGCGAGACCTTCACCCAACAAACCGCCCATCAGCGAGAAATTCGACTCAGACTGGTTGGGCTTCCCATCCCAATCGCCTTTATGCCTCCGATTCAACCAGCGTTCATATTCACCAGAAGCATCAACAACAGCCGCTTCGATTGCATCGAGATCATTGTCTGCCAACGCACCACGAAATTCACTCATCGTTTGGATCATCGTATCCAACGCATGAACCAGAATCTCACGATTGCCTAACCATTCATCGCGCAATCCATCTGGATGTTGATCAAATAGAATGCGAGTCAATACGCCGAAATTAGGGTTGGTCAATTGCTGCATATCACCCCAACCTTGACGTTTCATCAGCGTATAAAAGAGTGCTGTTCCTAAAATCGCCGGAAGCTGTTCTGTAAAAGCAATCAGTGTATCGTGTTCATCGGGATCATAGAAACGTGCTTTGCTACCTAGAATTTGCACGAAATTAAATGCCAGATCAACAGCATCTTTGGCGCAATTAGGCGCAGGTGAGAGCAGGACCGCACCTTCATCGAATAAATCAGCAGCCGCTTGATCGGGTTGATCGCCAGAATGATATAAATAAGCTGGATTCAAAATCGGAGTCATGCCAACCAGATGATGCTCGTCTGATAAAAATTGCTTTGACCAATCTAACGACGGCATTTTCAGTGTGGACATATCCAACACGACGACCCCATCACGCAATTGATGGGCAATCGCACGAAACGAATCTTTGACCTCCTCATACGGGAGTGTCATCACAACAATATCAGTTCCAGCAACGGCATTACTAATGCGCCGTTCGATCCGATCCACTGCGCCCTGTTCTGTCGCAATTTTGTCGTATTTGGGGCGATTATCATACCCCGTGATGGCGAAATTGTGCTGACCACCATCTGCTTGATAGCGTTTGAGGGCAAGCCCAACGGATGACCCAAGTCGCCCTAGTCCGAGAATTGCGATGGATAAGTCTGCCATAGATAAACTCCCTAATTCAAATCGTCTGCTTGCTGCAAGCGCACCAGTAAACTATGGTGTGGATGATCGCACCACTGATCAGCATCGTCTTGGTGGTGTTCTGCCAACCAGATGATACGCTCATTGGCACCCGTTTCAGCTAAAATTTCTGCGCTCCATTTAGGATGATATGTCGCAACAACATAAGGCGCATGCCATAAGGTCAAGGCAGATTCATCTGCGCTCCATTGTTGGAACAAAGCAGGAGCAAATTTCCGCACCAAGACTGCTAGCGTCTTTTGCCAGACCGCGAGATGATAACATGATTTCCCGACATCGTGCATTAACGCAACAATGGCTAAATCCTGCGGTGTTTGATTCGCTTGTTGCAACACACCCCGCAGAACATTGAGGCTGTGCAATTGTTCGCTACGGCTCATCCGTTTGAAAGCGTCTAGCTGCTCATCAGACAAATATTGTGCCGCAAGCTCATAATCAATCGGTTGGGAAAAAGCCAGCAACGCACGAATGCCCTGCTGGATGCGATTTGCTGCTGCCATGAATTAGCCAAGACCCATCAAGAAAAAGCTGATTACACGGGTTGGTTCCGATATCAATATCGCCAGAATGTTTGGGATAAAGCCTATGCCCAGCATGCTTTGTGCGATAGAAAGGAAAATCAAGCCAATGAAAATATAGTAAGTTACTTGGCTCCAATTTGCCCACTTATAAGCAGGCTGTTGTAAGAATGCAGAAAGCGGACGTGCATTTTGTTGCACAAACACGGGAACTTGGGAACGCGATAGCCAGTAGCCGGGCAACAGAGAAAGCACAATATGCCAACCATCAAGCGGGAATAGCGGTAGCAGATTGAATACAAACAACAAAACATTTAGGAACACCATCTGAATAAGCAGCAAACGGATAAAATCAGGCATAGTTGCTAATGTTTCGACACCCATGATACGTATGATGATTCCGAAAACGACTGCAATACCAAGATTAGATAATGGACCTGCGGCAACCGCATACATAAATCCCCAACGTGGATCGCGCATTCGGCGAGCAGAAATGGGTGCGCTACCCAAAATACCGAATCCAATGATTGCAAACATCAACCAACCGATAGGATGAATATGTACCATAGGATTAAGTGTGAGGCGACCTTGTTGACGCGGGACAGGATCGCCCATCATATCGCCAACGTAATTATGGGCAAATTCGTGTATGGTCATCCCAATTCCCAGCACGATCAGATTCACCACGATTATGAGAGGGTCGTTGAAGAAGAGCACAGATGATCTCCATATAGCTACATCATCACAGATTACAGGCAGTATAGCATAGGTAGCAGAAGAATTGATGGGTTGGCGACCAAAATTTAAACGAAGGTTTTACATCATATCGTGTGATTAACCGAGCGTTTCGCTGATTGTCTTATTGTGGTACTACCGCAAATACGTTGTTGGTTGCTTGATCGCTTTCAAGTGGAAATGATAAGCAAAAACACGTCCCAACACCTAGCTCACTCTGGACAGAAATCGCACCATTATGCAATTCGATAATACGTTGAACAATTGCCAAGCCTAAGCCTGCACCGCCAGTATCCATATTGCGCGATGAATCCACTCGATACAACCGCTCAAAGACACGCTCATGCTCCCTTTCGGCAATACCGATACCATCGTCATGAACTTGAATACGAAATTGATTATCCAAGATATCAAGTGTGATGAGAACTTCACTCTCCGCATCAGAATATTGGCAAGCATTTTTGATGATGTGATGTAACGCCAGCTTTGCTTTGGGTGGGTTCACCTTCAAATGCAATAACGGCTGTCTAACATCAACTTTGAACCGCTTTTCACCATATTTCTCTTGCAATGTTTCGCGGACCTCTTCGACTAGCTTTGGCATATCGGTCGGGAGTGTCTCAATTGTATCGGTTGCATCAAGACGGGTGAGTTCATGCAAACCATCAATGAGGTGTTTTAATCGTAGAATTTGGTCTTGCATTACAGTCAGGTGTTGTTTTTGTTGTTCATTCTGCAACTGTTTTTGCAACAGATAAATTTTGGTATTTAGGATTGACATCGGCGTGCGAAATTCATGGGATGTATCATCAATGAAATCCTTCAAGATTCGCATCCGTTCTGACTTCATTGCGAGTTGCACCTCAGCTGCTTGTTTGACCCTTCGCTCGGTGATATCCAGAATAATAGCCACAAATACGGGCTTTTCATCAAGATCGGAAAGTTGCAGATGCACTTCTACTGGATAAACAGTGCCATCTTTTCGTAGATGGACTGTTGTAAATTCTATCTTCTTCTCATGACCAAGTCGCAGAGGCATAATGAGTGAAGAAAATGACTCCGGGGTCATCTCTGGTTTAATATCCAGTGGCGTTAGGTGGCGCATCTCGTCCAATGTATAACCGATATTTTCGCAGGCACCCTGATTCACCTCAACGAATTTGAGTGTAACGGCATCAAAAATATAGATTTCATTGAGCGAGTCATTGAAGATACGGTTCAGACCCAGATTATAACTTTCAATCCGTCGTCGCTCTGTTATATCGAGAATCAATGCGACAAACAGAGCTTCATCAGAAAACTTCTCCAGTTGTAAATGCACCTCAACAGGGTAAGTTGTGCCGTTTTTACGGCGATGAACCGTCTCAAATCGGATTTTTCGCGTTTGCCCTGTTTGTAGTGGTTCGATCAGTTTTGCAAATGAGAGGCTGGTAAATTCAGGTTTGATGTCAAGCGGTGTCATCTGTTGCAGTTCTTCCAATGAATAACCTAACTGCTCGCGCCCACGTCGATTAACATTGTAGAACTTCAATGTTTCTGCATCAAATACATATACTTCATTCAGAGATTCTTCGATGAGATAGTTGTAGTTGATAGTAGGCATTGCCCCTCTAGTTGAAGTTTATATATGGCATTATTTACAGTATATTGAAATTGAATTAATTATTCAATTAATCTTTATGGATATAGGCAAATTCTCATCTTAGCCTGCTTCATTGCACGAAGATTTTGTATACACTCACATGCTGAACAATAGTCATCTAGTAAACAACACGTTTCTACAATAGTGAAACAAGTACAAGTTTCGTAACACACCATGAAAGTCCGTGTTAGAAGTAGCATAAAGCTGTGCTAATATAAGTATGGATTTATTGGGAGAGAGGGAATAAGCTATGAAAAAACGTGTATTGTTCCTGATGTCGGATACAGGCGGTGGTCATCGTGCTGCTGCAGAAGCCATTCGTGATGCTATGTATCGTCGTTATGGCGCAGAAAATATTGATGCAAAACTCGTTGATGTCTTCAAAGATTATTTTTACTTCCCCATGAATTACATGCCAGAATTCTACCCATTGCACGTTAAATACGGCAAAGTATCTTATGGCATGACCTTTAACTTCACCAATAAACGCCATCGCGCCGCGATGATCTCGCGTGGGATGTATATTCAACATGGGCGAAGGCTCAAACGCATGGCACAAGAAAATCCAGCAGATGTAGTCGTTAGTGTACATTCTGTGATTTCGCGCCCATCGATGCGTGCTTTCCAAGCCTTGCCCCAACGCCCGCCGTTTGTCACCGTTGTGACGGATTTAGTGACCACCCATCTCTTCTGGTATGATCGCCGTGTAGAACACTGTATGGTACCCACCCAAGCTGCATATGATCGTGGACGGGCATATGGGCTGCGCGAGGATCAACTGACACTGACAGGCTTACCCGTTCACCCCAATTTTATGGAACGCTTGATTGATAAGGCAGAAGCGCGGCACAAGTTGGGATGGGATGCTCATTTGCCAACAGTTGTTATGGTTGCTGGTGGTGAGGGTATGGGACCCCTGTACGAAACTGCCCGTGAAATTGACCGTTTGCGCTTAAACTGTCAATTGGTAATTATTGCTGGCAAAAATAAGACGCTCAAAGAAAAGTTGGATGGGACACTCTGGAACCAGCCGACGCACATCTATGGATTTGTTAGTAATATGCCGCACTTCATGGCAGGTGCCGATGTTCTGATTACCAAAGCCGGACCTGCAACTATCACAGAAGCGGCTATCGCTGGATTACCGATGATCCTCAATGATGCCATCCCGGGGCAAGAAATCGGCAATGTTGATTATGTTATCCAGAACAACGCGGGTGTTTATGCCCCCAAACCCAAAGCTGTTGCGGATACTCTGCAAGAATGGTTGGCGAATGACGGCGAATCGCTACAAAATCGTGCCCAAAATATCAAGCATATTGCCTACCCCGATGCAGTCTGGCAAATCGCAGACCAAGTCTGGCACTGGGCGCATCAGCCCAAAATTCAAGGGAAGGGGCATAAAACGCTACTAGAGGACATAGCAGATGTGACCCGTCAGTTTGTTTCGACATAACATAGCATTAACTACTAAAAACTATAAATTTTGGACTATAGTGCTTGTCTGCAAGAGGTTGATTCTGGTAGTATGCGGGTAGCATTACCTAGTATTCCATCATAAACCGTATGGAGAGGAATCATCTATGAAAGCTGTTATTCTTGCTGCGGGGCAAGGAACTCGTTTACGTCCTGTAACCCTCACAATGCCTAAACCACTTGTTCCGGTTGCTAATAAATGGCTGATTGCCTATGCCATTGATATACTTAAAGAAGCTAATTTCAGTGATATTGGGATTGTCGTCAACAGCCTTGAATCGCCAATATGTAAAGTAATCGGTGATGGTAAAGGGCTTGGGGTCAACATCGATTATATTGTTCAGACAGAACAACTCGGTTTGGCACATGCCATTAAACTCTGTAAAGACTTCGTGGGAGATGATCCGTTTGCCGTTTTCTTGGGCGATAATATCTTCCAAGATAAACTCAAAGATTTATTGACAACTTTTGAAAGCTCCGATGCAGAAGCATCTATTGTACTTGTAGAAGTCCCTGATCCTGAACGCTTTGGTGTTGCAGTTGTAGAAGGGGACAAAATCACCGAGCTGATGGAAAAACCGCCAAATCCACCGTCAAATCTTGCTGTCGCAGGGGTTTACTTGTTCCGTAATTCCATCTTTGACGCGATTAGTCGTATTAAACCCTCATGGCGCAATGAATACGAAATTACCGATGCAATGGCATTACTGCTGGAAGATGGTAAGAAGATGTCCCCCTACACCTTAAAAGGTTGGTGGATCGATGCCGGAAAACCCAATGCGATTGTTCTAGCGAATCAGTTGGTGTTAGAAGACCTACCCTATACTCCTGCACCCGAGAACAGCGACCAAATTGAAGGAAATTGCGAAGTTTCACATCGTGTTGTGATCGGTGAAGGTAGCAAAATCATCGATAGCGTTGTGCGCGGTCCTGTCATCATTGGTAACAATACCATCATCAAAAATAGTTATGTTGGTCCGTATACTTCTATTGGAGATGATGTGGTGGTTGAAGGCAGTGAAGTAGAAGCCAGCATCATCATGAAAAACTGCATTCTTAAAGATGTCACAGGGCGTGTCGACCGCAGCCTCCTTGCAGACAATGCTCAAGTCACATCTGCAGCAGCACGAACCCCTGCAACCCATCGTTTTGTACTCGCAGAAAATAGCTACGTACAACTCTAAGATTTGCATTTCTAAGAGCGCGGCACAAACTGTGCTCTTTGTTAAGCTATTTCTTATATATTAATTTAATATAATAGTACCAAAGTAAGGCAGTTAGTAGGTAGTTGTTGCATTATTGTGATTAGCAAGTTCCCCACAATCCAGTAGAATATAAAAAATATAAGAATTTCATTAAGGTCAGATTGAGCATGTCTGAAGAAATGATTGAGTATGATGTAACCGCCGCACATATTGTTCAGGCACCGGGTTATTTGGGTGGTAAACCATTCATTGTAGGGAGCAAGACACGAGTGCAGGATATCTATATCTGGCATGAACTCGTTGGTGTACCTGCGGATGAAATTGCATCCCAACATCGTTTGACTATGGCACAGGTCTATGCTGCACTTACCTTTGCCTACGACAATCTCGACCAGATCGAAGCATCAATTGAGATTGAACGACGCATGGGCAAGCAGATGGCACCATTTGCCCGACCTGAATTTGAATATAAGCTGGCTGGCGATTAGCTTGACACATCTTTTGACAACACCCCATACACCTCATCATAGCTAACAACACAAATGTTGATTGGTTGGTTTTCTTAGCCTGCCGATAACCCTAAAAACCAAACTGACGTAGAATATGTTCAACCGATCCGACATATCCGCTACCAAATAACCGCACATGAACCAGCAATGGATACAAGTTATAAATATCACGGCGTTCCTCGAAGAAACCTTCCGGGATAGGGCGTAATTCCTCGTAGCGTTCAAAAAAAGCAGTGCCAAGTGTATTGAACAATGTAGAAAATGCTAGTTCAATTTCTGGGTGAGCATAATAAATCGCTGGATCAACAAAACCAGTGATTTCACCCCGACGAGCCAGAATATTGGTCGTCCACATATCACCATGAATTAATGATGGATGTTCGGGTTCTTGCAAGAATTGGTCTAACTTGCTGCAAAATGCTTCCAACCGGATCATGATCTGTCGGGGCAAACGTCCAGCATCCAACGCAACACGACCCATATAGAGCAATCGCTGCTCGGCGAAAAACGGTAACCATTTATCTGATTGTGGATTGGGTTGATGTAATGATCCGATGAGTGTGTCGTTTTCCAGACCAAATTGTGGTGCTGAAATACTATGCAGAGCAGCTAGTAGCTCTGCGGCATGACGCTGTTCACCTGCCCCTAGACGACTATTCCCTTCAATATGTGCCATGAGCAGAAGCGATTCGCTACTATGCAGGACTTCTGGGACAGGGAGTTCACTATGCTCCGCTAAATAACGTAGCATGTAACCCTCAATATCGAGAGTGGCACCATTTCCACTAGCGATTTTTGCGACAATGCTGCGTCCATCTTCAAGGTGTAAGCGATACACTTCACCAATACACCCCCCATTCAACGCCTGCGATTTGAGGATACGCTGTCCGATGAGCTGCTCAACATAATTTGCATTCATGACCAATCCTGTCGTCGCCAATTTTCATCGAGCCATTATACCGCCTACACCTAATCTTGACACAGTGACGCGCAGACCACTATAATGCTCTGGTTTCATACCAAACGAAATCAAGTAGGAGAATTCCAATGGGACCCTTGCCAAAGCGTAAGGTATCAAAGAGTCGTCGTAATCGTCGTCGCGCTCATGATGCCCTGAAACTGAACCATCTGGTTGTTTGTGAAAGCTGTGGCGAATATCACGTTGCCCATCGCGTCTGCACTAAGTGCGGTACCTATCGCGGCGAGCAAGTGATAGAAGTTGATGATGAATAGACAACAGCTTCTACAAAACTGATAAAAAATCGTGCGCCAATCGGTACACGATTTTTTATTTCCTCTATGACAATCGTGCATACCCAGCACATATTAGTATAATGATACAGAAAGCTACTCGTAGCATCAGGTGATTTATATGAAATCAGATGACCATGCGTCAAAAGTCAAACTCCTTGCTCGTGCAATGCCTTCCTTGGGCGAATCTGTGATTGAAACGCTCGCTGATTTTGAAAGTGTGTTGGAATTCCCTGCTGATACAACTCTTTGCAAACAGGGTAATCTTGAAAAAACTGCCTACATTTTGCTAGAGGGCAAAGTCGACATCTATAAATATGAAAGCGGTGAAATATATCATCTGGATAGCATGACCAGTGGTATTTTTGGGGAACTAGCTTTGCTGTTCGATACACCGCGTTCTGCCGATGTGGTCACAATCAGTGATGTAAAAGTTATCGAAATATCACGCGAAGAATTCCTCTCTTATTCACAAACCAATCCTGACCTTGCTATTGAATTATCAGCACTATTGGTTCAACGAATGTTAGAGCAAATCGATAATCTGCTGCGGGAATTATCCCGTTATCGCAAACCGATAAGCGAACGTCCAGCGTTTTTCATCAGTTATTCGCACAAAGATAAGGAATTTGTCCTCAACCTTGCGGGCGATTTGAGGCGGCGTGGTATTCGTGTTTGGTTAGATGAATTCGATATCGATCCTGGTCATAGCTGGTCACGGCAAATTGGGAACGCACTCGATTCATGCGAAAGAATGCTGCTGGTGTGGTCGCCAAATGCACTTGCATCGGAAAATGTTGATGATGAGTGGAACTATTTTTTGGATGTCAAAAAGCCCGTGATTCCAATTCTCATCGAACCATGTGATTTACCCTATCGACTCCACAAATTACAATATATCGACTTTCACAGTGTTGAATACCGACAGGCAATGAATGATCTCGTCGCATTTCTTATGCCGCAGATGGCAGCGAATCAGTAATGCTAAAGCAATTCATGAAATTTGACTGAGCACATACCCTGCACCATTAGCAAAGTTGTATAGTGCTTTACAGTTATAGTTTGCTAATGTCGCCTCAATATCAGGATCATCAAAGTCCTTTGAATTTCGGTTAACAAAGCAACTAATTGATGGTTGTGTCTGATCTAAATGCCAAAGTATAGAAGCATAAACAATCCCATCTTGTGGTGATAAGCTGTGAGCTTGTGCCGACTTAATGATTTCTAAATTTAGAGGAATAATATCAGCAATAGCTAAAAGTCTGTTTCTTACGCTCCTTAGGCTTTTCTGCTCTTCTTCACCACTTTGTACAAGCAGTTGTATTAAAGCACGGTGTGGGTCTATTTTGGGCTTAATCGGTCGTATTCTATCGAGTTGATTGAGTTCATTTTCGAGATCAGTTGCTAATTTTTTGCGATTTCTTTCATGACGAATGAGTGTTTCGTAGGGTTCAACTAAAGAGTAAGCTGGTAAAACAAGTTGTACGGCACCTCGTTCAGCGATCTGTAAAATTTGTTCACAATGTGAGCTTTCTTCCTAAAGCAGCGCAAGTTCAAGAACAAAGTTAGTCTCGACATAAATATTCATAAAACGACTTCTGTAACGACATTCCCATTCTGGACAGCGTTCAATAATCCTGAATCGACTAACCATTCAACCAATCCGTTGATAGCTTCCGTGCCACGTGCTAATTCTCGTAACCACGCAGTAAGTAAAAATTCAAAACCACTCTCGCTGAGTTCTTCTATATCTGTACCCATTTTCTGAGCATATTCTTTGAATGCAATTGGGGCAACATCATAATCCGGTTCATCTTCAAAATTATCCGCATCAACCGTATGTTGAGATATCACCCAAAGATAAAAGCGGTCAGGTAGAGCTAGCAGAAAGAATGGTGCGTTTGGCAATCTTCCATGAGCCAGCATATTACGACGCATCTTTGCTGCCCAAGCTCGATCTGTACCTATCTTGCCCCTCACCTCAGCAACCAGAACTAGTTCGCCTATTTTGTCATATATTGCAATATCAGATTGATAAGTCATATGTAAAATCCTGCTCATCTATAAGTCACATTAGTTTATCATAGATGCAATAGGTTTTTGTGAGATACATTCCCAAGTTAATACGCCTCCACCCGCGTTTTGACAGTATTCAAAACATACACCTGAAAATCGTGCATGATCCAATCTGCCCAGAATGCTGCATACGCATTGAAATTGGTTGATAATGTGTAGTCGCTATGTAGATGTAACCGTACTAAGTTTTCGTCAAGGACTTCAATGCGATAATCTGCTGCCGTTAAATCAATATAAGCACCACCGATTTGTTGCAATACAGGTGTCGATTGGTCATTATGCAGCACATCAATCGTAAATCGGACAGATTCATAAAGTTCCCATTGTGTAATTTCTTCGCTGAAGGTCAGCCCATATTCAAACTCACCGATACGAACGCCACCAAGCCCTTCATAATCCAATGTGGCACGAATCGGACGCGGAATACCCATCGTGTGATAAAAAGACGGACGTTGATCTTCGGGTGAAATACGCTCCATGCGGATGATATTCGCCCACACAACTTCCGGGCGAGCTTCAATGACGATGCTATCTTCAACGGTACGTTCCCAAACAGGGGAATCAATTTGCGCTTCGATGGGATATGTCAACAGTGGCAGCAACATGAACATCCCTGTAAAAGCGAGTTGTCGTTTGCTCTTTTCAAGTGACTCATTCTCAGCGCGACGGCTCAACCATGAACTAATCATCGCTGCAAGCCCGGCAAAACCGAGGACAAAAGGCAAAGCCATACAAACGCACAAGATCAAACCAGTATTCGCAAGGACAGTTGCAATCAAGAAGATGAATGCTGTAATGATGCCCATCATGAGGGAACGCTTGTTTGTCCGCAAAGCCGCCGGAATCGTATAGACACTCATCATACCGATGGCGACAGGCACAAGCCATAGGAACGATATAAACACGGTAGGCATCGGTTCTTCTTCAGATGGATAAACATTAGCAAACAGCAGCAAAACAGCCATACCGTAGATTGTTGCAACAGTAATCGTGCCCCAAATACGTGTCCATGTCCAGATACGAGGGGGCATATCCTTAGTTTTGCGTTTCAGCTTTACTTCAACCATTCAGGCTCACCTTTTTCAGTTTTAATACCATCATAAGCTCACAATATGTAGAATATATCGGAATTTTTTGCATAAATAACACAATCAGAACAATAGGACATCTATCTCTGTGCCTGCACGCACTCCCCCCGAATTTATCGGTATGCGCATCAACCCATCCGCTTGAATCAGCGTGAAAATTAAATTAGATTTGCCGAAAATTGGTGTGGCGATTGTATTTCCATGTTCGTCATGACTGAGGCGCACAGGTAGCCAATCTTCACGCCCTGTCACTGATGCAACATTCGTCGCTAAAGTGGCTTGGATTATTTGAGGCGGTGTGCTTTTCTGCTGCAAATAGCGGCGGATTAAAGCGGGTAAAATCTGTCGGGCGA
>Ga0207422_1004223_pt1 | contig 12298 bp, 10 predicted proteins | sample MarCyaLeptolynsp_FD_187757 | JGI IMG/M metagenome (GOLD analysis project Ga0207422, IMG submission 187757) | Marine cyanobacterial communities from Panama - species 1 Leptolyngbya sp. (SPAdes) | ecosystem: Environmental > Aquatic > Marine > Unclassified | place: Panama: Panama City | collected...
AAATCCGCGCGGCAGCCTCGAGCGCCTTGCGATCCTCGATGCAATAATAGCCGGACAATTTCGAAATTGTGCCGGCGCGGCGCCAGTCGTTGAGAACACGGCTGACATTTTCCCGTGCCGCGCCGACCAGCTTGGCGATCTCGGCCTGGCTGACCTTGTGATGCACGAGCACGCGCCCGCCATCGACGGGTTTGCCGAAATCGTCGGCAAACTGCAGAATAACCTGCGCCACCCGACCGGGAAGCGGCAGGAACGTGCGGGCGGCGAGCACGTTGTTTGCCTGTCGCAGCCGACCGACAATGATTTTCAGCATGTGCCGGTAAAGCTCGGGCTTGTCGTCGGCGTAACTTTCAAAATAGGCCTTGTTGATGAACGCGACGCGGGTCGGTTTCAGGGCGACGACATTGGCCGAGCGAGGCTCACCGTCGAAAATCGAAAGCTCACCGACGATGGAGCCGGGACCGACCATCGCCAGCACCTGTTCGTCGCCATCATGGTTTTCGAGCGTAACCTTCATCGACCCTTCAAGGACTGCGTAAAAACCGTTTCCGGGATCGCCGGCGGAAAACAGCCTGTGCCCGGATGACAGTTTCGTTGTCCGGGCGAGTGCGGCCAGACCATGCGACAGATCCGACGGAAGCCCGCCAAGCACGAAACTGTTTTCCAGGACCTTTTGCAATTCCTTCATGGTCGCCTCCTAATACTCTCTATCCTCGCGGCCTTGCCCGGGAAAATCCAGGGGAGCATCCCTCACAGAATGCGGCCTTCACCCGGCCAAGGATTTCGGCCAATTCGACCACGTCATTCAAATACCCGCCGAAGCATTGAGACAAGCCTAACCGGCTCCGACAAGGAATTCGATTCAATAATACGAGAAAACCGACACAATCAGGCCAACCGAAGATCTTAAGGAGTAATATCCCGGCGCGAACATGCGCGGCAGACACCTTGCCCCGTCCATCATATTTCGTTAGAGCATGGCGCAACGCCGCCGGTTTCCGCCCGGCGCTCCCGCCGGCACCGAATGTGTCACGGGAGCCGACCGCCGGAACCGGAAGTGGGCGCAAGAAACCGAATCCTTCCAACCCTTCAGCCACACAACAACCACGCGAACGAACAATCATGGCCAAAAAAGACAAGCAAGACCGTTTGAAAGCACGCAAACCGCGCGGGCTCGTCGATCGTTCGCATGCCGATATCGCATCGCAAAACCAGATGCTGGATACGATCCGGGCCGTCTACGAGCTCTACGGGTTCGATCCCGTGGAAACGCCGATGATTGAATATACCGATGCGCTGGGCAAGTTCCTGCCGGACCAGGACAGGCCGAACGCCGGCGTGTTTTCGTTTCAGGACGACGACGAACAATGGGTGAGCCTGCGCTACGATCTGACGGCGCCGCTGGCGCGTTATGTCGCGGAGAATTACGAACAACTGCCAAAACCGTTTCGCTCCTATCGTGCCGGCTATGTGTTTCGCAACGAGAAACCCGGACCGGGGCGGTACCGTCAGTTCATGCAATTCGACGCGGATACGGTCGGAACGCCGACCGTGTCGGCGGATGCTGAAATGTGCATGATGGCCGCCGATTGCCTCGAAAAACTCGGAATCCCGCGAGGCGACTATGTGGTTCGCGTCAACAATCGCAAGGTGCTCGACGGCGTGATGCAGACGATCGGACTGGGCGGAGAGACCCATGCCGACACCCGTCTGGCGGTGCTGCGGGCCATCGACAAGCTGGACCGGCTTGGCGAAGACGGGGTCCGTGCCCTGCTTGGCGCCGGGCGTCTCGACGAATCCGGCGACTATACAAAGGGCGCGGGCCTTGAGGAGCCGCAGATTGAGACCGTTCTCGGATTCGTGACCGCCGGAGGCGCGAATTCCGGCGAAACGACAGCCAACCTGCAAAAACTGATCGGCACGAGTAACGTCGGCAGCGAAGGCGTCGCCGAACTGGCGGAAATGGGGGCTTTGTTTTCAGCGTCCGGTTACGACGATGGCCGGGTGCTGATCGATCCCTCGATCGTGCGCGGCCTGGAATATTATACCGGCCCTGTCTACGAAGCGGAGTTGACCTTCCAGGTCACCAACGATGACGGCGAGGTGGTCCGGTTCGGCTCGGTCGCCGGCGGCGGCCGCTATGACGGCCTCGTCGGCAGGTTTCGCTCCGAGAACGTCCCGGCGACCGGATTTTCGATCGGGGTTTCCCGGTTGGCTTCCGCGCTCGCGGCGCTTGGCCGGCTGAACACACAGGCGCAAGTCGGACCGGTTGTTGTTCTGGTCATGGACAGGGACCAGATCGGAACCTATCAGAAAATGGTCTCTGATCTGCGTGAGGCCGGGATCCGCGCCGAACTCTATCTCGGCGGTTCCGGGATGAAGGCACAGATGAAATATGCCGACCGCCGCGGGGCGCCCTGCGCCATCATACAGGGTTCCAACGAACGCGAGGAAGGCGTGGTCCAGATCAAGGATCTGGAGGAAGGCAAGCGCCTGTCCATGGATATTGCCGACAACCAGGCATGGCGCGAAGCCCGCCCGGCTCAGGTCACGGTCCCGACCGCGGAGATTGTCGCCACGGTCCGGTCGATCCTGGAGAGCCAGGCGCAAGACCGGCAACAGGCATGACCCGCTCCAAGGCCGATAAACTGGACGGGCTGATCGCGCTTCTCGAAGGCGCGGGTCACGTGATGACCGACTGCCCAGTTCTGGTGCCCGCGGAAACCGTGCTCGACCTTGTCGGACCTTTGACCCGGGGGCGTCTCTATCTGACGTCGGGAATCGGCGGACGCGAGTTTTGCCTGCGTCCGGAATTCACGATCGCCATTGCCCAGGCCCATATCAAGTCCGGATCTCCGGAGCGGCTGGCGCATTACGGATATTGCGGCCCGGTATTCCGCAAGCGTCCGACGGGAACCGGAGAATTCCTGCAGGCCGGTGCCGAATCGATCGGACGACCGGACGGCGCGGAGGCGGACGCCGAGATGGCGCTTCTGGCGTGGAAAGCCTGCGCGGTCTTCGGTGTGCAGCCGGAAACGATCTTGGGCGATCACGCGGTTTTCACCTCGATCCTGACGGCGCTCGATCTGCCGTCGGTCTGGCACAGGCGCCTGCTTGCGGCATTCGGCGACAGCGCCCGTCTGGACGAGACATTGACCCAAATGGAATCGGGCCTTGAAACCGCAGAAAACGGGACCCGCAACAGATTTGCCGGACTGGGCCGATTGGACAGTGCATCGGCCGCAGCCATCGTCGAGGAATTGATCGATGGTGCGGGGTCGGCAAAAATCGCCGGGCGCGGCGTCGACGATATTGCCGGGCGGCTCCTGGAAAAGGTGCGGTTGGTCGAACACGGACCGGCAATGCCGGAGAAGGCAAGGGTCATCAGGCAATACCTGAATATCGATTGCGCGCTTGGCGAGGCCGAAGAACGCATTGCGGGGTTTGCTGCTACGCATCACATCGATCTGTCCAGCGAACTGGCGATCTTCACGCGCCGATGCGCGGTCATTCAATCGGCCGGCGACGACACAGGCCCGGTTCGTTTCCAGGCCTCTTTCGGCCGACAGCTCGATTATTATACCGGCTTCATCTTCGACATTTTCGACGCGTCCCACGCACGCGCCGAGCCGGTTTGCGGCGGCGGCCGCTACGACGGTCTGACAGAACGCCTGGGCGCAAAGGCGGCGGTCCCCGCCGTCGGCTTCTCGCTTTGGCTCGACCGGCTCCTGGGAGAGGACATGGCATGAGCGCTCCCCTGATAATCGCAATTCCCTCCAAGGGCCGCCTGCAGGACAATACCAGCGCGTTTTTCGAGCGGGCCGGACTGGTCGTCGAACGTCCCGGTGGCGCGCGCAACTACCGGGGCCAGTTCAGGGGCGTCGACAATATCGAGATCGCGTTTCTGTCGGCCTCGGAAATATCCAGCGAACTCGCAGCGGGCGCGGTCCATCTCGGCATTACCGGGCTCGACCTGGTCCATGAGAAAATGCCGGACCGATCCGACCGCGACGCCAATATCCATGCCATTCTGCCGCTGGGATTCGGTTATGCCGATGTCGTGCTTGCGGTTCCCGACAAGTGGATCGACGTGGAGACGATGTCAGACCTTACCGATGTCGCCCTCGATTTTCGGACGAACCACAAGGCCCGGCTGCGGATCGCCACAAAATACGTCAATCTTGCCAACGCTTTTTTTGCCGAAAAGGGGTTTACCGACTATCGGATCGTCGACAGTCTCGGTGCGACGGAAGGCGCCCCGGCAGCCGGCGCGGCCGAGGTGATCATCGACATCACGACAACCGGCTCGACCCTGCGCGCCAACGATCTTCGCGTTCTCCGGGACGGTGTCATTCTGAAATCGGAAGCCCACCTCATGGCCGCCAAGACCGCACACTGGTCGGAGACGGCGCTTAAGGCTGCTCAGGAAATGCTATTGCGGGTCGAAGCGGAAAAAACCGCCCGCGGCCTGAAACTCCTGACGATTGCGGGCCCCCTCGACGAGGGCCTGAAAACCACCCTGGAAACAGAGCATTCCTGCCGGTTCCCGTTCGACGCCGTGGGCGGTGGAGCAATGCTGCTGCATTGCCCCAAAAACGCCCTGTTTGATGTTGTAAACACACTGCGGGACAACGGCGTCGCGGACATTGCCGTGTCGCACCCGGATTACGTGTTTACGCCCGGCGATTCTCTGTTCGAAGCCCTGAAGGGTGTGGTCCCGACTTCCGGATGAAAATCTGCAAGAGAGTGTGTTCGACCCTCCTGGAACCGCTCCGGAGGTCAGCGAACACCTGACCCCATGCTCGGGCGCTTCCCGCAAAGGTTCGGTTAACGACGTTTCGAAACCTGAAATTTGCATGTCCCGCATAAGGTCGGACCCAACCCAGGTCTTTGCCAAGCCCTATCGAGCCGCTTCGCTTGACCGGAATTGCGGCCGTACGGGCCTGATCGCCAGGGGGCCGGCATGGATATACACAGACTGACAGACGCGATCGGAGACCGTTCGATCGCCGTCGTCATTCCCAGCTACAATGCGGGCCTGTCGATTGCCTCAGTGGTGATCGGGTTCCAAAAAGCCCTTCCCGGCGCGGACATTATCGTGTTCGACAATGGTTCCGACGACAATACCGCGCATATGGCGCGCGCTGCGGGCGCCCGGATCGTGCAAGAACCGAGACGCGGCAAGACCAATGTCATCACCCGCATCTTCCGTGATCTGGATTCCGACCTTGTCGTCATGGCGCGTGCCGACGGGACCCATGATCCGGCACTGGCCCCGACACTTGTCGGAGAGCTCATCAGGACCGGGGCCGACATGGCTGTCGGCGTGCGCGGAGATATCAAAACCGGCAGCGGCGCGACGGCCAATCGCCTGTTCCAAGCTCTGCTCGGGCCCACTGTCACCGACATCTTTTCCAGTTACAGAGTGTTTACACGGCGCTTCATGAAGTCGTTTCCAGCGACCGCGCCACGGCTCGACATCCTGGCGGAAATGTCTGTGCATGCCAACGCGTTGCGCATGCCGACCTGTGAGGTGATCATGGATCATGAACCCGCAGGGGAAAGTTTGACAGCAAAACCGGAAAGCGGAACCGATCCGTTGCCGACATTCTGGTCGTTCCTGAAAGCGTTCGAAGCCATGCGCCCGGCGAGGTTTTACGCGTTGATTGCCGCCATCGTTGCCGGCGCCGGTCTTGCCCTGTCCGCACCGACCATTCCGGAGATCGCAACGACGAACGAGACAGCAGGAACCGCAACGCCTGTGCTGGCGACTGCCATCGTCTCGACCGGGATGATTCTCGCCGCCCTGATCGTCAGCGGATGCGGCCTGATCCTCGACAGGATCAGACGATTTGCAATTGAACAAAGACGGGTGACGTATCTCTCACTGGCGGGGTTTGGCCCGGCAGCGAATCCGGCAGACAGCCGAATTACCGAAACCGGTCGCGTTGTTGATGATCCCGAGCGGTCACGGGCCATAGGTCGCCGGGACCTTCCAGTGTCAGCGAACGCCGCGTAGTCCGGACACCCCACCGATCATGGCCGGCCCAGCGCTTCGCGCCTGACCGCGGCCCGCAAATCCTCGACCGCGTCGCGTTGGGCACAGCCTTCAACGTGATCGTTCACCAATCCCATTGCCTGCATGAATGCATACATGGTCGTCGGCCCGACAAACGACCAGCCGCGTTTTTTCAGATCCTTGGACAGGGCCGTTGATTCCGGCGTTTTGGTCAAGCTGGCGAGTGTCGCCCGGTCGAACTTTTTCGGCCGGTCCGAAGATGCCGGTTCGAATCGCCAGAAATAGGCCGCCAGCGAACCGAACTCGTTTTCAAGCTCGATCGCCCGCCTGGCATTGTTGATGGTCGAGACGATCTTTCCCCGATGCCGGACGATGCCGGCGTCCTGAAGGAGACGGGCGATATCATCATCGTCGAATTCCGCCACCGCGCGGCAATCGAAGTCGGCGAAGGCCGCGCGAAAATTCTCGCGCTTGCGCAGAATCGTCAGCCACGACAATCCGGACTGAAACCCCTCCAGACAGATCTTTTCAAACAATCTTGTATCGTTGGTTACCGGACGCCCCCATTCCAGGTCATGGTAGGAGACATAATCCTCGACATCGCCGCACCAGAAACAGCGCCGCTGGCCGTCTGCCCCCATTGTCAAACCGTCTTCCATGCCCATACCGGGATCCTCTTTCCGCGAATCGCTTTTTGGAAACAGGACTATATACCGAACCCGCGGAACGGTTTGGCAGCAGGAAGCATTGCAATTGCAGGAAGATCAGTTGAACAGGGCGTCGATATCGTCCTGGCTGGCAACGTCGGTCTGACCTTCCAATGCAGGACCGTTGAGCAGGGCTTCGTCGCCTTCGCGGCGCAGTTCGTCGACGATTTCCACGTCCTTGAAGCCTTCGATGCCGCCCCAGATGTCCATCATGCGCATGATCCGGTCCTCAATGAAGCGCAAGGTGTTGACGACCTTGGTGATGCGCTGGCCGGTAAGATCCTGAAAGTTGCACGATTCGAAAATCTGAACGACCTGATCCTGTATATCGACGGCGAGACCCTGATCGTCTCGGTTGAGCAAAGCGGAAAGCGTTCCCGCGCGGTCGTCGATAACCTCGGCGGCGGTGAGGATCTTCTCTGTCGCGGTTTCGGTTCCGATCACGACCGCGTCGAGTTCATCGGTTACCCGGTTCATGTCGTCGCCTTCGAAGCCGGAGACGTGCAGCGACGCGATTTCCCGCTTGGTCTTGCTGATCGACTCGTAGATCTCGTCCAGTTCCTTCTTCAGCGGGGCAACCTGGGCCATCTCCGCCTTCAATTCATCCAGCAGCGTCTTCTGCAGGTCGACGGTCACCGCTTGCGGCGGTCCGCTTGCACCATTCGAGACCATCGATTTGATAGCTGCCAGTTCCTTCATGACTTCGGCATAGCCGGCACCATTGTTAGGCTGGGGAACGGCAATCGGTTTTGCGTCCGTGGTCCCGCTGAACCGTTCTACCCGAAATGGTCTTCGTAATGCCGACATGATTGTGGAGCCCCGCTCTAATAACACAGCGGACGTTACCCCGGCTTTCGTTAAGGAATTGCTTCAATAACGAATAAACAAACCAAATTACCGATCAAAACCATTATGTTAGCGAAAATTACCAACATCTGGCTCGAAAAAGTTAACCAATTGTTAAGCTAGAGTTTGACCGCGACGGCCGGCGCGATACTGTGCGGTATCCCGCAATATCAATGTATCGAGTGAAGTCCGTGCGTCCGAGAATCCTTACCTGTCTAATGCTTTTATGCTGCGGCTTTGTGGCCGCGAGCGCCGAAGCCGCTTCTGCTGCGGATCGGACCGGAAAAGGGTCCGGGGCGACCCCCGATCGTCTTGTTTTCGGGTTTCTGCAAACCGTATTCGGGACCGAACACGACAAGGGATGGTGGTTCTCCGGGGCCAACCGGGTCAAGAAGTATACGGTTCCCGTGCGTTTTTATGTTCACAACCGGTCGCGCAAGGACCGCCGCCGGGCCGCGGCTGCCTTTGTCGGAACATTGTCATCCCACATTCCGGGATTCAGCGGATCCATGGCCGCCTCGCCGCAAAATGCAAACTTTCACCTGTTCATCGTCGATCGCAAGGATTTTCGCAAAACGGTCGTCCGCGAAGCCGGCCTGCGACCCGCGGCGGTGAAGAACGCGGAATGTCTGGTTCACATCTGGTTCGGACGCAATGGTATCTCCGAGTCCCGTGCCGTCATCGTATCGGACGGGGGCGAACACCTTTTCAAACGCTGCCTAGTCGAGGAAGTGCTGCAGGGTCTGGGTCCGATCAATGACAGCCGCGACCTGCATGAAAGCGTCTTTAACGACTATTCCCGGCACAACAGCCTGACCGCTTTCGACCGATCCCTGATGCGCATGCTCTACCATCCGGCAATCAAGCCCGGAATGGGCCGACGTGATGTCGTCGAGGTTTTGCCAAAAGTGATGGCCGATCTGAAATTATCGCGTTAACAATTCGGCAACCAATGATGTAAGCATTTCATTCACTTAAATTATAAAGAAAATAATTACTCTAAATTTATGCTGATCGGTAAGGTTAATTTCGATATTCAAATTTTATCTTTTGTTTTAAACAATCCGATTCACCTTTTCTACGAACGTCTCGAATAAGCATAGATCAACAGCGGGTCATTCCACGTCGGATATTAGGACACGACCGAATGTCCGCGTGTGATGATTTGGCGAAACGTATCGAGGACGTCGATGAGATATCTAAGCATTTTTTTGGCGACGGCGCTGGTCGCCGTTGCGGGCGCCGGTCAGGCAATGGCGAATTCCAGCCGGGTCAATCCGCCGCCGATCGTCCTGAGCCCGAACCTGACATCACCTTGGGTGAACCAGTTGCAGCCGGGATACAAGCTGCGCAAGAAGCGGACACGGAAACGGTCGATCTTCACGCGGGAAAGACGGTCGCCGAGCATCCGTCGCAAACGCCAGAGATCCCTGACATCGAGTCATAATCGCGCCGCGCAGCCGGTTCGCGCACAGCAGAACACACAAAGGCAGATCGCCCCGCAATTCCTGCCGACCGTCGTCGACTATCCGACGAAACACAAGCCGGGAACCGTGATCATCGATACAGCGGCGCGACATCTCTATCTTGTGGAAGCCAACGGACGCGCCCGCCGCTACGGCGTCGGCGTCGGCAAACAGGGTTTTTCCTGGACGGGCACGGAACGCATCACCCGCAAGGCGGAATGGCCGGCATGGCGCCCGCCGGCAGCGATGATCGCACGGGAGAAACGCAAGGGCCGGCACCTGCCGAAATACATGCCCGGCGGCCCCAACAATCCGCTTGGCGCGCGCGCGCTCTATCTGGGCTCGACCCTCTACCGCATCCACGGATCGAACCAGCCCTGGTCGATCGGACACGCCGTGTCGTCCGGCTGCATCCGCATGCGCAACGAAGACGTGACCGATTTCTACAATCGTGTCGGCGTCGGAACCAAGGTCGTGGTTTTGTAAATTCCGAGAGTGCGGTCCGCACGCAGGCCGGCCGCACCTCCCGACTGCCAATCAAAAGGCGTCAAAAAGCAGGAACGGCGGCGGAAGCAAAGCTTTTGCCGCCGTAACCTTTTGCGGCGCGGCCAAGCAAGTCCGCATCTTCTCCCATCCCCAGACCGGCACATTGTCCAAGCAAAGTTTCCCGCGCGCAGCCGTCGTTGCCATGGCAACGAAAGTCCTTATCCGCAAAGTTTGACTTTCGGCCATTTTCCACCCGCTCTTAATCCGATATCACTTTGACGGACAAACCGCCACGATCGATTGATCCGACGCGGCACAGCAGGGAGAACCGCATGTCCGAAAAACCTGTGATATTGGTGACGCGACGCCTGACCGACGCCGTTCAGGCCCGCCTGCAACGGGATTACAATCCGATCCTCAATCCGCAAGACCGGGTCTTTACCCCGGCCGAACTGATCGAGAAATGCCAGAACGTCGATGCGGTGCTGCCCTGTCATTCGGAACACTTTTCCGCCGATGTCATTGCCGCGCTGCCGGACCGGCTCAAGGTGATCGCCAACCATTCGGTCGGTGTCGATCATGTCGACCTTGAAGCCGCCGCCTCGCGTGGCATCGTGGTGACGAATACGCCAGACGTTTTGTCTTCAGCGACTGCCGAGATCGCGATTTTGTGCATGCTCGGCGCAGCGCGACGCGCCAGCGAGGGCGACCAGATGGTGCGCCAGAACCGCTGGGACTTCTGGAGTCCCGCCTTCATGGTCGGCGTTGAAACGACGGGCAAGAAACTCGGGATCATCGGCATGGGCCGGGTCGGCCGCGTGATGGCGAAACGGGCTCGTGGTTTCGACATGGAAGTGCATTACCACGGTCGCAACCGGCTTCCGGCGGATCTGGAACAGGGCGCGATCTTTCATGCCCGGCTCGACGACATGCTGCCGCAGGTCGACGTCCTGTCCCTGCACTGTCCGACCACACCGGACACGGTCGGCATCATGAACGCACGCACTTTCGCGCTCCTGCCGGACGATGCGATTTTCGTCAATACGGCCCGCGGCGCACTGGTGGACGAGGCGGCGCTGATCGACGCCCTGAAGGCAGGGAAATTGTTTGCCGCCGGTCTCGACGTCTATAGCGACGAGCCCGGCGGCAATCCGGAGCTTTCAAAACTGCCGAACGTATTCATGCTGCCGCATATCGGGTCGGCGACCCGCGAGACCCGCGATGCCATGGGCTTTCGCGCCATCGAAAATCTCGACGCCGTATTTGCCGGCCGCGAACCCGGCGATCGGGTCGCTTAGCACCTTCCACTGTTCCCAGAAATCAATCGAGGCCATCATGCCGGACGTTATTCTTCACAATTACCCGCAATCCCCGGTGGCCGAAAAAGTGCGCGTGGCGCTCGGCATCAAGGGTCTTTCCTGGCGCTCTGTCGAAATTCCGAGGATCCCGCCGAAGCCCATGCTGACCAAATTGACCGGCGGTTACCGCCGCACGCCGGTCATGCAGATCGGCGCGGATATCTATTGCGACAGCCAGTGCATCATGCGCGAGCTGGATCGCCGCTTCCCGGAACCCCCGCTATGTCCCGGCGGGGCCGACGGCATGGCATGGGGCGTCACGCGGTGGACCGACGGGCCCCTGTTCGATCAGGTGGTCAAACTTGTGCTCGGCTCGGCGGGCGATGCCCTGCCCCGCGATTTTGCCGAAGATCGCGGGCGGCTCTATCTCGGTCCGGACTGGGCCGAAGGCCTGAAACAGGCAAACGCCGACCTGCCGCATATTGTGTCTCAGGTGCGCGGCCAGTTCGGATGGATGGACCAGAGACTGGCCACCGGTCGCCGGTTCATGCTCGGCGACCGGCCCGGATTGCCGGATGCCGTCGCTTATCACGTGGTGTGGTTCGTGCGCGGCCGCTGGGCCGACGGACCCGCCTTTCTGTCCGAATTCGAAGCCCTGGAATCCTGGGAAAAGCGCATACAGGAAATCGGTCACGGCACATCGACGGAGCTTTCGCCCGAAGACGCGATTGCCATAGCGGCGGCGGCAAATCCGTCAACATCCGAAGGCTCGGATTCCCGTGATCCGCAGCAACTGACACCGGGTATGCGGGTCTCGGTCAATCCGGATCTCGACGGAGGCGAACAACCGGTCAATGGGCTGCTCCGGTATGCGGACCGCGAAACCGTAGCGGTCTCACGCGTGGAGGATGGTGTTGGCGAATTGTGCGTGCATTTTCCCCGAGTGGGTTATCGGGTGACCGTATTGTGACGGCCGCCGCAGACCCATTGGACGGCAATATTGCAGGACGAGGCCGCCCGGACCTGCGTATTAGACTAAAGTCTTGGTGCGCTTTCGTTGAAAGAGCCTTTCGTTTCCGGAAACGCTCCCTTTCAAACCGGATTCTGCACGATTCATTCGACAAGAAAAACGCCAAGTATTCAACCTGTGCAATTGCGCACGACGATACCGGTTTTCAGATAAAGTGGGGCCGTTTGACTTAAATCTGTCGAAATAGCCGGCGTTGCGCAAACGGGGTCAAAACCGGCCTGTTCACGCAGCCGTCACTTTTGTCGCGCTTGCCCTGCACGGGAAAAAAGCGCAGAATTTCACACTGAAGTAACGTTGTTCTCGGGAGGAACTCATGACCAAGCTAGAATCACGCCGTAAATTCCTTAAGGGCTCGGCGCTCGCCGCAACGGCCACCGCAGGTGCCCTTGCAGCGCCGGCTATCGCTCGCGCAGAACCGACCGTCCTCAAAATGCAGGCAGCATGGG
>Ga0207422_1004224_pt1 | contig 12297 bp, 15 predicted proteins | sample MarCyaLeptolynsp_FD_187757 | JGI IMG/M metagenome (GOLD analysis project Ga0207422, IMG submission 187757) | Marine cyanobacterial communities from Panama - species 1 Leptolyngbya sp. (SPAdes) | ecosystem: Environmental > Aquatic > Marine > Unclassified | place: Panama: Panama City | collected...
ATCTGTTCGTGTCGATCGGCACGAGCGGCATGAGGATGGCCCAGCGGCCTTCAGCATAAAGCCGCTCCTGCAGCCGGGAGAGCCTTTTCACGCCGAGCTCGAGGATCTCGTGGCCGTCTCTCTTGTCGAACCCCACATTTGCCGTGTCGTCAGGATCGAAATCCTTGAGTCTGAACTTGTCGCCGTCGGTGACGCGGTAGCGCTCGATGATCTTCTCTGACAGCATCTGGTCCCCCTTCTCCAGCTGGCCTATAGCAGCGACAGCTGCAACGGCTCTTGAATGCCCGGCTCGTCTTTGCGCGGATCGTTGATCCTTGGATGCAACTCCACCGCCTCGAAGAGATCGTCGTCGGCGGGGCCGATCATAGCAAGAGCTTCCTCCGCGCCGACGCGTTCGACATCAAGCCAATCGTCGTAGTGCTCCGGCTTCAGAACCACGGGCATCCGGTCGTGCAACGCCGATACGGTGCGGTTTGCAGCGCAGGTGAGAATCGTCACCGTGTCCAGCGTGCCGCCTTGCGGGTCCTGCCAGCATTCATAGAGTCCCGCAAATGCCATCAGCCGTGGCGTGCGGGGCCGAATATGAAACGGCCGCCGCTTCCCCTTCGGCCCGGTCCATTCGTAGAACCCGTCGGCCGGAATGAGACAGCGGCGGCGGCGCACCGCATGGCGAAAAGACGGCTTGTGCAAGCAATCCTCGGAACGGGCATTGATCAGCGTCGGGAACGTCTTCGGGTCCTTGACGAAGGCAGGCAAGAGTCCCCAACGCATCAGCCGGAACCGGCGCGCGCCTGTCTCGTCGAGGTACACGACGGCGACGGCTTGTGTCGGGGCGATGTTGTAGCGCGCGGGCAAGTTCGGCCTATCCGCATAAGCGAAATGGGCGCGCACGGCTTCAGGCGGCGATGTCAGATCGTAGCGTGAACACACGGCAGTAACGCTTTGGCAATCATGATGGGGCAACTTTTTGCCCGGAGGACGGTCGCAATATGTGCCCCCAGCAAAATGGTAACGCCCGCACGGTGGAAATCCAGGAAGATGTGAGCCGGGACGATATCGTCTCGGCGTTTCGCGCGGCCATGGTCCGCCACTTTCGTTCGCATGTTCCCGGCACCAACATCAACGAATCCACGCTGCTCGCCAGCGACTACCTGAACCATTTCCACGAGCTGGCGATGCTGTTCGAGGCGCTAGCCACCGAGCCGCAGGAGTTCGCCGCCGATCTCAAGGCCTGGCGCCCCCTCACCTATGAGGAGCATTTCAGCCAGTCAGGCTTCCGGGACAAGGACCTCGCTATCGCTGCCTACCGCCGCGCTCCCGCCGAGGTGCGGGCCCGGTTTGATGTGGCGGTGGCCAGGCTCCATGCCGAGGCCTTGCGGCTGATCGCCTTCGTCGGCGGGAGGCTCGATGCCGGGCAGACCCTGGAGATGGCTTGCCAGGACGCGGTCTCCCGGCTGCGCTTCCTCATCGACGATGCCAATGCCATCGCCACGGGGGCGCTTCCGGCCGGATCCGACCCGTCGGGCGAAGGGGTCAGTCACGAAAACAGCCAAGCGGCCGTCGATGCGCTGTTCGGCCCGGACCTCGCCCGCTTCGACCCCTGATCCGCCCTGTCTGAAGCGGCTCCCATCGGCTAGATTTCACCATGAATTGGGGGTACTGAGGCCCTATGGGACGGCTTGCAACGTGGGTGGCAATCCTCGTCTTCGGGGCCCTTTGGGCGACCGCGGGAACAGTGAGCTATGCCCCCTCGGCCAAGGCCCAGTTCGGCTGGTTCTTCGGTCAGCCTAAGAAAAAGGCCAAGCCCCGCGCCCCCCGCCGCGTGCGCCCCCCGGGGGATGACCTACCCGCCATCAAGCCACGGGAGAGCCTGGCGCCGCCGCCGCCGGACGACCGCCCCTATGACAACAAGCTGATGCGCCTCGCCGAAATCCTCGGCGCGGTCCACTATCTGCGCGAGCTTTGCGGGGCCGATGAGGGGCAGTTGTGGCGCGACCAAATGAAGGACATCCTCAAGAACGAGGGGACCACCGCCGTGCGCCGCGCGAAGCTGGTGAAGAGCTTCAATGACGGCTACCGCGGCTACCGCCGCACCTACCGCTCCTGCACCCAGTCCGCGACCCTTGCCACCAAGCGCTTCTCGGCGGAAGGCGCGCAGATCGCCTCATCCCTGGCACAGACCTCCGTCTTCGGGCCCCAGGCCAGGGTGGAGGAGGTCGCGCCGGCTGAGGTGGAACCCCAAGCCGCCGCGCCAGTCGCCGCGCCGCGGAGCGCCCCGCCCCCCTCGGCACGCGCGAATTAGCCATAAAACTTAACCGTCAGTTCACTATGTCTCGCTGGCGCCAGATCAGCCGTGTAAGGGTGTCATTCCGCTCGCTATAGGGCGACCGAAGGGCTCATACCGCAGATGGAACGACTGCAATCAGACACGGGCGACACGCAAAGCCAGGCGGCGCTGCGCTACATCCTGGATGCGTGGGAAGAAGCCCTGCACGACGGGATCGAGCCGGAGACATTGGCCAATGCCGCGCTGTTTGCGGCCCTCACCGACCTCATCGACGTCTACGGCGAAGATGCCGTGGCAAAAATGGCATCCGGCTTGTCGCGGCGCATCCACCATGGCGAATTCACGCTGCGGCGCACCGCGCAATAACGGATAGCGGATAGCGGATAGCGGCTGGCCGCTAGCCGAAGTACCGCAGCAACACCTCGACCAGAAGAGCGACGCCGAAGGCAAACAGAATGAAGCCGGCGATCCGGTTGATGATGCTCAACCGGCCCTCGGTGAGTTTGTGCCGGATGGTCGCGATCAGTTCCGACAGGCCGAGCCACCACAGGAGGCTGCCGCCCATCACGGCGGCGACCAGGATCAAGGCCTCGAAGTTCGTGTTCAAGCCACCGATGAGGGAGCCGAGGCCGCCGATCATTGCGGCCATGCCGAGGACGGCGCCTGGGTTGGTGACCGTTAGGAGAAAGGTCTGCGGGATGATGCCGGCATGCTCGAACAGATGCGAGCGCTCGTTGACGGGGGTCATCATCACCGGGCGGCACAACAGCAGCGCAAGTCCAAAGGCGAGAAGCAGCAGGCCTCCGACAGTCTGTATCCAGTCGCCGTAAGCGACCATCACATCGGAGATCGCCGCGATGCTGAAGGCCCCGATGGCCGCCAGCACGCCGTCGCCGATGACCGCACCGAGCCCGGCGGCCAGGCCTCCCCAGAACCCGCGCGAAACGGTTCGCTGAATCACCAAGACGTTGACGGGCCCGATCGGAGCCGCCATGAGCAAACCGATCCCCAGCCCGGCAAGCACGAGCTGGATGCCGGACAGCACGATTTGCGCGCCTTCCTGCAAATTCCCCTGCCTATTCGCCGGCTATTGAACGAAACCCAATGCGCAAACCAACACGACCGCGGCCTCCCCGCCGGGCGGGATGCCGGGCTTGCGCTTGTGTGCCGATCTGCGAGATTGCACGAGCACTCATGGAGCGGAGCATGAATCGCTGGAGAAACATTGTGGTGGTTGGACTCGCCGCATTGGTAGCTGGCGGTTCCGCCCTTGTCTACGCCCCGGAACGCGGCCGGTCCGGGGCCGTGCAAACGGCGCAAAATGTCCAGATTGCGGCCAGCAGCGAGCGGCTACCGGATCCCGCGAAAGACGGGAACGGCACTGATTCGCCCAAGGTCATCTACGACCCCGCCACGCTGCCGGCCCCCGTGCAGCGCATGCTGAACGAGATCATCTCCGCGGCGCAGACCGGAAATCTGGAGGCGATGCGCGCGGTCCTGGAATCCAACGAGCTGAAGCCCATGGTGGCCGCGGCTCATGTCGCCGATCCGATCCAATACTGGAAGGAGCAGTCGGCCGACGGCACCGGCCGCGACATTCTTGCCTCGCTGCTCAACATCATCGCGTCCGGCGCCATGCCGACGGGCACCGGGCACGATGAGATGTATGTCTGGCCCTATTTCGCGGAAGCCGACATCGCCAAGCTCACGCCGCCGCAATTGGTGGAGTTCTACCGCGTGGTGCCGCCCGACGCCGCGGCGGCTATCTTGAAGAGCGGCGACTACGCCTACTACCGGCTCGGTATCTCACCGAGCGGGGTCTGGCACTACTTCATCAAGTAGCGGCCTTATCATGCCGAGGCGCGGGGCAAGGCTTCACCGAAGCGAACCGCCGCGCCCCCTGCGTCCCCAAGCTCGTCATCCCACATGGCCCGACGTCCGCGCACGATCGTGCCCACGGGCCAGCCCTTTACTGTCCGGCCGGCGAACGGCGTCCAGCCGCATTTGCTGCCAATCCACTCGTTCTCGATCGTCCGCTCGGCCTTGAGATCGACAATCGTCAAGTCCGCGTCGTAGCCGACGGCGAGGCGCCCTTTGCCAACCACGCCATAGATGCGCTGAGGTCCCGCGCTGGTCAGGTCAACGAAGCGCGCCAGACTCAAGCGCCCGGCATTGACGTGATCGAGCATGACCGGCACCAGCGTCTGGACGCCCGGCATGCCGGAGGGCGTCGCAGGATAGCTGCCCGCCTTCTCCTCCAGGGTGTGCGGCGCGTGGTCGGAGCCCACCGTGTCCACGATGCCCTGGCTCACGCCCCGCCACAGAATCTCTTGATGGTCGCGGTTCCGCAAAGGCGGGTTCATCTGCGCGAGCGCGCCAAGCTCTTCATAAGCGCCCGGCACGGTGAGGCTCAAATGCTGCGGCGTGACTTCGACGCTTGCCACATCTTTGTGGAGCGCGAGGAACTCAATCTCATCGCCGGTCGACGTATGCAAAATGTGAATGCGCTTGCCCGCCTCTCTGGCCAGCCTCACGAGCTGCTCGGTGGACATCAGCGCCGCGATCGGATCGCGCCAATCGGTGTGACTTGACGGATCGCCTTCGCGGCACAAGCCGACGCGCTCCTTGAGCCGCGCCTCGCACTCGGCGTGAAAGGACACACGGCGCCCGATCGTTGCAAACATGCGTGCGAGCGCGGCCTCGTCGTCGACGAGAAGGCTGCCGGTCGAAGAGCCGCAGAAGACCTTGACGCCCGCGGCCCCAGGCAGGCGTTCGAGCTGAGGCAAGATGTCGATGTTCTCGTAGGTGGCGCCGATATAGAAGGCGAAGTCACAATATGTGCGGTCCGTTGCCGCAGCCACCTTCGCCGCAAACGCTTCGGCATTCGTGGTCGTCGGGTTGGTGTTGGGCATTTCGAACACGGCCGTCACGCCGCCAAGCACCGCCGCGCGGCTGCCGGTCTCCAAATCCTCCTTATGCTCCATGCCCGGCTCGCGGAAATGCACGTGACTGTCGATCACACCAGGGAGGACATGAAGCCCCCGAACGTCGATCGTCTCGCCGGCAAGTTCCTCGGCGATATCGCCAATGGCGGAAATGCGGCCCTCGCGGATGCCGACGTCTGCAGTCCCTATACCGTCTTGATTGACGACAGTTCCGCCCTTGAACACAATGTCGAACGTTTCGGCCATGGGTGTGGTTCGGTCCTTTTGAGCCTTGCGCCTTGGTTGATGTCATTCCCTTACTTCGTAGCAGAAGGGCGCTCCATGAGCCATTGTCACGCCGCGCTTCTTCCAGACCGTGCAGTGTTCCGAGTGTCCGGCCCGGACGCGGAAAAGTTCCTGCAAGGCGTGATCACTAGCGACCTCGACAAGACGAAAGACGGCGCGGCGGTTCACGCAGGGCTGTTGAGTCCGCAAGGCAAGATCCTGTTCGATTTTTTTGTGGTGCCGGACGGTGGCGACGGTTTTCTCGTGGAGGCCGCGCAGGACAAGCTGGCGGAGCTTACCAAGCGGCTCGGATTCTATCGCTTGCGGGCTCAGGTCGAGATCACCGAGATGCCCGACTGCAAGGTGGCGGCCGTTTGGGGCGGGACGGCACGTGCACCCGACGGTGCTATCGTTTTCACCGATCCGCGGCTGCCGGACCTCGGCGCCCGCGCACTCCTCCCCGAAGACGGCGGGATCGCTGCACTGTCCTGCACGGAGGCGGACGCGGCAGACTACCACGGGCACCGCATCGGCCTGGGCGTACCCGAAGGCGGCCGCGACTACGCCTTCGGCGACACCTTCCCGCACGAGGCCCTGTTCGACCAACTGCATGGGGTCGATTTCGAAAAGGGATGCTATGTCGGCCAGGAGGTCGTGTCGCGCATGCAGCACCGCGGCACGACACGCAAGCGCGTGGTCCCCGTGGAAGGCGATACACCCTTGCATTCGGGGCTCGAGGTGCAAGCCGGCAACGTGCCAATCGGCAAGACGGGCTCTGTGCATGGCACGCGCGGGCTCGCATTGCTCCGTCTGGACCGGGCGGAGGGCGCCCTCGCCAAGGGAACGCCTATCAAGGCGGGGAATGCGACGATCAAGCTCCATAAGCCCGCTTTCGCGCGCTTCGACGTGCCGGCGACCCTTCCCGCATGACGGGCGCGGCGCTCACACGCTGTCCGTGGCCGGGCAGCGACCCGCTCTATGTGGCCTATCACGACGAGGAATGGGGCGTGCCGGAGCGCGACGACCGCGCGCTCTACGAGAAGCTCATCCTCGACGGCTTCCAGGCCGGCTTGTCGTGGATCACCATCTTGCGCAAGCGCGAGGCCTTTCGTCTGGCCTTCGACGACTTTGCGCCCGACAAGATCGCACGCTACAACGCCAAGAAGGTGGCCTCGTTGATGCAGGACGCGGGCATCGTGCGCAATCGCTTGAAGATCGAAGGGACAGTGACGTCCGCGCGCGCTTGGCTCGACATGATGGACAAGGGCCCCGGCTTCTCCGCGTTCCTCTGGGACTTCGTGGACGGAACGCCGATCATCAACCGTTACAAGACCATGCAGGACGTGCCTGCGGAGACGGCGCTGTCTGGCGCCATCTCCAAGGAACTCAAGTCTCGTGGTTTCAAGTTCTGTGGACCGACGATCGTCTATGCCTTCATGCAGGCCACGGGCCTCGTCAACGATCATCTAACGACGTGTCACCGTCACGCGGCTTGCGCCGCACTCGGGCAACCATGACCGTTATCCGCGGCCGCGGGGGTCCATGCTGCGTGGGTAGGTACGCTCTTCTTGAATTTTGCCATCGCGTTTACGGATGCGCACGGAGCCCAATTTCTTGACGGCCCTCTCCAACACGCCTCCTTTGATCGCGTCCGCCTTAGTCTTGAATCGCTTGATGACCTCTCCGGATCCTTCACGCTTCAGTTCCCACTTCTTGTTCTTATCGTTATAGCTGAGGGAAAATCTGGGCAGCTTCGCCATAGTGCAGTCTCCCGACTCTCTAAATTGCGGTACCTCTATCCGAAATGAGACAGCTATGAATGGCATTCATGACGCAGATCGTCCACGGTTTTCCTTGATGCGCGCGTTCGACTTGCTCGCATCGGGTGGAACAGTGTCTGGCCTCTTTCGATGAACACTAAGAGCGAATGAGCAACGTGGCCGAGAAGACAGCACCGCGTGCTTGGCAGCGTATGCTGAGCGGGCGCCGGCTCGACCTGCTCGATCCTTCGCCGCTCGATATCGAGATCGAGGACATTGCCCATGGCTTGGCGCGCGTGGCGCGCTGGAACGGTCAGACGCGCGGGGACCACACGTTCTCGGTGGCGGAGCACAGCCTCCTCGTCGAGGAGATCGCCGGCGCGCTGGACGGAGGGCTTCCCCGGGAGCATCGCCTCGCCGCCCTGCTCCACGATGCCCCCGAATATGTCATCGGAGACTTGATCAGCCCCTTCAAGGCGGCGCTGTCCTTGGACTACCGAGCCTTCGAGGCGCGCTTGCTGGGCGCGATCCACGTGCGCTTCGGCCTGCCGGTGGAGCTTGCCCCGGACCTGGCCAAGCTCATCAAGAAAGCCGATAAGATCGCCGCCTATTACGAAGCGACGGGCCTTGCCGGTTTCTCGCTTGAGGAGGCAAGGCGGTTTTTCGGCCAGCCCCGGGGGCTCGGACCGCAGCTCGTGACCCGGCTGACCCAATTAACCCCGCTTCCCGCGGCGGAAGGGCAGGCGAGGTTCTTGAAACGGTATCATGAGCTTGCCAGATGAAGATGGTGGGCACAGGAGACGATTCGGCAGGCAGGCGAGATAGGCAGGTGACATGGACACGCTGACTTCTGAGAGGGATCGAACCGAGGCACCGGCCATGTCGCCGGAGACCATCTTCGTCTCGCCCCTGAGCCTGGTGGAGACCACTGTGGTGGACGCCCAGGTGAGCCATCTCGTCACCCTGATCAACGGCGAGACCCTGATCGACACGCCTGCCGGCATTATCCGGGAGCGTCATTTGCGGCTCTCCATGAACGATATCAGCGAGCCGCAGGATGGGCTGGTCGTGCCGACCGAGGACCATGTGGCCGATCTCATTCGCTTCGCGCTCGAATGGGACCAGCAGGCCCCGCTCCTGATCCACTGTTGGGCGGGCATCAGCCGATCCACGGCTGGCGCCTTCATCTCGCTCTGCGCCCTGAACCCGGATGCGGACGAGCACGCCCTGGCCAGGGCGTTGCGCCGCGCCTCGCCCACCGCCTATCCCAATCGCCGCCTGGTGGCCTTGGCCGACACAGTGCTGGAACGCGGCGGCCGCATGACCGCGGCAGTCGAGAAGATTGGCCGTGGTCAGCTTGCGGAGGAAGCGCGGGTCTTCTCGTTGCCAGCGCGGCACGACGAGTAGGCCATGGCAGAAGCCCGGCGCAAGGACGCAACCGCCGCGGAGCCGTTCACAAACGACCCCCAAATCGAGCTTGGGCTGAACGCGGCCATCGTCATGGTGCGCAATCAGCAGCCGCATATCCTCGTGGTGCAGCCCGGCGCCGCAGGGCCGGGCATGAGCGATGCCCTGCCTTTCGGACCCTTCGCGCCGCGCGCCCATCGGACGCTGGAGATCGGCTTGCGCGAATGGGTGAAGCGGCAGACGGGCATCGAGCTTGGCTATGTGGAGCAGCTTTACACGTTCGGAGACCGGGGGCGGCATGCGGAGCCAGGCGGGGCGCACACCCTTTCTGTCGGCTATCTGGCACTGACGCGCGACGTCGGCGAGGAGAAGATGGGGGCGCATTGGGCGCCCTGGTACACCTACCTGCCGTGGGAGGACTGGCGCGACGGAAAACCGGAGATCCTCACCGAGGAGATCGAGCCGCGCCTGAAGGCCTGGGCGAAGCGCCCGCCGCCGCCGAACGCTCCCGTTCGGCCCTTGCGCCGCCCTGAACGGCTGAAGATCAGTTTCGGCATCGGCGGAGGCTGGGACGAGGAGAAGGTGCTGGAGCGCTACGAGCTTCTCTACGAGGCGGGCCTCGTCGAGGAAGCGAAACGCGACGGCCGGTCGGCGGCCAATCAATGGGATCATTTGCCGGAGCTCGGCCGGCCCATGGCGCTCGATCACCGGCGCATTCTCGCGACGGCCATGGGGCGGGTGCGCGGCAAGCTGAAATACCGTCCCGTGGTCTTCGAGCTCTTGCCGGCGGAGTTCACGCTCTACGACCTGCAAAAGACGGTCGAGGCCATCTCGGGCACCTTGCTGCACAAGCAGAACTTCCGGCGCCTGGTGGAAAAAGGCGGGCTCGTCGAGCTCACCGGCAATGTGTCCACCGAGACCGGCGGCCGCCCGGCCCGGCTCTACCGTTTCCGGCGGGAGGTGATCTTGGAGCGGCCCGCGCCGGGCTTGCGCGTTAAGGCCGCGCGGGGCTGACAGGTCTTGAACGGCATCCTTCGAAGCCCGACATTGCACGGGATATGATCTTCTTGCGGCTCCCACGGATATCGGCTCACGGGCTCACGCGACATGGCGTGCTGACGCTGGTCGCGGCGATGGCGCTGTCGCTCCCGGTCGGCGCCTGCGTTGCCGCGGACGGGGTCATCGACACCGAGACCGGCAAGATCAAGGTCGAGACGCTCGCCACCGGGCTCGATCGCCCCTGGGGCCTGGCGTTCCTACCTGACGGCCGCGTGCTGGTGACAGAACGGTCCGGTCAGTTGCGGCTCATGTCGCGGGACGGCGCCCTGTCCGGGCCGCTCGACGGCGTGCCCGAGGTCGCTGCCAGGGGCCAGGGCGGTCTTCTGGACGTGGCGATCGATCCGGCCTTTGCGGAGAATGGACTTCTCTACCTCTCCTACGCGGAGGCCGGCGACGGCGGCACAGGCACCGCCGTGGCCCGGGGGAAGTTCACCGAGACCGGCCTTGAGGACGTGAAGGTCATCTTCCGGCAAACGCCAAAAGTCTCCGGCGGCAGGCACTTCGGCGGGCGGCTTTTATTTGCGCCGGACGGCAAGCTCTTCGTCACGCTTGGCGACCGCGGCGCGGATGAACGGTCGCAAGAGCTCTCAGACCACATCGGGACCATCGTCCGGATCAACCCGGACGGCTCCGTGCCTGAAGACAATCCCTTTATCGGTCAGAAGGATGCGCAGCCGGAAATCTGGTCTTACGGCCACCGGAACGTCCAGGGCGCCGACTTTCATCCGGAGACCGGAAAGCTATGGCAGACGGAGTTCGGCCCCGGCGGCGGCGACGAGCTAAACATCGCCACGCCTGGCACCAATTACGGGTGGCCCCTCGTGAGTTGGGGCAATCAGTACGGCGGTGCCAAGATTGCCGACCCGCCGACGCGGCCGGAGCTCGCCGACGTGATGCGCCATTGGACGCCGGTGATCTCGCCCTCGGGTACCACGTTCTATACGGCTGATGTCGTGCCGGGCTGGACGGCGGCCACCATTCCCGCCTGGACGGGCAATCTCCTGATCAGCGGCTTGTCTTCGCGAGGCATCGTACGCTTGACCCTCGACGGCGAAACGGTGACCGGCGAGGAGAGAATTCCCTTGGGCGTGCGCATCCGCGACGTGGCGCAGGCCCCCGACGGCTCGGTCTACGCCCTCACCGACGAAGGAAACGGCAAGGTGTTGCGGCTGACGGCGGAAGGCTCGTGAGGCCCGGGCTTTCCTTGGGATTTTTCGGGCTCTTTGGCCGATCGCCGGCCTTGCGCGCTTTCGATGCGGACTTGCGCGCCGTCGACCTCCATCCCAAATTGGTGCCGGAAGCCATCAAGCTCACCGCCCTGCGGGCCGTGATGGAAGCGCGCGATGGCGCGGAGCCGAGCCCCGATATCTCACGCGCCACGGCGGAGATCATCGCCTATTGCATGATCGGCGCGAACGGCTTCGCCGGCGCGAATGGCGAGCCGCTGACCGCGCAGGTTGAGCAGCGCATCGATGCCGCACTTGCCGCAGAAACCAGCCTCGACGCAAAGCTGGTTCTACTGACACTCCACGCCAAGGTAATTCAGCCGAGCGTCGTGGATCACTTTGGGTTAGAAGTCGCTGCGGACTGATCCGTCCCTATTGTTGCCGCACTGACCCGTGAGGAAGGCGCCCGGCTCACCGGCCGACCGCTCAAACACCCAGCACGATCCCAACCCGCTCGGTCCCATGGCCCCGATCATCTCCGTCAAAGACCTGTCGAAGACCTATAAGTCGGGGTTCGAAGCCTTGAAGGGCATCGATCTCGACATCGACAAAGGCGAGATCTTCGCGCTTCTCGGCCCTAACGGCGCCGGCAAGACCACGCTCATCAGCATCATCTGCGGGATCGTCAACCCGACGTCAGGCTCCGTGACAGTTGGGGGACACGATATCATCGCCGACTATCGCGCCGCGCGCGCCATGATCGGCTTGGTGCCGCAGGAGCTGACCGCCGACATGTTCGAGACGGTATGGAACACCGTCACATTCAGCCGCGGCCTGTTCGGCAAGTGGCCCAACCCCGCCTATATCGAAAAGGTCCTGAAGGACCTCGCGCTCTGGGACAAGAAGGACTCGCGGCTGCTGACGCTGTCGGGCGGCATGAAGCGGCGCGTGCTGATCGCAAAGGCTCTGTCACATGAACCGTCGATCCTGTTCCTCGATGAGCCGACCGCCGGCGTGGATGTGGAGCTCCGTAAAGAGATGTGGCAGGTGATCCGCACTTTGCGCGAGTCCGGCGTGACCATCATCTTGACCACGCACTACATCCAAGAAGCCGAGGATATGGCAGACCGCATCGGCGTCATCAACAAGGGCGAGTTGATCTTGGTGGAAGACAAGCGCGAGCTGATGCACAAGCTCGGCAAGAAGCAGCTCACCTTGCAGTTGCACGAGGCGATCGACGCCGTTCCAGCGGCGCTCGAAGACCACAACCTGACCCTAGCCGATGACGGCCAGGGGTTGATCTATACCTATGACAGCCAGGGTCCGCGGACGGGCATCACGCATCTGCTGACGGACCTGGCGCAGGCCGGCATCCGCTTCAAAGACCTCGACACGTCACAAAGTTCGCT
>Ga0207422_1004225_pt1 | contig 12296 bp, 11 predicted proteins | sample MarCyaLeptolynsp_FD_187757 | JGI IMG/M metagenome (GOLD analysis project Ga0207422, IMG submission 187757) | Marine cyanobacterial communities from Panama - species 1 Leptolyngbya sp. (SPAdes) | ecosystem: Environmental > Aquatic > Marine > Unclassified | place: Panama: Panama City | collected...
TGCTTTTGCATGTTGTCGCGCGCGGAAAGATTGCTCGCTCACCGGAAGGCGAGCTGGTTGAGCGATATGCCAAACGCATCACCTGGCCAACCAAGCTGACCGAGTTGCCTGAGACAGGCGGTAAAGTCGCGGACCTTCAAACCCCGTCAAAACTCATTCTGCTCGACGAGCGCGGCAAACCGCAATCGTCGCAATCCCTGGCCAGCCTGCTTGAGGGATGGCGCGACAACGGCGTGCGTGAAGCGCGCTTTGTAATCGGGGCGGCGGACGGGCATTCCGACTCCGACCGAGCTTCAGCAGATCTGCTTTTGGCCTTCGGACCCGCCACGTGGCCGCATTTGCTGGCGCGGGCGATGTTGATGGAACAGCTCTATCGCGCGACGGCCATTCTTGCCGGACACCCCTATCATCGGGCATAGACAAGCCATGGTGCGACCCCAACACTGGCTAGCCATCGCGGTGGTGATCGCGCTCATCGGAGCGTTCGGATTTGCCAATAGCGGCACCGCACAGCGTGACATCGCAGTGATGAGCCCAGAAGAGGCACAAGCCGAGCTGGCGCGAGCTCAACAGGCTGCGAGCGAAGCCGACGCTAGGGCGTCGCGCCTGACCGACGAGGCGCAGACCGCGAGCCAGGCGGCAGATCGGACGGCGCGCCGCGCCGCCGCGCTCGCCGCTCGAATCCAGCAGGCGGAAGCCGAAAAATCGGCCGCTCAAGCGCGCTATTCGCTGGCGAGGTCGGAACGCGAAGCGCTCGATCGCCAACTGGCCGATCGGCAGCAACCCTTGGTGCGGTTGACGGCGGCGCTTCAGACTTTGGCCCAACGCCCCTTGGCCTTATCAGCGCTTCAGCCAGGTACGCTGCGCGATACAGTCTATGTCAGGGCCGTGCTTGATGGCGCTGTGCCAGCAGTGCGCGATCGCACGGCTGTGTTGAGGGCGGACCTTGAGCGGGTTCAGGCGCTTGAGACTCAGGCCGCGAACGCATTGGCTGATCTGCGCAGGAGCGAATCCACACTGCGCGAACGCCGTGCGTCACTTGAAAGCCTGGAGGCCCGCCAAAGGATCGCATCGAGTGATGCCCAGGGCGTTGCGGTTCGCGAGCGCGAGCGAGCCCTGGCTTTGGCCGAGGAGGCTCGGGATCTTGATGGGTTAATGGGAGAGCTGAACGCCGCGGCCCAATTGCGCCAAGAGCTTGCGGCCTTGCCGGGGCCGGTGCTGAGACCGCCTCGGCCGAGCGCGTCCGAAGTGGTGATTGACGCCGAACCCACGCCACAGGCAACGGCCAGCGCCCGGCTGGAAGGCCTCCAATTGCCAGTCCAGGGTCGAACAGTAAGCGGATTTGGTTCGATCCGTGACAGCGGAGTGAGAAACACCGGGATCACGATCGCGCCACCCGCCGCGGCACAAGTCGTTGCCCCAGCGGCTGGGAGAGTGGCATTCTCCGGACCCTATCGCGGCTTTGGCCGAATCATAATTATCGAGCATGGAAATGGCTGGACCAGCCTGGTCACAGGGCTTGCTCGAACCAGCGTCGATGTTGGAGACGATGTGCTTGGCGGGAGCCCCCTGGGCATCGCTGCCGACGAGGATCCGGCGGTAAGCCTCGAGCTCCGCCTGGACAGCGAGCCAGTTAACCCACTGGAATATCTCAACTAAACTGCAGTTCTCCGCGCCGTCTCGATAAACAATCGCTGCTTTGCTGACCCGCAGCGGGACGGTGACCGCCAATAGAAACCTTATCATCTGGCGTTCAGGGGCCGAGCAATATAGATAATGCTTGAGAAAGGAGCCTCTTGCCCCATGAGATTTGCCGCCCTCCTGCAAAGCGCTGCGCTTGTCACCGCTGTTGCGCTGATCCCAACCACCACTGCCACAATGGCCCAGGTTGAGGCTCGCGCTGGACCAGAATTCTCAAAGCTGTTTGCAGTCTATCAGAGGATCCAGGCAAACTATGTCGAAGAGGTTGATGACGATGCTCTGCTGAGAGGTGCAATCGACGGGATGCTCGCCTCGCTTGACCCTCATTCCGGATATCTGGACGGCAGCGACCTTCAACGCCTCGAAACCATGATTGATGGCAACTACTCAGGCTTGGGCCTGTCTGTGGTTATGGATGACGGTGCGGTGAAGATCATCTCGCCATTCCGCGGCAGTCCAGCTGAAGAGGCCGGCCTCAAGGCCGGGGACTACATCACTCACCTTGATGGCGACTTGATCTATGGCGGCGAGCTGGATGATGCTGTCGCGCGGATGCGCGGCACAGCTGGCACATCGATCAAGCTGACGGTTTTCCGTCCAGGACGTGACGAACCGTTTGAAGTTGACGTAACCCGCGGTGTTATCGAGCTGGAGCCTGTCACATACGAGCTGAAGGGCGGCAATATTGGCCTGATCACGGTCAATGAATTCTCAGCTGATGTTGGAAGCGATGTCTATCTTGCTTGGAATGAGCTTCAATCGGAAGCGACCGGACGGCTGAGCGGCCTGGTGCTCGATTTGCGATCCAATCCAGGCGGTTCGCTTGATGAGGCTGTCGCTCTTTCTGACCTGTTCCTGGATCGCGGACGGATTGTGTCGCAGCGCGGCCGCGCGCGCGGAGAAACTCTGCTCTACGATGCAGAAACGGTGTTCCGTGGCGATATGGCTGAAGGCGTACCGATCATCGTTCTGATAGATGCGGGCTCGGCTTCCGCTTCGGAAATCGTAGCTGGCGCGCTTCAGGATCATCGCCGTGCCCTGATCATGGGCGATCGCAGTTTTGGCAAAGGCAGCGTCCAATCTCTGCTTCCGCTTGGAACTGATGCTGCGCTCAAGCTGACGACAGCGCGCTACTACACGCCAGCGGGTAAATCGGTGCAGGAAGGTGGCATCAAGCCAGACATTGATGTGCCGCAATTGTCCGACCCGGATCTGGCCAAGCGCAGCAAATATGTGATGCGCGAGAGCGATCTACGAGGCCACTTGGTCAACGAAATTGGCGTCCAAGACGAAGAGCTGGAAAGCGACACGATCGACGATCCTCGTTTTCAGCTTACCGCTGAAGAGCTGGACGAGCAGGGCATCGATGATTTCCAGCTTCACTACGCGCTCGAAACACTTCGCCGCACAACGCCCAACTCGGTCGCACTGCGCGACTGAGCAAACTAGGAAGCCATGATGTTTGGTGGTTCCGCGCAGCGCCAAGCGCAAATCTTGTCGCTTGTGCTTCCGGCAGGCCTGCTTGCAGGCGCTTATGTTTCTGAGCTCGTCTTTGGACTGTTTCCCTGCGAGATGTGCTGGTGGCAGCGCTGGCCGCATTTTGCCGCGCTAGTCTTCGCGGTTCTGGGGTTTGCAATCTCACCAGCGCGGTTGTGGGCCAGCCTCGCTGCGTTGGCGATCTTCGTTTCTGGCGTAATCGGCGGCTTTCACGCGGGGGTCGAGTATGGCTGGTGGGATGGTCTCACAAGCTGCGCCACCTATTCCGCCGATGTCGACGTGATGGATTTCAACTCCGCCCCGCTGATCCGCTGCGATGTCGCCCCCTGGACATTGTTTGGAATTTCTTTGGCTGGATGGAATTTCCTCTTTTCCTGCGGCGGCGCAATCGCCATCTTGGCTCTGCTGCGCAAACAGGAGCAGGCATGACACGCGACGATATTCATCGCATGATCCGAGTGGACCAAGCCGGAGAGTTTGGGGCTACCCGCATTTATGAAGGCCAATTGGCGGTTATGGGTGATCGCGGGCCGCATTCTCAGGAAATCCGCCATATGGCGGAGCAGGAAAAAGTGCATCGCGCAAAGTTCGATGCCCTCATGGCTGAACGCGGGGTCCGGCCGACCGCATTGCAGCCCTTTTGGTCGGTTGCCGGATATGCGCTGGGCGCGGGCACAGCCTTGCTTGGCCCGGAAGCGGCGATGGCCTGCACAGCCGCGATTGAAGAAGAAATTGATCGTCACTACTCCGATCAACTGGATCAGTTGAGCGAAGCGGATGTCGAGCCCGAACTTGTTGAGATGATTGATCAATTTCGCGAAGAAGAGCGTGAGCATCGAGACGCTGCCTTGGCGCACGGGGCAGAGAGGGCACCAGCCTATCCGCTGCTCTCGGGCGCTATTCGGCTGGGTTGTCGGGCGGCGATCAAGATCAGCGAACGGATTTGATTGCGCTTAAGCGGTGGTTCAGCGCCACCAGTGTGATATTGTATGTCTCTAGGTGACAGGATACTTACTATGAAACCGCTTCTTACTGCTTGCGCCCTTATGGCCGTATCTTCTGTGTTCGCGGCGGCTGCTTCTGCGCAGAGCGAAGCCGGCGACAAGGTAAACATGGTCATTGCCTACAGCGAAGATGAGTGCCCTGAAGCGGGTGAGAACGAAATCGTCGTTTGCGAAATTCTGGTCGAAGCCGAGAGGTATCGGATCCCGCGTGGATTGCGCACGAGCGACTCACTGGAGAATGAATCCTGGTCGCGCCGGGTGGAGAGCATTCGCTATATTGGCGAGTTCGGAAACCTCTCTTGCGATCCGGCGGGTGCTGGTGGCTTTACCGGCTGCACGCAGCAAATGATTGATGCCGCTTATGCCGACCGTGCTGAGAGCTCACAGGTTCGGTTCGCGCAGCTGATCGAAGCGGCCCGGGAGGAGCGGCTGTCGTCAATCGACGCTGATGCCGCCGCCGAGCAGGAGCGTGTCGAGCAAATCGAACGCGAATATCTCGAGCGACTTGAGCGTGAGCGTGAGCAGGCGCTGCCCGGCGAAGAAGAGGCTCTACCCGACCCTGACGGAAACTAGGCTCAGATCTGGCCGAAAGGCTGCGTTTGATACCAACCAGATCGGCTAAGCTTCGAAATAGTCACGATACCAAGCGACGAATTGCCGGATTCCCTCTTTGACGTCCGTCTGCGGCTGATAACCCGTCAGCTGCTTGAGCAAGGTCGCGTTGGCCCAGGTCGCTGGCACGTCGCCCTTTTGCATCGGCATGAAGTTCTTCACTGCTTCGCGACCGCACTCCGCTTCGATCGCTTCGATGAAGTCCATCAATCGCACTTTGTCGCTGTTGCCGATATTCACGACCCGGAATGGCGCGACTGGTGAGAGGCTGTCATATTCTGCGATGTCATCCGCGGATTCAGGCCTTTCGGGCGCCGCGTCAATCAATAGCCTGATCCCGCGCACGAGATCGGTCACGAAGGTGAAATCGCGATACATGTCGCCATTGTTGTAGATGTCGATGGGAGTGCCATCGAGAATACCCTTGGTGAATTTGAACAGTGCCATGTCCGGCCGACCCCAGGGCCCGTACACCGTGAAGAAACGAAACATCGTCGTCGGCAAGTTCCATAGATGCGCATAGGAGTGCGCCATGGATTCATTGGCCTTCTTGGTCGCCGCATAGAGTGTCAGCTGGGTTTCGACACGTTCACGCTCATCGAACGGCATCTCTTCATTTGCGCCGTAGACCGAGCTGGTCGAAGCCATCAGCAAATGGTCAACTCCGAGCTCCCTCGCGCACTCCATGACATTGAAAGTGCCAACAATATTGGCGTCGATATAGGCCCTCGGATTCTCTAGGCTGTATCGAACACCAGCTTGCGCTGCGAGGTGGACGATGACGTCGGGCTTTTCCTCCATTGCAAGAGAGTGCAACCGATCGAAGTCTTCGAGCATCCCGACATGTGCGGAGAAGTGCTGATTTTGCAGCAGCATCTGATGGCGACGTTCCTTGATCCGCACATCGTAATAATCGGTCATCCCGTCATAGCCGACGACCGCAAACCCCTCTTCAAGCAGCAGCCGAGAGAGATGAAATCCAATAAAGCCAGCGGTGCCGGTGACCAACACTTTGCGCATAATGCTTCGCAATCCGTCTTGAGAACTGAGTGAACTTATCGAGCGCCGATGCCGGCGAATATCACGCGAACGGTCTTTAGCGCTATTAACGCATCGAGCCACAAAGAAACGTGCTTCACATAGTAGAAATCAAACCGCAGCTTGTGATTTACCGCGTTGAGATCGGTGACATGGCCCTGGTTTACCTGCGCCCAGCCGGTGATGCCGGGCCGAACGATGTGACGATATGAGTAGAACGGGATCTCGCTTTCATACCATTCCGAAAGATCGATCGCCTCGGGCCGGGGGCCAATCCAGCTCATATCGCCGCGCAGAATGTTCCACACCTGAGGCAGCTCGTCCAAGCGTGACTTGCGCAGGAAACGTCCCACTCTTGTGACGCGATCATCGTCGTCCTTTGTCATCGAATCTTCGCGGCGCTGGTCCTTATCCTCGCTGACCACCCGATCGTGCATCGTGCGAAACTTGATCATTTGGAACGGCTCTTCGCGGAACCCCATCCTTTCTTGCACGAACAGGATTTTGCCGCGTGAATCGAGCTTGATAGTGATCGCGACCAGCAGCAGGACCAGAATGAGTATGGGGCTCAACACAAGGACGACCGCGACATCGGCAATCCGCTTTGCAGCCATATAGGGAAGGTTAGGGATCAGCGATCCGAACTCGTTCTCACTCAGATGGTTGATGCGGACCTGACCGGTCTGCGATTCCAGCATTTGCCGGTAATGATAGACTGGAATGCCCTTCAAAGCTGCAGAGGCGAACAGCCTTTCCCACCCGGGAGAATGATCAAAGTGTAGATCACCGACGATCGCGATATGACCGGTCCCGTTCGCGACGATCATCTGAAGCTCTTCAAGTGATTGCGCGGTGACGTAGTTGTTCTCATCGGGCAAGTCGTCGACACGACCTCCCGGAACAACATAATTCAATCGACCGGTAATACGGGTTCGCGCCGTGAGCACGTAGCTTGTGGCCAGCGTGAACACAAAGCATAGCGTCATTAGCGGGATCGAGAACGGCACGCGCGTCATCCCGATCACCAGAAATGCCAACCCAAATGTGAAGAAGTTGACTGGCATCACGTAAGACAGCTGCCGGGTCTTGGCATATTGGCGCAACTTGTCCAGCGCATACCAGGCGCTAAGGTTGGCGAATGCCACAGCCCAGACAGTGTTACGAATATAGGGCATCTCAAGTGTGGGTCGCTCAAACAGCGCCCAAAATCCAAATGGGACAGCCAAACCAAGCAAGATGTAGAGTGCTATCTTGACATCGCGCCGTGCAAGCACGCGCTTGTCGCCCAACGCTTGGGGAATTGCTTGCCTCATAAATAATCCGCTGACGCCCAGACCAATTTCGCCCTAACCCGTCGCCCTTGAGAGGGCAAGCAGGTCATTGCGCTAGCCATCATTGCCAACAATCTCGCGAATGGCCTGTCGGTAGGCGTCGATTACTCGGCCTACGCCAAATTCTCGTTCCATCTTGGCGCGCGCAGCTTCCCCCATCTTCGTACGTGTATCGTTGGGCAATCGCGCGAACGACATCATGGCCTGGGCCAGGCTCTCCGCATTTCGAGCTTCGCATAGCAGTCCGGTTTCGCCGTGCTCCACCACGGTGTTGCAACCGGTCACATCACTGGCGATGGCGGGTCGAGCAAGGGCAGCGCCTTCGATCAATGTCCGAGGAGCTCCTTCGCGATAAGACGGTAAGACAAGGCAATGCGCATCAGCGATATGGGGCCTTACGTCATCAGTGGTGCCAAGATACTCGATCACACTGTCCTGAATCCATTGATCCAGCTGATCAGTCGAGATGCCGGTCCGGTTCTCTGACCCAAGAGGGCCAAGCAGCAGGAACCGTGCTTCCAAGCCGCGCTCGGCAACCAGCCTAGCCGCCTCCACAAACTCAAACACACCCTTGTCACGGATCAATCGTGCGATCATCAGGAATGCGATTGGCTCTGTGGCAGGATAGGGCTGCTTGGCATAGCTCTGCAGGTCAATGCCGGACCCGGGAAGCAAGCGAGATTGGGGTGCGGTTGTCAATCTGCGGCTGACAAACAGATCCTTGTCGTCACCATTCTGGAAAAAGATTGCGGGCAGCCGGCCAAACGCAACACGATAGAGCTGTTCGGCCACAAGCCTTAGCGCTTTGGTGCCCAAAAACGCGGTCCCAAGTCCGGTCACATTGGGTATGAAGGGAATGCTTAGGCTTCGGGCTGCCAGCGCCCCAAAAAGGTTGGGTTTGATGGTGAAGCTCAACACCAGATCCGGCCTCAGACATTTGAAGTGGTGACGGAATCTCGACCACATTGCGGGTGCTTGCGTTGGACTGAGGCCCTTATTGTCCATCTGGAGATGTACAAACCTGCAGCCCAATCCTTCCAACTGCGGAACGGTTTCATCATGAGGCGCGAGAACTGTCACGTTGTGGCCATCAGCCAAAAGTGCCTCAACCAACGGTCGCCTGAAATTCCAAATGTTCCACGCCGCATTGACAGTCAGAACGATATGTAGGCCTGAAGGCAAAGCTGCTCGCCCTTAACTCAAGAATAACACGCTCTGATAAGGCGCATAACAGCTCTGATAGTGCCCCGACAGCGTCTGCCAACCGACTGCATAAACGGCATACACCGTAGGCGGAATGAGCATTCCCAGGCGAAGATCCTCAGGCCTAAACATCACTCTGATCACGCAGATGAAAGTCACGATGCTGAAGGGCATCAAGTAAAAGCCGAAGCGGTGAAGCGCAAAGGTGGAGAGGAAGATGAGCGGTGCGGCTGAGATCGTCGCAAGATTGAGGATCGTAAGCAGCCCATGATAGCGTTGAAATGACTCTTCCATCTTCTGGAGATTGAGAAAGAACAGAACTGTCGGGATTAGGACCAAGAAATAGCGGAACACAGCTCCGCCTGATGATTGGTCGCCGTATATCTGTTCAATATAGCGATCCTGATAGGTGTCGATCCGATCGCCCAATAGAAACAAAGCGATTGGGAGCAAGGCTACCGCGGTCCAGGTCAGACGCCCGAAAGATATCCTCGTTCCTGCCAAAGCGGCCAAGGGCAGCAGAATATACGCCGAACTGTGAAACTGTGCGGCGATCAGGATCCAAAATGCGGTGGCAAGCTTCTTTTGATTGATGAACGATATCGATCCAACCATTACAAAAGAGACTGCCAAGGCCTGGCGTAGACCGGACATTCCCAATTGCATGATGATGACTGGGAACAGCAGTGCCAATATCATCAGCGGGTTTGGGAACTGGCGAATAAAGTAGAACCAGCAGCAGAGCATGATGGCTGACGACACAATGTTGACCCAGACGAAATCTAGGCCTGAGGTCACAACCCCGATCACGATCAGTTCAAAACCCGACTCCGTCAGCGCGAAGGCAGCGGTCAGTGGTGTGTGGATTGAGGTTTCTTCGTAGCGGTTGAGATATCCGGTGTAATCGCAGCCGACATAGTAACGTGTGCCCATAAAAAGCAGCAAAAACAGCATGCACAATATGGCGACCAAGATCTGGTCATTCCGCCGCTGCAAGGCGACGCCCAACATGGCCAATACTCCAAAGACCCCGAGATACATGGCTCGATTATTCCCCTCTAGGCTGCCTGGCCGATTGCACGGCCAGAAGTGGGGCTGGACTCCGAAAAGTCAGCCATCGACCAGCTCTGCATTCCGTACTCGCCCTGCAATCGTCTGAACCCTTCCAGCAAACCGTCCAGCCGGCTTAGCGAGGCCTCGGTGTTGCGACCGAAATTGTGCGGGTGCCACCATAGATGGTAGTTCCGGCCGTCTCGCGCCGCCTTCTTCATTTCCTTGAGAATGCGTCTCTGATGAAGCTTGGCATAGCTTCCGCCAGGACCACTTGTCGTCCGCAGGAAACGCGAGGCAATCACATTACGCATGCCGGAGACGGCTTGGCATTCGCTGTAATCGTTGCGCTTGGCGACCGGCGCCACACCATCCGCAAGACGCAGACCGCGAACCCAAAGTGTGTTCTCGGAGCCGGACCGCGACCGATACATAATGCCCGGAGGGTCACCCCTGAACGTCTGCAGGCCCGCTTTGTGTGCAATCGCTACATGATCAGAGGTCCATTGATTGCGCGGAAACACCAAGCTTCGCCTTTTGATACCGCGCGCCTCAGCGATCGAACCTGCTGCCTTCAGGTCAGCCTCAAATTGTTCAAGCGATTGGCCAGGTTCCAGGCAGAAATAGTGAGAGAAGGTATGGCATGCGATTTCCTGGCCCTCGGTTTGTGCAATCTGATCGACCAAAGTAGCGCCGAAATGGTGCGGGTCAGATTTCTCATCCTTGCCCAGCCCATCAGAAATGAAACCGTAAGGAGACAGAGCCGAATTTGCGTAACTCGGCTGGTCACTGGGCATGTGGTCGCGCACCTCGTCGCGATTGCGAGCAAACAACAAGCCTACAGTTGCCCAGGTTGCGCGGATACCTGACCGCTCGAAACGCGAGAGCATGGCGGGAATTGCATCGCGGACGCCAAGCACGGCATCGCCATAATCGGCTACTGTTCGGTGATCGCGCACGCCCCACATGAGCTCGAAATCCAGCGAAATGATGAGTTTGCCCGACATCAAGTGGTGTCTTTTGCTCTATTCCGAAAAAGTCGCCTCAGCGCCTTCTGAACAAAGTTTATGCCTTCGGCAAGGCTGGGTCCCGGATCCCGAATTGAGAAGACCGGAGATACAGTGCGGGTTGCTGCGCCAACCGACGCCACGTCGGGCGACGGAAGTATGCCAGAGGCCGCCAGTCGATACCCAAGAGCGGAGACAAGGTCTTTGGTGCGATAGCGCCATCGAACCCCTTGCTCTTGCTTGCGCTCAGGAGGCAAGGGCAGGCCGGCAAGATCGCAATAGGCGCTCAGCACCACTGGCCGACCAGACGCCTCGCTCAATGAGAACCACAAAGAGGGCCGAACATTGATTTCTATGATCTTGAGCGCTCCTGAGGCGGGATCACGCTTGAATTCAGAAGCCGCGATCCCGTGATAACCGATCGCCGTTAGCAATCGCCTGGTGATGTCAGCGGTTTCTTCTTCTTCACAAGACTGAACCAGACTGGCAGAGCCAAACCCCCTCGGAAACTGGCGCAATTTGCGAGCGGTAAACATGTGATGCGGCTCGCTGTTTCGATCGAAGTATGAGCAGGCGAGCGTGATATTGCTCTCCGCGCCAGGAACAATTTCCTGGACCAACAATGTGCCCGCACCTTCGGGAACTTCTCTCGCGATCGCAGGCAATTGCTCTTGGCTCGTGGCTGTCCACCCTTTCGTCCCACGCATCGCCTCTTTGACCCGATGGATCTGTGCCGGCTTAATCATGCAAGGAAATGGAAGCTTTTGCCCGTCAGTCAGCAGGTTTTCGCGCGTCGTCTCCAACGTCTGCGGGAGCGCGACGCCGTTTTGCTCGCAGATCTCCGCAAAGCTGTCTTTCGCCATAATCCGATCTGCCAGCCCATCAGTGTAGCTGGCCTGAAAGGCAAATTGCTCTTCCAATTCTGCATGGTTGCGGGTGATAAATTCCACATGCTGGTCAGAGCTGGCGATCAGCACGGGTTCGGGCCTGCCTTCTGTGCGCCAGACATCAGCTCGAGCTAGCAAGGCCGCCACCAACTCTGAGTCATCACCATCAGCGATCAGACCAGTCAGAAACCGGGTTCTCGCTCCCGCCTGCCATCGATCGCCTACGCCCCAAACTTCAGCACCAAATTGAGCGAGGCTGCGGATGCAATGCAGCCCGGTGGGCGACAGGCCCAATACGACCACTGGAGGCTTAGCGAGATCCATTGGCGCGCCCTTCTTGCTTCGCGGCTACCAGGCTGCGCAATAGATCTGCAATTTTGTGCGCCTGACCATCCAGGGAGAAACGAGACTCGACATCTGCATGCGCTGCCCGAGACACCTGTTCGCGCAAAACACTGTCTTCAATCAGCGTATCCAAGGCACGCTTCCAACTGTCCGCTTCCTGACATAGGAATCCAGTTTCACCATCGCGGATCAGTTCACAATTGTAGCCGATGGCTGTGACAACAGGAACCACGGCCGCAGCCATGTAAGTGCGGGCCTTGCCGCCCGATTTGCCACGCGACCACTCAAATTCCGGCAGCGGCATTAGCCCAATGTCATAGCGGGCCAGAGCCGCTCGCTCGGCATTGAGTGACCATTCCTCGACTTCCCAGGGCACACCTTCCATTTCGAACTCGCCGCTGCCCATGATTTGCCACCGGACATCTGGGTGGCGCTGCGCGATTTTTTGCAACACAGGCTCGATCTCTCGCAGATATTTTGCGGTAGAGGGCGATCCCAGCCAGCCGATCGTCACTTGTTGATGGCGATCTCGAAACTTCTCATCTGGGCTAACGAAACGAGCGGTGTCCTCCGCCACCTCAATTGTTTCAGCCCTTCCACCTGCTTCGCGCGCGGTGTCTC
>Ga0207422_1004226_pt1 | contig 12296 bp, 21 predicted proteins | sample MarCyaLeptolynsp_FD_187757 | JGI IMG/M metagenome (GOLD analysis project Ga0207422, IMG submission 187757) | Marine cyanobacterial communities from Panama - species 1 Leptolyngbya sp. (SPAdes) | ecosystem: Environmental > Aquatic > Marine > Unclassified | place: Panama: Panama City | collected...
GTACCATCGGGCACGTTGACCATGGTAAAACCACGCTGACAGCAGCAATCACCAAAGTTTTGGGGTTGGCTGGTCGCGCAGAAGCGATGAAGTACGAAGACATCGACAATGCGCCTGAAGAAAAACAACGTGGTATTACCATCAACATCCGTCACGTTGAATACGAGACAGAAACCCGTCACTATGCACACGTAGACTGCCCGGGTCACCGTGACTACATCAAGAACATGATTACAGGTGCTGCACAAATGGACGGCGCAATTCTGGTGGTGAGCGCACCAGATGGCCCCATGCCGCAAACCCGTGAACACGTTCTGTTGGCACGTCAGGTGGAAGTTCCCGCTATGGTGATCTTCCTCAACAAAATCGACCAGATGGATGACCCTGAACTCATCGAATTGGTTGAAATGGAATTGGGAGAATTGCTGGAAAGCTACGGCTTCGACCCAGAAACACCCATCATCAAAGGGTCTGCTCTGGCTGCAACCGAATCCGATAGCAGTGACCCAGAAGCACCCGAATACGCACCCATCCGTGAATTGATGGATCATGTAGACGAGTGGATTCCTGAACCAGAACGTGATGTTGACAAACCATTCATGATGGCTGTTGAAGACGTGTTCTCCATTAAAGGTCGTGGTACTGTCGTGACTGGTCGTGTAGAACGTGGTGTCTTGAACAAAGGTGAAGAAATTGACATCGTGGGTCTGCGTGATGCAATCCAGAAAACCACTGTGACTGGCATCGAAATGTTCCACAAGGAACTGGACGAAGCACAAGCTGGTGACAATGCGGGTATTCTGTTGCGTGGTATCACCCGTGAAGAAGTTGAACGTGGTATGGTGTTGGCGAAGAAAGGCAGCATCACCCCACACAAGAAGTTCATGTCTGAGGTTTATGTGCTGAAGAAAGACGAAGGGGGTCGCCACAAAGCATTCTTGAGTGGTTACCGTCCTCAGTTCTACATCCGCACGATGGATGTCACCGGTACCATCACCCTGCCTGATGGCGTGGAAATGGTTATGCCCGGCGACAACGTCAACCTTGAAGTCGAGCTGATTACCCCTGTTGCACTGGAAAAAGGGTCATCCTTCGCGATTCGTGAAGGTGGTCTGACCGTGGGCGCAGGTGTCATCACCGAGATTCTTGATTAGATCGCTGTAACCAAATCGAGGCGAGTGAACGCCGGGAACACTTTTGAACCCGGCGTTTTTTCCCGAAGTCGACTTGGACAAGATTTAAAGGTTACATAATGGCTGCTAAAAACAAAATTCGTATTCGGTTAAAGGCTTATGACCACCGAGTACTCGATCAGTCCGCACAACGTATCGTTGAAACGGCTGAGCGAACAGGAGCAACAGTCGTGGGACCCGTTCCACTGCCGACACGCCGCGAGCGTTTCACAGTGATTCGATCCCCGTTCATCGACAAGCGTTCACAGGAACACTTTGAGATTCGCACCCACAAACGCTTGATCGATGTGCTAGACCCGGATAGTAAAACAATCGATACCCTGATGCGCCTCAACTTACCAGCAGGCGTGGATATCGAAATCAAGATTTAGGTTTGTATTCGAGCAACCCTGTTCGCCCGTTTAAAAGTAAAGTACGCAATGTTGGGGAAAATTTCGCCCTCGTTTCTTGAGTGCGCCCTAATCCCCTCATGGAGGCTTAGTCATGAAGGGCATGATTGGCAAAAAAATGGGCATGACCCAGTTATTTGATGAACAGGGCAATGTTATCCCTGTAACAGTCATCCAAGCCGGTCCGTGTTATGTCACACAAATCCGTGACGGCGAAAAGGACGGTTACACCGCCGTTCAGTTAGGATATGGGGAAACAAAACCCAAAAGCCTGACGAAAGGACAGCTTGGTCATTTACAAAAGAATAATCTCCCTGCACTACGCTATCTCCGCGAGTTCCGTGTTGATGGCAATGTGGAAGTCGAAGAAGGACAAGAAATTAAAGTCGATGTCTTCGAACAGGGTGACTATATCGATGTCATCGGTGTGAGCAAAGGTCGTGGCTTCGCAGGTACGATCAAGCGTTATGGGTTCGGGCGTGGTCCTAAAACACACGGTCAATCCGACCGCATGCGTTCGCCCGGTTCCATTGGCATGTGCGCCGCCCCGGGACGCACCCTCAAAGGCAAGCGTATGGGTGGTCGTATGGGTAATGATCGCATCACGATGCAAAATTTGCAGGTGGTACGTATCGACCCAGAGAAAAACCTCCTCGCGGTCAAGGGGTCTATCCCCGGTGCGATGGGTGGCATCGTCATGATCCGTCCGGCGACGAAAAAGCAATAGGACGGCGAGAGGAGAGTAACCATGGAATTCCCAGTCATGGATAGCAAAGGCAAGCAAACCAAAACTGTTGAATTGCCTGCCGACATTTTTGAAGTCGAAGTCAATACAGGGTTGATGCACCAAGCGTATGTTCGTCAGATGGCGAATGCCCGCCTTGGTACACACAAAACCCAAAAACGCAGCGAAGTCAGCCGTACCAAAGCGAAATGGTATCGCCAAAAAGGAACGGGTCGTGCCCGTCATGGGTCACGGAATGCGCCGATATTCGTGGGTGGTGGTGTCGCGTTTGGTCCTAGACCGCGCAAATACACCAAAGATATGCCCAAGAAAATGCGCCAAAAAGCGATTCGCTGTGCCTTAAGCGCACTCGTGCGTGATGAACAATTGGTGCTGGTTGAATCTTTTGAGATGTCAGAACCTAAAACCAAAGCTGCGCGCGAAAAAATCAACGCACTGGTTGGCGATCAATCTGCATTGGTGCTCTTTACCGATGGGCAGGATAACGTGCAATTTAGTGTGAATAACCTGAGCAATGCACAAGCTCTGCGTGCAAATTACCTGAACATCCGTGATTTGTTCAGCTATGACAAAGTGATTATGCCATTGGATGCTCTGGAAGTGATTACAGGCATCTGGGGCAAGGGCGAGGAGGCAAAGTAAGATGCCAGAACTACACCTTTACGATGTGATTCGTCGTCCAGTGATTACCGAGAAATCTAATCTGGAGTTGGAAGAAAAGAATCATTACACCTTTGAGGTGGCGCGCAATGCCAACAAAATCCAGATCAAGGAAGCAATAGAAACCATCTTCGATACCGAAGTAGACAAAGTTCGCACAATGGTCATGCCAGCCAAACGCGGTCGTCGTGGTCGCAAATGGTATGTACGTCGCCGCCAATGGAAAAAAGCAATTGTGACATTGGTTGACGGCGAAAGCATCGACCTGTTCAACGTATAGAGGATCGAAACGATGCCGATTAAAAAGTACAAGCCCACATCACAGGGTCGCCGTGATATGACGGGCTACACATTTGAGGAAATCACAAAGAAAAAACCCGAACGCTCACTGACGGAGCCTATCCGCAAAACTGGTGGTCGGAATAATACAGGTCGTATTACGGTGCGCCATCGTGGTGGCGGTCATAAGCGTCGGTATCGTCTTATTGATTTCAAACGAAACAAATTTGATTGCAAAGCTGAAGTTATTGCGATTGAATATGATCCCAATCGTACCGCTCGTATTGCCCTGTTGCAGTATGAAGATGGCGAAAAACGCTACATCATTGCGCCTATCGGCTTGACCGTGGGTGCCGTCATCGGCAATGGGGATTTAGCAGAATTGCGCCCCGGCAATGCCATGCCTCTGAAGCAAATCCCAGTCGGTACAGTGGTTCATAATATAGAATTGCGCCCTGGCAAGGGCGGGCAGATGGCACGCTCTGCTGGAACATCTGCTCAAATCTTGGCGAGCGAGGGTAAATACATCACCTTGCGTCTGCCTAGTGGGGAAATGCGCCAAGTCCATGAAAATTGCATGGCAACAATTGGTCAGGTGGGTAACGCAGAACACGGTAACGTCAAACTTGGTAAAGCTGGACGTAGACGCTGGCTTGGTTGGCGACCCTCTGTTCGTGGTACCGCAATGGACCCCGATAGCCATCCTCATGGTGGTGGTGAAGGTCGTACCGGTATTGGTATGGCTGCACCAAAAACCCCTTGGGGTAAACTCGCGTTGGGTGTTCGTACCCGCCGCAACAAGCGCACCAATCGTTTTATCGTTCGTCGACGTGGTAAACGTCGTTAATCTTGCGGGAGTGAATTATGTCACGCTCACTTAAGAAGGGTCCGTACATAAAACCCAGCTTACTCAAAAAAGTTGAGAAGCTGAATGCGGAAAACAAAAAGACTGTGATCCGTACCTGGAGCCGGGCAAGTACCATCTTCCCGCAGATGGTCGGACACACAATCGCCATTCATGATGGTCGTCGTCATGTGCCGATTTACATCACCGAAAATATGGTGGGGCACAAACTCGGCGAATTCGCACCAACCCGGACCTACCGGGGACACGAAGTTGAGAAGAAGAGACGGTAAGGGGAGTTATGACGATGGAAGTACGTGCTATTTATCGCCACATTCCCATGTCTCCCCAGAAGTTGCGCCTTGTGTGTGACAAAGTTCGCGGGATGGATGCAGAGCCAGCCTTGACTGTGCTGGAATATATGCCGCAAAAGGGTTCCGATGTTGTCTATAAAACGCTGGCATCAGCAATTGCCAATGCAGAAAACAACTTCGATTTGAACCCCGGCAGCCTCTACATCAAGAAGATTTTCGCAGGCGAAGGTCCTCGTGGCAAACGCTATAAAGCAGGCGCACGCGGTCGCTATAAACCCCGTGTGAAACGCTACTCACACTTGTGGGTGATTCTGGAAGAGCGAGAGGAAGCATAAGTATGGGGCGTAAAGTAAATGCAGTTGGCTTCCGGCTAAAGGTCTCCCGTGATTGGGAAACACGCTGGTATGCCGAAAAAACACGCTATGTTGAACTGCTTCAGGAAGACCTGAAGTTACGCAAATACGTTAAGAGTGAAACGGAACGGGCGGGGGTCTCCAAGATTGAGATTGAACGTTATCCTAACCTCGTTTCGATCAATATCCACACCGTGCGTCCGGGTTTGATCATCGGGCGTAAAGGCGAATCTGTGAAAGTTCTGCGCACAACACTGGAAGAAATGACGGGTAAAAAGGTCAAGGTGGAAGTCACCGAAGTCGAAAAACCCGATGTGGATGCCCAGTTGGTTGCAGAAAATATCGGCGGACAATTGGTGCGCCGTATTGGTCACAGCCGCGCAATGAAACGTGCTATCACCCAAGCCATGCGTAATGGTGCGGAAGGCATTCGCGTTGAGTTGAGTGGTCGTCTGGGTGGCTCCGATATGTCCCGCGAGGAAAAGATGAGCCAAGGTCGTGTGCCCCGCAATACCATGCGCGCACAAATCGACTATGGCTTCGCGGAAGCTCTGACGACATTTGGTCAGATTGGCGTGAAGGTGTGGATATACACTGGAGACAAGATCGGCGACGATACCAAACAAGATGCCTACTCAGGCTCTTAAAGTCGCTGAGAAACGAGGAGCAGTTAACGATGTTAATGCCAAAACGTGTAAAGTATCGTAAGCAAATGCGCGGTCGGATGCGTGGTCAAGCGCAACGCGGCAATGTTGTTCAGTTCGGTGACTTCGGGCTACAAGCAACAGAACCCGTGTGGCTCACTAGCCGTCAGATCGAAGCAGCACGTCGTGCGGTTGTTCGTTTTATCCGCCGTCGTGGTAAAGTTTGGATTCGCGTCTTCCCTGATAAGCCAATCACCCAAAAACCTGCTGAAACCCGTATGGGTAAAGGTAAAGGTGGTGTCGAGTATTGGGCAGCCGTGATTAAGCCGGGTCGTGTTTTGTTCGAAATGAGTGGTGTCACAGAAGAAGAAGCACGTGAAGCTCTTCGTCTCGCATCACACAAACTGCCTTGCAAAACCAAATTCGTCAAGCGGATTGACCCGATTTCTGGCGTGGAGGTGAGCTAATGTTTATCACAGAAGTTCGTAACCTCACCACAGAGGAACTGGAAGATAAGCTGGAAGACTTGAAAGAATCTATGTACAAGTTGCGGATTAATCATGCAACAGGTGAATTGAAAGACACCAGCCAATTCCAGAAGACCAAGAAAGACATCGCCCGCATCATGACTGTGCTGCGCGAACGCGAATTAGCAGCACAAATAGCGGAAGAGGAAGCACAGAATGACTGAGCAACCAGAACAACAACAAGATAAACGGCGGCGGTTGGTTGGGCGTGTCGTTAGCGATAAGATGGCAAAAAGTGTCGTTGTCGCTATTGAACGTCGTAAAGCACACCCCGTTTACCAGAAGGTCGTGAGTTCCACCAAAAAGGTGATGGCACACGACGAAAATAACGATACCCCGGTGGGTGCAGTGGTTCAATTGGTGGAAAGCCGCCCATTGAGCAAAAACAAACGCTGGGTTGTAGAGACCGTGCTCGAAGCACCGTCTAGTTAATCAGTGGAGGTTCTATCATGATACAAACTGAATCTCGACTCAAGATCGCAGACAATAGTGGCGCACAAGAAATTCTCGTGATCCGTGTGTTGGGTGGCTCCGTCCGTAAATACGGGCATGTTGGCGATATTGTCGTCGGCACAGTCAAATCTGCCAGCACACAGGGGAATCTCAAAAAAGGGACGATTGTGCGTGCGGTCATTGTGCGGACGAAGAAGGAATATCGTCGCTCGGATGGGTCATACATCCGCTTCGATGATAATGCGGCTGTCGTCCTTGCAGAAGATATGACCAACCCTAGAGGAACGCGCGTTTTTGGACCTGTCGCACGCGAGCTTCGTGATAAAGGCTTCATGAAGATCGTGTCGCTAGCTCCCGAAACGCTATAGAAGGAGCAGCGACGATGCAACGGATAAAGAAAGGCGATACCGTTGAGGTCATCGCAGGGAAAGATATTGGCGAGCGTGGTGAGGTCATTTCCGTATTGACCAAAGAAAATCGCGTGATCGTCAGTGGTGTCAACGTGCTCAAACGTCACCAACGTGCGCGGCAACTGCCCAACGGGCAGCAAGTCCCCGCACAAATCATTGATTTCGATGCACCCATTCACCAATCAAATGTGATGGTGGTGTGCGAAGCATGTGACCAAAAGACACGGATAGGCTATCGGATACAGGACGATGGCTACAAGACACGTTATTGCAAAAAATGTGACTCAGATTTAGATTAGCCGGAGCGAGTGACCAATGGCAGAACCAATTTTACAAACTCGTTATCGGGAAGAAGTTGTTCCAGTCCTCGTCGATGAGTTCCAATACAAGAACCCGATGCAGGTACCGGGAGTCAAAAAAGTTGTCATCAACATTGGTGTGGGTGAAGCCGCAGAAACCGCCAAAGCACTAGACGGTGCCATCGAGGATTTGCGGATTATCACCGGCCAACAGCCGATTGTCACACGCGCTAAGAAGAGCATTGCGAACTTCAAATTGCGTGAAGGACGTGCCATCGGTGTGAAAGTGACTTTACGTGGTGAAAAGATGTGGGCATTGCTCGACCGCCTGATCAACATCGCACTCCCACGTATCCGCGACTTTCGTGGGATTCCGGGCAAGATGGATGGACGCGGCAACTACACTGTTGGTCTACGTGAACAACTGGTCTTCCCGGAAATCGATTTCGATAAGATCGATAAAGTACGTGGCATGGAAATTACCATCGTCACCACAGCCGATACAGACGAAGAGGGGCGGCGTTTGCTGAAATTGCTAAACATGCCCTTCCAAGAGAATTAGGGGAGAACTATGGCGAAAAAATGTATGCCGTTCCGTGAACAACGGCGTAAATACCAAGTTCGTGTACGTAATCGTTGCCAGAAATGCGGTCGTCCACGCGCTTATATCCGTCGATTTGGACTATGCCGTATTTGCTTCCGTGAACTCGCCGCCAAAGGGCAAATCCCCGGCGTGGTGAAATCTAGCTGGTAGGAGGCAGGTAATGTCAAATGTAACGAACGATCCAATAGCGGATATGTTAACGCGGATTCGCAACTCACTGATGGCTCGCCAGATGGAAGTTGCAATCCCACAATCAAAAATCAAGATGGACATCGCCCGTATTTTGAAGCAAGAGGGTTACGTCGAAGATTATTCCGTCGGAGAAGAAGCTCCGGTGCCGATGATCCACATCAAGCTGAAATATTGGGGACCACGCCGCGAACGCAAACCCGTCATCACCAAGTTGCAACGCATCAGCAAACCGGGGCGGCGTGTCTATCGTAAGCGTGCAGAACTGCCAATTGTCTTGAGTGGTACGGGTATTGCAATTATCACCACCCCCAAAGGTGTGATGACCGCACAAGAAGCCCGCCGTCAAGGTGTTGGTGGCGAAGTCCTATGCTACGTTTGGTAGCGGTAGAGGGGAATTTGTTATGTCTCGTATCGGGAAACAACTCATCGCTCTACCCGCAAAGGTAGAAGTGAAGATCAACAAAAATAATATCGTCGTCAAGGGACCCAAAGGGCAACTTGAGATGGATTTCCAACCGGAAATGACCGTCAAGGTTGAGGATGGAAATGTCGTTGTCGAACGCCCTAGTGACCTGCGTCATCACCGTGCATTACATGGTTTGACCCGTGCGTTGATTGCCAACATGGTCACAGGTGTATCCGAAGGATTCCGCCGCACCCTCGAAATTGAAGGTGTTGGTTATCAAGCGGCGATGCAAGGCAACAACCTACAACTGAAGCTCGGTTTTTCGCATGATGTGATTGTGGAACCACCTGAAGGTATCACATTTGATGTGCCCAAAGATTCGCGTGGTCGTATGATTCATGTTGATGGGATTGATAAGCAAGTTGTGGGGCAAGTGGCAGCGAATATTCGTGGATGGCGACCACCGGAACCATATAAGGGCAAAGGTGTCCGTTACTCCGATGAACACATCATCCGCAAAGCAGGTAAAGCGGGTAAGAAATAGAGGTGCATTATGCCAGATATTGAAGGAAAGCGTAAATATACTGCGCGGAAAAAACGGCATCGTCGTGTTCGTAAGAAAGTCTACGGCACCGCAGCCCGTCCGCGTATGAATATCTATCGCAGCTTAGATAACATCTTCGTACAGGTCATCAATGATGATGAAGGGAAAACATTGGTTTCCGCTTCCACCATCGACCGCGAAGTAGCTGCACAAGTCGTCGGTAAAACCAAGATCGAAGCCTCCCGGATTGTTGGGCAGGTAGTGGCAGAACGTGCGAAAAATGCAGGGATCGAAACAGTCGTTTTTGATCGGGGTGGCTATAAGTATCATGGTCGCGTCCTCGCATTGGCAGAAGGCGCACGCGAAGCCGGATTGAAACTATAGGGGATAGGTGCAAATGGCAGATAGAGATAGACGACGCGAACGCCGTGACCGTGATGAAGAGCGCGAAGAACTTGATGAGCGCGTCATCGACATTCGGCGTGTCGCAAAGGTAATTAAAGGTGGTCGCCGTTTCGCCTTCCGTACCGTCGTGGTCGTAGGTGATAACAAAGGCAACATCGGCATTGGTATTGGTAAAGCGCGGGCTGTGCCGGATAGCATCCGTAAAGGCAACGAAAAAGCACGCCGCAATATGAACAAAGTTTCAATCTCTGATGGCACGATTCCATATCAGGTGACAGGTCGTTTTGCTGGCGCGCAAGTGCTGCTGAAACCGGCTGCACCGGGTACAGGTGTGATTGCGGGTGGTGGTGTGCGTGCTGTGCTGGAAGCAGCCGGTATTCGTAACATCCTGTCCAAAAGTCAAGGTAGTCCGAATTTGCTGAACGTCGCTTTGGCAACACTGGATGCGCTGCACCAACTTAAAAGTGCAGAACAACTGGCAGATATGCGCGGTAAATCCGAAATTGAAGTCAGCCCTGTGTGGGAACGACGTGGTCGGATGAATTCGGTTCGCCGTGACAAGGACGTAGACACCGAAGGTCCTACTGAACAAGTGAATCCTGATGATGTCGCTGTAGCAACAGCAGATGCTTCGGCTGAGGATTCGACGGAGGATAACGAATAATGGCGGATAAAAAGCTGCGAATCACACTGGTGAAAAGCCCCATCCGTTATAGCGAAAAGCAAAAAACAACGGTGAAATCGTTGGGGCTACGCCGGATGAATTATACTGTCGAGCATTATGATACCCCGCAAATTCGTGGGATGGTCAATGCCGTCAGCCATCTGGTCAAGGTCGAAGAGTTTGAGGGCTAATTGAGATGAAATTACACGATTTACAACCAACTCCCGGTAGCACCAAGCGTAAAACCCGTGTTGGTCGTGGTATTGCTGCGGGCAAGGGTAAAACTGCCGGACGCGGTACAAAAGGTCAAGGCGCACGCGGTCGTCGCGCCAAGAAAGCATACTTCGAGGGTGGACAGTTGCCATTGGTACGTCGCTTGCCATTCAAGCGTGGTTTTACCAACATCTTCCGCATCGATTATCAAGAAGTGAATTTGGAAGCATTGGAAGAACGCTTTGCAGCAGGTGCAACCGTCAACCCGGAAACACTGGTTGAAGCAGGTCTCATTCGTGAATTGGATCAACCTGTAGTGATCTTGGGACGTGGCGAGTTGAGCAAAAAGCTGGATGTTAGCGCACACCGTTTCAGCAAAAGTGCAGCCGAACAAATCCTAAAAGCAGGCGGCAGCATGGAGAAATTGCAAATCCTGTTGCGTGGTGCTGTGGCAACGGTCAAGAAGCCGCGTAAAGTGGATATGCCGAAAGTTCTGGCAGAAGCAGAGGCACGCCTGAAAGCACAAGCCGAAGCAAAATCCGATGATGCTGAATAATCAGACATAATGGGACAATGGAGGTCAAATGCCGTTGTCCTTTTTGAATTTATTTTTATTGCTGAGATTGTGAATTTTAATAAAAACCATGTCTGGTAGGGGGTTGATGCATCAAACCTCTACGGGTTGCGATGATGTGGATGCACCAAATTTATGATGGAAAACTAACACAACAACAAGAAATACACACCCTGATGGGTTAAAATGTCCGCTAGTGAATCCGTGCACAAACTGATATGATGGCGGCACTTTTGAAACAGCAAGTTTGAATTTAGAGGATAGGTGACATGCTACAGGCTTTAAGAACGGCTTGGCGTTTGCCAGACGTGCGAAATAAATTGATTTTTACCCTGCTGATTTTGGTGATTTACCAATTCGGTACACACGTCCCGGTACTCGGTGTAGACCGTGTTGCGCTACAACAAGCACTGGATAACGAAACAGCTGCCGGATTCTTGGGTGTGCTGAATCTGTTATCAGGCGGGGCAGTGGTCAACTTTAGCGTGATGGCGAACGGTGTTTATCCTTATATCACCGCATCCATTATCTTCCAACTCCTCGTTCCAATCATTCCACAATTGGAAGCTATTCAACGTGAACCCGGTGGACAGGAAAAAATCCAACGCTATACCTATTTCTTGGCGATTCCGATGGCGGTGTTGCAATCAATTGGGCAGATTAGTATTTTCTCGTCATTTGGGCAAGCACCGATCATCCCATTATTCGGGCAAGACTTACTGGTATCATTAGCAGTAGTCACGACTATGACTGCTGGAACGATGTTTGCAGTCTGGCTGGGTGAATTGATCACCGAAGATGGTATTGGTAATGGTATCTCGATTATTATTTTTGCGGGTATCGTAGCAACTGCACCTGTGAACTTGTTCAACCTTGTTGTGGGAAGTGATCGCGCTATCTACAACCTTGTGATGTTCATCGGCATTACTGTTCTCAGCGTGGTCGTTTGCGTCTTAATTCAAGAAGGTGTCCGGCGTATTCCTGTTCAATATGGTAAGCGTGTTCGTGGTATGCGTCAGGTACAAGGACAAGGTTCCCATATTCCGATGCGCGTCAACCCTGTAGGCATGATCCCATTGATTTTTGCCCAATCCCTGATTACATTCCCAGCGATTATCGCTAGTTTGTTCCCTCCGGGACCTGTCGGCACGATGGTCCAAACGACTTTCGGTAGTCAGCAAGGGTTACTCTATTGGGGCACATTCTTCTTGATGACTTTTGGCTTCACCTTCTTCTATGCAGATGTGATGGTGGGCAATTATCGCCTCGCGGAATCCTTGCAGCGTCAGGGTGGCTTTATCCCCGGTATCCGTCCGGGTAAGCGTACAGAAGAATATATTGTCAAAGTCACACGGCGTATCACGTTTGTTGGTGCGTTGTTCTTGGGCATCATTGCGATTGTTCCCGGCATCGTGGACTTGATCAACAGCTTGCTCTTCCAATTTGAAACTGTCAATATCGCCAACAATCCGGCATTGGTTTTATCCGGTGCAGGTTTGATCATCGTTGTTGGTGTCGTGATCGATACATTACGCCAATTGGAAGCACAGCTCGTCATGGAACGCATAATCATAGAATCGCTGG
>Ga0207422_1004229_pt1 | contig 12289 bp, 8 predicted proteins | sample MarCyaLeptolynsp_FD_187757 | JGI IMG/M metagenome (GOLD analysis project Ga0207422, IMG submission 187757) | Marine cyanobacterial communities from Panama - species 1 Leptolyngbya sp. (SPAdes) | ecosystem: Environmental > Aquatic > Marine > Unclassified | place: Panama: Panama City | collected...
GTTTTCCGCACGCTTGATATCGTCCGGCGCGTCCCCCTCCGCGATCATCCGCCGGCGTTGCACCAGATCGGCCATGCCGTAGGCCATGAAGGCTTCCGCGGGCGCACCGTCTCGTCCGGCTCTTCCGGTTTCCTGATAGTAGGCCTCGACCGAGGACGGCAGGTCGAGATGTGCGACATAGCGCACGTCCGGCTTGTCGATGCCCATGCCAAAGGCAACGGTCGCAACGAGACAGAGTCCTTCCTCAAGAAGAAAGGCATCCTGATTGGCGGCGCGCTGGTCTGCGGGCAATCCCGCGTGATAGGGCAGGGCCTTGACGCCCTTTGCCGTCAGCCAATCGGCGATCTCCTCCACCTTGGCGCGCGACAGGCAATAGACGATGCCGCTTTCACCCCTGTGTTTGCTCAGGAAATCCAGGAGCTGCTGGCGCTGGTTCGATCGTTCGACGATTTCATAGCGGATATTGGGCCTGTCAAAACTGGTCGCGAAGACATGGGCATCTTCCAGCTTGAGCCGCGCAAGAATGTCCTTTTGCGTATGCGGGTCGGCGGTTGCCGTCAGGGCCACGCGCGGCACGCCGGGATAGCGCTCGGCAAGACACGAGAGCGACATGTATTCCGGCCGGAAATCGTGTCCCCACTGGCTGACGCAATGCGCCTCGTCGATGGCAAAGAGCGCGATTTCAAGCGTGTCCAGGAACCGCCGGAAGCTCTCGTTTCCAAGGCGCTCGGGCGTGACATAAAGAAGGTCGATGTCGCCGCGGCGCAAATCCTCACGCAGGCGGTCCTGCTCTTCGGGAAGAAGGGTCGAATTGAGCGCTGCGGCCCGGACACCAACGGATTGCAGAGCGCCGACCTGGTCTTTCATCAGCGCGATCAGCGGAGACACCACGACGCCAACGCCGCGCCGGCACAGGGCCGGTATCTGGAAACACAGTGATTTTCCGGCGCCCGTGGGAAACAGCACGACGGCGTCCCGGCCGTCGATCAGCGTATCGATTACTTCCCGTTGACGGCCCCGGAAATCGTCGTAGCCGAAAACGGTCTGCAGAACCGCCTGCGGCTTCGGCTCCGGGCGTACCGAAGGCGGATCATTGAGGTGAACAAGTGGTGCGTCATCCGCGAGGAGAGCGGGAGAGACTGGCATGAGGCGGCTGATTCCCTAAAGTCTCCCGCACCATGTCTTATTCGCCATTGAAGGGCAAACCGGCCTGTGGATGAACACACATCAATCGGCGCGCGGCGTCAGAATTCCGCGTCCGGATCCGTCGCGAGGGTTTCCGCGCAGTGGATGCGCATTTGTTCGGTAAGCTCGGTGAGATCGCCTTGCAGCTTCTCCGGACGGATCGGTTTTCCGAAATGCACGTTGAAGGCGGCGTCCTTCTTGTTGAGCAATTCGTTGAAGACCGTCATGTCGCGCAGCTCGGTCGACACGCGCGCCAGGAAATAGAAGAGGCCCGAGTTTCTGCCGCCCATATGCATCGGAATGATCGGCGCCTTGTTCTTGCGCGCAAGAGCAAGTGCGGAGGTCATCCAGGGCCGTTCGGTCAGTTTGCCGTCGTGCCAGTAGGCAAGACGCCCTGATGGAAACAGCACCACCACCCGCTCCGTCGCAAAGGCGGACGAGGCGATCTTGATCGTCTCCTTGGACTTGGCCCGGCTTTTGAAATCCGCGCGCCACTCGACCGGTATGATCATTTCCGCAAGGCGCGGATTGATCCGGATCGCATCCCGGTTGGCAAAGATCGCCAGATCCGTGCGCCGGGACTTGATGGCGTCATAAAGGACGATGCCGTCAGCGATCCCCGTCGGGTGATTGGACACAAGCACCACAGGCCCTGTAGTCGGAACCCGCTCAAGGCCGAGCGTGGTCACCTGGAGGGTCAGCAGCTTGCTCAGATGCGCAAAAACATCAACCGCCTCCATCTGGGCAATCGTATCTGCCATATCGACAGCAGAGCGGTATCTTAGAATCTTGTAGGCAAAGGGTTTTATGAACGGCCACCAGGGGCTCGCCATGACGAGTTTGCCCCGTTCGGCAATCAGCGCGTCGACGATATGGGGGTCCGCTAGCTGACGCTGCTTCGTCTCCTGACGGCGCGCCGGCAAGGTGTCTGTTGTCTGGTCTGTCGTCCGCACAATGCACCTCTGCCCATCGGTAACCTGTACTATTCCACTTGCATCGTTAGCGAAATCGGCCGCGTGGTGCAAATGCTCCCTGCAATTAATTTTCTGGCTGCGGCACGGTCAGCTCCACAGTGAACTCGTGAAAAGTGCCACAATTGTGATGAAAGACGCCGCCCATGCGAGTGACCTGGGGTTGGACCGGTCGGTCCAGTAGCAAAACACGTAAATCAGGCGCAGGAGTATGAAAAGCACCGCTAGCTGGTTGATCCAGTAGAGCGAAGCCCCCTGGCTCATGGCAACGAAAACGGAGACGGCGAAAAAGGGAAAGGCCTCGAAACCGTTGGCCTGTGCAGCCCGTGCCCGTGCCCGGAAACCGTCGCGCCAGTAATCCGGGTTGCGCGGGTCTGAATTGTCAAAGTCCTTGCTGAACTTGGCTGGAAAGGCAGAGAGGATAGGCAGGATGGCCGCGGCGAGAATGCACCAGATTGCGATTGGCATGAAGTGTTCCTTGTAGTCCCGGTTTCCGTTGACATAGGGCGTGCGGCGGCAAAAGCGCAAAAAAGAGCACGGCTGAATATGTCCGGGAAGCGGCTGACCGGGTTTGAGGTCTACCCGGGCGAGACCCTTTGTGACTTATGGCAGGTGTTCTTGCGGGGGGAGCGTCACTTTACCGCCATTTTGAATATCTAACACCAGCGCCTGTAGGCGGCGTTTTCAACATCGTGGGTCATGAGGCAATTGAGCGGTTCTCGATCAGCAGTCCCGTGGCGTTTTTTGAATACGCGGCCCGGGTCCGGACGGGCCGGATTGCTGGCGCCGGGACACGCCGCACTGCACTGAAATTGCGGACAACTGCGCTGTGTTTTGGATTTTCAGTAAATAGTAAGTTAAGAGATGCCACGATGGTGAGGCGGAGATTAAGGGACTGATTCGTCATGATACGCTCGGGAAAGCTGGTTTTGGTTTTGGGAATGGTGGTTCTTGCCGCTGGGTGCCAGAGGCTCTCGGGAGGCCCAAACTACGCCGCGCCGTTGCCCGCGACACCGACGACACCGGTCGGATCCGCTTCGCTTGATCCGCTTGATCCGAACGCTGCGCCGCCGGTCGGCACCACGACGGACGGGACGGGTGCCTCGGCCGATCTTGCAAGCAACCCGGTTGCAGCGCCAAGCAACGCCCAGCAGGTGGGGCGGACGGATCTTCTGGGTGGCTGGAAGCTGGCTTCTTCGGGCGACAACTGTCAGGCATTCATGACCCTGACAACCTGGTCCGGTGGCTACCGGGCAAATACCAGAGGTTGTACCACCCCGACGCTGTCCGGAATCTCGGCCTGGGATCTGAACGGCAATCAGGTTGTTCTGAAGGATGGTTCCGGCGTCATCGTCGCACAGCTTTATTCCAGCGAACCCGGGAAGTTCAACGGTCAGACGTCGACTGGATCGCCCATTTCGCTGTTCCGATAAACAGCCTCGGTAATTCTGCTAGACACTGCGCGTAATAAGTGTATATTGGCATTGCTACCGGAAAGGCTGTGCGATGTCGAAATACGAACCTTTACGCGAACACCTTGCTCGTCTTGAGGATGTCGTCTGGGCGGCAAAGCTCGACGAGCTTGAAGACATTCTGGGAACCAATCTCCCTAAAAGTGCACGCGAGCACCGCACCTGGTGGGCAAATTCGGGCGGCACCCTCGTCCATCAGAATTCCTGGCTGGATGCAGGCTGGCGGGTCGAGCGGACCGACTTGATGCGCGATGTGATCGTATTCCGGCGTCTGCGCATCGGCGGCACGATTGCGGTCGGCAAATCGCAGGCCGCCGAACGCATTGCCAAGAGCCCGAAGCGGGCGGCCGAAAAACGCCTTGCCAAGGAGATGCCGGCGCTGCGCCAGCCGGCGACGGTAACGCTGCGCTCCGAATGGACGGCGCTCGGCGATGTGCACAACACTCCCTGTTCCAGCAATTCGATCCCGCAGCAGGGCGGCGTGCTCCGTTTCGCTGCAATGGAGGGTGAGAGCCTCGTAACCGCCATCGTGGCAACGCTCGGGGTTCAGCAGGTCTATCGCGGTCTGCGGATCCAGGTGAAAGGGCTCGATGCGGAAGACGAGTCCCGCGTCGGCACGGAGCTGATTGAAAAGGCGGGCCTTGACGCTAGCGAGCCCGTTGAGTGTGACGTCGTCAAATCCGGCAATGCCTGGCTTCTGACCGATGGTCGCGGCCGCAAGGCGAATCTGGACGACCGCTCCGAATGCTACCTTGTCGCGCAGCTTCTCTATCTTCAGGAACTGCAAAGCGGCCGCAAATCGACGCTGCTCCTGCGTTAGTTTCCTCCCGCACAGTGTTCCCCCTCCCTGTGCGTTGCGCCCGTATCCGGTTAGCCGGATGCGGGCGATTTTGTTTCTGCAAACGTTATCCGTGTGTCGTCCGGACGCTTTGAGAACATGGACGATCAGGTCGACGTAAAGGCGAATCCAACGGGTCTGAATTGATTTTGCCAGGCCAGTCGAATGGCTGATGACCACGTATGGGCACCCAAGATCTTCCGCATTCGGCCATTCAATCGTTTGAAAGTTGTTGACGTGAAGAAGTGTAACAGATTCAAACCATAACTTGACTTGCATCCAAGGCGCATTGACCTTATTCCGCCGAGCCAACAGTCACGTCCAAGGCCCCATGAGTCCTCATGGAGGGAGCAGCACCTTTGAAGATGGAACTGCCGGTCAATCGCGCATTGAGCGCCCGCTACGATGCCCTGATCGCATCGGGCGAGATCACCGAGGATCCTGTTCAGCGGGAAGCCGTCAGACATCTCGATCTGCTCAATACCCGTCTCGCCGAGACCCGGCTTGCCTCCAAGAAAAGCTCGCTCGGGTGGCTCTTTGCCAAGAAGAAGAACCAGCTCTGGGCGTCCGTGAAGGGCCTCTATATGTGGGGCGGCGTCGGGCGCGGCAAGACGATGCTGATGGACCTCTTCTATGAGGTGACGGTTATCCAGCGCAAACGGCGTGTCCATTTTCACGAGTTCATGAACGATGTGCACGAGCGCATCCATGAGCACCGCCAGGCGCACAAGCGCGGCGAGGTCAAAGGTGACGATCCGATCCCGCCGGTCGCAAGCCAGATTGCGGTCGAGACGCGGCTGCTGCTGTTCGACGAGTTTTCAGTGACGGACATTGCCGACGCGATGATTTTGGGGCGGCTGTTCACGCAGCTCTTTGAAAAGGGCGTGATCGTTGTCGCCACCTCCAACGTCAACCCGTCGAACCTTTACAAGGACGGGCTCAACAGGCAGCTCTTCATCCCCTTCATCACCATGCTGAAGTCGCAGGTTGAGGTCCTGCACTTGGATTCGCCGACGGACTACAGGCTTGAAAAACTGGCCGGGGCGCCGGTCTACGTGACCCCGCTCGGCGAGAACGCGGACGCGGAAATGGACCGGCTCTGGACCAAGCTGACCCACGGTATGAAGGCGCATCCGGCGGAACTGGAAAACAAGGGCCGGACGATTCCGATCCCGAAGGTTGCCTCCGGTGTCGCCCGGTTCACCTTCGACGATCTGTGCATGCAGCCGCTGGGCGCAAGCGACTATCTGAGAATTGCGAACGCCTTCAGCACTGTCTTTCTCGATCATGTCCCGGTCCTGTCCAAGGCGCGCAGGAATGAGGCCAAGCGCTTCATCAATCTCATCGACACGCTTTACGACAATGGCATCAAACTGGTTGTGTCCGCAGAGGCGGAGCCGCCGGATCTCTACGTCTCCGAGGACGGTACCGAGGCATTCGAATTCGACCGGACAAGTTCGCGGCTGATCGAAATGCGCTCGGAGGCCTACCTCGCGGGTGACAGACGGGACATACACGTATAAGTCTGCATTCCGTATAGGGGAATTATGCAGACGGGAAGAATTGAAAAATTTTGCCGCCTTAATCGCAATATTCTTTTGGCGAACTTGCGCAGGGACGGCAAAGGGGGTAGTGCCATCAGCAGTCATCAGCGGATGGCACTTAGTTCCATCTTACGTAAAGGGAAACTTTCGATATGGCGCGGAACAAAATTGCCTTGATCGGCTCTGGTCAGATCGGTGGCACGCTCGCTCATCTGGCAGGTCTGAAGGAACTGGGAGACATCGTTCTCTTCGACATCGCGGAAGGTGTTCCGCAGGGCAAGGCGCTGGATCTCGCTGAATCTTCCCCGGTCGACGGGTTCGATGCCAAGCTGGCCGGTGCCAACAGCTACGAAGCGATTGCAGGCTCGGACGTAGTCATCGTGACCGCCGGCGTCCCCCGCAAGCCCGGCATGAGCCGCGACGATCTTCTGGAAATCAATCTGAAGGTCATGGAGCAGGTCGGCGCGGGCATTGCCAAACACGCACCCGACGCCTTTGTCATCTGCATCACCAACCCGCTTGACGCCATGGTCTGGGCACTTCAGAAATTCTCCGGCCTGCCGAAGAACAAGGTTGTCGGCATGGCCGGCGTGCTTGACAGCGCCCGCTTCCGTTACTTCCTTGCCGACGAATTCAACGTCTCGGTCGAAGATGTCACCGCATTCGTTCTCGGCGGCCACGGCGACACCATGGTGCCGCTGACGCGTTACTCAACGATTGCCGGCATTCCACTGCCTGACCTCATCAAGATGGGTTGGTGCACGGCAGAGCGTCTTGAAGAAATCGTTCAGCGCACCCGCGACGGTGGTGCTGAGATCGTCGGCCTCTTGAAAACCGGGTCCGCTTTCTACGCGCCTGCATCCTCCGCGATCGCGATGGCGGAAAGCTATCTGAAGGACAAGAAGCGCGTGCTGCCATGTGCGGCAGCGCTCGATGGCCAGTATGGTCTGAAGGACACATATGTCGGCGTTCCGGTCGTCATCGGCGCCGATGGTGTCGAGCGCATCATCGAGATCGACCTTCAGGGTGAAGAAAAGGCCAACTTCGAAAAGTCTGTCGGCGCTGTCGATGGTCTGGTGGAAGCCTGCAAGAAAATCCAGCCGGCGCTTGCCTAAGCGCCGTCTGTCTCGGGTAAGCAGCGGCCGTTCTTTCACCCCTTGAAAGAGCGGTCCTCCGACAACGGGGGAAACACATGAACATTCACGAATACCAGGCCAAGCAGGTGCTGAAGTCTTTCGGCGCGCCTGTGGCAGAGGGCGTGGCCATCTTCTCCGCCGACGAGGCGGAAGCGGCAGCGAAGCAACTTCCCGGCCCGCTTTGGGTCGTCAAGACGCAAATCCACGCGGGCGGCCGCGGCAAAGGCAAGTTCAAGGAACTTCCCGCCGATGCCAAGGGCGGTGTCCGCCTTGCCTTCTCGCTGGATGAAGTCACGGCGCATGCCAGGGAAATGCTCGGCAACACGCTGGTCACCAAGCAGACCGGTGCCGCGGGCAAGGTCGTCAACCGCCTTTACATCGAGGACGGTGCTGACATCGAGCGTGAACTTTACCTCTCCATTCTGGTCGACCGGACGGTCGGACGCCCTGCCTTTGTCGTGTCGACCGAAGGCGGCATGGACATCGAGGCCGTTGCGGAGGAAACCCCGGAAAAGATCATCACTCTGCCGATCGACCCGGACACCGGCGTCACCGACGCCGATGCCGCGAAGCTCTGCGACGCGCTTGCGCTCGATGGCGCAGCGCGCGAAGACGGGATGACGCTGTTTCCGATCCTGCACAAGGCGTTTGTCGAAAAGGACATGAGCCTTCTGGAAGTGAACCCGCTGATCGTCATGAAGGACGGCCGCCTGCGCGTTCTCGATGCCAAGGTCTCCTTCGACGGAAACGCCATGTTCCGTCACCCGGACATCATGGAATTGCGCGACGTCACTGAAGAAGACGAGAAGGAAATCGAGGCGTCCAAGTACGATCTCGCCTATGTCGCGCTCGATGGCGATATCGGCTGCATGGTCAACGGTGCCGGTCTTGCTATGGCGACCATGGACATCATCAAGCTCTACGGTGCCGAGCCGGCGAACTTCCTCGATGTCGGCGGTGGCGCCTCCAAGGAAAAGGTGGCTGCTGCCTTCAAGATCATCACCTCAGACCCGAACGTGAAGGGCATCCTGGTCAATATCTTTGGCGGTATCATGCGCTGCGACGTGATCGCGGAAGGTGTAGTTGCAGCCGTCAAGGAAGTCGGCCTTCAGGTTCCGCTCGTTGTTCGCCTGGAAGGCACCAACGTGGAACTCGGCAAGAAGATCATCAACGAAAGCGGTCTCAACGTGATCGCCGCCGATGATCTCGACGACGCCGCCCAGAAAATCGTGAAAGCCGTTAAGGGGGGCGCGTAAATGTCCATCCTCGTCAACAAAGACACGAAAATCATCGTTCAGGGCCTGACCGGCAAGACCGGCACGTTTCATACCGAACAGGCACTTGAGTATTACGGCACCAGGATGGTCGCTGGCGTCCACCCGAAGAAGGGCGGCGAGACCTGGGGCAGCGTGGAAAGCGCGGCGCAGCTGCCGATCTTTGCCAGCGTTGGCGAAGCCAAGGAAGCAACCGGCGCGGATGCGTCCGTGATCTACGTCCCGCCGGCGGGCGCGGGCGCCGCGATCATCGAGGCGATTGACGCGGAAGTCCCGTTCATCGTCTGCATCACCGAAGGCATCCCGGTTGCCGACATGGTCAAGGTCAAGGCGAAGCTGGACAAGTCCAACTCGCGGCTGCTCGGTCCGAACTGCCCCGGTATCCTGACCCCTGAAGAATGCAAGATCGGTATCATGCCGGGTTCCATCTTCAAGAAGGGCTCCGTTGGTGTCGTTTCGCGCTCTGGTACGCTCACCTATGAAGCTGTTTTCCAGACCACCAATGCAGGCCTCGGCCAGACGACAGCGGTCGGCATCGGTGGTGATCCGGTCAAGGGAACCGAGTTCATTGACGTCCTGGAAATGTTCCTGGCCGATGACGAGACTGAGTCCATCATCATGATCGGCGAGATCGGCGGCTCTGCGGAAGAAGAAGCCGCGCAGTTCCTGATCGATGAGGCCAAGAAGGGCCGTAAGAAGCCGACGGCCGGCTTCATCGCGGGCCGCACCGCTCCTCCGGGCCGCACCATGGGCCATGCGGGCGCGGTGATTTCAGGCGGCAAGGGCGGCGCGGAAGACAAGATTGCAGCAATGGAAGCAGCCGGTATCAAGGTTTCGCCGTCACCGGCCAAGCTCGGCGAGACGCTTCTCGAAGTCTTGAAGGGCTAAAAACGCAAGAAATTGTGCTGACAGCAACGGAAACTGTTTACCTTTCCGTCTGCATGATGAAAGGATGGGTTGCGGCGCCAAGTGTGCCGCGATCAAATTTCGAGGGGCCGGTGTTTCATCGGTCTTTGTAGGGAACCGGCCGCGGGTCTTTTTCGGCCCGCCATAACAAAAAGGGCGGAGCAGCCCTCCGCTAAAGGACATGGCACGGCAGGAAGCGAACAACGTATTCGCACTGACGTCGTTGCTTTACGGCGCCAACGCATCCTATATCGAAGACCTCTACGCCCAGTACAAGACGGATCCGAATTCGGTCGATGCCGAATGGCAGGACTTCTTCGCGGCCTTCCAGGACGAGAAGGAAGCCGTGCTGAAGGAAGCGCGCGGGGCTCCCTGGAAGCGCAAGGACTGGCCGATCGAAGCCAACGGCGACCTCGTCAACGCATTTGACGGCAACTGGGGTCCGATCGAGCAGAAACTCGGCGAGAAGATCAAGAAGAAGGCCGAAGCAACAGGCGCGCCGGTGTCCGACGCCGAGGTGCATCAGTCGACCCGCGACTCGGTGCGCGCGCTGATGATGATCCGCGCCTACCGGATGCGTGGCCACCTGCATGCGGATCTCGACCCGCTCGGCCTTGCCGGCAAGGGCGATCACGAGGAACTGCATCCCTCGTCCTACGGTTTCACGGAAGCCGACTGGGACCGGAAGATCTTCATCGACCATGTTCTCGGCCTGGAATACGCCACCATCCGCGAGATGATGGACATTCTGAAGCGCACCTACTGCTCGACGCTGGGTGTGGAGTTCATGCATATTTCCGATCCGGCGGCGAAAGCCTGGATCCAGGAGCGCATCGAAGGACCGGACAAGCAGGTCGCGTTCACGTCGGAAGGCAAGAAGGCGATCCTCAACAAGCTGGTCGAGGCAGAAGGCTTCGAGAAGTTTCTCGATGTCAAATACACCGGCACCAAGCGCTTCGGCCTTGATGGCGGTGAAGCGCTGATCCCGGCGCTGGAACAGATCATCAAGCGCGGCGGTCAGATGGGCCTGAAGGACATTGTCCTCGGCATGGCGCACCGCGGCCGCCTGAACGTGCTCTCTCAGGTGATGAACAAACCTCACCGTGCGATTTTCCACGAATTCAAGGGCGGTTCCTACGCGCCGGATGAAGTCGAAGGTTCGGGCGACGTGAAATATCACCTGGGCGCGTCCTCCGACCGGACGTTCGATGGCAACAACGTGCACCTGTCGCTGACCGCCAACCCGTCACACCTGGAAATCGTCAATCCGGTCGTGCTCGGCAAGGCGCGGGCGAAGCAGGATCAGCTCGCCGCCGACAAGAACGGCAACTTCATCGAAACAACGGAAGTGGAACGCAACACCGTGCTTCCGCTTCTGCTCCATGGTGATGCGGCCTTTGCCGGCCAGGGCGTCGTTGCCGAGTGTTTCGGCCTGTCCGCCCTGCGCGGCCACCGCACCGGCGGCTCGGTGCACGTCATCATCAACAACCAGATCGGCTTCACGACGAACCCGCGCTTCTCGCGGTCCTCGCCGTATCCGTCCGACATGGCCAAGGTAATCGAAGCGCCGATCCTCCACGTCAATGCGGACGATCCGGAAGCCGTTGTGTTCGCCGCCAAGATCGCGATCGAATACCGCCAGACGTTCCAGCGTCCGGTGGTGATCGACATGATCTGTTATCGCCGTTTCGGCCACAACGAGGGCGACGAACCGGCGTTCACGCAGCCGATCATGTACCGCAAGATCCGCAAGCATGCGACCACTCTGCAGCGCTACTCGGAACGCCTGATCAAGGAAGGTGTACTCAGCCAGGAAGATGTCGACCGGATGAAGGCCGACTGGCGCAAGCACCTGGATGGCGAGTTCGATGCCGGTCAGGCGTTCAAGCCGAACAAGGCCGACTGGCTTGACGGCAAGTGGGCCGGCATGCGCCGCGCCGACGACGAGGAAGATCCGCGCCGCGGTGAAACCGGTATTCCGATGGGCGAGCTGAAGGAAATCGGCCGGGCTCTGACCCATGTGCCGGAAGGCTTCAACATACACCGCACCATCGCGCGTTTCATGAACCACCGCGAGCGCATGATCGAGACCGGTGAGGGGATCGACTGGGCAACGGCGGAAGCGCTCGCATTCGGATCGCTCCTGGCGGAAGGCCACCCTGTGCGTCTGTCCGGTCAGGACTGCGAGCGCGGTACGTTCTCGCAGCGCCACTCGGTGCTCTACGACCAGGAAAATGAAAGCCGCTACATTCCGCTCAACCATGTGTCGCCCGACCAGCAGCGCTACGAGGTCATCAACTCGATGCTCTCCGAAGAAGCTGTTCTCGGGTTCGAATATGGCTACTCGCTGGCGGAACCGCGCGCACTCACCATGTGGGAAGCTCAGTTCGGCGATTTTGCCAACGGCGCACAGGTGCTGTTCGACCAGTTCATCTCCTCCGGCGAGCGCAAGTGGCTGCGCATGTCCGGCCTCGTCTGCCTTCTGCCGCATGGCTACGAGGGCCAGGGACCGGAACACTCCTCCGCGCGGCTTGAGCGTTTTCTGCAGCTGTGCGCGGAGGACAACATGCAGGTCGCGAACTGTTCGACGCCGTCGAACTACTTCCACATCTTGCGCCGGCAGCTCCGCCGCGACATCCGCAAGCCGCTGGTCCTGATGACACCGAAGTCGCTTCTGCGTCACAAGAAAGCGGTCTCGCGGATAGACGAGCTCGGCCCCGACACGACCTTCCACCGCGTCTTGTGGGATGACTGGGGTGCAAACCTCAGCTCGGAAGGCAAGCTGGTCTCCGACGACAAGATTCGCCGGGTCGTGATGTGCTCGGGCAAGGTTTATTTCGATCTGTTCGAGGAACGCGAGAAACGCGGCATCGACGATGTCTACCTGATGCGCGTCGAGCAGCTTTATCCCTTCCCGAAGAAGGCACTGATGCTCGAACTGGCCCGCTTCCCGCATGAGATGG
>Ga0207422_1004230_pt1 | contig 12288 bp, 15 predicted proteins | sample MarCyaLeptolynsp_FD_187757 | JGI IMG/M metagenome (GOLD analysis project Ga0207422, IMG submission 187757) | Marine cyanobacterial communities from Panama - species 1 Leptolyngbya sp. (SPAdes) | ecosystem: Environmental > Aquatic > Marine > Unclassified | place: Panama: Panama City | collected...
TCGCGATGGATCCGCCGAAGCACACGGCCAAGCGGCGGACTGTGGCTCCGGCCTTTACGCCGTCAGAGATCGACCGTCTTTCAACCAGCATTCGCGAGCGGACCAGCGAGTTGCTCGACACTTTGCCCCGCGGCAAGGAATTCAATTGGGTCAAGCATGTCTCGGTCGCCCTGACGCGCGACATGCTGGCGATCCTGTTCGATTATCCCTGGGAAGAGCGCGACAATCTGATCACCTGGTCCGATGCTATTACCTCTTTCGACATGATCGAAAATCAGCCGCAAGAGCGGATGGCGCTTATCTTTCAGATGGCCACCTCATTCCACAAGCTGTGGGACGAACGTTCCAATGCCGAACCTGCGCCTGACCTGCTGTCGATGATGATCCATTCCGATGCGCTCGGACAAATGGACGCAAAAGAGTTCCTCGGGAACATGGCGCTGCTGATCGTGGGCGGCAACGACACCACGCGCAACAGCATGTCGGCGATCATCGCCGGGTTCAATCAATATCCCGACGAATGGCAGAAGATCCTCGCTGATGAGAGCCTGATCCCCAATGCGGCGAGTGAGCTGATCCGTTGGCAGTCGCCAGTCGCGCATATGCGCCGAACCGTTGTCGAAGACACCGAGTTTCGCGGGCATCGCTTCCGCAAGGGCGACAAGGTGATCCTTTGGTATGTTTCAGGCAATCGCGACGAGGCGGTGTTTGAGGATGGCGATCGCGTGTCGATTGAACGCGACAATGCTCGGCGGCACATCTCCTTTGGCTACGGCGTTCACCGCTGTGTCGGAGCGCGGCTGGCCGAACTGCAGATCCAGGTGCTCTTGTCAGAGATGCGCAAACGCGAGCTCATGCCGCAATTGGTCGGTCCGATCGGGCGGGCGGAGAATTCCTTCATCAGCGGTATAACCGAGCTGCCGGTCAGGATAGACGGCTAAGCAGGTGCTGGAGCGATCGGCCCTGCCAGATTGAGCGGAGCGTAATCCCCGAGAGCAAGCTGTTCGAACACGCCCATCCCGCTCTCCCCGGCTGATCCCTCAACCCGGCAAAGCATCTGCACATGGAGATTGTGCGGCTGGACCGGATCGATCGTAGCAAGGTCAAGATCCTCACGCTCGATTTCTAGCTCGCCGTGGTCGAGTCCATGCCCCCATTTTGGTGAAGTGTAGCCCAGTCCGCGCATCTGGAACCGCAAGATCGGTGTGAGCGTGAAGCTTTCCTCCCTGATCTGCAGCGTGCTCTGCGACGGCCACCGGGATCCGGCCTGTAGTGTGGTCGCCAATTCTGCCTGCTCAGTATCCCGATGTTCGCTGGCACCCGCGCCGTCTGCCACTTCAACAGCTCTGGTGTTCCAGGCTGAGCCGTCAGGATGGGCATTCAAGTGGAAGAAGATGCTGCGACTGGGGAGATTGATTGGGGTCCATTGCCAAAAGAAATTGGGCACCACTTTCGGCTGTTGCGGATCGGGTATTCCCACCGGTCGTATCCCCCAACTGCGATCACGCGTGCCTCTCACATCGGATCCTATCTCGATCCGTTCTCCATCGACGCTGAGCCAGCCTTGGTAGCTGCCGTTCTGGGTCAGCCTGGTGTAATCCATGATGGTGCGCGGGCCGCGCCGCCAGGTGAAGCGCGGTTCCTCGATCGGGAAGGCGCGCCCGCTGAAAGTCAGATCGGCCTCCAGCCCCTCTCCTTCGACCCGTAGTCGAATTCGCTGCAAGGGCTCGACTATCTCGATGCTGATCCCGCCGCAACTCAGCTCGAGACGCTCCATGCCGAGCCGGCGCGATGCGTGGAGGCAATGCTGCCTGCCATCGCGGATCACGCAGAAATGCGCGTCGGCCACATCGAGCACTGGATAGATCCCATAGGCCAGAGCAAAGAAGATCGACCCGTCGGGCGAATAGCCATTGAAGAAATAGCGATCGTAGAAATTGCGGTCGCTGATCGGATAGGCAACCGGCTCAGGCGTCTGATGCAGCGGAAAATCGTCACCTTTGCTCAGCATCTATCTCTCCTCCAACACGGAAAGGGCGCCGATATCCTCGATCAGCTCCAAAGCGCCCATCGCCATCGACAGGAAATTGGCATCGCCGCGTTCGGTCTGGACGACATTGGCAGCGCTGAACACAGCGGTCGACAGACCATGAAGCGCGCCGCGCTTGTAGCCGCGATCAAAGACCGCATCGCTCAGATCGACGCCGAGGTCCGCCATCTCATCGCGATAGAGCTGAAGCAGCTCTTGCTCTCCGCTTCGTCGTAGCTCAGTGCCGGTTCCGGCGCCGAGGAAATAGCCGATGTCCTCGACTCCATTGCCCGGGCGTAGAGTCTGCCAATCGACAATCGCCAATGGCTCAGTCCCATCTTTGATGTCGAACATCATGTTGTCGAGCCGGAAGTCACCGTGGACCAGGCACAGGGGCTCATCCTTGCGTTGGAACAGGGCTTCCGACAATTCGCCAAGTCGGCGAACGATAGCCATCAGATCAGGTGGGATTGCTTCAGAATAGCGCTCAACAAAGGTTGCGGTCGATTGGGGATATAGCGCCTGAGTCATGGCGGTAATCTTCGGATCAGGCTGAATGAACTCGGCAGAAATCAGATCGGTCCGACCCCAACTTCCGCCGTGCAGTCTGGCAGCTTGCCGCATTCCCCGACGCGCATCTTCGAGATCACAGCTGGCGAGCTGGTTACCCTGGCGCGCTGGGGCGAGATCCTCCATCACTAGGACAAATTCGATGTTGTCCTCGGCAATATCGGCGAACAGCGGATTGGGCACACGCACCGGAAGATGCCGCGCAATATCCTGGAAGAACCCAACTTCATGCAGATAGAGCTTGAGCAATTGGGCGGTGCCGCGGCTGGTCGCATCCTTGGAGGCGAATTTGCCGACCACGCTGGCGGGCCCGGCGCTCGCAGTGTCGTAGCTCAAATCAAACCGGATTGAGTCTCCGACCTGCCCAGTGCCAATTGCACGATGTTCAATGCCGGTCACCCGCGCATTGGTCAGCATGCCTGCTTCTGCAAGACGCTCACTCAACCATTCCGGCGTAACCTCTTCAGGTCGTTTCGGAAAATTCCCTTCCATGCCGGCAGGCTAAGTGGGAAGAGGGGTTAAGGCAATCGCTAGCCGTCCATCAATTCGCGAACGAACGGGATCAGGCCGGTCTGACGCGTGCGGCGCATCCGCTCCGCCTCCAGCACTTCGCAGACGCGGTCAAAGCATTCGTCGACATCGTCGTTGATCACGACATAGTCATATTCCGCCCAGTGGCTGATTTCAGCCCGCGCACGCTCCATCCGGCTGTCGATCACCTCTTCGCTGTCTTGCGCGCGCGATTCGAGCCGGCGGCGCAATTCTGGGAGGCTTGGAGGCAAGACAAACACGGTGACGACGTCCTGATCGTCCTTCTGCTTGAGCTGCTGTGTGCCTTGCCAGTCAATGTCGAACAGATAGTCCTGGCCCTTTTTCAACCCGTTGCGGATCGCGCCTTTGGGCGTGCCATAGCGATAGCCAAAGACATGCGCCCATTCGTAGAAATCGTCGCTTTCGACCATTGCGTCGAATTGTTCGTCGCTGACGAAATGGTAATGGACGCCATCCTCTTCGCCTGGCCGTGGCGGCCGCGTTGTGGCCGAGATCGACAGCTTGATCTCTTCATCGCCCTTCAAGAGCATGCGCGACAGGGTCGTCTTTCCCGCGCCCGATGGCGAAGAAAGTATAAACAGCAGCCCGCGCCGGTGGAGCTTGTCTGTGGTTTTGAGATCGTCCTCGGCCATGGTCCTCGTTGCCGCAATCACTGGCCAAAAATCAAGAGCGAGACGTTATTCCTGTTGATCACTTGGTGCAGGATCACCGCGCTCCAGCTCGCGCGCTTTGCCGCGATCATACAGCGTTTTGAGCAGCAGGCCTCCAGCAACCGTTGCCAGCCCGGCAACTGATCGACTGGCCAGCTTGCTAGCGCCATAGAGCGTCAATGTGCTCAGGATCGTCCTGCCGTCGAGCGCGCCCTTGTCTTGTGGCAGATCGCCTTTGGCTTGCACCATTCGTCCGCGGACATTCTTACGCATCCGCCCAGCGACACCGCTCAATACGATATCGGCGAGCAACAGATTGGTGGCAGGCCTGGGTTTCGCTTGCTGCGCAGTGTCCTGCTTGGGCTCGAGAGTTTCGTCGGCCATCAGGTGACCGAGCTACTTCTTGCGGCCGAAATCGACCGTTACGACGTTTGAGCCGTCATCACCGCCATCATCAGGATCATCACCGGTTCCGTCGACCAGATCATTCTCGGCGTCTTCGTGCTCTTCCGGCGCCATTTCCGAGACCGAAGCCTGGAATTGCAGTCCAAAATCGACCGCGGGATCAACAAAGGCGGTGATGGCAGCGAAAGGAATGCTCAGCTTGGCTGGGATCTGATTGAAGCTCAAGCCAACGGAGAAGCCGGCATCGCCAACTTCAAGCTCCCAGAACTTATTCTGCAAGACGATCGTCATTTCGTCAGGAAAGCGTTCGCGCAGATGCGGCGGGATCGAGACGCCCGCTGCCCCGGTCTTGAACGTGATGTAGAAGTGGTGATTGCCTGGCAGTTCACCGCCGCCTTGCTCAATTTCACCCAGCACACGGCCCACAACAGCGCGCAGCGCCTCCTGGACGATCTCGTCATAGGGGATCAAGCTATCTGGCGTCTCGTCGCTCATAACAGGTCGAACGGTGACGAGCGGAGCGCCGATGGTCAAGCCATTCCATGCTCGATTTCCGCGTTTCACCCGATTTCTGCCGTGCGACCTCTCCGCGCTGGACGCTTGCGCGATCCGATAGGCCGCTTATAGCGGCGCTCATGCAAACAGCAGGACGCACAGGCACGGTCGAACGCAAGACCGCAGAAACCGAGATCGCCATCACGGTCAATCTCGACGGCACCGGCGCGTATGACGTTTCGACCGGGATCGGCTTTCTCGATCACATGGTCGAACAGTTTTCGAAGCATTCGCTGATCGATGTCAGCATGAAAGTGGTTGGCGACCTGCATGTTGATCAGCATCACACGACTGAGGACTCCGCCATTGCGCTGGGGCAGGCCATTTCCGATGCGCTCGGGGACAAGGCTGGGATTGGCCGCTATGGCAGCGCCTATTCGCCCATGGATGAGACGCTGTCGCGCGTCGCGCTCGATATTTCCGGTCGGCCCTATTGTGTCTGGAAGGCGGAATTCTCGCAGGAGAAACTGGGAGAGTGGGACACCGAGCTGATCCGCCACTGGTTTGAGTCGATCGCGCAAACGGCAGGCATCACGCTGCACATCGAATTGCTGCACGGATCCAACAATCACCACATCTGCGAGAGCATCTACAAGGGCTTTGCCCGCGCGATGCGGATCGCGGTTGAGCAGGACCCGCGCAAAGGCGGTGCGATCCCAAGCACAAAAGGCCAGCTCGGTGGCTGAGACAGTCGCGCTGATCGATTACGGCGCAGGCAATCTCCATTCGGTCCACAATGCCCTTAAGGCGGCAGGAACACGTGTTGTCGTTACAGATGACCCAAACCTCGTCAGAGCCGCGGATCGCATCGTATTGCCCGGTGTCGGCTCCTTCAGGGCCTGTTCTGAAGGCTTGGCTGCCATCCCTGGCATGATCGAGGCTATGTCGGAGCGAGTCCTGGTCGGCGGAGCGCCCTTTCTGGGCATCTGTGTTGGTATGCAATTGCTCGCCACTCGCGGGCTTGAGCACGGAACAACCGCAGGCCTTGACTGGATTGGAGGCGAGATCAGACTGATCGAACCAAGCGATCCGGCGATCAAAGTGCCGCATATGGGTTGGAATGATGTTGGTCTGCTGCCCCATGCGCGCCGGCATTCGGTGATCGAGGAAGGTGAGGCTTATTTCCTCCACTCCTATCACTTCGTGGCCGACAATCCGCAGGATGTTGCGGCGATGACAGATCACGGAGAAGGGTTGGTCGCTGCGGTGGCTCGGAACAATATCCTTGGCGTGCAATTCCATCCAGAGAAGAGCCAGGCCTATGGGCTGGCCACGCTGACCCGTTTTCTGGAGTGGAATCCATGACGCTCTTGTTTGCAATTCCTGGCCACCCGCTCCCTCCACCCTTCCGCCCGGAGCCTACCGGGACACAATCCGGGTGGAAGGGTGGAGGGCGAGGGTGGCTCGGCCGAAGCTCAGGCGGATGCCTGGGCGCACCCAGCAAGGAAGCAAATCCATGATTATCTTTCCCGCGATCGATCTCAAAGGCGGCGAAGTCGTGCGGCTGGCTGAGGGCGATATGGATCGCGCGACAGTTTATGGCGATGACCCTGCTGCTCAGGCGATGATCTTCTCCGAGGCAGGCGCGGAGCATCTCCACGTGGTCGATCTCGACGGCAGTTTTGCGGGCGAAAGCCGCAATCGCGCCGCGGTCGAAGCGATCATTGAGCGCTTCCCTGGATATGTTCAGCTGGGTGGCGGAATCCGCGATGCAAAGGGTGTTGAGGACTGGTTCAACCTTGGTGTCGCCAGGGTGGTGATGGGTTCGGCCGCGCTCAAACACCCCGAATTCGTGAAAGAGATGGCGCGCGAATGGGAAAACGGCATTGTCGTTGCAGTCGATGCGAGGGACGGCATGGTTGCGACCGAAGGTTGGGCTGCAGTGTCCGACGTGCCGGTGATTGATCTTGCCCGGCGCTTTGAAGATGCGGGTGTCGCAAGCCTGTTGTTCACCGATATTGGCCGCGACGGTCTGCTGACTGGGTGCAATATCGACGCGACGGTCGAACTGGCACGCAGCGTCGACATCCCGGTCATCGCCAGCGGAGGGGTCAAGGGCCTCGACGAGATCCATGTCCTTTCGCTGCAAGCGCATGAGGGGATCGAAGGTGTGATCACCGGCCGCGCGCTTTACGAAGGAAAGCTGGATTTGGCTGCCGCGATTGCGATGGGAGCACGGTCGTGACCGTCCGTATCCGCGTCATTCTCTGTCTCGACGTCGCCGATGGCCGCGTCGTCAAGGGCGTGAACTTCGTCGATCTCAAGGACGCAGGCGATCCTGTCGAGCAGGCGCGCGCCTATGATCAGGCTGGAGCGGACGAGCTGTGCTTCCTCGACATCTCGGCGAGCCATGAGGGACGCGGCACGCTGCTCGATATCGTCAAGCGTTCCGCCGAAGTGTGCTTTATGCCGTTGACCGTTGGCGGTGGGGTTCGCAGCGTCGAGGATGCGCGTGCGCTGCTGCTGGCAGGGGCCGACAAGGTCGCGATCAACAGCGCGGCAGTGGCGCGACCGGAATTGGTGGCGGAGATTGCCGCCAAGTTCGGCAGCCAATGTGTGGTCGCCAGCGTCGATGCGCGGCGCGTGAGCGATGGCAAGTGGGAGATTTTCACCCATGGCGGTCGCAAGCCGACCGGGATCGACGCGGTCGACTATGCCAAGCGCGTAGCCGACCTCGGCGCGGGAGAGCTGCTCGTCACATCAATGGATGGCGACGGCACGCAAGCAGGCTACGATCTCGAATTGACGCGCACGATTGCCGATGCGGTGAGCATCCCGGTGGTTGCGAGCGGCGGCGTCGGCAATCTCGATCACTTGGTCGAAGGCGTCACCGAGGGTCATGCCAGCGCGGTGCTGGCGGCATCGATTTTCCATTTCGGCACGCACTCGATCAGCGAGGCGCATGACGCCTTGCGCGCGGCGGGCTTGCCTGCACGCGGCGTCTAGCCTTTTCCGTCATTGAAACTTCGTCATCGCGAGCGTAGCGAAGCGATCCATGGATTGCCGCGCGCCTGCGGCGCTCGCAATGACGAGAGTGAGAAGTGTCTGATACATTAGCGCGCCTTGAAAAAGTTATTGCCGAAAGAGCCGAGGCTTCGCCCGACGCAAGCTATGTCGCCAAGCTCAATTCAAAGGGCCCCGGTGCTATTGCTCAAAAAGTGGGCGAGGAAGCGGTCGAGACCGTGATCGCAGCCTTGTCCGGCGACAAGGGCGAGCTGGTCAGCGAAAGCGCGGATCTGCTGTTTCACTTGGTGGTCTTGCTGCAATCCAAGGGTGTCACGCTGGATGATGTGCTGGCAGAGCTGGACCGGCGCGAAGGCGTGTCCGGCCTCGATGAGAAAGCCAGCAGGAGCAATTGAACCATGCCAATCGATCCGACCCTGCCATATGATGACAACAACATCTTCGCCAAGATCCTGCGTGGGGAGATTCCGTCCAACGCGGTCTACGAGGATGAGTGGGCATTTGCGTTTGAGGACATCAACCCGCAAGCCGAAATCCACACGCTGGTGATCCCCAAAGGTCGATATGTCAGTTGGGATGATTTCTCGGCTCAGGCCTCGGCTGAAGAGATCGCCGGATTTGTCCGCGCCGTCGGAGAAGTAGCCCGTCAAAAGGGCTTGGTTGAACCCGGCTATCGTCTGCTGGCCAATATTGGCGCGCATGGCGGCCAGGAAGTGCCACACCTGCATGTGCACATCTTTGGCGGACAGCCGCTGGGGCCGATGATTATGCGCAGGTGAGTTCAGGCCTCGACCTGACTCAACTCAAATACAAAAAGACTCGTTTCGGCGATATTCACCTGATCAGTTGCAAAGCACGCTTTGCAGCGAATCCCCACTGCGCTACTTGGCAATCGCAATGGTTAAACCAACTCCTCCTGGCGGCATCTTTGACGGCCCGCGCCATCTTTATGCGGTGCGCGTCTATTACGAGGACACCGACCTCTCCGGCATCACATACCACGCCAATTATTTGCGCTGGTTCGAACGCGCCCGGTCAGACTTGCTGCGACTGCTCGATATTGACCAGCGGGAGGCGATCGAGGCGGGTGAGGGTGCCTATGCGGTGGCTGAGATCAATCTCAAATATATCCGCCCGGCCAAGCTTGATGATGATGTGGTGATCGAGACCACCTGCACCGATCTGGGAGCGGCCAGCTGCAAGATGCACCAGATCGCCTGGCGCGGTGATGAAAAGCTTGCCGAAGCCGACTTGCGGGTCGGTTTCATCTCGCTCGAAGGCAGACCGCGCCGCCAGCCGGCAGAATGGCGCGCGGCGTTTCAGACAATCATGGACCACGAGGCCCCATCACAATGATGCTCGACATTCTTTCCGTTGCCGGCCCGACGCGGCTCGATCCGGTGCAATTGTTCCTTCATGCGGACATCGTCGTCCAGGCGGTCATGGCCGGCCTGCTGCTGGCCAGTGTTTGGGTGTGGATGATCATGATCTCGTTCAGCCTCCGGATGGGCGGACTGGAGCGCAAGACGGCCAGCTATGAGGAAGAGTTCTGGGAAGGCTTTGACGACAAATTTGGGGACCGCACTGATCTTGACGGGCTGCTTGGCGCCAAGCGTCGGCGCGAGAGTCCAGCTGCGCGGATCGCTGCGTCCGGCATGGCGGAATGGACCCGATCAACTAAGCAGCAACCGATCGATGCCAATGCGACGCGTCAGCGAGTCGCCGCGAGCATGGAAAGCCAGGTAGCCTTCGAAGCCGACGAGCTTGCCGCGCGGTTGGGCTTTCTCGCGACGACGGGTTCGGTCGCGCCGTTCGTCGGCCTGTTCGGCACCGTTTGGGGCATCATGAACAGCTTCTTCCAGATCGGCGCGCAAGAAAGCTCGTCATTGGCGGTTGTCGCTCCTGGCATTTCGGAGGCTTTGTTCGCAACCGCGATCGGGCTCTTCGCGGCCATTCCCGCGGTGATTGGCTACAACCGTTTCAGCCAGCGCGTTAACCGGTTTGAAGCGCATCTACAGCGCTTTGCCGACAAATTTCATGCCGGCCTGACCCGCAATCTGGACAAGCACGGATGAGTTTTGTGCTGGCCTCCTCTGGGCGCGGCAAAAGCCGCCGCTCGCGCCGGGCGCCGATGGCGGAGATCAACGTCACGCCCTTCGTTGACGTGATGTTGGTGTTGTTGATCATCTTCATGGTCACAGCGCCGCTGCTGGCATCGGGTGTTCCGATCAATCTGCCAGAGAGCCGCGCCAATCCAATCGACCAGACGCCTGACCAGGTGACCATCTCGATCGACGAAGCGGGGGTGATCTATATCGACGATGTGTCGGTCGCGGATGATCGTCTGTCGCAGGCGCTGGATCAGATTGACAGGAGTGCGGACGGTCAACCGCCCGTGATCGTGCTGCGTGGCGACCGGACACTGCAATATGGGCGCATTATGGCGGTGATGGGTGAGCTCAACCGAGCAGGCCTAAATTCGATCTCGATGGTCACAAGCTCGGGCCCGGCAAATGCGGATCCTGAGGAAGCTTCCACCGAAGGCGAGCCGCTGGAGGCGATTTCGGTCACCGACGATTCAGTTTCAGCGCCTTAACCATGGATGCGATGGGAGATAGCCTAGCCCAGCCCCGCTTTCGCGTTGAAGATCGCGTTGGCCTGATTGTCGCCCTGGTGCTGCATGCCGGGGTGCTTGGCCTGCTGTTGTTGCAGCCGGTGCGTAGCGAACCTTTGGCAGTTCCCGATCGCATGGCCGTCAGCCTTGTGAGCGAAGTCGGCCTTGAATCGACGGCTCCCACGCCGGTTGATGAAAGCCGCGCAGCGATTGCAGAAACCTTGGCCGACGAAGTGCAGCCAGAAGCGGCGCCAGAGGTGTCACAGCCGGAAGCGGAGCCACGTCCAGCCGCGGTGCGTGTCAATCGCGGAGGCGAACGGCCAATCACCGCGCCGCGCAATCCTCGCCGCGCTCAGCCGCCGCGCCCGTCTCCCACGCCCACACAAGGCGGCGGCAGTCGCATTGGTGAGGACTTTCTGCCTCCTGGCGCGGGCAGCTCAACCGAGACCACCGAAACCGCTCCCCCAGCACCGCAGTTCGGGCGTCGCGAGCGCGCCGCTTTGGCGTCAGCCATCACCCGCCAGTTGAGGCGGCACTGGACAGCGCCGCAGGGTGTCGACGCCGAATTGCTGGTTTCGGTCGTCTCTTGGAAACTCAATCAGGATGGCTCGCTCAAGGGGCGTCCTAGCTGTCGAACCAAGCCCGGAGGCATCACCGCTTCCAACCGCCCCCAGGCTCCGCTGCACTGCGAACGCGCAATTAGGGCAGTTCAGCTTGCGGCCCCGTTTAATTTGCCAGAGCAGTTCTATAGTCGATGGGACGAGCTCGAATGGGAATTTGATAGAAGGCTCTAGCAATGAGAACGACGTATCTTCTTGGAATAGCAGCCATGTTGCTGGCTTTCCCTGCTCATGCCCAGAACGAAGATCTCGGCGAAGTGCTGGGCGATGGTGGCGAGGTTGAAGCCGTTGCAGTTGAAGGTGAGGAAGAGGACTTTGGACCTCTTCGCGGCACCGTCACCGATGAGAGCGATTGGGAAGATCTGGGGATCGCGATCCCGGCCTTCGCGACCGATCGCAATCGTCCAACGCCAGCCAATGCCGACGGCACCGAAGCCTTGGGTCGCGAGATTGCGCGCGTCATTACCGCCAATCTGCGCAACAATGGCCTATTCAAGCCGACAGGCCCTGACAGCCTTCCACGCGCCCGCTTTGTGGATGTTACATCCCCCACGTGGGGCACTTGGACCAATCGCGGCGCCGAAATGCTGGTGCACGGCTATGTCCGCGCGCGTGGCGATGATCGGCTGGTTGTCGGCTGCTATCTCTACGACGTAGCCTTGCAGGACGAGCTGATCCGTGAGGGTTGGGTGGTTCGCCCTGCCGACTGGCGCCGGGCGGCGCATAAATGCTCTGATTTGATCTACGCTCGTCTGACCGGTGAAGATCCGTTCTTCGACAGCCGCATTGCCTATATCGCCGAGACTGGTCCCAAAGATAATCGCGTCAAACGCCTGGCGGTGATGGACAGCGACGGTGCCAATCACCGCTTTCTGACTTTGGGCAGCGCCACTGCCCTCACGCCGCGCTACTCGCCCGATTATTCCAAGATTCTCTATCTTTCCTATGTCGACGGCAATCCGCGCATCTATATCTACGATATCGGCACCGGTCGGCAGCAATTGGTGGCGGAGACCGGCAATCCCACGCTTGCACCGCGCTGGAGCCCGGATGGCCGAACAATCCTCTATTCGATGGCGGTCGCCGGCAACACCGACATTTACAGCGTCTCGGCCAATGGCGGACGCAGCACGCGGCTGACCAACACGCCGGGCATCGATATTGGTGGATCCTATTCCCCCGATGGCAGTCAGATCGTGTTTGAAAGCGATCGTTCAGGCACTCAGCAATGCTATGTCATGAATGCTGATGGATCGAACCAGCGGCGCATCACATTCTTTGGCGGGCGCTGCGCTACGCCTGAATGGAGCCCGCGCGGCGATCAGATCG
>Ga0207422_1004231_pt1 | contig 12285 bp, 8 predicted proteins | sample MarCyaLeptolynsp_FD_187757 | JGI IMG/M metagenome (GOLD analysis project Ga0207422, IMG submission 187757) | Marine cyanobacterial communities from Panama - species 1 Leptolyngbya sp. (SPAdes) | ecosystem: Environmental > Aquatic > Marine > Unclassified | place: Panama: Panama City | collected...
CCATGGCGGGCAAGGTCCGTTACGTCTCCCCCTCTTCGGAACCCGACACGCGCACGTTCCGCGTTGAGGTCGAACTGCCGAACCCGGACGGGATTGCGCGCGACGGCGTGACCGCTGTGACGCGGCTGGCCTTGCCGGTCGAAAAGGCACACAAGATCTCTCCCGCCATCCTGACATTGAGCGATGAAGGCATCGTTGGCGTGCGCGCCGTCGATGGCGACGACAAGACCGCATTTTATCCGGTCAAGGTCCTTGGTGGTGAGGATGACGGTCTGTGGGTGGGTGGCCTTCCCGAAGAGGTAACCGTGATCGTGGTCGGTCAGGAATATGTTGGCGACGGCGAAACCGTCCAGCCGGTCTTTGAAACTGCGGGGCTCAGCCAATGATAAACATGCTTGAAGGCGTCCTGAGACGTCCCAAGACGGTCTTCGTGCTGATGCTGGCGCTCCTGGTTGCCGGGGTGTTCAGCTATATCAGCATTCCGAAGGAAGACAGTCCCGACATTGACGTACCGGTCTTCTACGTCTCCATCGTCCAGCAGGGGATTTCACCCGAAGATGCCGAAAGGCTTCTGGTTCGGCCGATGGAAACGGAGCTGCGTGGCCTCGACGGCCTGAAGGAAATCACGGCAATTGCGTCGGAAAGCCATGCCGGGATCGTTCTGGAATTCGACATCTCCTTCGACAAGGACGAGGCGCTCGCCGATGTCCGCGACAAGGTGGATGCAGCCAAAGGCGAATTGCCCGCCGATGCCGAAGAACCGACCATTTCAGAAACAAACTTCGCGCTGGTCCCGACAATCACGATTGCGCTCTCCGGCAGCGTGCCGGAACGCACGCTGTACCAGCATGCGCGCCGCCTGAAAGACCAGGTCGAGGCGATCGACACCGTTCGCTCGGCTGACCTGACGGGTCACCGGGAAGAACAGCTCGAAGTTCTGATCGATTCGGAGAAACTGGAATCCTACGCGATCACCCAGCAGGAACTGCTGACCTCGCTGTCGAACAACAACCAGCTTGTGCCAGCCGGTTACATCGATGGCGGTCAGGGACGGTTCAACGTCAAGGTTCCGGGCCTGGTGGAGAATGCGCTCGATGTCTATTCGCTGCCGATCAAGCAGGCCGGTGAAGGCGTTGTCACGCTGAGCGACGTTGCCGAGATCCGCCGCACCTTCAAGGATGCGGATTCCTACACGCGCGTGAACGGCAGCCCGGCCATCGCGCTGAACGTCACCAAGCGGATCGGCACCAATATCATCGAAAACAACCTCGCCATCCGTGCCGTGGTCGATGAAGCGACAAAGGACTGGCCTGAGACGATCCAGGTCGACTACATGATCGACATGTCGTCGAACATCTTCGAGGTGCTCGGTTCGCTGCAATCCTCGATCCTGACGGCGATTTTCCTCGTGATGATCCTGGTGCTTGCAGCCCTTGGCCTGCGGTCTGCCCTGCTTGTCGGTCTCGCGATCCCGACCTCATTCATGGTCGGCTTCCTGATCCTGTCCGGGCTCGGTTACACCGTCAACATCATGGTGATGTTCGGGCTCGTGCTGACCGTCGGGATGCTCGTCGACGGCGCGATCGTGATGGTGGAATATGCCGACCGCAAGGTCAGCGAGGGCATGGAGGACCGCGAAGCCTATATCCGAGCCGCGCGCTTGATGTTCTGGCCGATCGTGTCCTCGACCGCGACCACGCTGGTTGCCTTCCTGCCAATGCTCCTGTGGCCGGGCGTCGCAGGCGAGTTCATGAGCTATCTGCCGATCATGGTCATCATCGTTCTGATGGCAGCGCTCCTGACCGCGATGGTGTTCCTGCCTGTCACGGGTGGCATCTTCGCGATGGTGACGCACTGGATCGAGCGCAAAGCCGCGTTTGTTCTTGCGGTCGTGTTCAGCGCAATTGCCGTCGTCATTACCCTTGGCTCCTTTGGCGCTGTTCCCGGAGCACCCGGATTTGTCGAGGCACTCGCTGCATCACCAATGGCGGCGCCTGTTGCCGGCCTGCTCGGCCTTGTCACTCTGATCGCCGCCTTTCTTGTTCTGCGCCCGTTCGTTCGTTGGCGTCGTGAACGCGCGGCGATGCGCGTCGAAAAGGAGAACCAGAAACCGGCGAAACAATACCGGTCGGTGACTTTTGTCTCGCTTGCGTTCGAAATACTCGCGGTCGGCTTCGCAGCCTATTTCGCCTATTTCCTGGCGACTACGCGGCCGCCGATCGTCACCGACACGATCAGCTCCGTGTTCGGTTCGATCGCGAGCCTCGGACATCCGTTCACGGTGTTCCAGCATCCGATCGCGCTCGACACAGGCTTCTTCCTGGTTGTGTTCGGGCTCGCAATCGTCGCCATATGGGCGGCCTACAAGGCCATCTCCCCGCTGGTTCATCTGATTGAGTGGATGTTCGACGGCCTGCGCAAGTGGCTCGGTTTCGGCACACGCAATGGCGCCAGTGACAGCGACAAACCCGAGGAACTCCGTTTCGATGCCAGCTCGGTCAAGGGCTTTACCGGTCTTTACGTACGGCACCTGAAGCTGCTGGCGGGCAACCCGCTCGGCAATATCCTGACGCTGGTTGCCGTTCTGGGAACCTGTGCGCTGATCTTCACCTCGTTCGCGTCGAACCCGACCGGTGTCGAGTTCTTCGTTGACGAGGAGCCCGACCAGGCGGTCGTGATGGTGTCGGCGCGCGGCAACATGTCGGCAGCCGAATCGCTTGAGATCGTCAAGCAGGTCGAAGCGGAAGTCCTTCAGACAGCCGGTATCCAGAACGTCATCACCTCCGCTTATCCTCCCGGTGGCGGTAGCGGGCCCGACTTCATCGGCGGCGTACAGGACAAGCCAGGCGATCTGATCGGTGAAATGACGCTGGAACTGGCGAAATACTGCTGTCGCCGGAATGCCTCGGAGATCTTTGCCGAGATCCGGGACAGGTCTGCGGATATCCCTGGTATCCGCGTAGAGACGCGCAAGATCGAGGGCGGTCCTCCGACAGGCAAGGACATCCAGCTTGAGGTCACGTCCACCGACTACGACACCATGGTGGAACAGGTTGCCCGTATCCGGACGCACCTGGACACGATGGATCACCTGATCGACCAGGAGGATGATCGTCCCCTGCCCGGTATCGAGTGGCAGATCGACATCGATCGTGAACAGGCCGGACGTTACCAGGCTGGAATCGGCTCCGTCGGCAACATGGTCCAGTTGGTCACCAACGGTGTTCTGATCGGCAACTACCGTCCGACAGATTCCGAGGACGAGGTCGATATCCGTGTCCGGCTCCCGGCCGATGAGCGCACGCTCGACCGGTTCGACCAGTTGCGCCTGCAGACGCCGCTCGGTCTCGTCCCGATCGCCAACTTCATCGACCGGTCTCCGGAGCCGAAAGTGTCTTCGATCACCCGCCGCGACGGTCTCTATTCGATGATGCTGAAGGCGACCGTCGACAAGACGGCTGTCGATGCGGACGGCAAGCCGCTGACGGTTGACGCGAAGGTCCAGGAACTCAGCGAATGGCTGGACACCCAGACGTTCCCGGACAACGTGTACCTGCAGTTCAGAGGCGCGGACGAGGATCAGAAGGAATCAGGCGAATTCCTGATGCGGGCCATGATGGCATCGCTTTTCCTGATGTTCCTGATCCTGCTGACCCAGTTCAACTCGTTCTACCAGACCTTCCTGACCCTCTCCACGGTGGTCATGTCGGTTATGGGTGTTCTGCTGGGCATGATGCTGACGGGCCAGAAGTTCTCGATCATCATGACGGGAACCGGCGTCGTGGCACTTGCGGGGATCGTGGTGAACAACGCCATCGTTCTGATCGACACCTACAACCGCTTCCGGCATGACGGTTTCGATCCGCTCGATGCGATCCTGAAAACGTCCGGTCAGCGTATCCGTCCGATCCTGTTGACCACGGTGACGACGATCGTCGGTCTGGTCCCGATGGCAACCGCCGTCAATCTGGACTTCTTCTCCCAGACGATCGCGGTTGGCGGCATCACGGCGATCTGGTGGATCCAGCTGTCGACAGCAGTCATTTCGGGTCTCGCCTTCTCGACCATCCTGACGCTTGTCATGATCCCGGTCATGATCGCCCTGCCCAACACCTGGGTCCGGAGCTACAATGCGACCTGGAACTGGATGGCAGGTCTTGTGACGACGCGCCGTGAAAGAGCTGCAGCAAGGACGGCGGAAGCCGAAGTTGAGCCGGAAACGGATGCTGACCAGGATGTCGAGTGGACCGATCCCGATCTGGAGAAGGAACGCCCGGCTGCCAAGGTGGTTTCCATGCCCAAGCCGGCTCCTCCCAAGGTGCCTCCGCAGGATGAGCAACCGCTCGCGGCGGAGTAATCCGGGGAGCAACGACACAATGAAGAGGCCGCGCACTGCGCGGCCTTTTCACGTGTTGGCTCCAAGTGCGTCGGCTATCCTTCGAGACAGCGCATCCGCGCTTCCTAAGGATGAGGTCGTACGATTTGCAGTTTCCCGGCCGGCTTCGGGTCCGAACAGCTTTACCCTGAGGACCGGAAGGTCCGTCTCGAAGGATAGGCCGCAGAGGGGAAGCCCCTTCTCACCGAATCAAGGCAATGTCCTTGTTTTTTGGTCATCCCGGACGCAGCGCAGCGGAGATCCGGGATCCACTCATTTCCAGAGCGTCGGTATTGTGACCGCAAGCAGGGCCGTCGCTCCCTACCCGGAACATGCAACTTGCCGCAAAGTGGATTGGATCCCCGATCAAGTCGGGGATGACGCGTGGGAGTGAGGTAAATGTCATGCCTCAAGCATCATCCCGGACGCAGCGCAGCGAAGATCCGGGATCCACTCATTTCCAGAGCGTCGGTATTGTGACCATAAGCGGGTCGTCGCTCCCTACCCGGACCACGCAATTTGCCGCAAAGTGGATTGATCCCCGATCAAGTCGGGGATGATGCCTGGGAGTGAGGTAAATGTCATGCCTCAAGCGTCATCCCGGACGCAGCGCAGCGAAGATCAGGGATCCACTCGTTCCCAGAGCGTCGATAGTTTGACCCAAAGCAGGGCCGCCGTTCCCTAACCGAACCACGCAATTTGCCGCAAAGTGGGTTGGATCCCCGACCAAGTCGGGGATGACGCGTGGGAGTGAGGTAAACGTCATGCCTCAAGCGTCATCCCGAACAGGCGCAGCGCGAGCCGATCCGGAAGTCAGACTCCGAGGCGAGTAAAGCGTTCTTGGATCTTCTTCCTTGATGGCATCAGCGCCTCAAACGCAGATGAGCGCGGAAAGTGACGCGTTGTCATGCTCCTCCCTTGTCCTTGTCTGTGATAAGAAAGCCTGATGGATCATCGATCTTTTCTTGCCGGACTGACAGCGGCGCAGAGAACCGAACTGACGCAGACGTCGGACCGGAAAGGCCTTGCCGCGCTTGCGGTTCATTTCGGATCGATTGCATTCCTGGGAACGGTGATTGCGTTTGAAGTTCCCAGCTGGCCGGTGCTGATGGTGCCGCAAGGCATCCTGATCATGTTCCTCTTCACCACGCTTCACGAAACAATCCACAGGACGGCTTTCAGGTCAGCGTGGCTCAACGACCTTGTCGCACGGATTTGTGGTTTCCTCATCCTGGTGCCCGCGGACTGGTTTCGGTATTTCCATTTTGCCCACCACCGGCACACCCAGGATCCGGAGAGCGATCCGGAACTCGCCGGAGAGAAGCCGGAAACCTTGCGGCAATACATCGTGCATGTCAGCGGCTTGCCGACCTGGTGGAGCGAACTGAAAACACTGGTCAAAAACGCGTCCGGCCAATGCGGGGATCCGTTTGTTCCCGCAGGCGGGAAAAGGAAGGTCCAGCGCGAAGCCGCCGCGTCGCTGGCGCTTTATGCCGCCCTTGCCGGAGCGTCGCCGGTGGCAGATTCGGACCTTCTCCTGTTCGTGTGGGTTCTCCCCTGCCTCTTCGGACAACCTTTCCTGCGCCTTTATCTGCTTGCCGAACATGGCCGCTGTCCCTTCGTCGCCAACATGCTGGAGAACAGCCGAACGACTTACACAAACCAGCTGGTGCGCCGACTGGCCTGGAACATGCCCTATCATGCGGAACATCACAGCTATCCCACGGTTCCGTTTCACAAGCTCCCCGACCTCCATTTGCTCACGAAAGAGCATCTCGGCACGACCTCTGACGGCTACGGATCTTTTCACAAGGACTATGTCGGCGGCCTGAGGGCCCGACCCGAAACAGATTGAATCGCGCGCTGCTTTTTGAGGCGTTGGGATCTGCCTGATCCTGCCCATTGAACTAGCAGCAACTCGCTTGCCTTTCAGATGCGCCATCCATATAGTTGCTTTATACAACTATATTCAGGTATCCCATGACAGACATTTCAAGTTCGCTCGTTCAGGACATCCGCTCTGCCTCCCGTCAGCTTGTCCGGGAGTTCGGATTTCTGGACAAGACGATTGCCGGAACGGATCTTTCGGGCTCCGGTGTACACGCGATCATGGAAATCGGGCTGCATCCGGGCGTGACAGCCAAGGATCTGGCCACCCGTCTGAAACTTGAAAAATCAACGATCAGCAGACTGCTGAAGTCGCTGGAAATTCGAGGCGATATCATCCAGACGCGCTCCGAACAGGATGGCCGTGTCTTCGGTCTGAGCCTCACCAACGCCGGTTGGAAGACCTTCGCCGAGATCGACACATTCGGTGAGCAGCAAGCACGCACAGCCCTGTCGAAAGTCAGGAACCGATCCGCCCGCACAATAGCAGACGCCCTGACGACGTATGCGGATGCCTTGGCAGGCTCGGATCAGATCGTCGACACGTCGGGGCACAATTTCGAGATTGTCGAAGGCTATCAGACCGGGATGATCGGCGACATTGCCGCGCTGCACGCCCGAACACACGGTGCGATCATCGGCATGGGACCGACCTTCGAGAGTGTTGTCTCGCAGGCAATGGCGGAATTCATGCAGCGCGTCGGCAATCCCGTGAACAACAGCTGGAGCATCCTGGAAGGCGGCGAGATCATCGGATCGATCAGCATCGATGGTGAGGATCTCGATGGAAACGTGGCGCACCTGCGCTGGTTTATCCTGTCCGAAAAACTGCGTGGCCTCGGTCTTGGCAGATCCCTTTTGCTCAGGGCTCTCGACCACTGCGACGGGCACGGCTTTGATGAAATCCACCTCTGGACGCTGAAAGGCCTCGACGCGGCAAGAACCCTTTACGAGCAGAACGGGTTCACCCTCGCCGACGAATATGTCGGCGACCAATGGGGCAAGTCGGTTACCGAGCAGATGTTCATTCGCAAACGGTGCTGAAATGCGCACAGCTCAATCCGACCAGAGCGCCGGATCGTTCCACGCATCCGGCACAATCAGACGCCCGGACGCGGTGGCGCTTCGATCATCAAGCTGGACCGACTGCCACGCGTCTCGCCACTCCGCCGGGATCGGACAGGGCGGCTCGACAAGGCGGTCGGCCTTGAATCCAAAACGTCCATAATACTGCGGGTCCCCAAGCACCATCACCTGCGCAACAGTTGCCTTCAGGTGATCGAACCCCGTGCGCACCAGTTTAGAGCCGATGCCGCCTTTCTGATGTTCCGGGGTCACACAGAGCGGTCCCAGCAGAGCGATAGGGTTGCCACCCGGTTCGACCGTGCAGTTCGTAAAGACGACATGTCCCACAGCTTCTCCGCCGAAGGTGGCGACGAGCGAAAGGACCGGCGCAGTTCCGCCAAGCAGCTCCGAGACAAGGGGAGACAGGTCCTCGTCCGGAAAAGCGTCGAGATAAAGTTGCCGCAGGTTTTCCAGATCCCGGGCTCCTGCTGCGTTTCTGATCTCAATATCGGATGTCACTTTCAGCAACCCTACCTGAGCCGGCAGTCTATTCTGCCTATAACCAAAACACTGGCGACGTCCCCAGCGCGCGTCATTGACACCTGTCAAACGAAGCGCACACGCTGGGATACGCTCTCAAGAGGCATCACCGGAACCTGCGCTCTGCTCCCTGATGGATGAGAGCACCAGTGCCAGGTGCGATTTGTGAATTTCGGCTGCAAGCCTGACGTCCCGTAGAGCAATCGCCCGGCGGATCATGGCGATCTCATCGCTCAGCGCCCTTACCTGTTCCGCAAAGTCCAGTTCGTCGAGAAGCAGAAACCAGAACCGTGCGGACTCGAAGAAGAGCCTCTCATTTATCTCACGCAGTACGTCGTTCTTTACCAGCCCGTGCATTATCGTGTTCAAGCGGATGTTGATCTGTGCGAATTCGCGCTTGTCGCGGTTCTTGCAGACCGCGTCGCAGGCAGCAATCAGATCGGTAAGCTGTGCCTCGAGGTCATCCGGTATCGGGAGCCTTTCGGAGTCCGTCAACGCATCGGTCAAACGCATGCGAACCACGTAGACGTCCTGCATTCTTTTCAGATCGATACTCGTGACCGATGTTCCCTGCCCGTGCCTGCTTTCAATCAGACCGTCACGTTCAAGGCGTTGCAACACCGCTCGCATGGGTGTCCGGCTGACACCGAACTCCGCCGCAAGTTCCCGTTCGTTCAGGCGTGCTTCAGGCGCATAGTCCATGAGACAGATCCGCGCGCGCAAAGTTTCAAAAATGTCTTCCTTGGTCATTGGGTCTCCAACATGCCACGTTCGGGCGTCCATTCGACAAATCGGCTGCGGATAATTCGCCGGAACTCGGCAAAACCACGCTCGCGCGCTCGTCATCGCCGCGGGTTGCACCCGCGTCATGCACCGCTCGTCCCGGCCCCATATCAGCTCATTTTGGCAGTCGCGCTGGCCTTACACGAAAAAGGCATACCAATTATTTTGTTTCGACACATCCACAAAGCTCCCACTGCAGTCATTTAGGTCATTTGTCTTTATTTTCCGTATCACATCTCTGATTTGAGTCTTGCAACTCTGTCTTTAGAAACATAAAGGTATACCAAAAGAGATGGCCTGTAAGAATTCTCGCGCCCGCAGAGGCTCCTGAATGCCGCCGGAGAGAGGAAGCCCGAATGCTGGAACATGCAAAGCAGAAGACTGCGGACCTGCAGCAACGCATGCGCGATGAAGAGATCGAACTCGCGGTGTTCACAGACGAAAGCTCAATCGCATATCTCGCTGGTTTCTGGGGTTATCTTGGTATCGAATTCGGCCGCCCGACCCTGCTGATTGTTCGCCAAAATGACGCGCCAACCGTGATTACACCGCTGATGGAAAGCGAGATGGTGGCTGCGATGACCTGGGTCGAGGATATCAGGGTCTGGGAAGACGCCGGTCAGCGCAGTTGGGCACGCGCTCTTTCGGAAGTTCTGGGCAACAGCCCTGGCGAAATCTGGATAGAACGGAATTCTGTTCCTGCTATAGTCCGCAACTTTCTTGACGACACCTTTCCAGGTGTCGCCCTGAATGACATCTCCCCGCTTCTGGGAGAAATGCGCATGATCAAGACCGATTTCGAGATTGGCGTCATGAAAGAAGCAGGCCAGATCGCCGGCGCGATGATGGAAGCAGCACATGGCTCGCTGCGCGAAGGCGCTCAGGAATTCGAGTCCGCGCTCGCCGTGATTGAGGCCGGATCGCGAAAGGCCGCCGGTTTCCTGACGGACAAGGGCTGGGATCGCTTCGTTTCGCCGATGATCCACAATCTGCAGATCCTGCAGAGCGGCACGGACACTTCGATGGTGCACAGGCGCGCGGGCGTCAAGGCGTACCGCAGATATGACCCGGTCTATTTCTGCTTCTGCAACATGGCCCAGTTCAAGCAATACAAGCTCGGCTTCGACCGGATGTTTCATATCGGCAATGTCACCGATGAGGCCCGCGACGTGCAGGAAGCTGCCATCGCGGCACAACAGGCAGCAATCGCCGCCATGCGCCCCGGCGTTCTTGCCGAAGAGGTTGCCCTGGCGGCGAACGCGGTTTACCGGGAGCGTGGCTATGAAACAGGCTACCGGACTGGCAGGTCCATCGGTGTCGCCTATCTTGAGGCGCCTGAATTGAAAGACGGCGACAAGACGGTCCTCAAGCCCGGAATGACCTTCGCTGTCGACGGTGGAATTTCAATCGACGGCGTCACTGCCGGCCGCATCGGCGATTCCGTGGTCGTGACGGAAACCGGAACCGACTACATCACCGAGTATCCGCGCTCGATCCTTCTGAGCGCGCAATGAAACGAGGGCAAGGCCCCTCCATGCAACCAGATGGCCAGGACCTCAAAGCCATGGACAACAGCAGACCGTTTCCGGCAAGCGAGCTCAAGCAACGTCTGCTTCGCGCCTGTGGCACCCTTTCCGAGAACGGTCTCGATGGCATTCTCATATCCGTTCCGGAGAGTATTTACTGGCTGACGGGACTGGATCACTGGGGGTTCTTCGCTGCGCATGTGCTTGTTCTCAACCGCAATGGCGAAATGGCGCTCTGCTGCCGGGCCATGGAGAAGATAACGGTCCATAACCAGGTCGAAAATGCGGCCTTTTACGGACACCTGGATCACGAAGAGCTTTCGGATTCTGTCCTCCTGGCGGTCGCGGATCTCGGGCTGAAGGGTAGCCGCGTCGGAATTGAAAAACGAAGCCTGTTTCTGACACCGCGCCATGCGGAACTGATCCAGCAAGGCGACGCGCACTGGGTGGACGCGTCGGGCATCATCGATGATCTGCGGCAGGTCAAGTCTGCGCTGGAGATGGAGTACACACGAAAAGCGGCCCGCGCTGCTGACCTCGGCACGTTATCGGCCATTCAGGCGATCCGCGACGGTGTCAGCGACTACGAGGTTGCTGCGGCCTACTGCGACCGGATGATCCGCGAGGGCAGTGAATACCCCGGCTTCGGGCCGTTCATCAGACCTACGACACGGCTCGGAGAAGAGCACACGACCTGGCGCGGAGACCTGTTCCGAAACGGCGATGCTGTGTTCCTTGAAACCTGCGCCGCCTTCCGCAAGTACCAGGCGCCGATGGGGCGGCTCACCTATGTCGGCAACGCCCCGGAAGGCGCTGAAAGATCCGCCGAACTGGCAATCGACGGAATGCAGGCGATTTGCGCCGCTTTGAAGCCGGGCGGCAAGGCCGGAGAGGCCTATGCTGCGTGGCGCGCGGTTGCTGCATCGGCCGGGCTCAATGACTATGAGCGTCATCATTGCGGCTACATGGTCGGTATCGGGTTTCCGCCGAGCTGGACAGGAGGATCCATGGTTACGTCACTCTTTCCCAACTCCGAACGCAGACTGGAAACCGGCATGGTGTTCCACGCGCATAGCTGGTTCACCAATACGGACGTTGTTGACTATTTCATCTCCAACACCGTCCTTCTGACGGAGAACGGTGCCGAAGTCCTCACCAATAGAACGCCTGAAACTCTCGTCATCCGTTGAGCCGTTCCCGCCCGACACATCCCGAGATGCCGCATCCAGCCAGCTTGTCAGGAGACCCGAAATGAAACCGCTGCAGAAACAGACATTGCAAGGTATCTGCGACCAGATGGCCAGCCATGACTGGTCCGATGCGGAACTGAATGAATTGGTCGACCCGAAGATGGGCGTCATCACAGGCTTTCAGAACTTGCTTGAGGAACTGGAACTTCTTCGCAAAACGGATCTCGGAACCACGCCTCCGGCGCTCGGCGTGCAGAAACGATAGATGACACCGCATCCCGCCTTTGAAGATGTCCGGTCCCTGAGAAAAATGCTGACATCCGGCAGCATATCTCCTGTGGAACTGGTGTCTGTTTTCGCGGAGCGGATTGACCGGCACAATGCCCGGTCCCGTGCCTTCATCACCGTGACCGCGGCAGAGGCAGCGGAAGACGCAGCATCATTGACAGATTGCGACCTGTCGCGGTCGTCGCTCGCCGGCATTCCCTTTGCCAGCAAGGATCTCATCGACATTGCCGGCGTGAAAACAACCGCAGGGTCCCGCGTTTTTCACGACAGGATTGCCCATGAGGACGCTTTCGTGATCAGGAGACTGCGCAATGCCGGTGCGTTGAGCATGGGGAAAACCAACCTTCATGAATTTGCTTATGGCGCGACCGGCGAAAACGAGGTTTACGGAACCTGTATCAACGCTTACGACGCCACAAGACTGGCCGGCGGTTCCTCGAGCGGCTCGGCAGCCGCAGTCGCCTTCGGCCTTGTTCCGGCAGCCCTTGGAACGGATACAGGCGGGTCCGTGCGTGCACCCGCCGCGCTGAACGGCCTTGTCGGCCTCAAGCCGACGATCGGCCGGGTTCCAACCCAGGGGATCGTGCCCTATTGCTGGACCCTCGATCATGTCGTGGTTGAGGAAATAGTG
>Ga0207422_1004232_pt1 | contig 12284 bp, 9 predicted proteins | sample MarCyaLeptolynsp_FD_187757 | JGI IMG/M metagenome (GOLD analysis project Ga0207422, IMG submission 187757) | Marine cyanobacterial communities from Panama - species 1 Leptolyngbya sp. (SPAdes) | ecosystem: Environmental > Aquatic > Marine > Unclassified | place: Panama: Panama City | collected...
GACAAGCCCAAGCGGGTCGGATGGTGGCAGCGCGGCCGGTCGTTCTTCTGATCGTTCTTTCTGTGTTCAAGCGCCCCAGAGGGCTTGGCGCACGAAAAAGCTCAGTCGAGGAATTCCGGCAGGCGTACAAGCGCTTCTTTCATGTGCTCGTGAGCCCCGGCGAATGAAAACCGCAAAAACGCGTGTCCGTTCAAAGGATCAAAGTCAACGCCGGGCGTGGCCGCGATCCCGGTCTGATGCAACAGTCTGCGGGCGAAATCGAGACTGTCGCTGCTGTACTTGCTGATATCTGCGTAAACGTAGAAGGCACCGTCCACGGGCAACAGTCTGTCCAACCCGACTTTGGGCAAGCCGTCCAGCAGCAGCGACCGGTTACTGACATAGCCAGCTTTCACCGCCTCAAGTTCCTGCACGGAACCAAGTGCCGCGGTTGCCGCGATCTGCGAGATTTCGGGAGCGGAAATGTAAAGGTTCTGGGCAATCCGCTCCACGGGCCGGACCAATTGCTCCGGCAGCACCATCCATCCAATGCGCCAGCCCGTCATGCAATAATACTTCGAGAAGCTGTTGATGATGATGGCATTATCCGAAATCTCGAGAGCGGTTTTCTGTTCTTCCGCATAGTCGAGCCCGTGATAAATCTCATCAGAAATGAACCAGATATTTTGCGCATCGCAATAAGCGACCAGTTCGGCAAGGGCGTCACCGGTCATCATCGTTCCCGTTGGGTTTGCCGGGCTTGCGACCAGCACGCCCTTGATCGGCCCATCCTTTTGCGCCTCCTCCAGATGCTCCGGTGTCAGGCACCAGCGTGTCTCGGGACCAACCGCAAGCTCCACGGGCACCAGTCCGAGTGCTTTGAGAATGTTGCGATACGCCGGGTAGCCCGGCATGGTCAGCACGATCCGGTCGCCGGCATCGAATGCGGCAAGAAAAGCAAGGTTGAAACCCGCAGACGAGCCCGTCGTCACCGTGATCCTGTCTTCTGGAACCTCGACACCATACTCACGCCGGTAATGCCGAGCCAGGGCGGTCCGCAGCGGCCTGATGCCGAGTGCCTCAGTGTATCCTAAACGTCCGTGCTCAAGCGCTTCGCGCGCAGCCTCAAGCGCCGCCTTCGGCGCAGGGGCAGATGGCTGCCCGACCTCCATGTGAATAATGGACCGGCCCTCCGCCTCCAGCTTTGCTGCTTCGGCAAGGACATCCATGGCAATGAATGGTGACACATCACTGCGCAAGGAAGGGCGAAAGGCATCATTTGTCATGTCTGATCGTGGCGTCCAGTCGGTTTTCCTGTCAGACCGTATTGCGGATTTTGCGCGCCGAGGCAATGCACCTGTTGCGTCTGAACGCAAGTTCGCGAGGTCTTCCCTTCCAACCTTTCGGATTTGTCATGTTGGAATTCTTGACCGGGACTGGACACATCCATAACTTCGCCACACGTTCGACTATCCATAGCAAAGTCAGAAGACTTGATAATCAGCACGAGCTGCACGTAATGCCCGTTACCCGACGATCAACCAGGAAGACCATAAAGCGTTCGATACGCAAGGCGATTGCCAGCCTGTGTTCAGCCGCGATCGCAATTCCACTCGTTGTCACGCCTGCCGAAGCGCAGCGCGGCAGAGTGCCGATTGTTCGTGACGCGGAAACCGAAGCTCTTTTGAAAGATTACGCGAAGCCGATTTTCAAAGCTGCGGGGATCGCCCAGTCCGAACCTCAGATCATTCTTGTCAACAACAAGTCCTTCAACGCCTTTGTCCCTGATTCCCGCCGGATGTTTATCAATATCGGCGTGCTCATGGATGCGGAAACTCCCAATGAGGTCATCGGCGTTATCGCACACGAAACCGGCCATATTGCCGGACGTCATCTGGTGAGACTTCGGGCTGCCGCATCTAACGCGCAGATCATCGCCGTCATTGGCATGCTTTTGGGTGCCGGTGCCGTCGCTGCCGGTGCCGCCTCCGGATCAGGCCGCGCCGCGTCAGGTGGTGCTGCCGCCGCCCTGAGCGCGCCCGAAATTGGAAAGAGGTCCCTGCTTGCCTATCAGCGCGGAGAAGAAGCCGCCGCCGACCGGGCCGCGCTCAGGTACCTCAATGCAACCGGACAGAGTGCGCGTGGAATGTTGAAGACGTTTCAGCGCATGGCCGAGCAGCAGCTTTTTTCAAGCCAGTTCGCCGACCCCTACGCACAAAGCCACCCGATGGCGCAGGAGCGCTATAGCGGCTTGTTGCGGGAAGCCCAGAAGTCGAAATATTTCGACCAGCCGGATGACTATGTGCTGCAGTACCGTCACGAACAGGTGCGCGCCAAGCTGTTCGCGTTTTCAAGCCATCCATCCGCGACACTGCGCGCCTATCCGCGCAGCAACAAGAGCCCCGCGGCGCAATATGCACGCGCGATCGCCGCGATGAAAAGCCGGGGCAAAGGCGCAGTCAAGGAGATCGATGCGCTGATCCGCACACAGCCAAACAATCCGCATTATTACGAGCTTAAGGGCCAGGCCCTGATGGAAGGCGGAGATCCACGAAACGCGATTGCGCCATTCAGAAAGGCTCTTTCCTTCAAACCGAACGAGCCGCAGTTCCTTGTCTGGCTCGGCTATGCGCTCGTCGGAGCCAACAATCCGGCCTATCTGCCGGAGGCGGAACGCGTCTTGAAGCGTGCGATTGCGCTGGATGAGAATTCGGGCGTTGCTTACAGTCAGCTGGCGATCGCCCATGGCCGCCAGGGAGAGCGGGCGGAAGCCGATCTGGCCACGGCAAAAGGTCTGATGGTGCGTGGCGATTTCGATGCAGCCAAGCGTTACGCGGCCCGTGCTCAAAAAAGTTTGAAGCGCGGATCGCCGGCATGGGTTCAAGCGGACGACATTGTGGCGTACAAACCTCCTAATGTGGGGAATCGCAGGTAACGTCAGATAAGTGTGACGCGGCGAGTTTTCCCGTGGCATCGCCAGAGGAGTTTTTGATGATCAACCCCTACTCACATGCGCACCGGTTCGTGTCGGCAGCATTCCTGCGCGTCGCTTCCGTTGCGGCGCTGATCCTCGCGCTTATGGCAGGTTCAGTCGCGGCGCAGGATCTCAGCCGCAGCGACGTGGAGAACATCGTTCGCGAATATCTTCTGGAAAACCCGGAAATCATTGCTGAGGCCTTCAACGAGCTGCAGCGCCGTGAACAGGCCGCTGAAGAAGCCGCCAGGCTTCAGGCGCTCAACGACAGCGCGGATGTTCTTTTCAATTCCACGCGGCAGGTCGTTCTGGGTAACCCGGAAGGTTCTGTTACCCTGGTCGAGTTCTTCGACTATAATTGCGGTTACTGCAAGCGCGCCTACGGGGACATGGTCCGGCTCATTGACGAGAACCCGGAACTCAAGGTCGTCCTGAAGGAGTTTCCCGTGCTTGGTCAGGGATCGGTTGAAGCAGCCCAGGTTGCGGTCGCGGTCAACTCCATCGCGCCGGACAAATATGGGGAATTCCACGAAGCACTCCTGATGAGCCGCGGCCAGGCAAACCTCTCCAGTGCCCTCGCGGCGGCAACGGAAATCGGACTGTCGGAGGCTGAGCTGCAAGCAGCGCTCGCAACCGATGAAGCCGGGCAGACAATCGAGGAAGTTTACACGCTCGCAAACCGTCTCGGTCTGACAGGAACACCGTCCTATGTCGTCGGGAATGAAGTTGTCATGGGTGCAGTCGGCTACGATCAGCTCCGGTCGAAAATCGAGGCATTGAAGGATTGTGACCAGGCAACCTGCTGAGCATCGCACGCTCAAGACTGTTGGAAACTGAACGGTCGAAAAATCAATGAACCATCAGGGCTTTTCCTGACACAATTGAATCCCTATAAGAAGCTTGGCTCGTATTCGGTAGAATACGGGCCAAACAATTATTTCCGCTGCATTACGGCGGGACAAAAAGTGCGGATGGAACGGGCTTCTACCAGGACTTGACCTTGTAAAAGTCGAGAACGGCCGAGATCGCGCCACCCAGGTGCGGGACCTGCGACCGGGCAACCCAGAGCTCATGCTTTTTGTGGATCGAGTACGAGAGCCAAATGATATGATGCGTAACGATAACAAGAAATTCGACACGGCCCTGATCCGCGATCTCGCGGTCCTGCTGGACGAGACCAACCTCTCCGAGATTGAACTGGAACAGGGCGACACCCGGATCCGCGTCGCTCGCCAGATGTCGATAAACGCTCCCGTCAACGTCGCAGCACCGGCTGTGGCTGCAGCGCCCGTCGCTGCGGAACCCGTCGCCAAGACCGTGGAAGCGGTGGAGGAAAAACCAGCTCAGGCCGGCTCCTCGGTGACTTCTCCAATGGTAGGAACGGCGTATCTGTCTCCCGAGCCGGGTGCGGCCGCGTTCATTCAGGTCGGCGACAAGGTGAGCGAAGGTCAGACGATCTTGATTATCGAAGCCATGAAGACAATGAACAACATACCCTCCACCAAATCCGGCACTGTGAAACAGATCCTGGTTGACGACGCGCAGCCGGTGGAATTCGGCGAACCGCTCATCGTCGTCGAATAAGGAGCCGCCAGGGTCATGTTCTCCAAAATTCTCATCGCCAATCGGGGCGAAATCGCGCTGCGAATTCTTCGCGCCTGCAAAGAGCTTGGCATTTCAACGGTTGCTGTTCACTCGACCGCCGATGCCGATGCCATGCATGTCCGCCTTGCCGACGAAAGTGTCTGTATCGGCCCCCCGGCGGCGCGCGACAGTTACCTGAACATTCCGCAGCTGCTGGCTGCGTGCGAAATCACCGGCGCGGATGCGGTTCATCCGGGCTACGGATTCCTGTCGGAAAACGCACGCTTTGCAGAGATCCTCGAAGCGCACAACATCGAGTTCATCGGACCGACCGCTGAACATATCCGCGTCATGGGCGACAAGATCCAGGCCAAGCAGACCGCCAAGGACCTCGGTATTCCCGTCGTGCCGGGATCGGATGGTGAAGTCACGGCCAGCGACGATGCCCATGCGATTGCACGCGAGATCGGTTATCCGGTTCTCGTGAAAGCAGCCGCTGGTGGTGGCGGACGCGGCATGAAGGTCGCGCAAACGGAAGCCGATCTGGAAACCGCCCTTTCAACCGCCCGTTCCGAGGCCAAGGCAGCCTTTGGTGACGACGCGCTTTACATGGAAAAATACCTCGGCAAGCCGAGGCACATCGAGATCCAGGTTCTGGGAGACGGCAAGGGCAACGCGGTCCATCTCGGCGAGCGCGACTGCTCGCTGCAGCGCCGGCACCAGAAGGTGCTGGAAGAAGCCCCCTCGCCCAGTCTCAATGCCGAACAGCGCGAACGTATCGGCGAGATCGTCGCAAACGCCATGCGCAAGCTGAAATATCGCGGTGTGGGAACGGTCGAGTTTCTCTACGAGAACGGTGAGTTCTACTTCATCGAAATGAACACCCGTCTCCAGGTAGAGCATCCTGTTACGGAAATGATCACCGGCATCGACCTCGTCAACGAGCAGATCCGGATTGCAGCCGGCGGCGACCTCGACATGACCCAGGACGACATCAGCTTCGAGGGCCACGCGATCGAATGCCGGATCAATGCAGAAGATCCCGTCACATTCGCACCTTCCCCCGGAACGATCACCTATTACCACCCGCCGGGTGGATTGGGCGTCCGGGTCGATTCCGGCGTTTATCAGGGCTACAAGATCCCGCCCTACTATGACAGTCTGATCGGCAAGCTCATCGTCCACGGGCGAAATCGCGTCGAATGCATGATGCGTTTGCGCCGCTGCCTTGACGAATTTGTGGTTGACGAAATCAAGTCGACTATTCCGCTGTTCCGCGATTTGGTGGACAATCAGGCGATCGCGAACGGTCAGTACGACATTCACTGGCTTGAAAAATACCTGGCTGACAAGTCGAACTGACCGGGCAAAATAGCGGAGCATCAGTCTTCGCCTCCGGAAAGCGAGACCACGCATGGCTGGCTACAAAGACGATATTGTCATGGAAATAACACCGCAGGTGCTGCTCAAGGCCTATGCTTGCGGGTTGTTTCCGATGGCGGAATCGGCGGACGATCCCGGATTGTTCTGGCTGGAGCCTGAACAGCGCGGTATCCTGCCATTCGATGCGTTCCACCTGCCCCGCCGCCTCAGACGCACCATCCGCAACGACATATTCGAAATCAGGGTCAGCACGGATTTTCAGCGCGTGATCGATGGCTGTGCCGAACCCATGCCAGGACGACAGAAAACCTGGATCAATCGCGAGATCCGCCGTCTATACGGCGAGCTTTTCGATATGGGCTATTGCCACACCGTCGAGGCCTGGCAGGAGGGTGAGCTTGTCGGCGGGCTTTACGGCGTCAGCCTGAACGGCGCTTTCTTCGGCGAAAGCATGTTCACCTTCAAGACCGACGCGTCAAAGGTTTGCCTTGCTCATCTGGTGGCCCGCCTGGTTGTAGGTGGCTATTCGCTTCTCGACACCCAGTTCGTCACGGATCATCTGAGCAAGTTCGGGACGCTGGAGGTGTCTCAGTCGGACTACAATGATCGCCTGTCGGAAGCCCTGAAACTGGAGACGGATTTCTACGCCCTTCCCTCGCACACCAGCGGACAAGAGGTTCTGGCTGTGTTGGACGACACCCGGACGCCTTGACACGTTTTCATACATGTTTTGCGCAACCCAGAAATGGCAACTATTGCGCGCACACGCGGTTGTAGGTGTTCTGCCGTAACTTTGCTAGGTTTCCCTTGAGTAAATGTCAGTGTAGGGAAGCGTCATGGCGGGGGAAACGAAGCAAACCGGCAACAACAACGGGCTTGGAAGGCCTGTTGCTGCAACGAGCGCAAAAGAAGAACGACGTCCGCATTCAGGCCGGGATCCACGTGGTTCGGATACCGTGAACCTGAGTCCGCCGGTGGAAACGTCTCCGCAAACTCCGGCCCAATCGGGCCTTGTCAGTGATCTGAAAAAAGCGACAAGAACCGTCACCGACTATATGACAACGGCCGGCCGCACCTCGGACCCGGAAAACACGATTGTCGACGTCAAATTCAACAAGGACCTTGAAACACTTCGGGATCTTCATTCCTTCCTGATCCGCGAGGCCAAATCCCTCCCAGAAGATTTTTCGCTCGGCATGCTGAACACACTCAAGGCCGGAGGTCCCAACGACAATGGCCGCAGCCCGACAGCCGAGGAATGGAAAGCGATTGAAAAGAAGACCCAGCTTCTTTTCGCTCAACTGACCGACACCGACAGAAAGAAGTTTCTGGCATCCCAGATGCCGAATTTCCTGCCGAGGATCGCCGTCTGGCTCGTCGCCGTCTCAATCGGGTCGATGATCATGTCGGTGGTGATGGCCGAACTGACACTTTTCAGCGTCGGCATCAACGGCGCCTTCATGGTCTTTTTCTTTTTGCTCTGGCTGATGTCGCTCGGCGCGATCGGTGCGGCTGCGTTCATCGGTTTCAACGCGATCTCGGTCAGCACCGATATCACGTTTGATATCTCCGATTCCCGGTTCATCATTCAGCGCATTGTCCTGGGTGCCTTGTTCGCCCTGTTCTTTACCCTGCCCTTCGGTTTCCACGAGTTCATAAGCTTTGCCAGAAGCCTCAGCACGGCCGCCCTGAACCGCGCGACCGTACCGACACAATCGGAACTTGCCTTCACCAATCAGTCCCTGCTTCTGATCATGCCTTTCGTGCTTGGATACAGCACCTCGCTGGTCATCCTGATCCTCAACCGGTTGATCTCATCTGCGAGCACGCTGTTTGGTGCCGGGGAAACCAAGACCAAGGCGGCCGCCACGCAGGACGGGCGATAGCACGGACGAAAAAGCCCCGCAAAAGCGGGGCTTGGAAAAGAACAATGCTCAAGTCGCCTTAGTTGCCCGGTGTCCAGGCCTCGTAGTCGCCAGTCACTTCCGGACGTTTTTCCGGTGTCAGAATGGACCCGTGCGGCCGATAGGCTTCAGGTGTTCCCGTAGGATTGGTCTTGTGCGCCTGCTGCCAGTGCTTGGGATGATAGGTTTCATCAGACGGCGGGGTGTCGACGCGGTGATGCATCCAACCATGCCAGCCTGGAGGGATCGAAGACGCTTCGGCCAGTCCGTTGTAGATCACCCAGCGTTTCTTGCCGCCACGCTCTTTGTAGTACTTGTTGCCGGCTTCATCCTCGCCAACGAACTCACCCTTGCGCCATGTGAAAAAGCGCGTGCCCATCGTCTGGCTGTTCCACCAGGTGAAGATTTCAAGAAGAAGTGTCTTCATGGCCCTCAAAAGGTCCCTTCAGGATATCTGACCTTGCTCTAACCCCGTTTGGAGCGGCTGCAATTTCGCGGAATATGGCCTTAAGCGGCGCGTGTGTCCAGTGCCGCACTGCCGCATGACATAAGAAACCAGCGCTTTCATGTATCGTGCCTGGTTTCGGTGAGCGATACCAGACAGACACGACAGCGGCCGTACGGGAACTCAAGCGAGGCTAGTGAAGTTTGAGGTCCTTGGACTTCACGTATTCGGCGTTTCTGATGTGCCTTGCCGCAGCGGAGTGCTTTGCGGTTGTCCCGCCCTTTTTGACGCCGGCAAACACTTCTTCCTTCTTTTCCGGTTCCACCTTCGGCGCCCTGTCGAATTCCTCCTCGACCACCTCTTCCACCTCGGCCCGTTTCTGGATCGCGATCTTGTGGTGAAGGCGCGCACCGGCAAGCGACTGCAGCTTTTCCGCCTGCTCGTCCAGCGTCTTTTGAATGCCGTAGATATTGTAGAACCCGGAGTGTTCCAGAATCATCGGCCTTTCGTCGGCCATCAGCCACTGAAGGCGCTTGCAAAGCGTTGACGGTGACACCGGCTTCACCAGGACATGATGCGCGCCCGCTCTCAGAGCCTTGTCGACAAGAGGACGCGTCCCGTGCGCGGTGATGAAGAGAATCGGTACATAGCAGAGCGGTTCCATGTGACGGTGCCGCACCAGACGCAGGAACTGGTAGCCGGAGGTCGGCTCCATGCGCCAGTCTGTGAGAATCACATTCGGCGGTTCTGCAAGGCTCGCCTCGAGCGCATCATCAACCGAATCAAACACCCGGACACGGGAAACCTTGAAGCTCAGAAGAATCGATCGGAGAATCGTTTGCATCGGTTTGCTGTCTTCAACAACGACAGCGTCGATATCCTCCATCGCAAGTCCGTAGGCTGCGTGATGCTTCATGAAATGCGGGGTCCTCTCGTGGCCATTCCCGCACTTAATCAAAGCCGGCTTAAACCGGACTGAAACCGCCGCACGCCATTTTCGTCAAATTTTCATAAAAGCGGGGTAATCGTCATCCACAGCGAAGTTCGAAGGCGCTTTCCAGGCTCATGCAGGGCGTTTGCAAGCACAAATTTCCCTGCATTCCCTTTGACCTCGCCTTGCTCCCCACAATCCACATTGCCACACAATATTTTGCGCTTGCCCACAAGGACGGCACAAGCTGTTGTCACTCACGCCTTGACCTTAAGAATTCATTTACATTAGTTTTTCATTATTGCGATGTGCGTAATCGGGAGCCCTTTCCGGGCCCCTCGGTCATCCAGCAACCCTAAAGTAGCCGCGTACCTTTTCCGCGTTCTTGATCGAATCCGGAAGGCGGGTTTTTGCGTGCCGATTTCAAGGGGCACATCGTGACAAACCTGTTGATGACTACTATATATAGTAGACCCTGACACAGTTAACGCTACATACAGGAATTGCCTGTAGGCATTGAGGTGGCATCCGGCGAAAAGGCAGACAATTTCGTCACGACGGATGAGATGCGGAATGAGCTGGTTCTGGGCGAACCGGCTGGGGACATAAGGGGACTTTGAGAATGCGGATCGAGCGGCGCTATACCAAGGAAGGCCAATCGCCTTACGCCGACATAGAATTTCGGACGGCAACGAGCGAAATCCGGAACCCGGACGGCTCTATTGTATTCCGTCTTGAGGACATTCAGGTGCCTGCACAATTTTCGCAGGTTGCATCGGATATCCTGGCTCAGAAATATTTCCGCAAGGCCGGTGTCCCGGCGAAACTGAAGCCGGTTGAAGAAAACACGGTACCGTCCTGGCTGTGGCGCCACGAAGCCGATGAGGACGCCCTGAGTGACCTTTCCGAAGACGAGCGCTTTGGGTCCGAGATCGACGGCAGGCAGGTGTTCGACCGCCTCGCCGGCACGTGGACATACTGGGGCTGGAAAGGCGGCTATTTCGACCAGGAATCGGACGCCCAGGCGTTTTACGATGAATTGCGTTACATGCTGGCCACCCAGAAGGTCGCACCGAACTCGCCGCAATGGTTCAACACCGGTCTGCACTGGGCCTATGGTATCGACGGCCCGAGCCAGGGTCACTTCTATGTCGACTACCAGTCCGGCAAGCTGACGAAATCGAAGACGGCCTACGAGCATCCCCAACCGCATGCCTGCTTCATCCAGTCCGTTCAGGATGACCTTGTGAATGACGGCGGCATCATGGACCTTTGGGTCCGCGAGGCACGTCTCTTCAAATACGGTTCCGGCACCGGCTCCAACTTCTCGTTCGTGCGCTCTGAAGGCGAGCGGCTTTCCGGCGGCGGCAAGTCTTCGGGACTCATGAGCTTCCTTAAAATCGGCGACCGGGCTGCGGGCGCGATCAAGTCCGGCGGCACCACACGGCGCGCGGCCAAGATGGTTGTGGTCGATGTCGATCACCCTGATATCGAGGAATACGTCAACTGGAAGGTCAAGGAAGAGCAGAAGGTCGCGGCACTCGTTACCGGCTCCAAGATCTGCCAGAAGCACCTGTCCGCGATCATGCGCGCCTGTGTCAATTGCGAGGCGGACAATGGTGACTGCTTCGACCCGGCCAAGAACCCGGCTCTGAAACGTGAAATTCGCGCCGCCAAGAAGATGATGGTGCCGGAGAACTACATCCAGCGCGTCATCCAGTTCGCACGGCAGGGTTTCACCAAGATCGAGTTCCCGACCTATAACACGGACTGGGATTCCGAAGCCTACCTGACCGTTGCCGGACAGAACTCCAACAACTCCGTCCGTGTCACCGATGGCTTCCTGGCCGCTGTCGTCGATGACGGCGAATGGGACCTGACGGCCCGCCGCACCGGCGAAACGCTGAAAACGGTCAAGGCGAAGGAACTCTGGGAACAGATCGGTTATGCCGCCTGGGCGTCCGCCGATCCGGGCCTGCAGTACCACACCACGATCAACGACTGGCACACCTGCCTGGCGGATGGCGAGATCCGGGCTTCCAACCCGTGCTCGGAATACATGTTCCTGGATGACACGGCCTGTAACCTGGCGTCCCTGAACCTGATGCAGTTCCGCAACGAAGACCGGTCCTTTGCCATCGACAATTACGAGCACGCTGTCCGCCTCTGGACGATCGTTCTCGAAATCTCGGTCCTGATGGCGCAGTTCCCGTCGAAGGAAATCGCGGAACTCTCCTACAAGTTCCGTACGCTCGGACTGGGTTACGCCAATATCGGCGGTCTCCTGATGACGTCCGGTATCTCCTACGATTCCGACGAAGGCCGCGCCCTGTGCGGCGCCCTCACGGCAGTCATGACCGGTGTTGCCTACGCGACCTCCGCAGAAATGGCCGGCGAACTGGGCTCCTTCCCTGGCTACAAGAAAAACGCCAAGCACATGCTGAAGGTGATCCGCAATCACCGCCGCGCTGCGCATGGCGAAACCACAGGCTACGAGGGTCTCAACACGCCACCGGTCGCGCTTGACCACGCAGGCTGCCCGGACAAGGAGATCATCGAGCGGGCGAAGAAAGCCTGGGACCGCGCTCTGGAACTCGGTGAAAAGAACGGTTACCGCAACGCGCAGTCGACCGTGATCGCACCAACCGGCACCATCGGTCTTGTCATGGACTGCGACACGACCGGGATCGAGCCCGACTTCGCCCTGGTCAAGTTCAAGAAGCTCGCCGGTGGCGGCTACTTCAAGATCATCAACCGCGCCGTTCCCGAAGCCCTGCGCGTGCTCGGCTATTCAGAAAGCGAGATCGGTGAGATGGAAGCCTATGCGGTCGGTCACGGTTCGATCGACCAGGCGCCGGGCATCAACCCGGCAAGCCTCTCCGCGAAAGGCTTCACACAGGAAAGCCTCGGCAAGCTCAAGGACGGCATGAAGTCGGCCTTTGACATCAAGTTCGTGTTCAACCGCTGGACACTCGGCGATGATCAGCTGAAAACGCTTGGCGTCTCCGACGAACAGCTGGAAGACACCGAATTCGATCTCCTCACCTTCCTTGGCTACTCCAAGGCGGACATCGAAGCGGCGAA
>Ga0207422_1004233_pt1 | contig 12278 bp, 7 predicted proteins | sample MarCyaLeptolynsp_FD_187757 | JGI IMG/M metagenome (GOLD analysis project Ga0207422, IMG submission 187757) | Marine cyanobacterial communities from Panama - species 1 Leptolyngbya sp. (SPAdes) | ecosystem: Environmental > Aquatic > Marine > Unclassified | place: Panama: Panama City | collected...
AGCGTGCAGGGCACGCATGGACCGGGTCGCGCCAGCGCGCCAGCGCCTCGACCGCCAGCGCGAGATCCGCCGGATTGACGGGCGTGCGGTCAAGCTCCAGGTAGCCGGCCTCGATCGAGGCCAGGTCCAGGATGTCGTTCACCAGCCGCACCAGCCTGTTCGACGAGCCGAGGATCGCGTTGGCGTAGTCCTTCTGGCGCTCGTTCATCGGCCCGGCGTATTCCTGCTCGAGCACTTCGGAGAACCCGATGATGGCGTTCAGCGGCGTGCGCAGCTCGTAGGAGACGTTGGCCAGGAACTCGCTCTTCAGGCGGTCGGCGGTCTCCAGCGCCTCGGTGCGTTCCTGCAACGCGTTCTGCACGGCCATGGTGTCGGTGACGTCGCGAAAATTCAGCAGCGTCGCCCCATCGGGCAGAGGGACGACCGTGAAGTCGAGCGCTCGTCCGTCCGTCAGCCGCACGGTGCCGGTCGCCACTTCGCGGCGGACGAGAAAGCTCATCCACTCGCCCTTGACGTCGTCCCAGGCGCGGTCCTTCGGGAACTTCGGGCGCATGGCCTCGAAGACCACCTCCGCCGGCGGCTCGGGTTCGACGAACACCGTGCTGTCCCGCGGGTCCTGCAGACTCCACTGCTGCCGGAAGGTCGGGTTCGACAGCTTCATGCGACTGTCGACGCCGAACACGACGATGCCCTCGTACAGATTGTCCAGGGTCTCCTGCTGCACCGCCGTCAGCGTGTTGTACGACCGTTCCAGCGTCAGGCGGTCGGTCACATCCTCGAAGGTCATCAGCAGGCCGCCGAAGGGGTGCGGGGTGACCACCATGCGCAGGGTGCTGTCATCGGGCAGGAACAGCAGCTCCTCATGGGCATCGATCAGGGTGTTGAACAGGCGGTTGAAGTCGTCCCGCCAGGCTCGGAAATCCGACTGCTCGGGCAGGCGCCGGCTGGCGCGCGCCATGTCCAGCACCTCGGACAGCGTCGGCCCCATCTCGAGACGGTGCGGATCGATCTCCCACATCAACGCGAAGGCGGTGTTGGCGAACACCACCCGGCGATCCGGCCCGAACACGGCGATGGCGCTGTTCAGCTTCTCCAGCACCTCCGCATGGGCATCGACGTGGCGGGCGAGGTCGGACTGCAGTTGTTCCAGCGCGGTGACGTCGCGGCCGCTGCCGATGGTGCCGGACCCGCTGTCCTCGGTCTGCGGGGTCTCCGAGATCTCGAACAGCCGGCGGTCGCCGCCGATCACCAGGTTGCGGCTCTCGCGCTGGGCCCTGCCGGTCTCGCGGGCCCGCGCGGCGAGGGCGGACGCCCGTTCCAGCTCCTCGATCAAGGGCTCGGCGGCGGCGTTGGCGTAGACGATCGCCCCTTCGGCGTCACGCCGCCACGCCGGGTCGGACAACACAGCCAGGGTGGCGTCCGGCGCGCGCGCGCGGGTCTCGACGATCTGCGACTCGGTGGCCGCGAGCCGGCCTATGCGGTTCCACAGGGCGACGCCGAGCGCGGCGGCAACGGCAACGAGAACCGCGATGATGGTCCACGCGAGCGGGCTCAATCCGGCACCTTTCCGGCGACCGCCGGTCCCTTGCGTAAGCGACTGGACGCCTTCACCTAATTCTCCGCCACCTTGCTCACCGGGCAAGCCTATCGTTCCCGCGCCGACAAGTCGACGTCGCGTGCGTATCCGTGAACGACAGACCGCGATGCCGCTGGCGGCGGAATGACGTATTCTCGCCGTTCGGTAACACGCGGGACCCGGTCGGTCCGGCCGGAAGGAGGAACCCGATGGCGGTGGTCGAGGACATCCATCAGGCGCGGGCTGGCGCTTCGGCAAAGAGCGGTCCGTTGGACGCCCGGGTCGTCGGGGAGCAACTGCAGTTCTTCTTCGGACAGACCAAGGATGCGGTCTTCGGGCACACGGCCGTCTCGATCGCCGTCTTCGTCCTGTTGTTCAGCCAGCCGGTCAACCGCACCGCCCTGGTCATCTGGCTGGCCGCGGCGCTGGCCGTGGCCGGCGTCCGGCTGCTGGTCTACCGCGGGTTTCCCAAGGAGTCGGTGCCGCCAACGGATGTCGCCCGCTGGCGTCGGCGGTTCGAGGGGATCTCCTTTGTCTCCGGTGGCACCTTCGGGTTGCTGCCGGTGCTGTTCCTCGAAGGGACGAACTTCGAGATCACCGCCTGGATCCTCCTGATCATGGCCGGGCTGTCGGGCGGCGCGCTCGGAACGCTGTCGGCCTACTCGACCGCGTTCAAGAACTACATGATCGCCGCGATCGTGCCGTTGGTTGTCGTTCTGCTGCTGTGCTGGCATGACGACGACAGCCTCGACCTCGCCGTGATCGCGGTGCTGTTCACGCTGATGGCGGTCTATTTCCTGCGGTTCTCGCGGCGCTTCGAGAGCGCGCTGGTGGAGCAGATCAAGGGCCGGCTCGAAAACGTCGACCTCGCCAAGCGCATGGAACAGCAGGGCGAGGTGCTGCACTCGGTCATGCAGGCGATCCCCAACGCCATCGCCGTGGTCGAACCGGGAGGCCGGATCGTCTACCACAATGACCGCTTCAAGCGGCTGTTCGAGGTCCCCGACGACCTGATTGAAGCGACGTTCTCCAGCCGCACGTTCAACGCCTACCGACAGGCGCGCGGCGATTTCGACCATCTCGATCCCGCCGCCTTCATGGAGCAGAAGGACAAGTGGGACCGTCTGGAGCAGGCGGGCGACGCGTTCGGGTACGAGCGCACCCTAAGGGACGGCCGGATCCTGCGGGTGGAGAACCATCCCATGCCCGACGGCGGCTGGGTCCGGTCATGGACCAACGTGTCGGACGAACGCGAGGCTGAACGGGAAACCGCCCGGTGGAGCCACCTGCTGCAGTTGACCCTGGATCACATCGACCAGGGGCTGTCGTTCATTGACGCCAACGGCGACCAGGTGATGGCGAACCGCCGGTACTGCGAGCTGCTGAACCTATCCGAGGACTACATGCGGCGGACCGTTCCGCTGGACGATATCGTCGCCGAGCTGACGGAGCGGGGCGAACTCGATGACGTGCCGGCGGAGACCTCCGCCCGCCTCGATCTTTGGGAGAGCGGTCAGGACCCCTCACCGCGCATCGTCTACGAGCGCCGGCAGTCCAACGGCAACTGGCTCCTGGTGGCGGCGAACCGTTTGCCGGACGGCGGGCACGTGCGCACCTTCACAGACATCACCGACCGCAAGCGGGCCGAGATCTCGGCCGCCGAGCGCCGGGAACTGCTCGAGACCACGCTGGCCAGCATCGACCAGGGCGTCATCATGCGGGACAGCGACGACAATATCCTGGTCTATAACGACCGGCTTTCCGACCTGCTCGACGTGCCGAAGGAGATGTACGACAGCAACATCTCCTCGACCGAACTCTACGCCTTCCACGATCAGCAGCCCGAATTCGAGATGGATCCGGCGCTGACCCAGCGCATCACCGACTGGACCGCGCGCCGACGCACGGGCGTGCAGGTGGAGCGACTGGAATATGATCGGGCCGGCCCTGGGGGCACATGGATCCACGCGGTCTTCCAACCGCTGCCGGACGGCCGCGAGATCCGGACCTTCAGCGACATGACGGCGGTCCGCCGCGCCCAGGAGGAACTGATCGAGAAGACCGAGTTCCTGGAGGCTGTGCTGGCCTCCATGGAACAGGGCGTGCTTGTCACCGACACCGACGGGCGCATCACCCTCTGGAACGACCGGGCCTGCGAGATTCTCGATGTCCCGACGACGGTGTTCGAGGCCGAGCCAACGACCGACGAGCTGCGCGGCGCCCAGCAGCGCTCCGGCGATTTCAACATGGCGGACCCGGACGTCGCCGCCTATGTCGACCGCTGGAAAGCCTGGGTCGACAGCGACAGCAGGGACATCTTCATCCACGAGCGCGAGCTACCCAACCAGCACTGGATGCTGGTCTACGGCCGCAAACTGAGCGATGGCGGCACGGTACGCACGCTAACCGACATCACCGAGCGCAAGCGCGGCGAGGCCGAGGCGATCGCCGCCCGTGAGGAGGCGGAGCGCGCCCGCGAGCGCCTGCGCACCGCCATGGATGCGATGCCGGCGGGCATCGTGATTCTCGACGCGGACATGAACTTCCAGACCTGGAACGAGACGTACAAGGCGCTCGCCCAACTCACCGAGGAGGAGATCCTCGAGTTCCGGACCTTTGACGATCTCGGGCGTTACAAGCAGGGCGAGGTGGAGCGCAGCACCGGCGAGAGCTTCGACGACTATCTCGAGCGCCGGCGGGCGTTGTATCGCCGCGACGCGCCGTCCTCGATCACCGAGTTCTGGACATCGGCGCAGCGGCATATCGAGATCCGGGTGAACCCGATCCCGACCGGCGGCTGGGTGACCGCCTATATCGACATGACGGACCGCATCAACGCCGAGCGCGAGATCGCCGCCCAGTCCGAACGGGTGCGGGCCGCCCTGCACGACGCCGAGGAGACCCGCGAACGCATCCGCGCGATCCTGCAGTCCATTCCGGTCGGTGTGCTGGTCTATGACCCGACCATGCATATCGAATTCTGGAACGACGCCTACTGCAATTACACCGGCTTCACGGAGAAGGCGCTGGAGCACCGGCCGCACTTCCTCGAGTACTCGAAGTACATCTTCGACACCCACAACCGCGGCAAGGACATGAGCCTGCAGAAGTTCATGGAGTACCGCCATCGGGTCTACGAATCCGATGAGAAGTACGTCATGGAGTTCTTCTTCGATCTGACCGGCCTCGACGTGCAGTACGTGGTCGCCTCGCTGCCCGATGGCGGACGGGTCAACGTCATCGTCGACATCTCGCAGCAGAAGCAGGCCGAGCGCGCCGCCCTCGACGCCCGGGACGCGGCGGAGGAGGCGACCCGCGCCAAATCCGCCTTCCTGGCCGCCATGAGTCACGAGATCCGCACCCCGATGAACGGCGTGATCGGCATGGCGGAGGTGCTGGAACAGACCGGCCTGGACGAGGACCAGCGGGCGATCACCGGGACCATCCGCGAGTCGGGCCAGGTCCTTCTGCGGATCATCGACGACATCCTGGACTTCTCGAAGATCGAGGCCGGGCGCATGGAGCTGGAGGCCGAGCCCGTCGATCTGCGCACCATCTCCGAGTCCGTGCTCGACACCGTCGGCCCGGCCGCCGACGCCAAGGATCTGGATCTGGTCCTGGACATGGATGCCTCTGCGCCGGCGGTGTTCGTCGGCGATCCGGTACGCCTGCACCAGGTCCTGCTGAACCTGGTCGGCAACGCCGTCAAGTTCACCGACTGGGGCGCGGTGACCATCCGCGCCACCGCCGAGCCGGATCCCAACTTCCCGTCCGGCGTGCGCCTGCGCTTCGCGGTCAGTGACACCGGCGTCGGCATCGAGGCCGACCGCATCGACCAGCTGTTCCAGCCGTTCCGTCAGGCTGAGGCCTCGACCACCCGACGCTTCGGCGGCACCGGCCTCGGATTGTCGATCTGCCGACGCCTGGTCGGCATGATGCACGGCGAGATCGGGGTCGAGAGCACCCCCGGCGAGGGCTCGACGTTCTGGTTCGAGATCCCGGTCGAACCGTCGATCCTGGTCGGCACCTCCGACCTGGATTCGGTCGACCTCGGCGGCGTGCCGGCCCTGCTGGTCGCGCGCCAGGGGCCGATGGGCGAACAGGTCGCCACGACCCTGTCGGATCGTGGAATGCGGGTCACCTGGGTCGAGACCGGGGCGGAAGCGGCGGTGGCGGAGCGCGGCGCCGTCGTCGTGATCGACGGCCGGGTCGGCCCCGACACGCTGCGCCGGTTGGCGCCGTCGATCGACCGCAGCGCTGACGCGTCAGGCGGGGAGGCGTCGGGCAGGGAGGCGTCGGGCGCGGAGGCTTCGGGCGCGGAGGCGCGCGCGCTCTGGGTCGCCAACGGTCAGGACACGGGCGTGGTGCCGATCGCCGTGCCCCGGCCGGTACGCCGGGACGTCCTGCTGCGCGCCGTGGCCGCCGTTCTCGGCCGGGCCAGCCCCGACGTGCCCTGCGTCGCCGATCCGAAGACGGCCGACGGCGACCTGGCGGGAGTCCCCACGGTCGAGGAGGCCATGGCCGCCGGCCGCCTGATCCTGGTGGTCGAGGACAATGCCACAAACCGCATGGTGGTCGAACGCCAGCTCGCCATTCTCGGACTCGCGGCCGAGACCGCGGTCGATGGCGTCGAGGCGTTGCGGATGTGGCATCAGAAGCCCTACGGGCTGGTCCTGACCGATTGTCACATGCCGCACATGGACGGCTATCAGCTCACCGCGGCGATCCGCGCGGAGGAGGAGAAGACGGGCGGCCACGTGCCGATCGTCGCCCTCACCGCCAACGCCCTGGTCGGCGAGGCGGAGCGATGCCTGGAGGCCGGCATGGACGACTACCTGGCAAAGCCGGTGACCCTCGACGTCATGGGCGAGACGCTGAAGCGCTGGCTCGACCGCGCCGACGGGAGCGACGAGGCGGCGGATGCCGGGCCCCAGCCGGGCGCCGCGATGGAGGCGGATGACGGACCGATCGACTTCCACCAGTTGGAACAGATCCTCGGCAGCGCCGAGCCGGAATTCGTGTCGGCCATGCTTGAGCTGTTCCGCGACTCCTATGCCAAGCTGGAGGTGCGGATGCGGGCGGCGATCGACGCCGACGATCCGGGCGAGCTGCGGGAAGCCTCGCATGCCGCCAAGGGGGCATCGGCGAATGCCTGCGCCACGCGGTTGCGGGATGCCCTGGAGGAGCTGGAGCGCGCGGCCGCCGCCAAGGCGATGGACCGGGTGCCGGAGATCTGGGACAAGGTCGAGACCCACAGGGCGGAAGTGTTCGATTTCCTGAGCGCCAACGCGGCACCATGAATGCGGCGGCATGCGGTGAATCGCACTATCATGCGGCCGGGGAGGATCAGGATCTGATGGCAGGCGAGGCCTCGGGCGCACTGAGGGTGATGGTGGTGGACGACGAGCCGACGCAGCGGCTCGCCGTGACCCTGATGTGCCGCACCATGGGGCTGCCGGAGGCGGAGGCTTTCGAGTCTGGTCACGACGCCTTGGCCGCGCTGCTCGGCGACGCCCGTGGCACGGACCTCGTGCTCTGCGACCTGGACATGCCGGAGATGGACGGCATGGAGTTCATCCGCCGGGCCGCCGATCTCGACACGCCGCCGGCGCTGATGATTCTCAGCGGTCATCAGAGTGCGCTGATCGACAGCGTGGAACGCATGGGAAAGGCCTATGGCCTGCGGATGATGGGCAGCGCCCGCAAGCCGCTGACCCGCGACGCGTTGGAACGGGCGCTCGACCAGATCTCCGCCGGAAGCCCGGCACCGATGGCGATGGCGCCGGCCGATACCGCCATGGTCGACGCGCTGATCGACGGCGGTCGGTTCGAACCCTATTTCCAGCCGCAGATCTCGCTGACCGAGCACCGCGTTCACGGCGCCGAGGCACTGGCCCGGCTGGTTCAGCCGGACGGCTCCGTCGACATGCCGGCGGTGTTCCTGCGCCGGCTCGCCGAACGCGGCATGATGACGGATCTCACGATCCAGATCCTGGACCGCACCCTGGAGGCGATCGCCTCCTGGCCGAGCCATCTGCCGTTGTTGAACGTGTCGATCAACCTGACGCCCATGCTGTTCGACGATCTGGCGGTCATGGGCGACCTGATGGCGCGGATCGACCGGGCCGGCGTTTCGCGCGACCGGTTGATCTTCGAAGTCGTCGAGACGGCGGTCAGCGGCGACGAGATGCGCTTCACCGAAAGCGCGGCGCGCCTGCGCCTGCGGGGGTTCGGCCTGGCGATTGACGACTACGGGCAGGGGCACGCGACGCTGCAGCAGCTCAGGCGCCTGCCGTTCAGCGAGCTGAAGATCGACCGGGCCTTCGTCATCGGGCTCGACCGGGATGCCGACAACCGGGCGATCGTCGCCAACACCATCGCCATGGCCAAGGCGATGGATCTGCGGGTGATCGCCGAAGGTGTTGAGACCGAGGCGGAAGCGGAGAGCCTGCGCGCGCTCGGCTGCGACCTGGTCCAGGGGTTCCTGTACTCCCGGGCGCTGCCATCGCGGGAGTTCGTGCGCTTCGTCGAAGCCCGCGCCGGCTAGAGCAAGATCCCGCATCGACGTGACGGGCGTCGGTGCGATTGCCGGCTGGTCGCGGCTCAGTCCTCGATATGGATCTCGCGCACGCCGGGATCCATTTCCGCCAGGTCGCGCAAGCGCTCGATCGTCCGCTTGTCGAGCGCGATCCCAGCCGGCACCAGCATCTGACCGCCGCTGGTCACGATCGGATCGACCAGCATCGCGCCCGCGCGCACCTTCGCGAGCGTCGTGATCCGGGTGCCGGGGCGGGCGACTTTGCTCTTGTCCACCGGCTCATCGCGCTGCGGGACGACGACCCCGGGGCTCGTGCGCTCCATGTCCAGCGTGTCGCCCTCATCGGCGACCCGATCGGTGTTGATCTCGTGGTAGTCGAACGGTGGCTTGATGGGGCGGTCCGTCGACATCACCCGGACCAGGCGTTCGCGCATCGTTGCGGCGGTGATCGGCTTGATCAGGAAACAGTCCACGTCGAGCTCGAAGGCGAGGCCGACGACCGGCTTGTCGGCGTGGCTGGTCAGCATGGCGAAGGGAATGTCTCTGGCCACGCCGGGCACGCCGCGGCGGATCGCCTTCAGGAGCTCGATCCCGTTCATCCTCGGCATGCGGAAGTCGCAGATGATCAGGTCGAACGAGCGGGTGGCGGCGGTCAAGATGTCGAGCGCCTGGTTGCCGTGCTCGGCCGATTGCACGCCGGCGCAGCCGTACCCCCTGAGCACCTGGGTGGTCAGCGTTCTGGCGAATTCCTCGTCCTCCACGACCAGGACATGGATGTCGCGGAAGTCGAAGCCGCCATGGCGGGAGGATCGGATCATGTCTCAGGCACCGCAACGTCGATGACGGCGACGGAAGGATCGATCTCCTCGAGCTGTCTCAGAAGCTCGAGGATCCGATCCGTCAGGACCTGGCCGCCCGTGAGGATCAGCTCGCCGGACTGGGTCGTCAGATCGCCGACCAACACGGCGCCCGGCCGCACCTGCGCCAGCGAAACGCCGGGGAGTAGCATATGTCCGTCGAGGGCGGTAGCGGTGGACGACCGGGGCACGGACGCCGCCAGGTCGTTGTCGAGGCTCATGGCCTTGCGGATGTCGGCGTTGACCGCCTCGTAGTGCTTCGGGTCGTCCAGGGTCCGGTCCTGGGACAGGCAGTGCTCCAAGCGGTCGCGCAGGGTCTCGACCGCCACCGGCTTGGTCAGGAAACAGTCGACGTCCAGGCGGAACGCAGCGCCGACGATGTCGCGGTCGGAGTATCCGGTGAGCAGGCCGAAGATCGTCTTGTTCGAGATGCCACGCGCGCCGCAGCGGATCGCCTTCAGCAGTTGCAGCCCGGTCATGTTCGGCATCTGGAAATCGCAGAGCACGAAATCGATCCGTTCCCCAGTGTTCTCCAGGCGGTCCAGCGCTTCCAGGCCATCGACGGCGAAGACCAGCTTGTGGCAGCCGAGGCCGCGCAACGCGCTGGCGATCACCTGTCGGGTGAACGGCTCGTCGTCGACGATCAGGTACCGTCGTGTGGACAGCAACGGGTGCGGAGGTTTGGCGGCGTCGGTGTTCATCGGCGGCGGGTCGTGGGCGCACGCACGGCCCCGTGCCGCGCCGACCCTGCGCCCCGGCGCATGGAACCATTCGTTCGATCCCGCGTCAATCTGGCGGCCTGACGTAGCGTCAATCGGTGGGCCGGGCCAACGAGGTCGCCAAGCCGGCCTCAGTCCTCATCGGCCAGAACGACGCGGAGCGAGCGTACGTCGGGGTCGACCTCCGCGAGGTTCCGCAGGCGTTCGATCAGCTGCGGCGTCAGCTTGAACCCGCGTTGCAGGATCAGGGTGCCGCTGGAGGTGCGCAGGTCGTCGCCGAGCACGGCCCCCGGCAGGACTTCGGACAGCGACCGGGACACGACATTGCCGCCGACGGGTGCCGTCGCTGCCGGCTGCGGCGTCCCGGCACCGTGCCGCTGGGAGTCGGCGCCCCGGGCCGAGGAGGTTGTCGCGGCGGCCGGGGATGGTGCGGGCATCGACGACGCGCCCTGGGCGGTGGATTGCGACACGGCGGTCGGCCGGCGTGCCGATTTCAGAACGATGCCCGCCTTCGGTTCCGGCGGGCCGGACTCGGTCTCCGGCGGCGCGGCGTCGGGGGTGGGGGTGCCGCCGGTCGCCTTCGGTTTCGGCACCGGCGCACTGGTCTTCGTGTACTCCTTCATGGCCTTGATCGGACGGGGCGAGGTCATCGCCTTCGTCAGCCGGGTCTTCAACCCGTCGATGGTCGGCGGCTTGGTGATGAAGAAGTCGACGTCCAGGTTGAAGGCGAGGCCGATCACCTCCTTGTCGGAGAACCCGGTCAGGATGCCGAACACGATGTCGCGTGGCACCCCGCGGGCCCCGCACCGGATCCGGCGCAGGAGCTCCAACCCGTCCATGACCGGCATCCGGAAGTCGCTGATCACGGCGTCGTAGGACTGGCTCGCGCCCAGCAGAATCTCCAGCGCCTGGGCGCCGTTCTCGACGACATCGACTCGCCCGCAGCCCAGGTTCAAGAGGCTTTGCCGAATGATGGCCCGGCTGAACTGCTCGTCATCGACCACCAGGACCCCGGAGTCCTTGAAATCGACTTGGCCGTTTCGATCGAGCCTGATCATCGATGCTCCGTCGCTTCGGTGCCCGTTCCAGGGCAGCGGGTACTCGTAACCCATTTCGCGAACGATAGCATTGGTGATCGACCGCGCGGGACCGGGCCACGGCTGCGCCGTCGCCTAATGCGGCGCATTCGGGGTGCGCATCAGGGCCACGTCCTTGGCCGGGATCCGGCAGCTCCAGCCGCGGCGCTCGGCGATCAGCCTCAAGGTTTCCTCGCGGTAGAACACCACATGGGTCGGATCGCGGCGATAGTGCCAGCGGGCGAACCGGGCGTCGTCCGTCTGGAAGCTGGTCATGACAGCGAGCCAGCCTCCCGGCCGCAGCAGCCGGCCGATCCGATCGAACTCGTCGGCCGGCGCGTGCAGGTGCTCGACCACCTCGCTGCAGGTGATGAAATCGTAGGTCTCCTCGAGCACGTGCTGGTTCGGCTCGAAGATAGGGTCGTACAGGGCGACATTGTGCCCTTTCTCCTCCAGCATGGCCGCCAGCGCCGGGCCGGGCCCGCAGCCGTAGTCGAGGCCACGCGACCCGGTCGGCAGTTCGGCCAGAAGGGGATCGGCCAGGCGGGCGAGGAAGCGGCGGTAACCGGGATCGCCGACCGCGTTGCGATGGTGGGTGTAGTGGGCGATCTCCTCCGCCGCTGTGGGCCGCTGGTCGGGCTGGAGGAAGGTGGCGCCGCAGGTCTCGCACCGGAGATAGTCCCGGCCGTCGACCGACGCGAACGCCCGCGTCCCGGTGGCGCGGCAGACGGGGCAGGGGATCATGTCGGCGTCCGCGCCAGGTAGACCGTCTGGGTGACGCTGCCGCCCTGGTAGGGGTTGTCGAAGACCACCGGCTCCGCCCGCGCGGTCGCGAACACGTCACTCAGCCGGGCGGTGAAGGCCGGATCGGGTGGATCGTTCGACCACAGCCCGAACACCCCGCCGGGTTTCAGATGGTCGGAGAGCGCGGCGAGGCCGGCGGGCGTGTAGAAGGACGCGCTGCCGGCATCCAGCAGGTCGTCCGGCGCATGGTCGATATCGACGAGGATGGCGTCGAAGCGGCGCCCCGGCGCGTCGGGGTCGAACCCGGCGGAACCACCGGCGAGCGCGAAGAAATCGCCGTGAACCAGACGGCAGCGCACGTCTTGCGTCAGGGTCGCGCCGAGCGGCAGCACGCCCTCGCGGTGCCAGTCGATCACCGCCTCGAGGAAGTCGACGACGACAAGCGAGGCGACGCGCCGCTCCTCCAGCACCGAGGCCGCTGTGTAGCCCAGGCCGAGACCGCCGACCACGACGTCGAGCGCGTCGCCGGGAACCTCGGCTAAGCCAAGCCGGGCGAGCGCGATCTCCGAGGCGGTGAAATGGCTCGACATCAGGAAGGCGTCGCCGAGCTTGATCTCGAGCACGTCCGCCCCGAGGCGCAGATCATGGCGCCTGCGCAGGCTGAGCGCGCCGATCGGCGTCGCGCGGTAATCGAGTTCCTCGAACATCGGAGCCATGGGGACTCTTACCATGCCGGGTGGACCCGATGCGCGGGTGAACTACGTAGTG
>Ga0207422_1004236_pt1 | contig 12264 bp, 7 predicted proteins | sample MarCyaLeptolynsp_FD_187757 | JGI IMG/M metagenome (GOLD analysis project Ga0207422, IMG submission 187757) | Marine cyanobacterial communities from Panama - species 1 Leptolyngbya sp. (SPAdes) | ecosystem: Environmental > Aquatic > Marine > Unclassified | place: Panama: Panama City | collected...
AGGAAGGGACTTCACCATGCGCGGTCGGACATCAGGGGTTCGCAGCATTCTGCTCGGGGCAATGACACTTGCACTGGCGGCATGCGGAGGCGGGAACAATACCTCTGACGAGATCCCGCCGCCGCCGGAAGATGCTGAAGGCCAGGTGGTGGAGCGCTCCCGTTCGGATCAGGTCGCTGCCGAACGACGCGAACGCGAGCGCCAGCGGCTGGCTCAGCGAGACGGTGACGCGCGCTTCGCCTATGTCCGCTATGCGCCGGATACGTCCGATTCGCTGCCGCAGGCCTGCCTGATCTTCTCCGAACCGCTTGATCCGAATGCGGACTATTCGATCTACGCGCCGATGGATGGTGATGTTGAGGTCGCCTATAACGTGTCCGGACAGCAATTATGCCTCAGCGGACTCAGCTTTGCCTCGTCCTACACGCTGACCCTCACCGAGGGATTGCCATCCGAAGACGGCGATGAACTCGGCCGTGAGGAAGAGGTCCAGATCAGTTTTGAAGACAGGCCACCTTATGTCGGCTTTAGCGGTTCAGGCGTGATCCTTCCGCGTGAGGATGCGGATGGACTGGCGATTGAGACTGTGAATGTCGACAGCGTTCGTGTCGCGGTCTCGCGCGTCAATGATCGCGCGCTCGCCTTCAAGTCAGTTACCAAAGGATCGGAAAGTCAGCAGGGCCGGTATTCCTACGTCTATGGCGATGAGAACCCAAACGATCTCGCCTCCGAGGTCTGGTCCGGCACGATGGCCATTCAGAACCTCAAGAATGCGCCAGTCGTCACTGTGTTTCCGTTGCCAGATGTGATCGGCACGCTCGATCCCGGTGCGTATTTTATCGAAGTTTCGGACGCCGTTGAGCTGGATCGCTATGAAGGACCACCGGCATCGGCCAAACGCTGGGTGATGCTGACGGACCTGGCTTTGACCGCCTATCGCAGTGGGTCGGGCCTCGATGTCACGCTGCGCTCCTTGCAGGATGGTCGGGTTATGCCGAATACGCCGGTGCAATTGATCGCCCGCAATAATGAAGTGCTAGGCGAAGCCGCGACCGGCGTTGATGGACGCGTCTCCTTCAATCCGGAATTACTTTCTGGCTCCGGCAATATGGCACCAAAAATGGTGCTGGCATCTGGCCTGAAGGGCGATACGGCGATCCTGGATCTGTCGCGCGCGCCTGTGGATCTGTCCGAGCTGAACACGGGTGGACGGGTCACACCCGGCGATGTTGATGCGTATCTTTACACAGAGCGCGGCATCTACCGCCCAGGTGAGACGGTCTACCTGACCGCCATGCTGCGTGACCGCGCCGGTCGCGCGATTGCAGATCGTAATGGCACGCTGATCACCTATCGTCCGAACGGGATGGAATCCTTCCGGGTTCGCTTTGCGGTTGGCGAAGGCGGCGCCGTGCAACGCGATATTGAGCTGCCCCGCAGCGCGTCGCGTGGTTTGTGGCGGTCCGTGGTTGAGATTGATGGTATCGGCTCCGTCGGCTCCGTCTCATATTCGGTCGAAGATTTTGTCCCGCAGCGCATCGCGGTGGAACTGGAAGCCGAAGACGCACCATTCCTGCCCGGCGATGATGCCAGAGATATCGATGTCGCCGCCCGCTTCCTCTACGGCGCGCCAGGCGCGGCATTGACCGTGATGTCTCAGGCGCGCGTCGAAACCGATCCACAGCCCTTCGGTTATGAAGGATTTAATTGGGGCCCTCATGATGGCAGCTTTCGAGAGCAGATTATCGATCTGCCGGATCGCGTCACCGATGGCTCCGGCGCGGCGACGGTTCGCCTGGCGCCCGGCAATCGCGGACGCAACGCCAATGTGCCGCTGCGCCTGAATGCGGTGGTCAGCGTTCTGGAGCCCGGCGGACGTGCGGTCACCGAAAGCGTGCGCATCCCGTATCGCCCGAAAGATTTGTATCTCGGTATCAAGCCTGCCTTTGATGGTCGCCTTGGATATGAGGAGGAGGGCACGTTCGAGCTCGCTGCTCTGAACGCCGCGGGCGAAGGCCTCGTCGAAGACCTGCGCTGGAAGATCCTGGAGATCAACTATCACTATGACTGGTACCGAGAGGATGGCCGCTGGAAGTGGCGCCGCTCGCGCACGGTGCGCACCGTCAATGAAGGCGGTCTGCGCACGCAAAACGGGGCGGGGACTCTGTCAGTCTCCGGCCTTGATTGGGGCGCGCATGAGCTGGTGATTGAAGCCAGTGATGGCAGCGTCGCCAGCCGCGCCTTCCGCGTTGGCTGGGGCGGCGATGTCTCTGGTGATGGTGTTGAGGCTCCTGATCGCGTCGAAGTCACCGTTGATGAGCAACAGATCGTTGCCGGACGGCCAGCCGCGCTGACCATAGTGCCGCCTTATGATGGTGAAGCCCAGATCGTGGTGGCGACCGACCGCGTCCTGTCGATCGAGACCCGTCAGGTGCAGGCCTCCGGAACCACGGTGACGCTGCCTGTGACCGATGAATGGGGTGAAGGCGCCTATGTCATGGTCAATGTCTACACGCCGCGCGATCCGGTCATTCAGTCCAAGCCACGTCGGGCGGTCGGGGTCGGTTATGTCCCTGTCAGCATGGAAAACCGTACCTTCAATGTAGAGATTGAAGCCCCGGAACTGATCCGGCCCGGCCGCGACGAGACCATCACTGTGGCCGTCACAGGCGGACCGCGCGAAAAAGCGTTTGTGACGCTGGCAGCGGTGGATGAAGGCATTCTGCGCCTGACCAAGTTTTCCAGTCCTGATCCGACCGATTGGTATTACGGCAAGAAGGCCATGGGCCTGTCGCTCTATGACGATTATGGCCGCCTGCTTGATCCCAACCTTGGCCTGCCAGCCGAGGTCAGAACCGGTGGCGATCAGCTCGGCGGGGAAGGACTTTCAGTTGTTCCGACCCAGACCGTCGCTCTGTTTAGCGGCGTCGTCGAAGTTGGCCGCGGCGGCGAAGCCGAGATCGATTTCAGCATCCCGGAATTCAATGGCGAGTTGCGCTTGATGGCCGTGGCCTGGTCGGCGACAGGCCTTGGCGAAGCGGATCAACCCATGACCGTACGTCGCGAGGCCCCGGCGGATCTCATCCTGCCGCGCTTCATGGCGCCGGGTGACGAAGCCGTCGCAACGGTCAGTATCGACAATGTCGAACTGCCCGCAGGAGAGTTCAACGCCACCCTTTCGGCGACCGCGCCGTTGAGTGTTGCTTCGGCAGAATTGTCCAAGGCCATTCCAAACGGAACCCGCTCCGACCAGGGCGTGCGGTTCTCAGCCGACGGTGCCGGGATCTCAACTCTGCAACTCGCGGTCTCAGGGCCTGATAATTACAGCGTGTCTCGCGATTATCAGATCCAGACCCGTTCCGCCTTCCTGCCGGTGACCAATATCAGTCAGGCGCTGATGGAAGAGGACCAGACCTATGCGCCGGATCTCAGCCTGTTTGATGGCTTTGTGCCTGGCACGGCACGGATGACGGTGAGCTTCTCAGGCCTGCCAGTTGATCCCAACGCGCTCTACAACTCGCTGGCGCGCTATCCCTATGGCTGCACCGAGCAGACGATTAGCCGCGCGATGCCGCTAATCTATGCGGAGCAGCTGATCGAAGAAGGGGCGCAGGATAACCAACCTGTCGCCCGTGACCGGGTTCAGGCGGCGATTGCCCGCGTGCTCAATCGGCAAAGCGAGAATGGATCTTTCGGTCTGTGGCGGGCCGGCGATGGTTATGCCTCGCCATGGCTCGGCGCCTATACGACGGACTTCCTGTATCGCGCCAAGGAGCAGGGCTATGAGGTGCCGCAGGCCGCGCTCGATCGCGCTTATCAGTCCTTGCGCACGATCGCCCAGGGCGATGCCTGGCGCGTCTATGGCTATGAGACCGATGTCTATGAAAGCCGCTGGCACGACGACACTGAGAAGAAGCTGATGCAGCGCGCGGCGCCTTATGCGCTCTACGTGCTGGCCCGGGCCGGCAAGGCGGATGTCTCGCGGCTGCGTTATCTGCATGACCGCGAACTGAGTGATATGCGCTCTCCATTGGCCAAGGCGCATCTGGCAGCGGCGCTGTCTTATATGGGCGACCGCTCGCGTGCCTTCAGTGCTTTCAATGCTGCAGAGGAGGCGCTCGGTTACAACAATAATGGTGACTATTACCAGACCGCGCTGCGCGATCGGGCCGGTGTTCTGGCCCTCGCGGCGGAGACAGGTTTCAATGATCATGTCGGCCGCCTTGCCGAGCAGATTGGTGAAGACACGCCGGAGCCGGATCGCCTGACGACACAGGAAAAGGCGTTCATGCTGCTCGCAGTCGGCAGCCTGGCCCAAGAAGACGGCTTGCGCCTGGATGTCGATGGACTTGGCCGCAATAGCGACAATGACCGCCGCTATTTCGTGACCCAGGATCAGGTCGAACGCGGGGTGAGCTTCCGTCTGCGCCGCGGCTCCAGCCCGGTCTTCCGGACGGTCATGGTCACTGGCGCGCCAGCCAGTGCGCCGCGTCCGGCGAGTGAGAAACTGTCCGCCTCCAAACGGTTGCGCACCTTGCAGGGCGGCCGGGTCAATCTGGCGGATCTCACGCAAGGCGATCAATTGGTGGTGACCCTGACTCTGTCGCCGCGTGAGCGCCGCAACAATCCGGTGATCGTCGCAGACTTGCTGCCCGCCGGGTTCGAGATCGAGACAGTGCTGCGTCCGGCAGACGGCAATCGCGAATATGGTCCAGACGGCGCGTTTGCCTGGGTCGGTGAAATCGATGCTGCCGAGACGGCCGAGGCGCGCGATGATCGCTTTGTCGCCGCGATTGATGTCGTCGGTGAAGAGCGAACGCTGGCTTATGTCGTCCGCGCCGTGACACCGGGCACGTTCACCATGCCTGGCGTGGTCGCCGAAGACATGTATCGGCCTGACGTGTTCGCGCGATCGGCGGCGAGTGAGATCACCATTGCGCCTCAGGTTGCTGGAGCAGGCGGTACACGATGATCTGGCTCAAGCGGCTGGCGGCGCTCTGCGTCGTGTCGCTGTCCGCCATTTTCGTCCTCGACAAGCTCTTTCCTCCGCCGATTGAACGCGGGCGAGATGTCTCGGTGATGATATCAGATCGCGATGACCGACCGCTGCGGGCAATATCGCGCGACAATGGATCGTGGCGGTTCGCGGCAGACCTGGACGAGATCGACCCGGTCTTCATCGAAGCGCTGCTGGAAGTCGAGGATAAACGGTTCTGGTCGCATGGCGGCGTCGACTGGGTTGGCATGGCGCGTGCCGTGACGAGCTCCGCTCAGGCGGGGCGCGTGGTCTCCGGCGGCTCCACAATCACCATGCAGACGGCGCGTTTGCTGGAACCGCGTCCGAAACGGACGATTGGCGCCAAACTGGCCGAGATGTGGCGGGCGCATCAATTGGAATGGCGACTGAGCAAGCGTGAAATCCTGGAACTCTATCTGACGCTGACGCCTTATGGCGGCAATCTGGAAGGCATCCGCGCGGCGAGCTGGCGCTATTTCGGGCGTGAGCCGAACCGTTTGTCGGATGACCAGATCGCGCTGCTCATCGCCTTGCCGCAATCGCCGGAAGTGCGCCGCCCGGACCTGAGGCCTGACGGCGCGCGGGCAGGGCGCGATTCCATTGTCGCAAAGCTGGAGCGCCTCGGATACCTGACCGAAGCCCGCGCTGACGAAGCGCGAGCCGCGCTTATTCCGGGGCGTCGATATGCGTTCCCGGCGCGCGCCTGGCATGCCACCGGGAACGCGTCTGGCGATCAGAGCCGCGATGTTCGCTCGACGATTGATGCCGGCCTTCAGGCTGAGATGGAACAGATTGCGCGGCGCGCTGTGGGTGAGCTCGAGCCCGAGGTGCAAGTGTCCATCCTGGTCGTCGATATCCCGACGCGCGCCGTGCGGGCGGCGGTTGGGTCTGCCGATCGTGCGCGGCCCGGGGGCTGGCTCGATCTCACCGCGCAGGCGCGTTCGCCAGGCTCGACACTGAAACCGTTTATCTATGCGCTGGCCTTTGATGATGGCAGCGCGGCACCATCGACACGGATTGCCGACCTGCCCAAACGATTTGCCGCTTATCAGCCCGAAAATTTCGACCGTCTGTTTCGCGGCGATGTCAGGGTCTCTGAGGCTCTGCAACACTCGCTGAATGTTCCCGCCGTACTGACCCTCGATCGGATCGGGCCGCAACGCTTTGCGGCCGCGCTGACCCTAGCCGGGGCCTATCCTCGTATTTCCGGAGCAGCGACCAAGGAGCCGGGCCTGGCTCTGGCCTTGGGCGGAGCGGGACTCACGGCACAGGAACTCGCTGTCCTTTATGCCGCGCTGGGCGACAGTGGACGCGCGAAAGCGCTGGTATGGGACGCCGATTTGGTGAGCGAGGATCACGGCCACTACCAATTGATGAGCGCAGACAGCGCCGAGAAAATACTGAAAATCCTGCGCGAAACGCCGACGCCTGCCGGGCGGATGCCAGGCCGTTTGACGGCAAACGCGCCGCAAGTCGCGTTCAAGACCGGGACATCCTATGGCTATCGCGACGCCTGGGCCGCGGGTGTTTCGGGCGATTATGCCATCGTGGTCTGGGTTGGCCGGGCCGATGGTGCGCCGCGACCGGGTCAGACCGGCCGATTGGCGGCGCTGCCGCTCTTGTTTGAGACAGCCGACCGCGCTGCGCATCATCTCGGCGCAAGCGGAGCGGCCAAGTCGCGCCTGATGAGCGAAGTACAACCCGAGGCGCGCGGCGCGCTGGTCGCTTTTGATGGCGACGCGAAACCACCGGAAATCCTGTTCCCACCGCGTGAAGCTGAACTCTGGGCTGGCCAGGTTGATGGCGCTCCGGCGCGTCCATTTGTGTTTGCCGGACGCGGCGAAGGCGATCTGCATTGGTTCGTGGACGGCGTACCAGTGCCGCTCGATGCCGGTGGATTGCCCAGCTGGCAGCCGCCGGATGCTGGCTTTTACCGTGTCTCGGCCGTCGATCGCGCTGGTCGGAGCAGCAGTGTCGAGGTGAGGGTGCTGGAATAGCCTAGCCTGCCGCTGCCGCGCGGGGAGGTCTGGACATAACCCGCGAAAAACGTGACACTGGCGTCATGAATAAGACCCATTACGACGTTCTCATCGTTGGTGCCGGGCTCTCTGGCATTGGCGCCGCGGTTCATTTGCTGAAAAAATGCCCAGGCAAATCCTTCCAGATTCTGGAAATGCGCGAGGCCATGGGCGGCACCTGGGACCTGTTCCGGTATCCCGGTATTCGCAGTGATAGCGACATGCATACGCTGGGCTTCAACTTCAAGCCGTGGAAGGCGCAGAAAGCCATCGCGGATGGTCCGGCCATTCGCGACTACATCAATGAGACCGCCGAAGAATACGGTATTAATCCAAACATTCGCTATGACCACAAGGTGCTGGCAGCGAGCTGGAACAGCGATGCGGCCGAGTGGACCGTCACGGTCGAAACGGGCGGCAAAAAGCAGAAACTGACCTGCAACTGGCTGCACATGTGTGCGGGCTATTATCGTTATGACCAGGGCTATACGCCGGAGTTTGAAGGGCGCGATGATTTCAAGGGCGATATCATTCACCCGCAGCTCTGGGATGAGAGTTATGACTATTCTGGCAAGAAGGTGGTCGTGATCGGATCCGGGGCGACAGCGATGACGCTGGTGCCGGCGATGACGGACAAGGCTGAGCACGTCACCATGCTGCAGCGTTCGCCAACCTATGTCGTCTCTCGTCCTGCCGTCGACAAGTTCGCCAATGGGCTGCGCAAGTTCCTGCCTGGCATGATGGCCTATGGCATTACGCGCTGGCGCAATGTGTTGATGCAGCAATTCGTCTACAAGCAGACTCGCGTGCGGCCACAAAAGGTCAAGGAGAAGCTCCTGCATCTCACGCGTGAAGAGCTCGGTGACGAGATGGTCGAGAAGCATTTCACGCCAACTTACAATCCCTGGGATCAGCGCCTGTGCCTGATTCCGGACGGGGATCTGTTCAATGTCATCAATGATGGAAAAGCATCGGTGGTGACAGATCACATCGATCGCTTCACTGAAACCGGAATCAAGCTGAAATCCGGCGAGGAACTGGAAGCGGATCTGATCGTGACAGCGACCGGTCTGGATCTGCAATTCATTGGCGGCACGGAAATTACCGTCGATGGCAAGAAGCAGAACCCGCACGACCGTTTAAACTATCGCGGCGCAATGGTCTCGAACATCCCGAATCTGACCGCTGTGTTCGGCTATACCAATGCCAGCTGGACGCTGCGCGCGGACCTGACCAGCGAGTATATGTGCAAGGTGATCAATCATCTCGACCAGGAGAATTATGTCGAAGCTCGCCCGGTCGCCGACGGGGTCGAGCCGGATGCTGATTTCCTCGACTTCTCGTCTGGCTATGTGCAGCGCGCGATGGAACGGTTCCCTCAGCAAGGCAAGGATGCGCCCTGGCTGATCACGCAGAACTATTCGCGCGACATCTTCCTGATGCGTTATGGCAAGCTGGAAGACGGCGCGCTGATCTTCCGCCGCGCGCATGAGACGGTCGATGAGGTTGCCGGACTGGTGCCGGTTGCAGCCGAATAGCAGTGATTACACACGAGCGCTGAAAACAATCTTGAACGCAGGCGCGCTCCGGCGTATGAGACGCCCTTAAGGGCAGCCTTAGCTCAGTTGGTTAGAGCGCCGGTTTGTGGAGCCGGAGGTCCTTGGTTCGAACCCAAGAGGCTGTACCATTTTCCAGAGTTTCGTTCTAATTTGGCTTCAACCAGCCATACGCGCTTTCATAGCGTTCAAACCCGTCATCCGAGACAACGTAGTGACAGCGTAGCTGGCTGGACACGAAGTCTGAGACAACAAAGCGGTCCGACTTCAGATAATGGCCTCCCAGCAGCGGTTTCACCGCATCCGTCGCTTCCTGCAGCCGGTAGTGCGGAATGGTCGGGAAGATGTGATGGATGACATGCAGATTGCCGATATTGTGCGTCAGCCAATTGAACGGCCCATAATTGCGATCGACTGAGGCGAGGGCGCCTTTGAGGCGGGTCCAGTCCTTCTCGTCATAGACCGGCACATCCGGCGCGACATGCTGCATATAAGTGACGAAAGTCAGCCAGGCACCATAGATGAGATATGGGGCAAGAATGTACTTGGCGAAGAATCCCCAGCCATAGATGACGCCAAGACCGATATAGAGGCTCAGGAAGGCGAGCAGCGAAGCCAGGCCGAGATACCAGGAAATGCGGACGGATTTGGTATAGAGATCGCTCTGCGGCAAATAGTGACTGCCTGTGATCGGTTTATACGTCGTCAGGTTGCGGATGCCGATCTTGTACATCGGCCAGCCAATGATCACGAAAATTCCGGAGCGAAAGATGATCTTGCGAAACAGCGTATCCTCGCCTTTGCCAGCGGGGCGGAACACTTCTTCCTGCTTGAAATGACCGGTTTTCATATGGTGCAGGGCATGGCTGCGCTGCCAACCGCGATACGGCACCAGGATAGCGCCATGCACGAGAATCCCGAAAATCGTGTTCACGGTTCGGCTCTTAGAAAAGGAGCCATGTCCGGCATCGTGGCCGATCACGAATAATGACCATAGCATTGTCCCGATCAGAAAAATGATCGGCCATTCGAAATACCAGGCAGTCATCTGGGTCAGCGACCAGTAGAGCGCTGCAATGACGAGCAGATCAAAAACCAGATAGGCGCTGGAGCGCCAGGCATTCGCCTCGAAGCATCGATCTGGTATTGCCGCACGCAAATCTTGTTGCGTGAAGGGGAGGTCTTTTGCGCTCATGTCTCACTCTGCTCATACGCCTAAACAGATGCGTCCCCTATTCATGTCTTAGAATTACAGATGGAAAGTTAACATGATGAATACTGTCGCAGCCGCAACGGTACGGCATAATCGCCACACTGCACGGTGATCATTGGTGATGACTCACACGCAGCCTTGCCCCGAGGGGTGACGAAAGCTACGAAGCACCCCATATCTGCTGCGGCGCGGCATCGCGCGTCGTTTTATATGGAGACAGGATGTCAAAAGAAGAAATCCTCGAGTTCAACGGCACCATTGTTGAGCTTCTGCCGAACGCGACCTTCCGCGTGAAGCTTGAAAATGATCATGAGATCATTGGCTATACAGCCGGCAAGATGCGGAAAAACCGCATTCGTATCCTCACCGGGGATAAGGTATTGGTCGAAATGACCCCTTACGATCTGACAAAAGGTCGGATCACCTATCGCTTCAAATAGGCGTTCTGCCTTGAGCGATGTTGAGGTTCCAGATGGATTTGAGCGGCATTTTCGCCGCTCCGGACTGACCGATCCCTGGGAACCGCTCTACTCCCGAAAATTAGACGACCGGGTCCAGATGGGCCTGATCCTGGATGAGCCGCATTGCAATTCGCGCGGCCTGGTGCATGGCGGTCTGATTGCGGCACTGGCCGATAATGCCATGGGTCTGTCCTGCGTCGTCGCACTGGCCGCCGCCGGGCGCGATCCGGGCAAAGGGCTGGTGACCGTGTCGCTGGGCACCGATTATCTCGGCAGCGCCAAACTAGGCGAGTGGCTGGAGATCGACCCTGAACCGGTCAAGGTTGGCGGATCCATCTGTTTCGCCCGCGCCATCATTCGCGGCAATGACAAGCCAGTCGCGATGGCGAACGCCACGTTCAAGATCCTATGAGCAAACTGGTCCTGGCCAGCGCGAGTCCGCGGCGCAAGCAATTGCTGGCGCAGATCGACGTGACGCCGGACGCCGTTAGCCCCGCTGATATTGATGAAACGCCGATTCCGGGCGAGCCCCCTCGCGCCTATGCCGAACGGCTTGGTATCGAGAAGGCGCAAGCGGTGCACGCGGACGGTCAGTACACGCTCGCGGGCGACACGGTTGTCGCGCTCGGCCGGCGAATTCTACCAAAGGCGGAAACGGATGCGGAAGTGCGCGCCTGTCTCGAGCTGATCTCGGGCCGATCACACCATGTCATGACATCGGTCTGCCTGATCGGACCGGACGGGCAGCTGGCCAAGCGTTTGAGCGATTCGCGGGTCATCGTCAAACGCCTGACAGACGGTGAAATTGCGGCTTATGTCGACAGCCAGGAAGGCATCGGCAAGGCGGGCGGATATGCGATCCAGGGACTGTTCGGCGCGCACATAAAGCAGATTTCCGGCAGCTATACTGGCGTTATGGGACTGCCTGTCTTCGAGACGGCCCAACTTCTCAGCGGGCTCGGTTACCGATTGTAGAAGTCGAATTCGATTTCGTATTGCAGATGGCCGTCCCCCATGGACAGATCGTATCCGCCAAATCCGTAGACATAATCGAACCGCACCGATTGTGACGGCAGACTTGCGGCGTTGCGGCGCCTGATCGGATTGGTGAATTCAAGAATTCGGGTCGGCGTGCCGAGAATGTCGCCAAGATCATTGATTGCCCCGATCTGGCGAATGTAATTGCCATTTCGGGCATTCGCGCCAAATGCCATGCCATCATCATTGCCGTTTCGGGTGACGCCGTACTGGAATCCAATATTATCGAGATATGACGGCGAATTCAGGCCGCCGCCAGGACCCAGCAGACGGGCTTCGGCGGTGACATAGAAATCGGTCCGGGATGACAGGTAGAAACTGCGTTGCGCAGTCGTATCAGCCGCGACGAGGCTGGTGCTCTGGGTCAATGCGAACGGGTCCATGCGGTCGCTCGCATCGAGGAATCCACTGCTATTTGCGTCCAGAGGCAGACGGTCAGGAATTCCATCACCATTGGTATCAATGCCCAGCAAGACGCTTTGATCCTGCAGGGGCACGGCGTGCAACCCTTCAGTGCGTGAGCCGGTGAAGACCGGGTTCACACCGCCAGCGCCCTGAAACGGGTTGCCGGTCCACGGGATCATGCGACCGCCAATGGGCACGGTTCCGCCGGTCGCGAACACGTAATTGTCGTAGACATCGAACGTGAACCCGTCATGGACGACGACGCAGCCATAGGTCCGGCAGTAAAAGTCCGAATCCAGCCAGGAGGCGGACGCTGCGGGCGCCGATGCCAGGGCGGCGAGGCCTGCGAGCAGTGCCTGGAGACTATTCGAGCGCTGTGTCTTCATCGCTTGAAGATCCGCCTGTCAGCGCGGATTCCTCGAACGCCAGATCGGATGTGAAGGGCGCCAGCATGATAGCGCCCGTGGCGCTTTGCGGCGCGAAAATGTTCTCCAGCGTGACCCGGACTTCAGGATTGGTCGGCAGGTCCTGCGTGAGTGGCAGGCGGAAGGTTCTC
>Ga0207422_1004239_pt1 | contig 12252 bp, 4 predicted proteins | sample MarCyaLeptolynsp_FD_187757 | JGI IMG/M metagenome (GOLD analysis project Ga0207422, IMG submission 187757) | Marine cyanobacterial communities from Panama - species 1 Leptolyngbya sp. (SPAdes) | ecosystem: Environmental > Aquatic > Marine > Unclassified | place: Panama: Panama City | collected...
AATCATGTTGTTCTGCCCGGCTCGCCGCCTTCGTGGCGACCCGCAACTGCTTGTGACATCCGAAACGTTTATATTCCAAATGGATACGCCGATATTGCGCGCCGCTGTCCGGACGAGGGCCAGGGAAGCATAGGCACAAGAAATCAATCCGAAATTCGTTTGCTGTGGATCGATCAGGCAGTTCATGACAAGATACGACACACAGTGTATACAATTTTAATCCGATCTTCGGCACCGGAGATCGCAAATGCCGATCGCCACGATCGGAAAACAAGGATCCAAAAAGGGTCTGCAAGCGCGGCGCCGATGCGGTGCGCACTTCACAGCCAGAGAGCAGGATACATGAAACAAGACAAAGACCTTCTTCAAAGAATGCTTATGGACGGGCGGACGACGCGCCGCGAGTTCATGGTCGGGGCCATGGCCATGGGCATGACCGCGGTTGCCGCGACGAGCGTCTGGGATAGCGCACACGCGGCGACGCCGAAAAAGGGCGGTCACCTGAAATGTGGCCTGAACGATTCCAACACCACCGACAGCCTTGACCCCGCCACTTTCATCGCGACAACGATGATCTGCATATCCAGGGCGTTCCGCGACAGTCTTGTCGAGGTCGGTCAGGACAATTCCGCGCAACCCGGTCTGGCGGAAAGCTGGGAATCCAGCGACGACGCCAAATCCTGGCGGTTCAAGCTCCGCAAGGGAGTTGAATTCTCCGACGGCAAGAGCCTCACCACGGAAGATGTCATCAATTCCATCAACGTACACCGGGGCGACGATTCCAAATCCGGCGCCAAGGGCGTGTTTGCAGGCATCTCCGACGTGAAGGCCGACGGCAATGACGTCGTCGTCGTTGACCTGGCCGAAGCCAATGCGGATTTCCCGTTCCTGATGACCGATTACCACATGAATGTGGTGCCGACGAAGGACGGCAAGGCCGACGTGCTTTCCAAGGCGGGCACGGGAACCTACCTTCTCAAGGATTTCGATCCCGGCGTGCTGGCAACACTGGAGCGCAATCCGAACGCCTGGCAGGGCGATGAATTCGGATTTGTCGATTCCGTTGAAATCACGACGATCCTCGATGACACCGCCCGTCAGAACGCATTGCTGACCGAGTCTGTCGATGTCATCAATCGGCCTGACCTCAAGACCGTGTCGCGATTGCAGCGCATTCCGCACATCAAGATCGTCGATGTGGAATCGAACCTGGCCTTTACCCATCCGATGCGCATGGACGTCGCACCGTTCGACAATGCCGATCTCCGCCAGGCCCTTAAACATGCCCTGCCGCGCCAGGAGTTCATCGACAAGATCCTGTACGGTTACGGCTCGCTCGGCAATGACCAGCCGCTTGGCCCGGTCTTCAACAATTATGATCCGGAAATCACCAACGAATACGATCTCGACAAGGCAAAGAGCCTGATCAAGAAGGCCGGCCTGGAAGGGATCAAGTTTGACATGCACTCCTCCGACGCCGCTTATGGCGGTGCGCTTGGTGCCGCACAATTGTTCGCCGAGACCTTCAAGAAGATCGGCATTGAAATGAACGTCGTGCGCGAGGCCAAGGACGGATACTGGTCCAACGTCTGGAACAAGAAACCGTTCTGCTCCTGCTATTGGGGCGCGCGTCCGGTCGAGGATATGATCCTGTCGATCGCCTACATTACCGGCGCGCCGTGGAACGACACGGTGATTTCGATGCCCCGCGTCGACGAACTCGTCAAGGCGGCCCGCGGCGAACTTGACCCGGCCAAGCGCAAGGCCATGTATTCTGAAGTCCAGATGCTGATCTCAAAGAATGGCGGCACGCTGGTTCCGGCCTTCGGCAAGGATGTGGCGGCGACCAACAAGAAAGTCGGCATCGGCCCGAACATCGGCGGCGGCTGGGAAATGGATGGCGGTCACTTCATCAAGCGCTGGTGGCTGACCTGATTTCGGTCGGTTCCGACGGATCGGTTTGATCTGATTGAAAATCTGATGCCAAACAAAGCGGTGCAGCGTTTCCCTAGAGCTTTTCCTGTTCAGACGGAATCGTCTGGACAGATAAGAAATGCGGAACACAGGGACTTTGAGCTTTTCACTGTTTCCGTGAAACTGTGAAAAACTCTAAACGCTGCACCGCTGCCGGTTTTGGCTGGCCATTGGCGTCACGCGTCGTCTCTGAGACCGTTTGGTCGTTTGAGGACGCGGTCAGTTCTTCAGCGCGGCAATAGCTGCTTCAATCGCATTGAGTCGTTTTTGCCAGCTCGGCTTGCCGGAATGGTCCAGCAGCCCCTTCATGACCTTACGGGCATTTCGGAACGTTTCGAGCGCTTCATCGGTGCGTTCCATTTTCGACAGGTGCTGCGCCAGCAGCGCAAATCGTCCGGCCAGTTCGAACTGACCGTCGTCGTTGCCCGGATCCGCCGCGACGACACGCTGGCTGGCGGCAAGGCTGTTCTGGTAGGATTTGAGGGCGCCGTCCAGATCGTCTTTCACAGTCAGCAAAATGCCAACACGAAAATGCGCCGTCGGCAGATTGCGCGTCCAGAAAGTGTTCTCCGCGCCGATGGCGCGACGCTCGGCGACCGCCAGGCTGCGCTGTCGCGAAGCCAGTGCGCCGATAATGTCGCCGCGGGATTCCAGCACCCCGGCGATCCGATTGTGGGACTTGTAAAGACTGCGTTGCCAGTCGTCGTTATCCGCGTCCAGGGCGGTAAGCTCAATCAGTATGCCGGCGCCTTTTCGATAGGCTGCAAGCGCCGCCGAACGGTCCTTTTGCAATTCTTTGGTCTCGCCGACCCTTGCATGGGAAAGGGCCAGATCGTGTTTCCATTGCGCGTTTGTCGGATCAATCGACGCAAGGCGTTTCCTTATGGTCATGCCATTGTTGAACGCTTCCAGCGCCGCATCGAGATCGTCCTGCATCAACAGGATGTCGCCGACCCGGTTGTGCGCGATGGAGAGGTCTCTTTGCCTCACCATGTCGTCCGGATCCGTGGCGGCGATGGTGTTGCTGATGGCCAGGCTCTCGCGATAGGACGCGAGCGCGTCTGCAAGTTCACCTCGGGCTTCGTGCACATCGCCGATCAGGCTGAAGGACACCGCCAGCGAGCGTTGCCGGTCCAGGTTTGAGGGGCTGGAGGCCGCAAGACGTTTTCTGATCTCGAGACTCTTGCGCAAGGACGCCAAAGCCTCGGCCGGATTGCCCTGTTCGACATGGAGCCTGCCGAAATTGATGTAGGTTCCGGACAGGGATTGTTGCCAACGCGCATTGGCCGGATCCTTGGTTGCAAGGCGTTCCTTGATGGCAAGGCTGGTGCGGAAGGATATCAGGGCATCCGCCGGCATTCCTTTCGCGGCCTGCGCGTTGCCGATTAAGTCGTGGGTAGCGGCCAGGTCCAGCTGCCAGCCCGTATGAGTGGTGTCCGCATTTGCGAGTTTCCCGATTATCGCGAGGCGTTTTTCGTAGGACAAAAGGGCACCGTCAAGATCGCCCTGATCCATCTTGACATCGCCCAAATGGGTATGGGAGGTCGCGAGATCTCGCTGCCATTCCGTGTTGCTGGGGTCCGATGCCACAAGACCGGCATCGATTCGCACGCTTTCACCATAGGCGTCCAGCGCACCGCTGAGATCACCGAGGCGATCCCTTTCACCCCCCAGCCAGGTGAAGGACACGGACAGATCGCGCTGCCATTCCGCATTGCCGGGATCGGAGGCGGCAAGGCGCTCGGTGATGGCATGGCTTTTCTCCTGGGAAGCGAGCCCGGCAACAAGGTCACCCTGCAGACGCTGTGTGTACCCAACCCTGTTGTAGGATGTCGCCAAATCCCGTTGCAGGCGGGTGTTGTTTGGATCGAGGGCTGCCTGGCGTTGCAGAATGGTCAAACTGTCGCGGAATGACGTCAACGCATCCTCGAACGCCCCCAGAGCGAGGTGGGCATCGCCGACGATGCCGTAGGACGTCGCAAGAGCATGCTGCAAGTCGGGGTTGATTGCCGTCAAGGCTTCAAGAATGGCCAGGCTCTCACGATGGGACGCCAGTGCGCCGGCGGCGTCGCCCTGATCGGATTTCACGAAACCGATCTCGTCAAGAATCACGGACAGGTCGCGTTGCAAATTCGTTTTGTCCGGTTCCGAGCTTGCAAGCGCCTGCGTAATGGACAGGCTTTCGCCAAACGACGCCTTTGCGGCCGAAAGGTCTCCCTGCGCCTTTTGTACGATGCCGACCTTTTTGTGTGATTCCGACAGTTTGCGCATGAGGTCCACACTGTCGGGAGCTTGGGCGGCGAGCTCCGTCATGATCTCCAGTGAGCGTGCGGCACGCTGCGACGCTGCGTCGAGATTTCCAAGGGTCCGGTAAGCATCGACAAACGCATGCAGCATCACCGCCTGCCTGAGAGGAACGGCCTGGGTGTCAGCGGTCCCGTCGAGCCCCTCGAGCACGGCCTCGGCCTTTTCCAGGACCGAGCGAATCCGTTCGATCGGAACGCCCTGAAAATCCTTCATTCCGTCGGCGATTTCACCGATCAGTGTATCGGCCGCATCCAGGGCCTTTTCCAGGTTCTTCTCGGCGCGCCGTTTTTCGCTTTCTGCACGTTCGCGTTCGGCGATCGCCTGTTTTTCGTTCCGCTTTGCCAGCTTTTCGTTTGCGATCGCGATCCCGCGCTGTTCCAGGGCGATGCCGCGCTGCGTGTCCGCCTCCTGCTTTTGCACATAGGCAAGTCCGGCCAGCATCGTGGTCACGACCGCCGCCGCCAGGGACCCGCTGACCCAGAACTGTTGCCGCCGCGTCGCCATGCGGCGGCTGTAGGTCACGTATTCCCGGTGCAGTGCGGTCGGGGGTGGGGCGTTTTCGGGCTGCCGCGCCAGCCATTCCTCGGCCGCCGCGAGTTCCCTGGCCCGCAACGGCTGCGCGCCGAGCTTGCGTTGCGCGTCCCATCGTCGCGCCAGCTCTCCGACACGCGTGTGTTCCCGGATCCAATCGATATCGGTGTTGAGGGCGCGAACGAGGTTGGCAAGCGCGCCATCGAATTCATCCGCTTCGGTGAAGAAGATATAATTGTATTTCGTGAGTGCTGCAGGGATGTCTGGCGACGGTACCTCCGCGATAACGATCGGGGCGATGCGTTTGTTAAGGCGTTCCGCGAACGCCACTTCCCAGGCACAGACTTCGGAGGCGGCGGAGTGCGGCGAAAGCGCAAAGACGATCGTATCGGCGTCGCTGATCAATTGTTCGAGACGCTGTTTCCATTCCTCCGTCGGCAGAATGTCTTCCGTGTCCCGGAAGACGTCGATGTCGCCTTCGGCTTCAAGCGCTCTGGACAGTCTGGACGCGAAGGCCCGATCCTTGCGGGAATAGGAAATGAAGACCCTGGTGTTGCGGGAAGATCCGGCCTTGGTCTCTGCTTGTTTTGAGGGCAACGGCGATGGTCTCCGTTTCTGGCGGCCCACCCATATTGGAATCGTTATGACCCGGTTGTCCAATCTTGGCGGGGCCGAAGCCCGGGCGAAAACGAATGGAACGGACATTTGATTTGCCGGCTGCACCGCGTGTCGTGTCTATGGGGACGATGACCTGCCAACGAAACAAGTCTCTGCCCGATCCGGCGACCGTGATCAGGCCCGACGGCACTGTGGACTGGGACAAGGCCACCCAGCTCGGATGGCGCCCGGCCTGGGCCATTCGCAGTCGTCGGGGTAGCGTTGCGCCGTTTATTGAAATGCTTGTTGCCTGGTGGCGCCGGTTTTCTTTGTTGTAGAGGACGGTTTTGAAGATATTGAACCCAGCCTTTCCGTGGAATTCGCGTCAGTCCTGCAAGCCGTGACGGTCGCTATTGATATGAGGGTATTCTTTCACGGGTTTCTTCAAATTCGCGATATTTCGGCGCTTTTTGCAGATCGGTTCCAATCTGGCTATTGTGATGCAATCCGGAGATGGAAATTCAAAGCAGGGCGATATGGATCTGGCCGCGCGCAAAATTATCTTTGCAGAATCTCTTCGAGTTTTTCGAAGTATTTTTAAAATTGCGCTGGTCTATTCCCTGGTTTTGTCGACGCTTTTTATTTCGAGTTTTGTATTTGACGAACTTCATTCCTCCGGTGTTATTTTTCTTGGAGAAAGCGAGAATGTTGCAATATTAAAATCCGTATTTTGGTTTCTTGTATCATGGTTTATGATATTTTCATGGGTAATATTTACATTTATTGCCTACCGATTGCATTTTGAGCTTCAGAAAATTGATCGTAAACAAGAGATTTCGCAATATTTGAATTTTCTTGTGGCTATGATTGTTTTCAATACGCTTTGCGACCGATTTATATTTTGGATATTGTCTCCGCTTCCTGAATTGACACTGCTGGAGAAGTTTTGGCTCATTGATAATGATTGGTTTTTCGTAATCGGCGTGTCTGTGGATTGGCTCTTCGTGACGATATTGCTGTGTATTTTCGGTTCGTGGTTCCCGGCGCTGTTGACAAAGAAGGATATCTCCGTGTTGGCGACCGTGCAGAGAGGGTTTCGGCAGTTTTTCTGGACATTTGGTCAGTTTCTTCTCGGCCCGGGCCTCTTCGTTTTGCTGGCTGTGGTAGCCACCGGTCTGTTCAAAGTCCTTTCCGGTATTGAAATTGGAACAGATCTCGATCCGTTATGGCCCCTGGCAATACTTGTTATTGGCCTTGGCGCGTTTGCAATCCTGATGCTGATTATCCTGTCAGTGCTTTTCTGCAACACACTCGGCGCAATAATCCTATCGCAATCACTCTTGAGAGATGAGCAAACCGCCGCTATCCGAGCAGAAATTGGAACCGTTCCCGGTGGCGAAACGAGATTTTCCTTTAATTGGAAAGGCGCTTGAACCGAATTCGCGGATGTTTGGATTGGATTGAGTCACTTGCATGCGGTGCGCTGTCCGGTTTTGCTGTAGCCGGCCGCGCAGGAGCATCGCTGGGAGTTTGATTTCCCTGAATAGCCCGGTGCCGCGAGAGGCCCTGTAGACGCTCCTTGAACAATCCGGTTCTTGCCGTCGCCTCCCAAGGAGGATGAGGGCCCTGTCCGCAACCGTTTCCCTTCGGGTAAGTATGGCTAACGAAACGTTAACACGGTCGCGCTAGGGTCCGACCTGGCGTGATGCCGGGCCGTCCCGTGCCCCGGATTGCGCAATGAGGCTGCGGCAATTCCACAAGGGGCACCCCATGAAGCTGAGTGTAGATAGCGAGATGCGGCGGGCGCGCTCCCACGCCAAGAAGGGCGAAAAAGCCAAGGCTGCCGAAATCTACGGCGCGGTGTTGAAAGCCTTTCCGAAAAACAAGCGGGCTCAGCAGGAATTGGCGAAACTGAATGTCGCCCCGGTTCAGCGCGGGCTCCCCGACGATGAATACAACCGGCTTGTCTCCCGGTTCAAACAGGGCACGTTTGCCGAGGTCGTCCGTGACGGTGAGCGGCTGGCGATCGAATATCCCGATGATTTCATTCTGCAATTTGTGCTGGGCGCCGCGAACGCGAGCCTGAACAGGCTCGACGATTCAATTGCCAACTACCGGCGCGGGCTGGCTCTCAATCCCGACTATGCGGAGGGGCACTTCAATCTGGCCAATGTGCTGGAGCAAAACGGGGCGCTGGATGAGGCCGTTGCCAGCTTCGAAAAGGTCATCGCGCTCAGGCCGGATTATACGGCAGCGCACTATAATCTCGGCGTGGTGCTGCAGAACAAGGGTGAATTCGACAAGGCGGCCGTGCACTATCGCATGGCGCTTGCCCAGAATCCCGACTACGCCGAGGCGCACAACAATCTCGGCGCCGTGCTGCAGGCCGGCGGCGATCTGTTCAGTGCCCAATCGCATTTCATCAGGGCCGTCGAGATCAATCCGGATTATGCCGAGGCGCACAACAATCTGGGGGGCAGCTATCAGCGCCTGGGAGCCCGGGAAGACGCATTGGCCAGCTTTGCCCGCGCGTTCGCATGCCAACCCGACTACGCCGAGGCCTACTACAATCATGCAAGTGCGCTGAGGTCCGGGGGCGAGCTTGCCGAAGCGGCGGCCGGATTTGCAAAGGCGCTGGAAGTCAAGCCGGACTATGCCGACGCTCACAATGGCCTTGGTGTTGTCCTGAAGGAGCAGGGCGCGCTGGATGACGCCATAGCGCAGTTCTCGCGCGTGCTCGAGCTCGATCCGGGCCATGCCGAAGCCCACAACAATCTTGGCGTGGCGCTCGAATCGAAAGGCGATTCGGATGAGTCCGCGACCCACTACATCCGGGCCGTGGAGATCAATCCCGACTATGCCGACGCCCACAACAATCTCGGTCTGGCCCTTCAGAACAGCGACGCCATCGACGAATCCGTCGCCAGTTATGAAAACGCGCTCGCGATCAAGCCCGACCATCACGTGGCGCGGACGATGAAACTGCACCAACAGGCGCATATGTGCGACTGGACGGCGATGCGGGAAGACGCGGCGCTGATACCGAAGCTGGGCGTGGAAGGCGACAGCGTGCCGCCGTTTGCGATGCTGGTCATGGATGATGATCCCGGGCGTAATCTGCTGCGCGCGGAAAGACATGCCCTTGAAAAATTTGATCGACGCGCCCTGCCGGCGTCCGCGCAACCGAAAGCACCGTCTGAACGTCTGCGCATCGGCTACTTTTCCGCAGATTTCCACAACCATGCCACCATGCATCTGATGGTTCGGCTGTTTGCCGTACACGATCGTGAAAACTTCGAGATCTATGCCTATTCCTTCGGTCCCGATACCGGGGACGAGATGCGAAAGCGCGTCGTCGCGACGGTAGACCGGTTTCGCGACGTCAGCGATGCCACCGACGAGGCAGTGGCCCGCCTGGCCCGCGAGGACGCGATCGACATTGCCGTCGATCTCAAGGGATATACCCAGGATGCCCGCCCGAACATTTTCGCCTATCGGGCGGCACCGGTTCAGATCTCCTATCTCGGCTATCCCGGCACGCTCGGCGCCCCGTTCATGGACTATATCGTTGCCGACGACATGGTGATTCCGCCGGCGCAACGGCACAATTATTCCGAAAAGATCATCACCCTGCCGAATTGCTATCAGATCAACGATAACCGGCGCGCCATTTCCGAGCGGGCGATGAAACGGTCCGAGTTCGGTCTTCCGGATGACGCGTTCGTGTTTTGCTGTTTCAACGCGAACTACAAGATCACACCTGACGTCTTCGACATCTGGATGCGTTTGCTGAACCGGATCGAGGGAAGCGTTCTGTGGCTGCTGAAGTCAAACGAATGGGCGGAAGGTCGGCTGCATGCGGAAGCCGAGGCCCGCGGTGTCGACCGTCATCGCATTGTCTTTGCCGAGCGCGTGGATCAGCACGAACACCTGGCGCGCTGCCGGTTGGCCGACCTGTTCCTCGATACATTTGCCTGTAATGCCCACACAACCGCCAGTGACGCCCTGTGGGCCGGATTGCCGCTTGTCACCAGGCCTGGCCAGGGCTTTCCGGCCCGGGTGGCGGCGAGCCTTCTCAGGGCGGTTGGCCTGCCGGATCTGATCACCGCGACGGACGCAGATTACGAAACGCTCGCTTGCGAGCTCGCCAGCCGGCCGGACCGTCTGCGCGCGGTTCGTGAGAGGCTGGTGGAGAACAGGACCACTGAACCGCTCTTCAACACGGAATTGACCGCCAGGCATCTGGAAGAGGCCTACCGACAGGCTCACAAACTTTATTCCGATGGTGAGATCCCGGCCCATATCACGGTCCGGGCCGAGGCATGTGAACCTTTGCCGGAAGCCGGGAACAACGACGCGTCATCGAACGGCGCCGACAGACAGGCCAGGGCGGCTGCGCTTCGGGAAAAAGCCGGCAATCTGTTGCGGCTTTTCAATCAGGGCCGGTTGAGCGAAGCGGCCGCAGAGGCCGAGCGCCTGGTTCTCGACCACCCCGAGAATTTTGTTCTGCACAATTTCCTCGGTGTGGTTCGGGCCGCACTCAATCAGTCCGACCGCGCGCTCGTCCACTATCGGCGCGCCCTGGAAATCAAACCCGATCACGCCGAAGCGCATTACAATCTCGGGCTTGCCTTGCAGAACCAGGATGATCCGGAAGCGGCCGCGGCAAGCTACAGGCGTGCGGTCGGCATCAAACCCGACTATGCCGACGCACACTACAATCTGGGGCTGGCGCTCCAGAAAACGGGCGCTCTGGATGAAGCCGTCGCCAGTTTCGCCCGGACGCTTGATATTGATCCGGCCTTCGCGAAAGCCCGCGAACAGAAGCTGCACCAGCAGGCCCACATGTGTGACTGGCCGGCTTTGCAGGACGCCGGCGAATGGATTCCGAAACTTGGAATTGACGGTGCAAGCGTTTCTCCCTTCTCCATGCTCGCCATGGAGGACGATCCGGCCCGGCATCGCCTGCGCTCGGAACGTGCGGCCTTTGACAATTTCCCCGGACAGCCCCTGCCGGCCGTTGCGCGGCCTCCGGAAAGGCCGGACCGGCTGCGGATCGGTTACTTCTCGGCCGACTTCCACAATCACGCCACCATGTATCTGATGGCGAAATTGTTCGCGCTTCACAATCGCGAGGCTTTCGAAGTTCATGCCTATTCCTACGGGCCGGACAAACAGGATGAGATGCGAAAACGCCTGGTCGACACTGTCGATGTATTCCGTGATGTTCGGGATATCTGCGATGAGGCAGCGGCGCATCTGGCGCGAGAGGACGGCCTGGATATTGCAATTGACCTCAAGGGCTTCACGCAGGGATCGCGCGCCGGCATCTTTGCCTACCGACCGGCGCCGGTGCAGATCAGCTATCTCGGGTATCCGGGCACGCTCGGCGCGCCGTTCATGGATTACATCGTCGGTGACGAAACCGTCATTCCCCTGGATATGGAGCAGCATTATTGCGAGAAGGTGATCCGTTTGCCGCATTCCTATCAGGTCAACGATGACACCCGGACAATATCGGATCGAGCGATGACACGCGCCGAGTTCGGTTTGCCGGATGACGGAATTGTCTTTTGCTGCTTCAATTCCAGCTACAAGATCGGCCCCGGCGAATTCGAGATCTGGATGCGGTTGCTGGGGCAGGTCGACAACAGCGTGCTCTGGCTCTTGAAGACCAACACATGGGCCGCGGCCAATTTGCGGCGTCAGGCCGAGATCCGGGGCATAGACGGCCGGCGCCTCGTATTTGCCGAGCGCCTGCCGCTTGACGAACATCTCGCCCGCTATCGTCTGGCGGATCTGTTTCTGGATACATTTGCCTACAATGCGCACACGACCGGCAGCGATGCCCTGTGGGCCGGCCTGCCGTTGGTTTCCAAACTCGGGCGGGGATTCGCCGCCCGTGTCGGCGGCAGTCTGCTCAACGCTGTCGGCCTGCCGGAACTGATAACGCAAACGCCGGATGCCTACGAAGCGCTGGCGCTTGATCTGGCTAACGATCCTGGAAGGCTTGCCGAGATCAGGTCGACGCTGGCACAAAACCGGTCCGGCGCACCCTTGTTCGACAGTGGGCGGTTTGCTCGGAACCTTGAAGGCGCCTACAGGCAGGCCTATCAATTTTACCTCGACGCGGAAGACCCAAGATCTTTTTCGGTCCAGGCAGGTTCGGATCGCACTTGAGAACAGCGCGACACGGATCGATCAAATCGGTCCGTCAGCCCTTTGCCTGCAGTTCCGGCCAGGTGAACGCAACCGCGATTGCCGACACGAGACCCTGTAGCGCAATGATCCAGAGCGCGTTGGAGGCGCCGAAAAACTCCGCGGTCAGACCGACATTGGCAAAACCGATGACGCCGGCTCCGATACAGATCGTCATGAGCCCCAGGAATCGGCCGCGCATGTCTGGCGGTGCAACCGCATAGATCAGCGTCGATTGCATGGTCGCAAAAATCGCCGCGCAGGTTCCGGCGATCGCCAGTCCGATCACGGTAACCCACAGTCCGGGGAGCGCGCCGATCACGAAGATTGTGCAGTACAGGCCGATTGTGGCTCCAAGGTAGAGCCGTCGCAGACCGGTCTGCGGTTGAACCTTGACGATTACGATTGCTGCAAGCAGCGCAAACAGGCCTTCCACGGCCGTCACCACGCCGACCGCACCCGGTGACAGGTCCAGCGTTTCGCGGCCGATAACCGGGATCATCGAGACGTAGGGAAATCCCCAGATGTTGAAAACGACAGTCACAAGCAGGATGCGCATCACATCCGCATTGCGGCGGGCATAGCGCAGGGCTTCAAGGGCTCCCTGGAGCGGGCGCAGGATCTGCGCGATTTTGGAAGCCGCCC
>Ga0207422_1004241_pt1 | contig 12249 bp, 12 predicted proteins | sample MarCyaLeptolynsp_FD_187757 | JGI IMG/M metagenome (GOLD analysis project Ga0207422, IMG submission 187757) | Marine cyanobacterial communities from Panama - species 1 Leptolyngbya sp. (SPAdes) | ecosystem: Environmental > Aquatic > Marine > Unclassified | place: Panama: Panama City | collected...
CGTCCGCAAGAGACTCCGCAAAATACGGGGCGTTCGCCTGTGCAAGGGCGATCTGTGACTTCAGTTGATCTAGCTGACGCGCGGCCCGTTCGTCCGCGCTTTGCGTTTCAAGCTCGTCGAAGAATTCGGACATCTCTGTGCCGCTTACAACCAGCGCTTCCGGCGCTTGTAGTGCTTGACCTGACGGAAGTTCCGTCGGCCTTCCGTCGACAGGCCGAGGTAGAACTCTTTCACGTCCTCGTTGGACAGCAGAGCATCCGCTTCGCCGTCCATCACGACGCGGCCATTCTCTAAGATATAGCCGTAATTCGCATAGCGAAGAGCAACCATCGTATTCTGCTCCGCCAGCAGGAAGGTCACACCTTCCTCTTCATTGAGCCGCTTTACGATCTCGAAGATCTGCTCAACCAGTTGTGGCGCCAGGCCCATGGACGGCTCATCCAACAGGATGAGCTTGGGGCGCGCCATCAGGGCGCGTCCGATCGCGCACATCTGTTGCTCACCACCCGACGTATAGCCGGCCTGGCTTTTGCGCCGCTCTTTCAGGCGCGGAAAGTATTGGTAGACGAGGTCGAGGTCATCCTTAACGTGCTGGCCGCTACCGCGGGTATACGCGCCGGTCAGCAGGTTTTCCTCGACCGTCAGGTGTTCGAAGCAATGCCGACCTTCCATGACCTGAACGCAGCCGCGTTTCACAAGGTCGTTCGACGTCATGTGGTGCACACTTTCGCCGTTCAGGTCGATGGTGCCTTTGGTAACCTCGCCGCGCTCTGCGCGCAGGAGGTTGGAAATTGATTTCAGTGTCGTCGATTTGCCGGCGCCATTGGCACCCAGCAGGGCAACGATTCCCCCTTCAGGAACCGATAGGGAGACACCCTTGAGCACAAGGATCACGTGGTCGTAGATCACTTCCACGTTGTTGACCTCAAGAAGCGGTTTGGCTTGTTCGGCCTTTCCGGCCGGCCCTGCCGCTGCTTCGGTTTCCACTGCACTCATCAGGTATCTCCCACTATCGGCTTACCAATTACGGATCGTGAAATCCGTTACCGTTCTTACGAGCAGTTACGGGCTGCGATACCCTGCTCAGCTGCGTAAGATTCGGCTTCCGCTTCCAGAATCGGACGGGTCATGTCGGACATCGCCGGGACCCAGTCCGAGACGATTTCGTATTCCGACCCGTTCCACTGCTGGATCAGGATAGCCGGGTTCTGACCTTCGTGGTTCTCGCAGGTCACTTCGACCGACGGCACCAGACCAGCCGCGCCAATTGCCGCGATGTCTGCATCCGTCAGGTTGAGGTTCTCCAGAGCCCACTGCATCTGCGCGCCGGTGACAACATTGCCCTCACCGAACTCTGCTTGTGCAGCTTTAAGGGCTTCCACGATGTAGATGGCATTCGCGACACCACGGTTGTAGAGCACGCGGCCCATCTGATCGCCGTTACCAGCGGCCAGACCTGCGTCATAGACGTACTGCTGCAGGTCTGCATAGACGTCATAGTCGCTGCCTGCGCCGTGGAAGGTCGCAGCCTTGTAACCGATGGCACCGTCGCCGCCGGCTTCAACCGCGTCTTCACCCGCAGACCACCAGTTGCCAATGAAGTGGTCCATGTCGAATCGGATGTTGGCCGCTTCGTTGACCGCGGTGCTGTTCATCGCACCCCAGCCCCACATGATGGCGTAATCCGGCTGCTGGCGGCGGATCTGCAGCCAAATGGACCGCTGTTCCGTCATGGATGCCGGCGGTACCGGATACTGGTCGAAGGAGAAGCCGTACTCAGCCGCCAGAACGTCCAGCGTCGGCAGCGGCTCACGACCATAGGGGTGATCCAGGAAGATATACGCGAAGTTCATACCGCGCAGGGAGTCCAGACCGCCTTCCTGTTCCGCAATATAGCGGACGATTGCGGTTGCTTGGTTCCAGTAGGTCGACGGGAAGTTGAAGACATACGGGAAGAAGCGACCGTCAGCAGCAGACGTGCGGCCGTAACCCATCGACAGGATCGGAATTTCATCCTGCGTTGCTTTTTCGATCAGCGCGTAGGTGATGCCGGTTGACCACGGGCTGTAAACCGTGGCGCCGGCGCCTTCGTTCTTCGTCCGGTCATAGCACTCAACACCACGGTCGGTGTTGTAGCCGGTCTCACACTCGACAACTTCGAACATGACGCCATTGATGCCGCCGTCGCGCTCGTTGATCAGGGTGAAATAATCCGCATACCCGTCGGCGAGCGAGATGCCGCCCGGCGCGAACGGACCCGTCCGGTAAACGAGAGACGGGATAACCTGTGTGTCCTGGGCATAGACCGCGGGTGCCGACGCGAATGCGCTGAGGCCGACAGCCGCGCCCAATGCAGCCCCCATCAGGGACTTGGGCGTACGCTTCAACATGTCTGATACCAACATGATAGAAATCCTCCTTGCTCAGTTGGTTTCTTTTTTTCCCTCTTATCCCTGAGGGATCGGGGTTTCGCAGCTCCACCGGTCTTGAACGCCGGCTTTCCATCGCTTCCGTTCAGTCTAATGCGGAAACGGCCACAATCTCAATTTCTCCTTCGCGATCTGCCAGAGACGCGCCAGTCCGTGCGGTTCGACGATCAGGAAGAACACGATTGCCGCACCGAAGATCATAAATTCCAGATGGGTGATCGTTGCGGTGGACAGGTTCAAATCCAAGATGTCGGCCATGTTGTTCAGGAAAATCGGCAGCAGGAAGATGAAGGCCGCCCCCAGGAACGATCCCAGGATGGACCCCAGTCCGCCGATGATGATCATGAACAGAATTTGGAAAGAGCGGTTGATGCTGAATGCCGTCGGCTCGACTGTGTAGATAAAACAGAAGGCCCAGAGAGCGCCGGCGACGCCGCAATAGAACGAGCTGATCGCAAAGGCGCTGAGCTTGGTATTGAGCGGCTTAATGCCGATCAGCTCTGCTGCGATATCCATGTCGCGGATTGCCATCCAGGACCGACCGATCCGACTTCGCGCCATGTTCCGTGCTAGGAGGGCGAGGACAATCGTAAATGCTAGGACGAAGAGATACTTCGCTTGTGGCGCTGCCGTTGCCCCTGTCACAGTGAAGCCAAAGACAGTGGCCGGCGGTGCGGACGGTACGCCGGAGATCGAGTCGTTTACGAACCATCCGACTTTCTGGAACAGCCAAAGCAGGAAGAACTGCGCCGCCAGCGTCGCAACAGCCAGATAGAAACCCTTGATGCGAAGGCTAGGAATGCCGAACGCGATCCCGATCATGGCTGAGAATAGGCCACCCGCCAGGACTGCGACCCAAATCGGCATGAAGTCCGGCATGTTCGTGGCGACCTTATAAGCCATATAGGCGCCTGCCGCCATGAAGCCGCCGGTTCCCAGTGAGAGCTGTCCGGCATACCCGGTCAGGATGTTAAGACCCAGCGCCGCGATCGACAGGATCAGCACTGGGATGAGAATGGACTCCAGCCAATACTCCGTGGCGAAAAGCGGCACGGCGATGATCATAAAGAGCGTGATGCCGATGACGAAATACCGGTCCATCGGGATCGGCAGCATCTGCTGATCGGCGGCATAGGAGGTCTTAAACTGGCCTGCTTCGCGGTAAAACATGTCTCTCGCCCTCCCTTACACGCGCTCGATGATCTTTTCGCCGAAAAGACCCTGTGGCCTGAAGAACAGGAAGGCCAAGGCGACGATGTAAGCGAACCATTCTTCGATCGCTCCGCCCAGGAACGGACCGATATAAACTTCTGCCAATTTCTCGCCCGCGCCGATGATTAGGCCGCCGACGATGGCACCGGGAATAGAGGTAAAACCGCCGAGGATCAGCACAGGCAGGGCCTTCAGCGCGAGGACTGAGAGGGAGAATTGCACACCCAGATTGGACCCCCACATGATCCCCGCGACCAGGGCCACGAAACCGGCGACTGCCCAGACAATGATCCAGATGTGGTTCAGCGGAATGCCAACAGACAGGGCAGCTTGGTGGTCATCCGCCACCGCGCGAAGGGCGCGCCCAATCCGCGTATAGTGGAAGAACAGAGCCAAGACCGCGACCAGGAAGCTCGCAATCACTGCCGCTGTGAGATCGGAATCCTGGATCATCGCTTCGCCCAGGAAAGTGACATCATCAGAAATACCGACATCAAGCGGCTTGATGTTCGAACCCCAGATCAGCTCACCAAACCCTTCCAGGAAGAAGGCGATCCCGATGGTCGCCATGAAGAGTGAGATATGAGGCTGGTTTACAAGCGGGCGCAGAACCACGCGTTCGACGGCGAATGCCAAGACGATCATCACTGCCATCGTCGCGACGAAGGCAACGAATATCGCGAAAACGCTCTCGCCACCGCCAAATATCTCCAGGAAACCAACGAAGTTCAGGGCCGCGAAAAGCACCATCACGCCCTGAGCAAAGTTGAACACGCTGGACGCTTTGAAGATCAGGACGAACCCGAGCGCAACCAGAGAATACATGACCCCGGACATAAGCCCGCCGACCAAGACTTCGACAAAGAACCAGAGTTCGAAAGGATCGATCCCCAAAAGACCGCCGATGGCTTCCATTTCCTATCAGTCCCCTCTGTTAACGCGTGCGCCGATCAGTCGTGCGAGACGCCAAGATAGGCGTCGATCACAGCCTGATTGCTTCGGACCTCATCCGGAGTGCCGTCGGCTAGTTTCTTCCCGTAGTCGAGCACAACCACCCGGTCCGACAGATCCATGACAACGCCCATATCGTGTTCGATCAGAGCGATCGTCGTCCCGAAATGCTCATTCACATCAATGATGAACCGGGACATGTCTTCTTTTTCTTCCAGGTTCATTCCGGCCATTGGCTCATCAAGCAGCAACAGCGTCGGTTCAGCCGCCAGCGCGCGGCCAAGCTCAACGCGCTTCTGCAGTCCGTACGGAAGTCGCCCAACCGGCGTCTTTCGGATCGCCTGGATTTCCAGGAAGTCGATGACCTCTTCGACAAATTCGCGATGTTCCAGTTCCTCGGTTTTGCCACGACCGAAGTAGAATGCCTGTTCGATCAGGCTGGCCTTCTGTTTGAGAATGCGCCCGGTCATAATGTTGTCGAGCGTCGTCATTCCCTTAAACAGGGCGATGTTCTGAAAGGTTCGCGCTATTCCGTTCGAGGCAGCGTCATGAGGGCGCATCGGGCTATACGTTTTGCCCTGGTACCAGATCGACCCTTCTTGGGGCTGATAGAAGCCATTGATCACATTCAGCATGGACGATTTGCCGGCGCCGTTCGGCCCGATGATCGATCTCACTTCGCCTTCGTAGATGTCGAAGGATACATCGCTGATCGCGGTCACTCCGCCGAACCGCATGGTGATGTTGTCCGCCTTCAGGATGACATCGCCGATCCGCTGCTTCCGGTCGGCTTGGACATCGTTTGCTAGAGCGCTGTCATTCACGGTTCGGGGTCTCCGCTTTCAATCTCTGGTCGCTGTGCGGGTTATTCGGCTGCCGCAGCGGTCGGGGCTGCGGGAGTCGTGTCGGCGTCGGCAATGTCCACAGTCGCTTCAAGCATGCCCTTACGACCATCCTCAAAGGTTATTTCCGAACTGATAGAGCCTGACTTTGTGTTGGGATCATACAGAGCATCGATCAGCGGACCGTACTTGTCCGCGATGAAACCGCGGCGCACCTTGCTGGTACGTGTCAGTTCGCCGTCATCGGCATCCAGCATTTTCGGCAGCAGCAAGAAGCGTTTGATCTGCGAACCCGCGACCAATTCTTCTTTCGCCAGATCGCGGTTCACCTGCTCAACATGCTCTTTGATGATTTCGTACACCTGCTCGCGGGACGACAGTTCCTGATATGAGGCATAGGAAAGGTTGTTCCGTTCCGCCCAGTTGCCGACCGCCTCCAGATCGATGTTGATGAAGCAGGCGCAATAATCCCGTTCATGCCCGAAAGCCACGGCTTCCTTGATGTTGGGGAAGAACTTCAGCTTGTTCTCGATGTACTTTGGCGCAAACAGAGTGCTGTTGTTCAGCTTTCCGACATCCTTGGCGCGGTCGATGATTTTCAGGTGGCCACGCTCGTCGATTAGCCCGGCATCGCCCGTATGGACCCAGCCGTCTTCGGTCTTGGTTTCCTTCGTAGCTTCCGGATTCTTGTGATATTCGACGAAGACACCCGGGCCTTTGAACATGACCTCCCCATTGTCGGCGATCTTTAGTTCAACACCGGGGGCTGCCACGCCGACTGTGTCGTCGTAGATTTCGCCATTGGGTTGGATCGTAACGAAGACGGAAGCTTCCGTGGATCCATAGAGCTGTTTCAGGTTGACGCCGATCGCACGGTAGAACGCAAAAATATCCGGGCCAATGGCCTCACCGGCCGTATAGCCGATGCGAACGCGAGTCAGGCCCAAGACATTCTTTAGAGGTCCGTATACAAGCAGTTCACCGAGCCAATATTGGAATCGATCACCGAACGAGACCGACTTTCCGTCCAAGATGTTCACGCCGACTTTTCGCGCGTGATCCATAAAATGCTTGAACAGCCAGCGTTTCACGGAACCGGCATCTTCCATCCGGATCATCACAGTCGTCAGAATGTTTTCGAAGATCCGCGGCGGCGCGAAGAAATAGGTCGGCCCCAATTCCCGGAGGTCAGTCAGAACCGTTTCTGAATTCTCCGGACAAGCGACGCAGAAACCGCAGATAAATGCCTGTGCGTACGAGAAGATATGGTCTCCAATCCAAGCGATTGGCAGGTAAGCCAGGCTTTCATCCGTCGAGCGTAGGCCTTCGAACTGCGCACCGCTATAGGCCGCGCGAAGTACGTTGGTGAAGCTTAATAGAACCCCTTTCGGATTGCCGGTCGTACCCGACGTGTAGGGGATGATCGAGATGTCTTCAGGCTTCCCTTTGTCGACTTCATCGTCAATCAAGCTGGGATTGGCAGCCAGAAGTTCGCGTCCGCGGTCGCGGACGGTGTCATACCAATGCAGGAAGTCGTAGCTGTAGTCGCGGACGCCGCGTTCTTCATCAAAGATGATCTGTTCCAGCATCGGCAGCCGGTCTTTGATAGAGAGGAGCTTGTCTACTTGCTCTTGGTCTTGAACGACGGCAAAGCGGACTTCCGCGTGTTCCAGCGGGAAGTGAATCTCTTCAGCGACGGAGTCCTGATAAACCGGCACCGGAACAGCGCCCAAACACTGTGCAACGCAGATCGTCCAGTAAAGGCGAGGCGAGTTGTCGCCAATGATCGCGATCTTATCGCCGCGCTCAACGCCGAGTTCTTTTAGGCCGGCGGAAAAATTGTAGATTTCGTCTTTAACTTCGGCCCAAGTCCAGGACTGCCATATGCCATAGTTCTTCTCGCGCATGGCGGGGCTGTTACCGAGACGTTGCGCGTTATAGCGCAGCAGTTTCGGAAACGTATCATAGACGTCGATATCCGGTAGATCAGCTGAACGCTGATCAGTCGTACCGCCCATGGTCAGACGTGCCTCCCTTTTTTGTCCCGGCCGAGATTATCTTTACCTCACTTATGTGAGTTCGTTCTCGGTCCGGTCTTACTCTTTCAACCCTATAAGCCTTTCCGTTAAACCAAAAGAATTGAATTTCTCATGGCCGCTGAAAGGCAGGCGATTTTTCTACCGCAAATATGATACAAAATTTCGAACACATCAAAGACTTTTGTATCGTTTCGCGGCCGACAGCTGAACTCCTGTGTCCACAAGTCTCGTACCAAAACTCTCGAGACACTGATGAACGAGCAACTACCTAAAACTTTCCGCGTGCTGAACAAACCTGTTCCATACGCATGCGTATGGTGTTATAGCCACTAACAATAAAAGTCAACAGGCCAAGTTCCTGAAACTTTATGAGTCGGAATTTTGTCTGAGTGAAATGATATTGCGGCGCAACAATTTTGCGGCTGCAGGGAGGAACGGGAATGGATGGCGCTCAGGCGCGGCGATTAGGTCGCGCAGACTGGATCGATGCCGCCTATGAAACCCTTTCGGAGCAGGGCTGGCGCGCGCTCAGTGTAGAAGGGTTGGCTAAGCATCTCGGCGTTACGAAAGGCAGTTTCTACTGGCACTTTAAAGACCGGAACGCCCTTTTGGATGAAGTGTTGGAGCGCTGGCGTGAGCAGCTGGTGATTTCCAGAACGGAAGCGTCGGGCGGCACGCCGGCTGAAAAAATTCGTTACATGCTGGATATCGTCGTGAACTCAGGACGACCCGGTCGCGGGGGTTCTTTGGAACTCGCGATGCGCGCGTGGGGCAGGCGGGACTCCCGCGTCGCGCTGGTCGTGGAAGAGGTCGACCAACGTCGATTGGACTATACGGCCGGATTATTTCAGGAAATCGGCTTCGATAAACGTGAGGCGGAAGCCCGCGCCATGCTTCTGTTCTCGTATATTTTCTCTCAGGGGATACTAAGCTTCACCGACGATTGGGTTCTAAAAGACCGAATGCATGCTATGTGCCGGGCGATCGTCGAAGGGACGGATCGGCCCGATTAGCGGGTGACCGGTTCTCGTTGCCAGTCGTTCTGGAACTCGATTTTCGAAACACCCGATAACTTCCGGTGACGCTCCAACTCTTTTTCCAGCCGCTCTATTCGGGCCTTGCTTTCGCGCAGGCCAGGTTCCGGCCAATAGGCGGTAACAATGAGCGTGTCCGATGCACGGTCCGCCTTCATGTCTATTCGCCCGATCAGCTTATCCCCCTCCAGGATTGGGAAAACGTAATAGCCGTAGACGCGCTGTGGGGCGGGAACGAAGACTTCAATCCGATAGTCGAACCCGAACAGGCCGCCCAATCGCTTCCGGTCCCGTAAGACGGGATCAAACGGGTTCAGAATGCGAAGGGCATTGGGCGGCGGTTCCACCCCGTTAGCTGCCTCTTCGATATCGGCGCGGGCGTAAAGGGTCCGGCTCCTACCATCGATTTGTTCAACACGGGCCAGCGTCACATCCGTACCGAGATGCGCCTCGCACCAAGCTTTCGCTTCGTCCGTTTCGATATGATCCCAATAGCCGGCAATCTCTCCCGGGGTGCCGAAGCCCAACCTTTCCAGGGCTGACCGGCACGCCCAATCGATGAACGCATCCTCTTCCATTCGGGACGCGCGGTGCGGCTCGGGAACGACGCGGTGTGTCAGGTCATAGGCTTTCTGGAAACCGACACGACGGGACACGGCCAAGTCGCCTGTGCGCCAAAGGTATTCAAGCGCCGTCTTAGACGGATGCCAGTTCCACCATTGGCCCGGCCCCTTCTTTTCGTCCGGCGACAAGTCGCGACTCAGCACTTCGCCATTCTCTTCGATATGCTTCAGGACGCGATCTGTTTCGGACAGAAACTCTGGCCCGTGCCAGCGGGTATACCGGTCACCCAGACTCTTCTGATGGCGCTCGAACCGCTTTGCCCAATACGGGTAGAACTCGCAGGGGATGATTGATGCGTCATGGGTCCAGTTCTCGAATAGGCCGCGTTTCTTCTCCAGTAATCGGATCAGATCCTTCGGTTTGTACTGGGTCGAGCGGGCGAACAGGATCATGTGGTGGGCGCGTTCCACCATGTTGATGCTGTCGACCTGCACGAAGCCCATGCGGCCGATCAGTTCCAACAATGCGTCATCGTCGAGCCGCCGCCGGAATTGCTCGCCAAGGCCTTGCAGGGAGAGGACCAGGCGCCTTGCGTCCGCCGCGGAAACATCGATAGGGACGATCGTCATAGGCGCTTTTCCATAAACACGACGGGTAGAGCCACTCCGCCGGCGGGCATTTCGCCGCGTTCGATAAAGGTATATCCCAGGCGCGCGTAAAAACCTTCGGCATTGGCATTTGCGCGCACGAAGAAGCTCTTAAACCCAGCCTCCTTGGCGATTTGCTCGGCCGCTTCGACAATGTGTCGGCCAAGGCCAGTTCCGGCAGTATTAGGTCGAACAAAGACCTTTCTGATACGCGCAATTGCAGTGCCTGTATCGTGGGGACACCAGCCTGCTGTTGCCAAAAGCTCCGCGCTTCCGTTTCGTGCAAGCAGCAGGTTGTTCGACAGAAGTGCGTTGGCGTATTCATCGCTGTCAATCAACGACAGATGCGCCTGATTCTGTTGATCGGAGTGTGATGCGCCCGCCAGTTCGACCCAAGCCGCCTTATGCAGGCTTCGAACCGCATCGATATCAGAAGGTGCGATGGGGGAGATCGAAATCTCGGCGGGTATGTCGCGATCCGCGGTCACGATCCTGTCGTGACTGTCCGGCGCCGACGGCGCGGACGCAAATCGCTGTCTGAAACACGCCCAGCAGCCATGCGGCGCTGCTTGAGAAGCTGCACGATCTCAAAACGTCGCTCGTTGGTGGCTCCACCCCACTCCGCGATTTCGCCCGTCGTGCGCATGCACCCAACGCAGCGACCGGTGTCGTTATCCAGCGTGCAAACCCCGATACAGGGGGAGGGGATGTTCGGCAGTGTCGCCATCGCAGCGGTGGTCCTTCACGGCGTGTAGAAGACTGTCTTTCCCCAGCTACGCTTTCCCTGTTCTGAAATCAAGTGGTGCTTGCATAAACTATGTCAGGAGACCCTCAATTTCTCTTTATTTCGATATTTCTAGAAATACCGTTGACAAGGCGCTGGCGCGGGCGTATCTGATAGAGCATGAGCGATCTTGAACAAACCGCCGCCTGCCTAGAGGCGCTTGGAAACCCGACCCGGCTTTCGATCTATCGGATGCTGGTGCGGGCCGGGCGCGATGGGCGCAGTGTCGGCCAGATACAGGGAGAGCTCGGCGTGCCGGCCTCGACCCTGTCCCACCATTTGAAGCACCTCGAACTGGTGCGTCTTGTACGTCGCAGCCGTCAGGGAACGACCCATGTCTGCGTGGCGAACTACGAAATCATGGATGCTGTTCTGAACTACCTGACAGAAGAGTGCTGCATCGACGCGGGCGGACATGGCGATCTCGTCACGCCGCATAGTGACACCGAAACAACCAGCTGAACGGACCAAGACCATGACGGACCATAGTCTCGATACAGCACCGAATCCGTTGCCGAAAAGCGGCAACGAGTTCCAATCACGTCTCGCCAACTGGGTGCGCAGTCTTCCGAAGGATCGCGTTGTCTGGGCCTTCATCATTCTAGCACTGGGGACATGGTTTGCGACGAGCGCTGATCAGGCGATTTCAATCGTAAGCTTCGCCGCAAAGAACCTTGTCGACACTGGTCCCTTCATCATCGCAAGCGTGATGATCGCAGCCTTCATCAAGGCGACGGGCGCGGACAAGACGATCGCTCGCGCTCTCTCGGGCAGGCAGGAAACAGCGATCATCACTGGCGCCCTTTTTGGCGCGCTGTCACCTTTCTGTTCTTGCGGCGTAGTACCGTTGATTGCCGCGTTGTTGCGGGCCGGTGTTCCGCTGGCGCCGGTGATCGCCTTCTGCTTGGCGTCCCCGGTTATCGATCCTGAGATGATGGTTCTGACCTGGGGTGTGCTGGGCGCTGAAATGACGCTGGCAAAAACCTTGGCCGCCATTGGAATGGGCGTCATGGCCGGAGCGACGGTCATCGTCCTACAGCGTATGGGCTACCTTAAAGAGGCTCTGCGCCCTGAACTCGGCGCCGGCGGCTGCGCCAGCAGCTGTACGCCTAAGATCCCTGATGAGAAGCCGTATTGGGCCTTTTGGCAGGAACAGCCGCGCCGACAGATATTTGCAATCGAAAGCGGCACCATGGGCTGGTTCCTCTTCAAATGGCTCAGCCTCGCATTCCTGCTGGAAGGCATGATGGTCGCCTGGGTTCCGATGGAGCAGGTCGGCAGCGCACTGTCCGATCTCGGCGCGTGGTCGATCCCCGCCGCCGCAGGGGTAGGCGTCCCCGCCTATCTGAATGGCTATGCGGCAATCCCGCTGGTCCGTGGCCTGATGGATATCGGCCTTGAGCCGGGTGCAGCGCTTGCCTTCATGGTCGCCGGCGGTGTGACCAGTATTCCAGCCGCGATGGCCTTTTTCGCGCTGGTTCGGCCTCCGACTTTTGCCCTGTATTTGGTGCTGGCGGCAGTCGGTTCGGTTTCCGCTGGTTTCCTCTATGCCGCGTATCTCGCGCTGTAGTCCAAGAATATCTAGCCCTGAACTATCCCCGCGGCATGCTCTGCCGCGGGTTTTTTTTGAATGGTCATTCTAACCGACTCTCCCTACCTTATAGGCTTGGAGGTCGATCATGGGACGACATAAGAGCTTCGATCCGGATAAAGCGCTGGATGCCGCAATGCATGCCTTCTGGGCCAG
>Ga0207422_1004242_pt1 | contig 12247 bp, 13 predicted proteins | sample MarCyaLeptolynsp_FD_187757 | JGI IMG/M metagenome (GOLD analysis project Ga0207422, IMG submission 187757) | Marine cyanobacterial communities from Panama - species 1 Leptolyngbya sp. (SPAdes) | ecosystem: Environmental > Aquatic > Marine > Unclassified | place: Panama: Panama City | collected...
GGCGCCTACACGACGTCGGCCAAAGAAGCTGGCCTGATCAAGTAAGCCGGCGACCGTCCTTGCGGAGGGCGTAAGCGCCCTTCGCCCTATCCAAGCACGTTTCATGGGAGGGCAGCATGAACACCAAGACATTTGCCGCCTTTGTCGGCCCGTCCATTTTCCTGATGCTGCTCTTTATCGCCGCGCCGCTTGTCAGCGTGTTCATGCAGAGCTTCTATGTCACGCAGCCTATTTTCGAGCAGGTGGAAGTCGAAACCTGCACACCCGGTTTCCCAACCCAGACCTGCGTCACCGAAACAAAAATTCAGCCTGTTCTCGGAGAAGACGGCAAAGTGGTGACAGACGTCAAATATGTCGGGCTGGAGAGCTACTACAATGTGTTGGAGCCGGACCGGGCCTGGGCGGCGCTGAAAGCCTTCGATTTCGATGCACTGCTTACTATTGATTTCTGGAAGGCGCTCCGGTTCACCTTGACCTTCACTCTGGTAACGCTTCCCCTCGTTATCGGTGTCGGGCTGGCCATTGCGATCACGGTCAACAATGCCACCCGCATGATACGTGGCCCCATCATCTTCGTATCGCTTCTGCCATTCATCATCACGCCTGTCATCGGCGCGCTGTCCATCCGCTGGCTGTTTATCGGCGACGGCATCATGACCGCCTTCCTGGAATGGTGGCTGAACCAGGACATCGCAATGTTCGCCCAAGGCTGGACCATCGAGTTGCTGATGATGTTCTACCGTGTCTGGCACGTGGCCCCGTTTGCGTTCCTTGTGTTTTATGCCGGCCTGCAAACTGTCAACCAGGACACTTTGGAATCGGCCGTGATCGACGGTGCGAGCCGCTGGGAACGGCTTCGCTACGTGATCATTCCGCACCTGATGCCGCTCATCGTCTTCGTCTCACTGATCCACCTGATGGATTCCTACCGCGTCTTTGAGGAAATCGTCGGCTTCTCCAGTCAGGCTTACCGCATTTCGCTGCAGTGGCTGACCTATGACCTGCTGACACCCGACGATAGCGGAAACAGGTCCATTTCACGTGCGTCCGCAAGCGCGATGCTCACAATGATCGGCATTGTCGTTCTGCTAATTCCGCTCCTGCGCAAGACCTGGCGCGATCACAAGGGAGGACGGGTATGAGCCTGCCAAAATCCATGCAGCAGCCAATGGCGCTGCAACTGACCTCAGTCGGCTTCCTGGCATTCTGGTGTCTGATCGCAGCGTTCCCGATCTTCTGGATCGCGGTCATGAGCTTCAAGGATCCGATCGATGCCTTCGCCTCCAATCCGCTCAGCGTGATTTTCGGACCTGAAACCGTTGCAACGGGGCGTGGCCTGTCGATCGTCAGCATCGTCGTCGGTATCGCCTTTCTCTGGTACACCGTTCATCTGGCGCTGACGCTTCTGCCGAAGATGGTCAACAAGTACACGCCGCCCCATTTGCTCGTTCCGGGCTGGATCATTGGTGCGCTTGTGTTTGCAATCGGCTTCCTGATTGTGTTCGCCGGCATCCTTCCTCCGGTCCTGAGTGCCGTGAATTCCATTCTTGGCCCCTTGGGCAAGCCGATCCTCGGTCTGACCACCGAGCACTACAGAGCCGTTTGGGTCGAAAACGCGTTCTATGAGAACTTCATCAATTCGATGATCGTTACAATCGGCGTGGTGACGGTTTCGCTGACCGTGGGAACGCTGGCCGGGTACGGGCTTGCAAGAGCCGGGTCAGCCGGATCGTTCATTGCCTTCTGGATCCTTATCATCGCACTGGTTTTCCGCGCCCTGCCGCACTCGGTGCTCGTGGCCGGTTACCTGCCGCCCTTTATCAACTCCGCCGAGATTCTCAGCCCGATCCTCGGCGACGCTGCACCAACCCTTTATGGCAAGCCCTGGGCGGTGATTGCGGTGCTGGTGTCGATCAATCAGCCTTTCACGATCTGGATGCTGCGTTCGTTCTTCCAGAACATCCCGAACGAGCTAGACGAGGCGGCTCGCGTGGATGGCTGCACCCACTTCCAGGCGTTCCGCTGGGTGATCATGCCCGTGATGTGGCCTGGCGTTATCACGACCGGTCTGTTCAGCTTCCTGCTGGCCTATAACGACTATCTGGTCTGTTCACTCCTGCTCGACGCGCAGAACCAGACCATGGTTCCGGCGATCGCCGGCTACTTCAACCGGGAGACCACAACCACCGACCAGGTCGAGGCAGTTGCGGCAGCCGTGTCGATTATCGCGCCGCTGTTCCTCCTCATCATGGTTTTCCAACGCCAGATCGTGTCGGGTCTGACAGCCGGAGCCGTGAAGGGATAGGTCATGCGCTCTTTGCACTCGCACTACACAAACAGGTGAAACATGAAGGGATCGCGTCCCGAGCAGGCGGTTCTGAGCCGCGACACGGATATGAGCAAGACGGAGGACACCCGCCGTGTCATTGAGGACATGGTCGACGGTTTGAACGACCACCGGATTGCCGACATCGGCGAGTTCTTTGCAGACGGTTTCCGCTGGCTCGGCAATACCGGCTGCGGCAACAAGACAGGTCTGAAGGAATTCCAGGACAACTGGCAAAAGCCGTTTCAGGCTGCGTTTTCAGACAAGGTCTGCGTTGACGAAGCCAGGCTCTACATGGGCGAATGGGCGGCCGCCTTTGGCCGCCAGGAAGCGACCCATTCCGGTGGGTTCATGGGACTTGCGCCGACAGGCAAACGGGTCGAAATCCGTTACATGGATTTCTGGAAAGTGGTCGACGGCAAAATCGTCGACAACTGGGTGATGGTCGACTTTCCGCATGTGCTGGCCCAGCTCGGCAAGGATGTTTTCGACGGTCAGGGCTGGGAAGCGTTTGATCGCGGTGAGCGCGTGCCGCCGACGCCGGAAAAGGCCGCGTGACGAGACTTAAGTAGTTTTTCGTGTTTCGCGGAAGGCCACTTGAACTTTCTGCATACGTATGCAAACTGAAGAAAAATGATAAGTCGGCGCAGGCGCACGGTCCGCAAGAAGACCAGAGCGGCTGCGTCCTGAAAGGGATGAAACATGGCCATTGAGTATCTGAAGCGCGGCAAGCCCGAAGCTGAACGCTCGGAAGACGATGCCAAGGTTCGCTCCATCGTGGAGGGAACGCTCAAGGAAATCGAAACTCGCGGCGATGCCGCCGTGCGCGAACTCTCCGAAAAGTTCGACAAGTATTCGCCCGCTTCTTTCCGGCTGAGCGCGTCGGAAATCGAAGCGCTGATGAACCAGGTCTCGCCAAGAGACATGGAAGACATCAAGTTTGCCCAGGAACAGGTTCGAAAATTCGCCGAAGCGCAGCGCGCCTCGATGCTGGACATCGAGGTCGAGACGATGCCGGGCGTCATCCTGGGGCACAAGAATATCCCGGTGCAGTCGGTTGGCTGTTATGTACCGGGCGGAAAGTTTCCGATGGTTGCTTCCGCCCATATGTCGGTTGCAACCGCATCCGTTGCCGAGGTTCCGCGCATCATCGCGGCAACGCCGCCGTTCAAAGGCGCGCCGAACCCGGCCGTGATCGCGGCCATGCATCTGGGCGGTGCGCATGAAATCTACGTTCTCGGCGGCATTCAGGCCGTCGGCGCCATGGCGCTCGGCACCGAAACGATTGATCCGGTGCACATGCTCGTCGGCCCGGGCAACGCCTTTGTTGCCGAAGCCAAACGCCAGCTCTTCGGACGTGTCGGCATTGACCTTTTTGCGGGCCCGACCGAGACCATGGTGATTGCCGACGAAACGGTTGACGCGGAAATGTGTGCGACCGACCTGCTGGGGCAGGCAGAACACGGCTACAACTCGCCTGCCGTTCTGGTTACCAATTCTCGCAAGCTTGCAACTGAAACGCTTGAAGAGATCGACCGGATCCTAAAGATCCTGCCGACAGCGGACACTGCGTCGAAATCCTGGGAAGACTACGGCGAGGTAATCCTTTGTGACACCTACGAGGAAATGCTTGCCGTTGCCGACGACATTGCGTCAGAGCATGTGCAGGTGATGACCGATCGGGACGACTGGTTCCTGGACAACATGACCTGTTACGGCGCGCTTTTCCTGGGTGCGCGAACCAACGTTGCCAATGGCGACAAGGTGATCGGCACCAATCATACACTGCCGACGAAAAAGGCAGGCCGCTACACTGGTGGATTGTGGGTCGGAAAGTTCCTGAAAACCCATTCCTACCAGAAGGTGCTGACGGACGAAGCGGCCGCCGAGATCGGTGCCTACTGCTCGCGGCTGTGCATGCTTGAAGGCTTCGTCGGCCACGCCGAACAGGCCAATGTCCGGGTCCGCAGATATGGAGGAGGCAACGTGCCTTACGGAGAGGCCGCCGAGTAAAGATGGACAGGCATAGTGAGCACAAGGACCTGATCGCGCCGCTGCGGGCGGCGATGTATGACTTTGAAGAACGAGCCGTCCGCAAGGCGCTTGAAGATCTGTGCACGCCGGACGTGGTTTTCAGACTGTGCCATCCCTTTGGCGATACGACCGGCACGGATGCATTTTACGACAAGGCCTATGCCGCGCTGTTTGAGGCGGTTCCGGATCTGGAGCGCCGCGACACGATCGTCATGGCCGGTCCGACACCGGAAGGTCATGACTGGGTCGGCTGCGGCGGTTACTACACCGGCTCCTTTGAAAAACCTTGGCTGGACATTCCTGCCACAAGCCATCAGGTCTCGATGCGCTTTCACGAGTTCTTCCGCTTTGTCGATGGCAAGGTTGTCGAATTCCAGGCACTCTGGGACATTCCCGAAATGATGATCCAGGCAAACGCCTGGCCGATGGCGCCGAGCCTCGGGCGCGAATGGCATGTGCCGGGACCGGCGACCCATGACGGGCTTGTTCCCGGGCCCTACGATGAAGAGACCGGGCGGGCCACGTGCCAGCACATCATCGACATGCTGGAACACCTCAAGAAGCACCCGTCTCAAGGCGGGCCGGAAGTGATGGAGATGCCGAAATTCTGGCATCCCCGCATGAGCTGGTACGGTCCGTCCGGCATCGGGACTGGACGCGGCATCAAGGGCTTCCGCAACTGGCATCAAATACCGTTCCTGAACGGAATGCCGGATCGCGGCCAGTATGTCGACGAAATCACCTACCACTTCTTCGGCGACAGGAACTATGCCGCTGTCACCGGCTGGCCCAACATGATTCAAACCGTCACAGATGACGGCTGGATGGGAATTGCGCCGAGCGGCAAGCGCATCACTATGCGCAGCCTGGATTTCTGGCGCGTGGAAAACGGTCTCATTCGCGAAAACTGGGTGCTGGTCGATCTGCTGGACGCCTATAACCAGCTGGGTGTCGATGTCTTCAAGAGACTGCGCGACTTCAACAAGGCGCGTGCAGGGTTTGATCCGGAAACCGGAGTGGCACTGGCATGATCGAGCTTCCATCAACGCCAAGCTTTTCCCTTGCCGGCAAAAAGGTGCTGGTCACCGGTGCCTCGTCAGGCATTGGCCTTGCTTGTGCAAGTGCCCTGGCCGAAGCTGGTGGCGACGTGGTGCTTGCAGCGCGCAGAGCGGACAAGCTTGCTGAGGCCGTCGAGGCAATGACGGCAAAGGGATGGAAAGCGTCGGCGCTTCAACTCGATATTGCCGATGTGCTGGAAGTCCAGGTCAGCGTCGCAAAACACGGGCCGTTCGATATCCTCGTCAACAGCGCAGGGCTTGCCCGCCATTCGGCCGCGATCGAGACCACGCCGGAGGACTTCGATGCGGTGATGAACGTCAATTTGCGTGGTGCCTATTTCGTCACGCAGTGTGTCGCCAAAGGACTGATCGACGCCGGCAAGCCCGGGTCCCTGATCAACATGAGCTCGCAGATGGCCCATGTCGGCGGCATCGACCGGGCGGTTTACTGTGCGTCCAAATTTGCCGTTGAAGGTTTCACCAAGGCAATGGCGCTGGAATTCGGGCCGAAACAGATCCGGGTCAACACGATCTGCCCGACCTTTATCCGCACACCTTTAACCGAGCCGACATTCGACAACCCGGACCGGGTCAGGTGGATCGAGGAGAAAATCAAGTTGGGCCGGACCGGGACCGTCGAGGACATCATGGGCGCTGTTCTTTATCTTGCGAGTGACGCTGCTTCCCTGGTGACCGGTACCTCGCTGATTGTCGATGGAGGTTGGACCGCGGACTGATGCGTGTTGAGAAGGTCACGTCTGTCGATGTTGCCAAGCTGGCCGGTGTCAGCCAGTCCGCCGTCAGCCGTGTCTTCACGCCCGGTGCATCCGTCTCGCCGAAGATGGCGGAGAAGGTCTTGAAGGCTGCTCAGGAGCTTGGCTACCGGCCGAATGTTCTGGCGCGTTCGCTGATTACGGGCCGTTCCAGGATCATCGGCCTGGTGGTCGCCTATCTCGAAAACCAGTTCTATCCCGATGCTCTGGAAAAGCTGTCCACGGCCCTGCAGGCACATGGCTACCACATCCTCGTCTTCATGGTTTCGAACGATGATGACAGCGTCGACAAGGTCATGGGAGAGCTGCTCGACTATCAGGTCGACGGCATCATCACCGCATCGGTTGGCATGTCCAACGCGCTTGCTGCCCGTTGTGCTGCTGCCGGCGTTCCCGTGGTGCTCTTCAACCGCGGACAGGACGATGAAAGGCTCAATCAGGTCACGTCCAACAATTTCGAAGGTGGCCGTAAGATCGCTGAGTTTCTTGTCGCAGGGGGGCACAGGAAGATCGCTCACATCGCCGGGTGGTCCGGTTCGTCAACGGGACGCGACCGCGAGGCCGGGCTGCGGGCAGGCCTCAAAGCGGCGGGCCTCGATGTCGCCGTCTGCATCGACGGCATGTACAACCGCGAGACGGCATCGGCCGCCGCACGCGAGATATTCTCGGCAGCGGACCGGCCCGATGCGGTGTTCGTCGGCAACGACCATATGGCCTTTGCCGTAATGGATGTCTTGCGGTTCGAACTCAAGCTCAATGTTCCGGGCGATGTCTCCGTCGTCGGCTATGACGACGTTCCTCTTGCGTCCTGGCCCGCCTACGACCTCACCACATTGCGCCAGCCTTCGAACCGGATGGTGGAGGCAACAGTCTCTACGCTGCTGGGGTGGATCGAGGAAGGCAGCAATGACGTTCAGAAGATTCAGATAGACGGACCGCTGATGATACGCGGTTCGGCCCGTGTACCCGAAGGATGGCCCGATGAAAGGCTTTGACCCGCGCTGGAAGGATTTCCCCGATTACATAATCGGGATTACCAAGGAGATCTGGGAAGACCGGAAGATCGCAACCCTGCATCATTATTATTCCGAGGACATCGTTGTCCGCTCACCTGCGTCTGTCGTCGTCGGCAACCAGGGTGTGATCGGCGCGACCATGGCAACGCTCTCGGAGTTTCCCGACCGGACACTGTTCGGCGAGGATGTGATCTGGTCGGGAACGCCGGAAGAGGGCATGCTTTCCTCTCACCGGATCATCTCCACCGCAACCCATCTCGGTGATGGTGTCTACGGCAAGGCGACGGGCAGGAAGCTGCAATATCGGATCATCGCCGACTGTCATGCGATCAACAACCAGATCAACGATGAGTGGCTGATCCGGGACCAGGGCGCGATCGTGCGTCAGATGGGTTGGGACGCGAAAGACTATGCGAGGGATCTGATTGCCCGGGAGGGCGGTGCTGAAAGCTGCGTCCAGCCGTTTTCGCCAGCGATCGACAAGCCCGGTCCCTACAAGGGCAAGGGCAACGACAACGAGTGGGGCGCCAAACATGCCGACATCCTGAGCCGCATCATGAATGCGGACATGGCTGTGATCGAAGCCGAGTACGACCGGGCCTGCGAGCTTGCCTATCCGGGCCATGTGAGCGGCTATTCCTGGGGTTCGGCAGACCGGTTCTGGATGGGGCTGCGCGCAAGCTTCCCGTCCGCTGATTTCAAGATCGAACATCAGATCGGCCGCGACGACCCGATGATGCCGCCGCGCGCTGCCGTGCGCTGGTCGCTCCATGGCAAACATGACGGCTGGGGTGCGTTCGGTGAGCCGACCGGTGCGGAGGTCTATGTCATGGGCGCTTCGCATGCCGAATTCGGTCCGTGGGGCCTGCGCCGTGAATACACGCTTTTCGATGAGACGGCGGTCTGGAAGCAGATCGCGTTGAAGACCGGATAATCTTAAACAAACAGGTTTGGTTATGAGCCCTGAAGAAATGGAAACCCGGACAGTCCGCTATGGCGATCTGAAACCGTGCCGCACAGCCTTTATCGATGCCCACACACCCGGGTCCGATCAGAAGGAAAACTTCACGATCATTGGCGGCGGCGTGTCGGAAAGCCCCGATCAGCATGTCCACATCAAGGACACGCCGGGCTTCAATATCGGCGCGGCGGGACAGCCTCCGAAGTGCCGGAACTCGCTTCATTCACACACGACGGCGGAAGTGTTCTTCGTGCTCAAGGGCCGCTGGCGGTTCTTCTGGGGGCGTTGGGGAACGGCAGGTGAGGTCGTGCTGGAAGAGGGCGATATCTTCAACATTCCGACGGGCATCTTCCGCGGGTTCGAAAACATCGGCACCGACTACGGAATGATCATGGCGATCCTGGGCGGCGACGATGCCGGTGGTGGGGTCACCTGGGCGCCGCAGGTGATTGAAGATGCTGCCGACCATGGGCTCGTACTTGGCGAGAACGGCGTTCTTTATGACACCAAGCAGGGCCAGTCTTTGCCCGACGGCATCAGCCCGATGCCGCTGTTGAGCGACGAGGAGCTCAAGGGTTATCCGGAACCCGGCAACGAGGTGGTTGTCCGCGACTATGTCGCCCGTTACTGGGATATGATGGCGCTCGCCGCGAAGGCGCCCTGCGAAGTGATCGGCGAAGCCGGTCTTTTGAAGGACAAGCCCGGATTTGAGGTTGAGTTCCTGACCCGTGGATCGATCCCGGAAACGAGCTATACCCTCAACAGCCACGAGATTCTGATGGTCATGCGCGGCCATTGGAAGCTTAGCTGGTTAGGTGGCGATAAAATCCTTGCACCCGGCGATACCTGCGCAGTGCCGCCGGGCCTGGAACACAGCCTCGCACCATCCATGAGCGGTGAAGCCAGCCTCTACCGTGTCATGAACACGCAAGATCCGGCCGGACCGACCTGGGTCGGCTGACAATAACAGGGCAGGGGTAAACTCTGCCCGGGACCTCCGGGGGAGATCATGAGCAAGATTGACGTCACCCATGTCGGCTCGCTGCCGAGAACACAGGAAGTCGTCGACTTCATCTTCGCAAGAGAACGCGGTGAGACCTACGACGAAGCTTCTTTCGATGCGGCGATGGCGAGCGCCGTGTCAGAGACGGTTCGCAAGCAGGTCGATGCCGGTGTCACCATCGTCAGCGATGGCGAAACGTCCAAGATCTCTTACGCGACTTATGTGAAGGATCGCTACACCGGGTTTTCGGGCGACAGCCCGCGCAATGCCCCGGCAGATCTGAAACTTTATCCCAGTTTTCTGAAGCGGATCGCGGAAAGCGGGGGAACACCCCAATATGCGCGACCAATGTGCACGGGCGAGGTTCGCTCCAAGGGGCAGGGCGAGCTGGAAAAGGACATCGCTCATCTCAAGGCGGCGATGGCTGAGCACGGCGCGGAGCGCGGCTTCATGAATGCGGCGTCGCCGGGCGTGATATCGCTCTTTCTGCAAAACGACTATTACCCGACGCGCGAAGCCTATCTGGAGGCGCTCGCCGATGTCATGAAAGACGAATACGAAACGATCGTTGGCGCCGGACTGGACCTTCAGCTTGACTGTCCGGATCTGGCGCTGTCGCGGCACATGCTGTTCACGGATCTTTCGGATGAGGAATTCCTCGAGATTGCCGCAAGTCATGTGGACGCGCTGAACCATGCGCTCCAGAACATCGATCCGGCAAAGGTGCGCATCCACATCTGTTGGGGCAACTACGAGGGCCCGCATGTCTGCGATATTTCAATGGACAAGGTGTTTTCGACACTGATGTCGGCGCGTGCGGATTACGTCCTGTTCGAGACCTCAAATCCGCGCCATGCGCATGAGTGGACTGTCTTCCGCGACCGCAAATCCGAAATTCCGGATAACAAGATTCTCGTGCCCGGGGTTGTCGACACGACGACCAACTTCGTCGAACACCCGGAAGTGGTGGCGCAGCGTCTCGACCGGTTTGTCGAGATCGTTGGCACAGACCGGGTCATAGCCGGCTCTGATTGCGGGTTTGGTACCTTTGCCGGCTTCGGAGCTGTCGATCCGGAGATCGCCTTCGCGAAACTGCAAGCCCTTTCGGATGGTGCGGCAATCGCCGGAGCGCGTGCGTGACACCTCTCGTCTTGTTGCCTGGCATGATGTGCGACGCGAGACTGTATCGTCCGCAGATCGCCGCGCTGTCCGGGCGCATTGCGATTCACCTGGCGCCGATCACCGAACACAACACGGTTGGAGCGCTCGCGGAAGACATTTTGAAAAATGCGCCGTCCAGATTTGCAATGGCGGGACTTTCCATGGGCGGGATCGTTGCGATGGAAGTCTACCGGCAAGCACCGGATCGTGTTGAAAGGCTCGCGCTGCTGGACACAAATCCGCGCGCCGAGCTTGACGAGGTCAAGCAGCGCCGCGAGCCGCAGATTGAAAAGGTACGGGCAGGCGGTCTGCATGATGTCATGCGCGACGAACTCAAGCCCAATTATCTGGCGAACGGTCCGCTTCGGCAGGATGTTCTGGACACCTGCATGGAGATGGCGCTTGATCTCGGCGCTGATGTTTTTGAACGCCAGTCCCGCGCCCTTCAAAAACGTCCGGACCAGCAGGAAACACTGAAATCAGTAAACGTTCCGACCCTGATCCTGATGGGTAGGGAAGACCGACTTTGCCCCGTGGACCGGCACGAACTGATGCAGAGCCTCATCGAAAGTTCAACATTCGAAATCATTGAAGGGGCCGGGCATTTGCCGACCCTTGAACAACCCGACGCCGTCAATGCGGCCTTCAAGACCTGGCTGGACATCCAATGAACACCGAGCTTCTGGACCTTCTGAAATCCGTTGACACGCCGACGGTCTGCAACGCCATCGAGGTGGCGGAAGGCAGGCGCGGTTTCAACCGCTTCACGCGCGGCACAATGCTGGCATCCGACCCCACCGCCGGAGCCCTGGTCGGTTATGCGCGCACAGCCCGCATTTCAGCGCTCGCCCCCCCGACAGAGCCGGCCGAGGTCATCAAGGCACGGCGTATGGACTATTATCGTTACATGTCCGAAGGCGCACGGCCTGGGTTGGCCGTTGTCGAGGATGTCGACTTTCCGAATGCGATCGGCGCCTATTGGGGTGAAATCAACACGACCGTTCACAAGGGATTCGGACTGTCCGGCGCCCTGACAAACGGCGTCATGCGGGATCTCGGCGATCTGCCGGACGGGTTCCAGGTCATTGCCGGATCAATTGGTCCGAGCCACGGTTATGTGCACGTCAAGGAAATCGATATCGAAGTAAAGGTCTTCGGACTGGATATCCGGCCCGGAGAACTGGTCCACGCTGACCGGCATGGGGCTCTGGTTGTTCCAGAGGCGGTCATTCCCTCTCTCGCGGACGCAATACGGAAGCTGCTGGCGACGGAGCATCTTGTGCTCGGTCCCGCCAGGGAACCGGGTTTTACCTTCGAAAAATTCGAGGAAGCCTGGGGAGCCTTCGAAAAGGCGCGGACCTGACGCAATTCACCCGCAGATCGCACTCAATCCGCGGGTGAAGGGTTTCAGGCTGCCGACATGTTGTCTTGCCGGACGAACACGGCAGAGATCTGCAGATCGCTCCAGACATCGGCCGCTCCCATTGGATCACCGGCCAGGAATTCTTCGATGACCGCGCGGTTCTCGGCTTCCAGCAGGAAGAAAGAGCCGCGCATCGTCTCGCCGTCATCCTGTGTCAGCGGCCCCGACAGCAGGATCTTGATGCCATGGCGCTCCGGCGCTTCACCGAGATAGCTGCGGTGGGCGTCGATATTGGCCAGGCGGCGGGGCAGGGCATCCGGTTTGTCGAGGGCGTAAATCACGAAACGCATGTCACCACCTATTCAAACACGAGGCTGAGAGATGGGATGAATGTGAGGATCAACGTCACAATCGTCATCATCACCACGAAGGGGAATGTCCCGATGAAGATATCGCCGAGTGTGGTGCTCCGGTCCGATATCGTCGCCTTGACCACATAGACCGTTAGACCAAACGGTGGTGTCAGCAAGCCGATCTCAACGGCAATCACCG
>Ga0207422_1004246_pt1 | contig 12231 bp, 8 predicted proteins | sample MarCyaLeptolynsp_FD_187757 | JGI IMG/M metagenome (GOLD analysis project Ga0207422, IMG submission 187757) | Marine cyanobacterial communities from Panama - species 1 Leptolyngbya sp. (SPAdes) | ecosystem: Environmental > Aquatic > Marine > Unclassified | place: Panama: Panama City | collected...
CAAGGGCCCGATGAAGTTCGTGCTGGCCATGAACCCCTGCCCCGCCTCGCCGGCGTTCAGCACCGCGCCGAAGATGACGAAGATCGCGACGATGGAGACCGACACGCCGGTCAGGCTGCCCCACAGCCCGCCCTCGGCAATCGTCAGGGTCCCGAGGAAGCTGGCGAGCGGCGTGCCGGGATGCCCGAACTCGCCCGGTATCGCCTCACCGAACAGGCCATAGAGCAGCGCCGCCAGCGCCACCAGGGGCAGCGGCCAGCCGATCGCCCGGCGCGCCATCTCCAGCACCGTGAGCAGCAGGACGGCGGCGACGGCGACCTGGAAATCGCCCTGCAGGAAGCCGTACTGGTCGGACAGCGCGCTCTCGTTCAGCGCCACCCAGAGGCAGGCGGCGAGCCCCGCCGCGCCGAGCACCATGCCGGTGATCAGCTCGAACCGGCCGCGCGCCAGAAACAGCATCGCCCAGGGCAGCGCCAGCGCCATGTGCAGCGGCCGGCTGATCAGGTTCGGCACCAGGCCGGAGAAGATCAGCCAGAGATGAAAGGCGATCGAGACGGCGCCGAGGCCGGCCCAGAACAGGCGCGCGGAAACGGACATGACCTTATCCAGAACGCAACCGGCCCGGACGGTCCCGCCCGGGCCGGGTCCGCGATCAATCAGCGGCTACTGCTGCGCGGCGCTCAGGGCGATGCCCTGTTCGGTATAGTAGCGCGCGGCCCCCGGATGGATCTTGCCGGTGATGTTGGCCAGCAGCCCGTCATTCACCCCGTTCCACCAGGCCGCACCCTCGCCCATCTTCGCCTTCTGCTCCCAATAGGTCTTGGTCAGCGCGTAGGCGGTGTCGTCGTCCATGTCGGTGGTGGTGTAGGCGACGACCGGCAGCGAGGTGGTGGTGATGTCGGCGTCCTGGCCGGCATAGGTGCCCGCCGGGATCACCAGCTTGGTGCGCTTGGTCTGGGCGATCTGGTCATCGGACAGCGACAACACGGTCACGCCGGTGCTCGCCGCCGCCTCGATCACGTTCGGCGCCGGGAACGAACCGGCGGTCACGAAGCCGTCGATCTGGCCGTTCTTCAGCGCCGGCACCGCGTTGGACAGCTCGACATCGGCCAGGGTCACCTTGCCCTCGAGCCCGAACAGGCCGAGATATTTCGCCCCTTCCCGAGCGCCGAAGGAACCCTTGCCGATCAGGATGGTCTTGCCCTCAAGGTCGGCGAAGGTCGACACGCCCGCATCCTCGCGCACCACGAAATGCATGGTCAGCGACGGGATCGGGAACAGGGCCCGGATCTCGCCGAAGCGCGGGTTTTCCTTGCCCTCGAACATCGCCTTGCCGCCCTGGGCGAGCCTCACCAGCACCGGCGGGGTGGTGAAGACGTAGTTGCCCTGGCGGGCGACCGTCTCCATCACGTTCTGGACGGAGCCCTGGCTCTCCTCGACGGTGACGATGATGTCGCCGTTCGAGCCGGCCTTCATCGCCTCGGCGATCTGCACGGCCATCTGGTAATAGGACGAGGTGGACTTGGCGGACTTGTAGGTCACGCGGGTTTCGGCCGCGGCGACCGTGGCCGACAGGCCGAGCGCGAGGCCGGCCAGCGCCAGCGACTTGACGAACTTCATGACGTTCTCCCGAGCAGACAGGGGCGGCCGGCATTCGCGGCCGACCATTCGATGCGGGAGTCGTACACGACGCCTGCCACGGCGGAAAGTGGCGTATCGGGTCAGCCCAAGACCCAGCGCAGCCCGATCCGGTCTGGCCAACAGGCAAGCGATCTGGCATCAGTTCGAACAGTTTGAACCGCCGTGTCGGTTCTTTTGGAGACGACATTTGACGGTTTCGAGCTGCTCCGACACCCGGGCGGTGTCTCAACCGCACCTTGCCGAGGCGCTCGTTCGGAATCCGGCGGATTTCGCCGCGGCCCTCGCGCTTGCCAGGTCCGGATCGGTGTCGGAGACCACCCTCGCGCTCGCGACCCTCGCGGCGTCTGGCAGCGTTGAGCGCCTCGACCTGGCCGCGATCCTGCTTCGATTGAACCAGCTCTTGAAGGCGACACCGCAACCGACGCGACGGCTCTTCAAGGTCGTACGCCACCTGATCGCGCGCTTTCCGCTGGCCTTCGTTCAACGTCCGCGCATCGCCGTCGAGTTCCTGAAGGCCAACGTCTCCGGCCTCCTCGATATGCACCCGATATCCGCGGTGCTGACCGACGACCCCACATGGGACAACGATCCGGTCCTTTGGACTCTCGCGCAGCAGTGGATCCTGGCGGCGCCGAACACTGGTTATGCCGCCTGGAAGACCATCTCCGTCGCCATGCGCCCCAACGGTCTGGCACAGGAAGATCGGATCAAGGCGCTCAAGACCGCGCTAAGGTCCGTCTACAAGTTTCAACTTCCCGCGTCGGCGGCAGCGGCCGCGCCCGAACAAACGCCCTACGGACTGGTTCGGACCCTGATTGTGGTCGATCAGCGCGCCAACGAGGAAGGTTCCCTCGTCCCGATATGGTCGAAGACCCTACGCGGGCTCGTGCCGCGCCCGGACACGGAGACCCGCAAACGGATCGCCGGGTTCCGTGCCCAGGCAGACCGTTCAAGGGTCGGGATCTACGTGGGCGGCATCAACAGCCTCACGGCGAGGTATTTCGCCCCGGGGATCGTGACCGGCCTCCTGCGGGCGGGTCTTACCGTGAGGATCTACAGCCGCTCAGCTCCGGCGGAGATCCAGGCCTCCCCCTTACACCAGCATTCGCTTGGGGAGGATGTCTCCTTCGCGGTGCTTCAGGAGAACGACGAGCACAACACAATCCTGCGCATCGCCGCCGATCGCAATTGGGCGTACGTGGATCTGCGCGGGCACTCCAAGGACCACAAGATCGCCGTTCTGGCCGGGCGGCCGGCCCCACACTCGGTGCATATGATCGGCGGCGGGGAGACATGCGGGGTCGCCGACGTCGATGCGCTGGTGACCGACGCTCTCGTGCGCCCGTCGGACAGCGAATTCATGACGGAGCGCCACGCCGTTCATCTCGGGTCTGGGATCTTCAACATGGCGACGTTCGACCTGCCGTCGCGTCCGTCAGTTCGGCGACCCGGCGGCGGCCCTGTCTTCGGAGCGTTCCACGAGTATGCCAAGATATCATCCCTCTCCTTGGACCTCTGGGCCGACGCGCTGAAGGCGACCCCTGGCAGCGTGATTCAGGTCAAGCCCAACCTGGACCGGCCCAGTGACATTCCGGCCTGGGCGTTTCACGGCCTGAAGGCACGGGGGATCGCCGAGGAGCGCATCACCATCCTGGGACATGTACCGACGCGGGACGACCACCTCGCCCTGTTCGACGGGATCGACGTGATGCTGGATGCTGCGCCCTTCAACGGGGAGACCACGACGATGGAAGCGCTGTGGATGGGGATTCCGGTCGTCAGCGTCAACGGCAACCGGATGATCGCGCGGTACGGCGCGTCGATCCTGCATCATGCGGGCCGGCCTGACCTGTGCGCTCCTACTCGAGAGGCGTTCGGCGATCTGGCCGCGTCGGTGATCGAGGATCGCGCCGCTCTGCACCGATTCAGATCGGAGGGCCGAAACGCGCTGATGTCGACGCCCACCTTCAACGCCGATCTCTACGCCGACGCGATCGTCGATGCGGTCAACGAGCTCTGGGCGCTTCCAGTTGCCCCGGACTGACGGGTAGACGGGCCCGATGCGCCGGGCCCGCCGTCTCGAATGGGCCGCGACCTGCGCGGCGGTCAGGCGCCGGCGGTCAGGCGGCGCTCGCCATGCCGCGGATCTCGCCGACGACGCCGTCCACGGTCTGGCGCAGCGTGGCGGACAGCCGATCCAGATCGCCGCCCAGGGTCGCCACCTCGTCGGTCGCTTCCGCGCCGCGGCGGGCCTCGTCGGCAACCGCGTGCAGCTTCTTGCCAACATCGTCGGAGGCGCCGGCGACCTGCTGGACGCTGCCGGCGATCTCGCCGAGGGCCGCGTTCTGCTCCTCGACCGCGCTGGCGATCGAGGTCGACGTCTCGCGCACCCGGGTGATGATCGCGTTGATGCGCGAGATCGCGTCCACCGTCTCGCGGATCATCTCCTGGTTGGTCGAGATCTGGCCGGCGATCTCCTCGGTCGCCTTCTGGGTCTGGGTCGCCAGGTTCTTCACCTCCGAGGCGACCACCGCGAAGCCCTTGCCGGCCTCGCCGGCGCGTGCGCTCTCGATGGTGGCGTTCAGCGCCAGCAGGTTGGTCTGCTCGGCGATCTCGGTGATCAGGCCGATGACCGCACCGATCTTCTCAGCGGAGTCCGACAGACGCTTGACCTGGTCGGCGGCAGCCGAGGCGGTGTCGCCGGCCTCGCTCACCACCTCGGTCGACAGCGTCACCTGGCGGCTGATCTCGGCGGCGGTGGCGCTCATCTCGTCGGAGGCGGCGGCCACCGACTGCATGCTCGCCGTCGTCTGCTCCGTCGCCGCCGCCACGTCCTGGCTCATCGACCGCGCGGTATCGGTGACGCCCCGCAGGGTGGAAATCCGGCCGGTCATGCCCTGCACGCCCTCTCCGAGGTCGCGCACGATTGCGGAGACCTTGGTGTCGAGGCCGTCGGCCAGCTCGACCAGCAGGGCCGCGCGCTTGACCTCGGCCTCGCGCTCGATCTCGTCCTGGCGCGCCTCGGCGGCCGCCTTCTGGATCGCGTTCTCGCGGAACACCTCGACCGTTCGCGCCATGGCGCCGATCTCGTCGCCACGCCCGGTGCCCGGCACCGCGACGTCGAGATCGCCCTCGGCCAGCCGCGTCATCGCGCGTCCCAGACCCCCGATCGAGCGGCGCAGATCGACCACCGTGAGGCCGACCAGCAAGAGCGCGACGGCGAGGACCAGGCCGCCGATCGCCGCGAGCTCAATCGCCTGATCGAGGAAGGCGGCGTTCAGATCGTCGATATAGACGCCCGATCCGAAGAACATGTCGGCCCGCGGAAATCCGGCGGCGTAGGAGAGCTTGAGGACCTCGCCCTCCACGCCGGGCTTCGCCCAGTAATACTCGACGGTGGCGTGCCCCGTGTCGCGGATGCCGTCGACCATCTCCCGGATGATCTCGGTGCCGTTCTTGTCCTTGACGCCGATGAGCGACTTGCCCTCGAGCGCCCGGTTGATCGGGTGGATCCGACCGATCCCGTCCATGCCATAGGCGAAGAGATAGTCGGAGCCGTTGAAGCGGACCCCGTCGATGAAGCCACGAAGCCGCGCGAACGCCTCGTCCTCGGTGATCTCGCCGGCATCGGCCTTGGCGTAGACGCTGGCGGCGAAGGACGTGGTCGAGTCGACCACCGCCTTGACCATCTCGAGCCGGTCCGCCCGGAGCTGATGGTAGCCGTTGTAGAGCGACAGGGAGGAAACGCCGACGACCGCGAGCGCGGTGACGACCGCCAGGGTGGTCAGCTTGGCCGCGACCGACAGCCGGGCCAGCAGGGAGAGCGGGTTGAGCATGGAGGATCCCTCGTGAAATCGGTGCCTGCTTCTACGGAGCCGGTCGTGAACGAATCGTAAATGCCGTTTGTATACATATGAAAAGACACGCTTTTGCCGGCGCGGCCGGTTCGGCGAAACGCGTTGTCCGCCTGACCGCTCCTAACGAAATTTTCTGTCGATTTGTCGGCGCCGCGACTTGCCCCAATAATGGGCATCTCGTTGTGCATTGCAAAAAAATCGATCAGTTCCCCGCCCGCCGCGTTCAGCATGCCCGGGCGAAGCACGGCGGAAGTCCGCCAATCTTCGGCACCCTGTGGGGCGGCGCCTCGATGGCACATGTCTTGCGGCTTCCCTCAATTATCGCGGGCACAGACCCGCCAACAGAGGGGCTTCATCCATGAACATGACGAAGATGTTGAGGGGATCGGTCGTTGGCCTTGCCGCCGGGCTGATGCTGTCCACGGCCGTGCAGGCGCAGGAGACCATCAAGGTCGGCATCCTGCATTCGCTCTCCGGCACGATGGCGATCAGCGAGACCACGCTCAAGGACGCCATGCTGATGCTGATCGAGCAGCAGAATGCCAAGGGCGGCCTGCTCGGCAAGAAGCTGGAGCCGGTGGTGGTCGACCCGGCCTCCGACTGGCCGCTGTTCGCCGAGAAGGCGCGCGAGCTGATCACAGGCGAGCAGGTCTCGGCCGTGTTCGGTTGCTGGACCTCGGTGTCGCGCAAGTCCGTGCTGCCGGTGTTCGAGGAGCTGAACAGCCTGCTGTTCTACCCGGTCCAGTACGAGGGTGAGGAGAGCCAGCGCAACGTGTTCTACACCGGTGCGGCGCCGAACCAGCAGGCCATCCCGGCGGTCGACTACCTGGCCGACGTCGAGGGCGTGGAGCGTTGGGTGCTCGCCGGCACCGACTACGTCTACCCGCGCACCACCAACAAGATCCTCGAGACCTACCTGCTCGACAGCGGCGTGGCGCCCGAGGACATCATGATCAACTACACGCCGTTCGGCCATTCCGACTGGCAGACCATCGTCTCCGAGATCAAGGCGTTCGGGTCCGCCGGCAAGAAGACCGCCGTCGTGTCGACGATCAACGGCGACGCCAACGTGCCGTTCTACAAGGAGCTGGCCAACCAGGGCATCAAGGCCGAGGACATCCCGGTCGTCGCCTTCTCCGTCGGCGAGGAGGAACTGGCCGGCATCGATACCGGCCCGCTGGTCGGACACCTCGCCGCGTGGAACTACTTCATGTCGGCCGACACGCCCGAGAACGACGCCTTCATCGAGGCCTGGCACGCGTTCATCGGCGACGAGAACCGGGTGACCAACGACCCGATGGAGGCCCACTACATCGGCTTCAACATGTGGGTGAAGGCGGTCGAGAAGGCCGGCACGACCGACGCCGACGCGGTGATCGACGCCATCGTCGGCGTGTCGGTGCCGAACCTGACCGGCGGCTACGCGGCGATGATGCCGAACCACCACATCACCAAGCCTGTGCTGATCGGCGAGATTCAGGACGACGGCCAGTTCGAGACCGTGTTCGAGACCCCCGGCCTGGTGGTCGGCGACGCCTGGTCCGACTTCCTGCCGGACTCCAAGGATCTGATCGCCGACTGGCGCAAGCCGATGAACTGCGGCAACTTCAACACCGCCACCGGCAAGTGCGGCGGCAAGGGAAGCTGATCCGGTCCGCGGACCCCTGGAGCCCCGCCATGGCGGCGGGGCTCCGTCCCGGCCCTTCCCCGACGCAGCAAGCGAGTCCCGTGCCATGGCACGCCCCCTCAGACTGATCCTTCAGCGGATCGCGCTTGTGCTTGTGCTGGCAGCCGTTGCCCTCAGCGGGCCAGCACAAGCCCAAACCGACCCGGCGCAAACCGACCTGGCCCAAGCCGACCCGTCACGCGATGCCAGCGTTCCCGAGCTGATCTCCCGTCTCGCCGGCGCGGACTTCAAGGAGACGGAGGCTGTGGTGGCTGCGCTGGCCGCTACCGGCGACGCGGCGGTCGCGCCGCTCCTCGAGGCGCTGGGCGGCGGCGACCTGTATTACCGCCGCGCCGACAACGCGATCTTCATCGCCGAGCGCGGCGGCAAGGGCTATCTCCTCGCCGACCCGTTGACCGGCGAGGCCGCCGGCGAGGCCGGCCGGCGTGAGGTCAAGAAGGTCCGCGTGAACAACAGCCTGCGCCGGGCGGTGCGGGCGGCCATCGGCACGCTGACGCTGAGCAGCCCCGACGCCTCGGTGCGCCGCGCCGCCGCCGAGTCCGTGCTGAAGAGCCGCGATCCCGACGCCATCGAGCCGCTGACGGCCGCCATCGAGGCCGAGGGCGACGACGGCGTGCGCTTCGTCATGCAACGCGCCCGGGCCGCCGCGGTTCTGAACAGCGACGCCGACGAGGCGGCCAAGATCGCCGCCGCTGCAACGGTCGCCGAGAAGAGCGACCAGGAGGCCCGCGCCATTCTCCTCGCCGCCAGCACCGGCGCGACGCCGGCCCTGGGCGAGGCGATCGCCGATGCCGTGCGTCAGGTCGAGCGCGACCTCGCCCTGTGGTCGGCGGCGCAGCACGTCTGGCACGGGCTGTCGCTCGGCTCGGTCCTTCTGCTCGCGGCCATCGGCCTCGCCATCACCTTCGGGGTGATGGGCGTGATCAACATGGCCCATGGCGAGATGGTGATGATCGGCGCCTACGTGACCTTCGTGGTGCAGGAGATCATCCGCACCCACGCGCCGTTCCTGTTCGACGCGTCGCTGCTGATCGCCCTGCCGCTCGCCTTCGCCACCGCCGGGCTGGTGGGGATGGCGATCGAGCGCGGCATCATCCGCTTCCTCTACGGTCGGCCGCTGGAGACGCTGCTCGCGACCTGGGGCCTGTCGCTGATCCTGCAGCAGGTGGTGCGCAGCCTGTTCGGCCCGACCAACCAGGAGGTCGGGGCGCCGGGTTGGATGAGCGGCGCCTTCGAGCTCGGTGGCCTGACGCTCACCTACGGGCGGGTGTGGATCATCGTTTTCGCGCTGGCCGTCTTCGCCGTGCTGGTGCTGGTGCTGCGCCACACTTCCTTCGGACTGCAGATGCGCGCCGTCACCCAGAACCGCCGCATGGCGAGCTCCATGGGCATCCGCACCAACTGGACCGACGCGCTGACCTTCGGCCTTGGCTCCGGCATCGCCGGGGTGGCCGGCGTCGCGCTGTCGCAGATTGACAATGTCAGCCCCAATCTCGGCCAGTCCTACATCATCGACAGCTTCCTGGTGGTGGTGTTCGGCGGGGTCGGCAACCTCTGGGGCACCCTGGTCGGCGCGCTGTCGCTCGGCGTGCTGAACAAGTTCCTGGAGCCGTATGCCGGTGCCGTGCTCGGTAAGATCCTGGTGCTGGTGTTCATCATCCTCTTCATCCAGAAACGCCCGCGTGGCCTGTTCGCGCTCAAGGGCCGGGCGGTGGATTCATGATGACCGGTCGCCTCCTGAGCCTGACCGGCCCCTCCGGCCTCGTCCTGCTGGCGGCGCTGGCGGCGGCGGCGGTCTACGTGCCGGTCGCCAACCAGCTGATCGACCCGGCCTCGCCGTTCCACGTGACCACCGCCACGGTGGTGGTGTTCGGCAAGTATCTCTGCTTCGCGCTGCTGGCCCTGTCGATCGACCTGGTCTGGGGCTATTGCGGGATCCTGTCGCTCGGCCACGGCGCCTTCTTCGCGCTCGGCGGCTACGCCATGGGCATGCATCTGATGCGCGAGATCGGCCCGCGCGGCGTCTACGGCGACCCGGTGCTGCCGGATTTCATGGTGTTCCTCAACTGGGAGGCGCTGCCGTGGTTCTGGTACGGCTTCGACCAGTTCTGGTTCGCGCTGATCATGGTCGTCCTGGTACCGGGGCTGCTCGCCTTCGTGTTCGGCTTCCTCGCTTTCCGCTCGCGGGTGACCGGCGTCTATCTGTCGATCATCACCCAGGCGATGACCTTCGCCCTGATGTTGGCGTTCTTCCGAAACGAGATGGGGTTCGGCGGTAACAACGGCCTGACCGACTTCAAGGACGTGCTCGGCTTCGACCTGCAGGCCGACAGCACGCGCATCGGCCTCTACCTGCTGTCGATCCTTGCCCTGGCCGGCGGCTTCCTGCTGTGCCGCGCCATCGTTCTTTCGCGCCTCGGCAAGGTGCTGATCGCGGTGCGCGACGCCGAGAGCCGGACCCGGTTCATCGGCTACCGGGTCGAGCACTACAAGCTGTTCGTGTTCACCGTCTCCGCCATGATGGCCGGCGTGGCGGGCGCCCTCTACGTCCCCCAGGTCGGCATCATCAACCCGGGCGAGTTCGCGCCGGCCAATTCCATCGAGGCGGTGGTCTGGGTGGCGGTCGGCGGCCGCGGCACCCTGGTCGGCCCGATCATCGGCGGCATCGGCGTCAACTTCGGCAAGAGCTATTTCACCGGCGCGCTGCCCGAGGTCTGGCTGTTCGCGCTTGGCGGCCTGTTCGTGGTCGTCACCCTGTTCATGCCGAAGGGCATCCTAGGCCTGCTGGCCCAGCTCCGCCGGCGCAGCGCGAGGAACGACGTGGAGACCGCGTCGGGCGAGGCGGAGGAGCGGGCATGAATCCGGACCAACTGACCCGCACGGTCCTCTATCTCGACGGCATCAGCGTATCGTTCGACGGCTTCAAGGCGCTGAACGACCTGTCCTTCGTCGTCCGGCCCGGCGAGATGCGCGCCATCATCGGCCCGAACGGCGCCGGTAAGACGACGATGATGGACGTCATCACCGGCAAGACCCGGCCCGATGTCGGCAGCGCGCTGTTCGCCGGCCAGCACGACCTCACCAGGCTCGACGAGGCGGCGATCGCCGAGCTCGGGATCGGGCGCAAGTTCCAGCGCCCGACTGTCTTCGAGAGCCATACGGTGCGCGACAACATCGTCCTGGCGCTGGCCGGCAAGCGCACCGTGTTCGACACCCTGTTCGCCCGCGACACCACGGCGGAGGCCGACCGGATCGACCGGGTGCTCGACACCATCCGCCTCGCCGACCGCGCCGGCATGATGGCCGCCGACCTCAGCCACGGCCAGAAGCAGTGGCTGGAGATCGGCATGCTGCTGGCCCAGGACCCGTCGCTGCTGCTGGTGGACGAGCCGGTCGCCGGCATGACCGACGCCGAGACCATGCAGACCGCCGCCCTGCTCAGGGAGATCGCCAAGGACCACTCGGTGGTGGTGGTCGAGCACGACATGGATTTCGTCCAGGAGCTTGGCGTCATGGTCACCGTGCTGCACGAGGGCTCGGTCCTGGCCGAGGGCTCGCTCGACCATGTCAGCGCCGACGAGCGCGTGATCGACGTGTATCTCGGCCGGTGAGGAGCGCGCCATGCTGAAGATCCAGGACCTCACCCTGCATTACGGCGCCGCCCAGATCCTGTGGGGCATCGACCTGGACGCGCAGGTCGGCAAGGTGACCTGCGTGCTCGGGCGCAACGGCGTGGGCAAGACCAGCCTGCTGCGCGGCATCGTCGGCCACCATCCGGTCAGCGGCGGCTCGCTGCAGTGGCGGGGCAGCGATCTCGCCGCCCTGCCTTCGTTCGAGCGGGCGCGCGCCGGCATCGCCTATGTGCCCCAGGGCCGCGAGATCTTCCCGCTGCTGACGGTGAAGGAGAACCTGCAGACCGGCTTCGCCTGCCTGCCGAGGGGCCAGCGCCGGGTCCCGGATGAGATCTTCGAGCTGTTCCCGGTGCTGAATTCGATGCTGGACCGGCGCGGCGGCGACCTGTCCGGCGGCCAGCAGCAGCAGCTCGCCATCGCCCGCGCCTTGGTGACCAGACCGTCGCTGCTGATCCTCGACGAGCCGACCGAGGGCATCCAGCCGTCGATCATCAAGGACATCGGCCGCGCCATCGAGATCCTGCGCGACCGCGGCGAGATGGCGATCCTCCTGGTGGAGCAGTATCTCGACTTCGCCAAGGCGCTGGCCGATACGGTCTCGGTGATGAGCCGCGGCCGGGTGGTGTTCAACGGCCGCCCGGACGGGCCGGAGTCCGGCGAGATCGACCGGTTGATGGGACTGACATAGGGCTCGGGCTACCCCTTCCCCGACGACAGCCCGACCAGCCGCTCCAGCAGCGAGTCCCGGCTGACCATGCCGACCGGAGCACCGTCCTCCTCGACCACCACCGGCTTCGGGTCCTGCAGGATCGTCTCCATCACGCTCTCGATCTCGACATCCGGCCCGACCGCGATCTCCGAGACCTCGCCCGCCACCGGCACCATCACGTCACCGGCGGTCAGCACGCCAAGCGGGTTCATGTGCTGGACGAAGTCCGCGACATAATTATTTGCAGGGTTTGAGAAAATCTCCTGCGGTGTGCCGCACTGGACGATGCGCCCGCCCTCCATGATCGCGATCCGGTCGCCGAGCTTGAACGCCTCGTCGAGGTCGTGACTGACGAAGATGATGGTGCGCTTCAGGCTCTTCTGCAGGTCGAGCAGCTCGTCCTGAAGACGCGTGCGGATCAGCGGGTCGAGGGCGGAGAACGGCTCGTCCATCAGCAGGATCGGCGCCCGGGTCGCGAAGGCCCGGGCGAGACCGACCCGCTGCTGCATGCCGCCGGACAGCTCGCCCACCTTGCGCTCCGCCCAGTCGCCGAGGCCGACCAGCGCCAGTTGCTCCGTCACCCGCTCAGCCCGCTCCGCCGCCGCCATCCCGGCCAGTTCGAGGCCGAGGCCGACATTCTCCTGCACCGTGCGCCAGGGCAGCAGGCCGAACTGCTGGAACACCATGGCCACCCGGTTCTGCCGC
>Ga0207422_1004248_pt1 | contig 12220 bp, 8 predicted proteins | sample MarCyaLeptolynsp_FD_187757 | JGI IMG/M metagenome (GOLD analysis project Ga0207422, IMG submission 187757) | Marine cyanobacterial communities from Panama - species 1 Leptolyngbya sp. (SPAdes) | ecosystem: Environmental > Aquatic > Marine > Unclassified | place: Panama: Panama City | collected...
CCGGCTCGGGCTCGGGCTCGGGCTCGAGCTCGGGCTCGGGCTCGGGCTCGGGCGGCGTCGCCTCGTCGATCTTCGCCTGCACGCTCGCGCGCTGGTCCCGGGCGGCGCCGGCGAGCGGGCTGTCGGCTCCGTGACGCACCGTGATCGCGGCGAGATAGCGGTCGAGTGCGTCGCGGCTGCGCTCGAGCAATGCAACATTGCCTGTCGCGTCGAACGCCGTGTCGTATGCCTTCGCAGCTTCGAGCACCACGAACTCGCCCGTCTCGTCGCTCTGCATCTCTGCGGGTAGGTCGTCGTAGTACTCGACGAACGCATCGCCGGCCTTGTCGTGCTCCCCGGCGGCTTGGTGCGCCTCGGCACGATCGAGCGCTCCGGGGGCCGCGATGGCTGTTCTGGGCACGGCCATCGCCGCTACCACCAAGCTCGCTGCCAACCACGAACGCATCACCAGCTTGGAAACGATAGCCGGGGTCGAAGTCGTCAACAAGCGTGCGCCTCGGTATGCTCCAGCGCCATGAAGACGCGCGCTGCGGTTGCCCACGGTCCCGGAAAGCCCCTCTCGGTCGAGGAAGTCGATCTCGACGGACCTCGTGCGGGTGAAGTCCTGATCGAGGTCAAGTCTACCGGCGTGTGCCACACCGATGCCTACACGCTGTCGGGCAAGGACCCCGAGGGCTTGTTCCCTGCGATCTTGGGACACGAGGGCGCGGGAGTCGTCGTCGACGTCGGGCCCGGCGTCACGTCGTTGAAGAAGGGCGACCACGTCATCCCGCTGTACGTGCCCGAGTGTCGGCAGTGCGACTACTGCACGTCGGGCAAGACGAATCTGTGCCAAGCGATTCGCAGCACGCAGGGCGCAGGTCTGATGCCGGACGGAAGCAGCCGGTTTTCGATCGGCGGCGAGAGTCTGTTCCACTATATGGGCACGTCGACGTTCGCCAATCACACCGTGGTGCCCGAGATCGCGGTCGCCAAGGTTCGCGAGGACGCTCCGTTCGACAAGATCTGCTACATCGGCTGCGGCGTCACGACGGGGATCGGCGCGGTGATCAACACCGCGAAGGTCGAGCCCGGTGACAACGTCGTCGTGTTCGGGCTGGGCGGCATTGGCCTCAACGTGGTGCAGGGGGCAAGGCTCGCCGGCGCCGACATGATCGTGGGCGTGGACATCAACCCGGAACGCAAGGCGATCGGGGAGAAGTTCGGCATGACCCACTTCGTCAACCCCAAGGAGGTCGAGGGTGACCTGGTGCCCTACCTCGTCGACCTCACCAAGGGAGGGGCGGACTACTCCTTCGAGTGCATCGGCAGCGTCGAGGTGATGCGGCAGGCGCTCGAGTGCTGCCACAAGGGCTGGGGCGAGTCGATCATCATCGGCGTCGCCGGGGCGGGTGAAGAGATCGCCACGCGCCCGTTTCAGCTCGTGACCGGTCGCGTCTGGAAGGGCACCGCCTTTGGTGGCGCCAAGGGCCGCACCGACGTGCCGAAGATCGTGGACTGGTACATGGAGGGCAAGATCAACATCGACGATCTGATCACCCACCAGGTACCGCTCGACCGGATCAACGAGACTCTCGATCTCATGCACGAAGGCAAGTCGATCCGCGCCGTTGTGAACTTCTAGCTGCCGATGCGGTCACGGGCCGCTTGCGCGTGGCGGGCCCAGCGTTGGGCCTGCTCGCGTCGATCGGATCGCGAGAGCAGGTTCACGAGCCGCAGCGCGGCATCGTGCGCCACCGAGTCGTGGTGGGCTGAGAACGCCTGCCAGTAGGCTTCCGAGAGTCGGTCGGTGGCCTCGTGCTCCCGACCGTACGCGGCGAGCATTCGTCCCTGAAGCAGCAGCGCTTCGGCGATCGCGGGAGGGTGTTCGAGGTTGTGGGCGGTGGCCACCGCCGCGTCCGCGACCAACATCGCGCGCGACAGTGAGCCGGCGTCGAGCAGCTCGGTGCCCCGTGCGATCTTCCGGCGCAGCGCGTCGACGGCCTCGATGTGCGACGAGACTGGAGCCGCCGGGGACTCGAGGTCGGCCGGACTCAGGGTTCGGCAGCGCTCGACCGAGCCGAGTCGACTCGCCGCGGCGGGCGCCTGCTCGACCGTCGCGAGGTCCGGCTCGTCGAACGACGCGAGCAGGGCATCGGTGCGCCCCTGGATTCCCTGCAGACACGCGCGCCGGTGATCCGCAACTCGCTGCGAAATCTCGCCACGATGAAGGCTCCGACACACGTCGTGACGAGCCGCGAGCCATTGGTCGGTGAGCATGTCCAGCGATCGCGCGGCGCGTCGAGCCGAGTCGTCCCCGAAGAGCGCTCCCGAGTGAACGAAGCGCGTCGTGACCTGCTCGCGCACCCGCGAGTTCCAGGTCTCGTTCCATTCCCCGCGCGCGCTGCTGCACGCGTCGCGGTCGGGGAGGGCATACCCCATGCTGCACACCAGCAGACTGGCGACGATGATGGGTCGACGGAACCGGCGGGGTGAGGATGCTTTGCGCAGTGCGTCCGCCAGTGCACGCATCGACGGGTAGCGCTCCGTTGCCGAGGACGAAAGGCCGCGTCGCAAGACCGCATAGATGCGTGGCGGTAGCGACTTGTCCCGCGGCGGTCGGCGTCCGGGAAACTCGCCGTCACGCGCCGCCGGTCGCACGCCATAGAGCGCTTCGTAGAGGGCGACACAAAAGCTGTACTGATCAGCGGCAGGACCGACCAGGCCGCCGTCATGTTGCTCGGGGGCCATGTACGCAGGCGTACCCAATGCGCGCCGCTCGGTTTGGGACGTGGCGTTGCTGGGAAGCGAGACGTCCGAGGAGGACGACTCGAGCACCCGGGCAAGCCCGAAGTCGGTCACCAGCACCCGGTCGTCGTCGGCGATGAGCACGTTGGCCGGCTTGAAGTCGCGGTGCACCACACCGGCACAGTGCGCAGCGGAAAGCCCGGCTGCCGCGGCGACGAATCGGTCGACGACCTGACGCCACGGACGTCGCTGCTCGGCCAGCCACGTACGCAGCGTCGGGCCCCGCACCAGGTCCATCACCAGGTAGACACGCCGATCGTGCTCCCCGACGTGGTGCACCGTGATCACGTTGGGATGATTGAGGCGAGCCATTGCCTGTGCCTCGCGAAGCAGTCGCAGCCGACGTTCTTCGCTTCGGTTGCGGCGCTCCCGAACCACTTTGATCGCGACCCGCCGATCGAGCTCGGCATCGAAGGCGGCGTAGACGATCCCCATGCCCCCGCGCCCGAGCGGCTCGAGCACCATGTAGCGGTCGAGCATCGAGCCCACCGCGAGCGGTGTGGCGTCCGGGCGAGGGTCCTCCACGCTTTCACCGTGCCAGACCGGTTGGCGCCCAGATACTTGGCAGCTTGCCCAATCTGAACGCGCCCGGACTCCCTCTGTTTCGGCCGTAATCGGGCCCGCAGCGACGATCTGCGTAGTGCGTGGGCTATCGGTTCCGGGGACCGCCCGTTTTCGAACGTTCGGGCTTCGACCCGAAGCGGGGGATGTAAGCCAACCCGCGCCGCCGGCTTGGCCAGAACGCTCGGCCGTCCGAGTGACGACGCGCGGGAACCCTCACGGGGTTTTGTGAACACCAATCATGGGTGTTGTTCGCGGGTTCGATCGGCGGCTGGGTTGCCGTCTTGGGGTTGTTGTCGCCGCCGGCTCCGCCTCCGCCTCCGGCGGCAGGTACCACGGTGTCATTGACCGATGGGTACGTCCCGCCGTTTCAGTCGGACGAAATGTCACTCAGCGACGTGCTCTCGCACGCCGTGGAGCACAACCCGTCGGTCGCGATTGCCAACGTGGACGTCGAGATCTCGGAGGCTCGCATCATGGCGGCCCTCGGGGCGTTCGATCTGTCGCTGACGGCGAACCTGGGCGGCGAAGTCACCGAGTTCCCTCAGCGCGGCTCGCAGCTGGCCGTCTCGCTGGGACAGCGAACCATCGGCGGCGGGGTTGGGTTCGAGCGAAAGATTGAAACCGGCGGCACCGTTGGCGTCACCGTCGACACCTTTCGGACGCGCGCGGATCAGCCGGCGAACATTCTCGATCCCACGGCGGGGCAAACGCGCCTCACCGCGTACTCCGTGGTGCCCACGCTGCGGGTGCAGCATTCGCTGCTGCGCGGCATGGGTCTCAAGGTCAACCGCGCGCCCATCGAGCGCGCCAAGGTCGCCAAGACGGTCTCCCAAGCGCAGGCGCAGGTGCAGGCGCAGACCGTCGCGCGCGACATCATCGTCGCGTACTGGGATGTGCTGCGCTCGCACCAAGATCTGATCAACAAGCGCCGCAATGTCGATCTGGCGCAGCAGCAGCAGAGGATTACCGATGGTTTGGTCGCTGCCGGTCGGCGCTCCAAGATGGATGCCAAGGTCGCGCGCCAGGGCGTGGTCAAGCGCGAGGCGCAGGTGCTGGAGGCGGAGCAGACGCTGCTGCGCGCCAGTCTGCGGCTGCGGACGCTGATGGGGGACGACGTCGGGCGTGCTGACCACCTCGGAGTGATCCCCACCACCGATCCCGTCGTCGAGGTCCGGTCGGTGATCATCAAAGACGAGATCGACCAGGCCCTCGAGCGAAATCCCGAGGTGCGCCGCGTCGAGCTCCTTCAGGGGGTGGCCGAGATCGACGAGCAAGTCGCCAAGAACAACAAGCGGCCGCAGCTCGACTTCGAGGGACGCTTTACCCCTCAGGGGCGCTCGATCGATCGACTGCCGGACCCCACGACGGGTGCCCCGGGCCAGGACGCGAGCTGGGGCGGCGCCTTCGGCAACATCTTCAACGAGGACGTGGGCGCCGATGGGGCGCTGGCGGATTGGACCCTCACGGGCACCGTGACGTTGACGTGGGACGTGCGCAACCGGAAGGCCAAAGGGGCGCACGAGGAGGCGCTGCTGGCCGTTCGCCGCAGCGAGCTGACGATCGACGACATGCGTCGGCAAGTCACCTCGCGCGTCGTCGAAGCCGCTTCGGTGTTGCGCACGGCGGGAAAAATGATCGACGTCGCCGAGCTCAGCTACGAGCTTGCGCAGGACAATCTCGTCGCCGAACAAGCCCGCTTCAAGGTGGGGCGTGCGACGAACTACGACGTGTTGCTGCGCCTCGACGAAGTCGACAACGCTGCGACCGAGGCCCTCGATGCACGCATCGCGTACCTCAAAGCACTGGCCGATCTTCAGACGCTCAACGGCGAGTTGCTCCCCGCGTACGGTTTGGAGGGGTGATCGTGGACTCGGCAATCGTGAACACGTCGAACGCAAACGATGACCAAATTAAATCGTGTTCGTGTGTCCTTCGCGGGGAACCTACAGCCCCGCATACCAACGCATAGATTGAGAGGTCGCTAGTGGGGCGTCCTCCGGTTCGTTGACAAAACAACGGGATAGGGAACACGTGATGAAAAAGAAGAAGCTGAATCGGGTTGCGGACAAGGACCAGAAGATCGAGCAGACGCCCGAGAAGAAGAGCGAAGCGTTCGACCTCGACGAGCTCGACGTCGTTGAAGCGGAGAACCTGGTCGTGGGCGGCTCGTTCCACGCCTTCCGCTTTTCCGCCTGGTATTGAAGTTTTGGCCGCGCGGGTTCCCGATTGAACCCGCGCGGCCGTTTTTCTTCGAGGCCTCGATCTGTCCGGTCCACCGCATGAACCACTGCGTGAAGACTCGCCGAGATGTCCTGCTGGTGTTTCCCGGCGTGACCGAGGCCAACCTCTTTCCTTATGCGAGTGTCCCTGCGCTGACGGCCTACCTTCGGCAGCAGGGACGCAGTGTTTTCGGCGCCGATCTCAACTTGGGACTGGCGCATGGCCTTTTCTGCGGTGCTTCCTTTTCCCGACTCCGCGAGCAGCTCGCGGGTGGGTCGAGCCTCGCGCAGCAGTACCGACACGCGCAGGCGGACTACCTGGCCCAGCATGCCGACGGGATCGCGGCCCGCGTCTTCGGCAAGAACGACGCGTCTGATGACGACGTCCGCGCCGTCAAGACTGGGATCGAGCTGTTTTACGAAGACTGTTTGCTGACGCGGAAGTGCCGGAGCCTCGCAGCGATCGTCGAGCACGCCGCCGCGGCGATCGACCCGCAGGACATCGCGACCCAGATGGCGCGCGACCAGCTCGTCACGCTGCTCGAGGAGCACAAGCCGCGCATCGTCGCGGTCTCGGTCGCCTACTACAGCCAGCTGCTGCCGACCTTGCTTGCCTGCCGCTGGGTTCGCGAGCACGCCCCGGATGCGCGGATCATCGTTGGTGGCCAGCAGCTGATGCTGCACGGCGAGGACCTGCTGCGCATCGACGACTTTCGTGCGCTGGTCGACCACGTGGGCATCGCCGCGGGCGAGGCAACGCTGGAGGAGCTGTGCCAGGTCGCGGATGGCAAGCGCCGCCCGGATGATGTCAGCGATGCGTGGTGGACGGCGTCGAACAAGCCGCACGTGCTCGCGAAGCGCCCGCCTCAGCGCGGCGTCCACTTTCGCGACCTGCCCACGCCGGACTTCTCTGACCTCCCGGTGACGCGGTACGTCTCGAGCTACGTCGAGCTCGGGATCACGACCTGCGTGGGTTGCTTTTGGGGCCGCTGCACCTTTTGCTCGTACGGCAATCGCTCGTTCAAGAACAAAGGCTACCAGCAGGCGTCGGCCGAGCAGATCGCCCGCGACTGCGAGACCCTGGTCAAGCGCCACGGCATCACGCGGATCAACTTCGTCGACGAGAACACCAACCTGCGTCTCGTGCTGCAGGCGATGCGCAAGCTCAATGCGCGCGGGATTCGGATCACCTTCAGTACGCGAAATCGGCTGGAGTCGATCCTGCTTCGCCGGGAGCTGTGCCAGGAGCTGGCGGAGCGCGGCTGCGTACTCATGTCGTGTGGCTACGACACCAATGTGCAGCGCCTGCTCGACGAGGTGAACAAGGGCGTTCGCGCCGACCACTACCAGCAGATCATCGACAACGTGCACGCGGCGGGGATCACCCTGCGGTTGTCGGTGATGGGCGGGCTTCCCGGCGAGACCGAAGCGGACGCGCGCGCCTCCGAGGCCTTCCTGCGCGACAACCAGGACAAGATCGGAATCGACATCATGCAGTTGCTCGTGCTCGAGAAGGGCACCCTGCTGCACGACGATCCCGCCGCTCACGGTCTCGAGCTCGTCCAAGCGGATGCGCTGCGCGGCAATGAACGGCTCAACTACGGGATGGGGCGCATGGGTCCTGCGTTCTCGTACCGCGAGGGTCCGCAGTTCGCCGAGCGCGAGGCCGACTTCGCGGGGTCGTACGAACGGGTGCTGCCGCAGAAGAACACGGACGTCAGTCCTGATCGCCGCACGCAGGCGCGGGCGATGGCGCCGGTCGACCCCGACGCGACGCAGCTGACGATGCACCCCTGGATTGTCTTGCTCGCGGGCGAGGACGCGCCGGTGCTGGCCGACCTGCGCTGGCAGCGTTTCCTTCGTTTGCCCGGTGCCGTCATCCGCGAGGGCAAGCTCTGCTTTCCCATGCTTGCAGCTGAGCGGGCGGCTCGTGTCGTCGCTCAGCTGGCGGCTCGCGAGCTTGGCGAGCCGTTCGTCCCCGTCCATCTCTCAAACCAAGCGCCCCGTTCGGCGCGTGCACTCGGTGAGGCAATCCATGAGCTACCGCGCTCCTGACGTCGTCACGCCTCTCGGCCTCGGGGTCGGGATGGATCTTCCGTGGCGTCCCGACAAGATCGGCTTTCGTCGCACCGGTGGGGGACAGGTGGCCCCGAAGGTCCGCAACTTCCTGGCGAAGTACCAGGGGGAGTTGTCGACGATCTTCTTTGCGTACCAGCCCAAGGATCGCTGCCGCCTCAGTCTGGACAACTATCGCGCGGCGTACGACAGCCTCTACGAGGCGTGTCCGGACATTCCCGTTCGCGGCTTTCATCACACGATGCTCAACATGGGCGCCGTGGATGCCTACGACCCGCGCTCGATCATCGCGTTCACCAACGCGTTGTGCGACGAGTACGACTTTCGGTGGATCGTCGAAGACCTCGGTATCTGGTCGATTCAGGGCAAGGCGCTTCCCTATCCATTGCCGCCGTTGCTCACCGCGGAGAGCTTGCGGCGCTGCATCGAGCGCGTTCGGCTCTACCAGCGCGAGCTCGCGGTGCCGCTCTGCGTCGAGTTTCCCGGGTTTTCCGAGGGGCTCTCGGTCGTCGTCGGCGAGATGAACGCCTACGAGTTCTTCAGCGCGGTCGTCCGTGAGAGCGAGTCCCCGGCCACGCTGGATACCGGCCACCTGCTGAGCTACCAGTGGATGCGCGGCAAGGCCGGCGACGCGATGTTCGAGGGGCTCGAAGCGCTTCCCTTCGACCACACGTTCGAGATTCACCTGTCTGGTTGCCAGATCACACAGGGCAAGTTTCGCGACCTTCACCACGGCGTGCTTTTGGACGAGCAGCTCGACCTACTCGAGTGGCTGATTGCGCGGTGTCCCAACCTCAAGGTCGTCACGTACGAGGACCCGCAGTACCGTGAAGACGGGACCCTGGTTCGCAAGGCGATTGGCAACTACGAGCGGCTGCAGTCGATCGCCCAGACGTGGAGCGCGGCCCATGCCGCCTGAGCTAGACACGTTTCACTCGCCGCTGGGGCGTTTGCTGTACGACCTGCTCTACGAAGGCGAGACGCAGAGGCGCTTCCTGGCCGGGGAACCGATAACCGCCGACGAGGACGAACGGCGGGCCCTTGCGGTCATCGAGCTCGACGAGCTCCGCGATGCGTGCGGTCGAATTCGTCGCGACCTGCTGTCGGGCAGCGGCGACATGGCGGGTGGCCTCGGCAGCGCGTATCAACGGACGCTGGCGGCTCTGCAGGCGGCGAATGTCGATGTCAGAGCACTCGCGGATGCGTACCTCCGGTCGCCCGAGTTCGTTCGCTTTCGCGAGTTGCCCACGGGGGCGCCGGCGTGGTGCGCCGAAGAGGCGTTCTATCGCTACATGGTTCGAACCGCCGAGGACTGGGGCTGTGACGCAGTGCCCGCGCGGGCGGTGCTCCGGCACGAGTTTCTGGTCGCGCTGCTGTCGGTGCTGGCCGTCAATCCCGATCCTGTGTTCGACGTCGCCGAGCCCGCGCTGAGCGAGGGGCCGGCCGCGCGCTATGTGATCGCGACCTACGAGCCCGAGGCGGCTGCGGCGATCGAACCGAAGTGGGAACGCGAGGTGCCCACACCCGTGCTCTACGCTGCAACCGAGCGTGGCTTCGTCAGCGGCCCAGTGTCGACCGCCGTCGTCGAGCTGCTGCGCGCCGGCTCGTGGGCGCTGGTGGAGGAACGCTTTGCCGCCGAAGGTGAAAGCCCGCCCGAAGCGATGGTCGTCGCGGCCCAGCGCCTCATCGGCATGGGGCTGATGGAGAGCGGGCGATGAGCGACACAGCCCTCTCGTTCGAGGAGCACGGCGAAGTCCTCGCCCACTGGCATCAGCTCGGTTGGTCGAACGAGACCGTCGTGTGCCTGGATCGCCATCTGGATCTCAAGCGCATCGCGGACGACGACTTGGCACGCCTCGGCCAGGCTTTGGATTCCGATGCCATTCGAATGCTCAATCGCGACGTACCGTTTCGCGACGACGACGTGCACGCCTACGGGCTCGACGACTTCGTCTATGCGGCCGGTGCGATGGGCATGGTGAAGCGCTTCGTGTGGGTCGTGCCGCCTGGGAGCTCGGGCCCGGATGTCGACCGCCTGAGCAACGCACTGTGGAAGATGCTCGCTCTCGTTCCCGGCCACGGACGCGAGATTCTGTACTCGTTTCGAGTCGAGCCTTGGGGGGCGCGCGCCGACGTGGGTGGGCTTTCGGTCGCGATCACCACCGTCGACGCGCTCGGGCAGGTCCCCGGACTCCGAGGCGCTCGGCTCGACGTCGACCTCGACTACTTCTGCGATGAAGAGGGCGATGTCGTCGACGATCCCGTGCGCGTGGCGGGTCAGCTGCGTGCGCTCGGGTTGGCCGAGTCGGCGCCAACGATGACGTTTTCGATCTCGAGCGGCTTTATGCCGCCGGCGCTGCGCTATCTCGGGGAGACGTTTGCCGGGGCACTCGGCTGGCCGCTCGAGGCTGCACCGCAGACGAGACGCCATCGTTGGGCAGCGGTGGAGGCGATTAGCAACCGTCGCCCGCTCGACGCCGGTGCTCGCGAGACGCTGTGGGCGGACGAGCTGTGCAAGCTCGGCGGCGCGGGCTGGTCCGCCCGATGTCTGCTGGAGCTGGCGGCCGGGCAGCTCGAGGCGGCGATGGTCTCTCACGACGAAGCGCGGGCGCATGGCGATCGGGCGACGTGGCCGGCCTACGCACTCGGGCTTCACCTCATCGGTCTCAACAAGTACGGTCGTGCCGGACAGTACCTGGAGCGGGCCGCTGAGCGAGCGACGGACACCATCTCCGCGCACGCGCACTTCCTCCGCGGCATGTGTGCGTACCGGCTCGGCGAGCTGGAGACGTGCGCGCGGTGGGCCGAGAAAACCATCGAGCTCACGCCGATGTGGCGCGACGCCTACGTGTTGGGCGCGGCCGCCTGCCGCAAGCTCCACGAGGAGGAGCGCGCCGAGTTTCACGATCGAAATGCACGAACCATCGCCGAGCGGCAACGAGGAGCACGAGCATGACGAACGTCGAAGAGCTGTGGCTGGGCGAAGAGCGCCTCGCTGACTTCATGCAGACAACTTGGAGGCGCGCGCCGGTCATCATGCGCGGAGCGGCGCAGCGCACGGTGCCCAGCGTGATCGGGCGCGAGCGTTTCTTCGAAGCCGCGCGGCGGGTGGAGCAGCGCCGACCGGATCGCGTGGCCAAGAGCGAGGATGGCACCGTCTTCGTCCAGGAGATCGACCAAGGGGACGACGAGCTGGCGCGCATTGCTTCGGCGTTTGCCTCGAGCACCACATGCAACCGGGTGTGGTTCGACGGCGTGTTTGCGACGGCCGGCAGTGGGATCGGCAGTCACTACGACGTCAGCGACAACTTCGTGATCCAGCAGCATGGGCACAAACGCTGGCGGCTGCACGACCCGGGAGTCATCCCGCCGCACGAGCTGCGGGACCGCATCCTCGGGGCGCCCGGGGTCGGCAGCGTCCCGATGCCGCTCGACGCCCTCGAGTTCGACCTCGGACCGGGCGATATGCTGTACATCCCGGCGCTGTGGCTGCATTGGGGCGTTTCGGAGGACGACTCGATCAGCGTCTCGCTCGTCTTCAATGCGCAGACCGCCCTTGATGCGCTGCTCGACAAGATTCGGGCGTCGCTCGTGCAACGTCGCGGCTTCTGGCATCTCGCCCCGGTGACGTTGCGCGACGGGGTTGCGCCGACGAGGCTGTCGAAGGGTGCAGCGGACGAGATCGAAAACGCGGTCACGCGTCACCTGCCGATCGACGGGGTGGTGGATCCCGACCTCTATCATCGACCCGAGATCGGGATTCCGGAGCAGGTCGACCTGCCGCCGCCGGCGGAGCTGGACGCGCCCGAGGAGCTGCCGCTTTCGCGCGACGATCTGCGCCGACTCTACGGGGAGCGCTTGCCCAAGCTCGACGCCGGCGCGTGCTTGTTTCCGGACGAACGAACGAGTCGCCTGCTGCGCGCGTCCGCGGGGCGTGTCTATCTCAAGCGGGTGCTCAAGCTCGCCCAGGGGGCATTTGGTCGGATCGAGGATCCTTCGATCCGCGCCAGCCTCGCGGTTGCGATCGAGCGCTTGCTGGGCATGGATGCTCGTCGCGTCTGGGACGTCGCACTGCGTCCCGAGATCACGTGCTGGGTGCACGTGATGCACCGAGCGATGGACGCCGGTTACGCCCCGCGCATCGCGGAGGTCGCAGCTGTTCTGCCGCGGTTGCTCGCGGGCAGCTTGCTCGTCGCCGGAGCGTTGCGCGATGGCGACCGGCTTCGTCTCGAGCTTCCGCGACCCGGCGTCGTGCATCTCGAGCCCTTTGGACTGACGGCCGCGCTTCCCGACCGCAACGCCACCCAGGCCTGGCTCTCGGTGAGCTCCGAGGGCGGCGAGTTGCGCTACCGCTTCACGGCGATGGATGGCCTCGAGCCCACCGGTTGGACGCCGGCGCCCCGGGTCCAGCCGGGTCTGCTCGCGCTGGTGTATGGCGATGCGTGGATCGAGGGGCACTACCCTCGTGGCGCGCAGGCGCGGGCCGAGCCGCTGTGGATGGACCTGGGCGAGGAGGACAAGCAGGCGCTGACGCTTGCCCTCGGCGACGGGATGACGATCCTCGCAGAAGAGGC